>Ga0255052_10001294_pt1 | contig 18980 bp, 17 predicted proteins | sample JV7_2_21_MG_FD_188632 | JGI IMG/M metagenome (GOLD analysis project Ga0255052, IMG submission 188632) | Seawater microbial communities from Jervis Inlet, British Columbia, Canada - JV7_2_21 | ecosystem: Environmental > Aquatic > Marine > Inlet | place: Canada: British Columbia | collected... | reverse complement strand
GGTCCAGCAACTCGGTGACCGTATTACACCTTGGTCCTAGAACTCGTAGCTGAATCGTACGCCCGCGGTTCGCGGCCGTGACGGCCCGAACGTGTGCTGTGAGAAAATCGACCCCGGGTCCGCTGCATCTTCGTAATTGCCGTCGTACCAGACACCATCAAAGACGTTCTCAACGTAACCGCTCACCGTCCAGGTTTCTGTCCGGTAACCCACGACCACGTCGGTCTGGTTGAGCGCCTGGATACGCTGGAAAATAACGTCGGGATCGGGCCAGTCGCCGCGGTAATCGTCCTCCCAACTCCAGGCGATATTGCCGAATAATTCTCCGTTTGCCGTCGGGAAATTAGCAGTCAATACCGCAAACGCGGTCCATTCCGGCGCCCAGGGAATCGAATTGCCTTCGCAGGCATCGGGATTACCCGTGATGAATTCGCCCTCCCCGCAGAATGCCTGGACATTGGTCGCCTCCGAGTCGAACCACGACATACCGACATGCAAATTGACATTTTCGGTCAACGCCGTATTCACATCGACCTCGACGCCAGTACCGTCGACCTGCCCGACGTTATCGACGACCGTTCGTGGACCGACACCGAATATCGCCTGCAGATCCTCGTAGTCGTAGACAAAAGCATTCACACCGATCTGCGCGCGGCCATCCATGACCGTGCCTTTGTAACCAATTTCGTACGAAGTAACCGTCTCGGGCCCGAAATCGCCGGGCCGGTCCGTTGCAGGGTCGGCGACACACAAACCGAATGGCAGCTCGCAATCGGCGCCAACCCTGGACTCGATATTGAAGCTGCCGAAGCCACCCGGCTTGTAGCCTGTCGTAATACTGCCAAACAACAGTGTCGAATCATTCGGCCGCCAGTTGCCGACAAGTCGCCAGGTCACGTCGTCCCAGTCCTGCTTGTCGACCAGCGCACCGTTCGGCGTCGAGAAACCGGTTTGCGCCTTGTAGGCAAGCTGCGAACCTCCCGAATCCGGCAGCACCTCCTGCGAGAATTCTTTCTCATCGTAGTTGTAGCGCAATCCGAAACTGAAGTCGAAGGTGTCACTGACCTCGTAAGCCAGGTCGACGTAGGCAGAATAGCCGCTGTACTTGCCGATGATTCGGTTGCGATCGTTGATCAGACCGTTCGTGGACGGTGTAAACGCGCAGCTTTGGAAGTAGTAGCTGAGGAGGTAGTCGCAGTAGTACGTATCTCCATTAGCCGCATCGAGGTAGTTGTAGTAGTCGAACATGTCCTGGCAGGTATTGAACCAGTAGCCGAGACAGTAGGCGTCCTCGGCCTGCCATCCGACGAAGGTCGTGTCGATGTCCTCTTCATAGTACGAGGCGCCCGCGTACCAGCTTAATGGTCCATCCGAATTCGACGTCAGGCGGAATTCCTGTTCAAAATAGTCGCCCTCCTGGTCCTGGCCGTAATTCCAGATAACCAGGGGCGAGGCATCGTAATCCTCGACGTACTGGTACTCGTGGTCCTTGAAACCGGTCAGCGACGTGAATGTTGCCCAATCAAGGTCATAATCAATCTGCATTCCGACGTGAAAAATATCCGAGTCGTCGAGACTGCCGAGTGAATTGTCAACGTTGACATCGCGCAGACTCGACGGTACTTCAAAAGGTACGCCACCATTGATGAGGGTCTGGTTGATCAGGAACTGGTCGCCCTCTCCGGTTGCCCGGTACACCGTACCCTGCTGGTCGCTGTCCTCGTACTCAATGAAGAAATCGACGAGCACCTTATCTGATTCGTAGCGACCCGATACACGAGCCGCCTGCTTGTCGTGCCCGATCAGGTCGGGCCCACCCGCGAGGTTTTTGACATAGCCATCCTCTTCCGAGTGGTAGCCCGACAAACGCAACGCGAACGTGTCGCTGGTCGGGATGTTGACCGCGCCCTCGAAGACCAAAACGCCGCGCTCCCCAACGTCGAGTTCCGCATAGCCGCCTGATTCGTCGATATCGGCTTTGGCAGTAATAACGTTTATGGCGCCACTGACCGAGTTCCGACCAAACAGGAAGCCCTGCGGCCCGCGAAGAACCTCGGAACGCTCGATGTCGTAAAGGCTCGATACGGCGGATCCGGTACGACCCTGATAGAGGCCATTCTTATAGAGGCTGACTGACGGGTCACCACCGTTACCAAAGTCAATCGTGCGAATGCCCCGGACGCTGACGAAGTCGAGGAAGCTGTCTTTGCTGTTACCGGTGATGCCGGGCGTAAACGCGATCAGGTCTTTGACATCATTTAAATTGACTTCCCGGATGTACTCGCCAGACATGGCTGTGATGGCCAGAGGTACGTCCATCACGGATTCGGCGCGCTTCGTCGCCGTAACAGTAATCTCATCAAGCACTAAATCCTGCGCGAGCAATGGACCTGGCGCGACGCTCGCGATGAGCGCCACGGAAATCGCCTGGGCAAGTACCGATCGTTCAGGTTTGCAAGAACCGGTGTCATCGGCCGTTTGAGTGAGATTCGAACGCGTTCCAAACTGCGCTTTCGTGGTTGCCATTTTGTCCCCCAGCTTCGTTCACTGTTCCGATAATAGCCCTGCCGAGCCATTTCAACGATTTGCCCCACATTACGCCCGACCGGTTTTCCAGAACTCCTAGCCTATAGGCCGAAAAAAATGCGTCGGGAAAATTACGAACGGCTCAGTAACTGTCGATCGGCACGCCCTCCTCCCGCAGTGTTTCTCGCATGACGTCAAGCTGGTTTTCGTAACGCAGCCACCGGCCGATCGATCGGGTATGCGCCGGCTGCCGGACCTGCACCGCGCTGGCCGTGGTCACGGCCGTATCCTGTTTATGGAAATGCAGGCAAGCCTGTTCCCACGGTAATTCCAGAAACTCAATCAGTGCGCGGGCATTGGGCTCGAGATCGCGAGCCGTGTCTTCATAAGCGATGTCGAAGAATCGACCGGCAAATCGCTCACGCCAAAGCGCCATCAGGTGATAGTAACGGGCATGATGGCGTGCCATTTCGGCCTGGTCGTAGGAGTGCGGGTAGGCGTCTGCAAAAAGCTGCTTGAAGCTCGCGAAGCAGGCATCCATCGGATCGCGTGTCAGATGAATAATCTTCGCCCTGGGGAGCGCTTTTAGAATGAGCGGCAAGTACAGGTAGTTGGGCGGCAGCTTGTCCACGAATCGCGGCAGCGGACCGCGCATCTTTTTGGTAGTCGCCATGTAGGCCTTGCCGAGTTTTGCGCAGTCGACGCCTGCAGCCAGACCTGCCAGTTTAGCGGAATACCTGGTGGGCTCGCGATAGTCCGACAACCTGCGTATGCAGGTGCCAAATTGCTTGAGCTCTCCCGCCGAATGTACCTGCGAATGACTGGTGATGATTCGTTCGACCAGAGTCGTGCCAGTGCGAGGTTGGCCGACAACGAAAATGGGTGACGGGTCATCAGGCCCTTCCTCTTTTTTGTTCAACCAATCGGAAGTGAATTCGTCGCCGAAAGCCCGAAACATTTCGATCTCTGATTGTTCATCGAACTCAATCGTCGTGTGCCGAGCCTTCGCGCCGCGAGCAAAAGCCTCGAATGCCTTGTCCCACTCCTCCAAATCTTCAAGCTCTTTGCCGAGACCGTAATTGAGAAACGCTAGCGCACGAGAATTCCGATCTTCCTGTTGCGCCAGTTGCTCCAGCTGCTCAACGTGGTCCCGATTTTTTGCTTTTCGCACATTCGATAGGATCCAGTGGGCATTGGGATTCCCTGCCTGGAGCTCGAGGACCTTGTGTAGCACTGTCTCCGACTCCTCCAGTTCGCCGAGAAACATGTGGTTACTCGCCTGGTTCACGAGAAATGGCACGCTTTCTGGCTGTTTTCGAACAGCCTTTTCCATCCACAGCGATGCTTCCCGCTGATCGCCAAGCAATCCGTAGATTGAGCCAATAAGGTCCAGCACAACCGGATTGCCATCGTTGTGTTCGACAGCTTTTTCCAGGGCCGCATCTGCCCGTCCTGGCTGCCCGGCAACCATGAATAGCTTTGCGAGATGTGCCCATGCCGCGCCGTGGCCTTCTTCTAATTTCGTGACCGAACCAAATGCGCTGACCGCGGTCCAGGTCTGCTTAAGCTCCAAGGCGATCAAGCCGACCAGAAAATGTGCTTCGACGAGATCAGGCTTGGCGCCCAATAGCCGCTTGCAACACTCGGATGCGTCGTCTATTCGGCCCGCACTCAGCAGAGAGAATCCGTCTCTAAGCGTGTCCTGCATCCACGCCGCTACTTTGACATTTGAACGGGTAGCCATCCCTTAAACATACGCGCAACCGGACATGCAATGCCAATATTCCTTTTAATTGCTCGAGAAAACGCGAGTTTTTTTTGTATACTCAAATCTCGGGATAAGGGAGAGCCCATGCAGGCGAGCAAGTTCGTAAAAAGTTATTTCGACGCGTGGAATCACGGCGACCCAGAGGGCGTTGCGGACCACCTGACGACAGACGGGATCTACCTCGATATTCCTGAGCACGCGCGGCGCACTCATGACGAGCTCATTGTTAGCCTGAATGGGTTCTTTGCGGATTTTCCACAACGATACGAGTTGATTGGAGAAGTCCTCGCGAATAAGAACACGATCGCGTTTCAATACAAGGTTTACCCGTTCGATGATGGCGAAAACGTGGAATCGACTACGTCCTATTCTGGCGCAGAATTCATGACGCTGAATGGCGATGCCGCGGTAACAATCACTGATTACTACGATCTTCCGGAACGAGTTAATCAGGACAAGTACGCGAAATCCGGGCTGCGCAGAGAGCAATTGCACGAATACATGCGGCGGCTAGATGTGATTATGGAGTCTCAGCGCGCGTACCTAAAGCCAGACCTGACTTTGCCCGTTCTTGCGGAAGAAGTAGGATGCTCAGTCAACCACTTGTCACAAGTTATAAACGCCGGATTCGAGATGAGCTTCTTTGACTACGTGAACAATTACAGAGTCAGGCATGCCAAAGAGCTGCTACTCCAAATCGACGGTCGGAAAGGCGCAATTCTGAACATCGCGTTTACAGTCGGCTTCAACTCAAATTCCGCTTTTTACGCGGCTTTCAAAAAGCACGTCGGTATGGCCCCTGCTACGTTCCGTCGCTCACACAGCAGGCAATCAGCCTAGAAGAGCAGAAAACGTCTATCGAGTTCCCGGACAGCGTCTGGGCTCGCCCTGTGTCTCCGGGATTTGAGCCAGGTCACCCGCATCAGCAACGGGTTCCGACCAGTCATCTTGCCAAATACATTCCCAGTAATAGCTGCGGCGAAAATAAAACTCCCATGCGGCCTTGCGGCGCTGGAAAAATGGCACTCCGTACAGTCGCTGCATCGCTTCTAATTCCCGCGACAGTCGCAGCGGGCCAGCGTCTATCGGATCAAGCCCCATGGCCACAATTATGTTGGCAACCTGCTCTTTCGCTTCTCTGTCATCGGACGCAATCGGGATACTGACCGGCCCGCCCACGACACCTGGATCGTCAATAACGTAGCTGGCTTGCAGTGCAAACGTCTTCATAACCCGGGCACCCGGATTCCACTGCTGGATCATTTCGGCACTGGACGTTTCCAGCATAGGTTCGTAATAGCCATCTTCCGCCTGCCGATGCGGAAACGAAATATCAATCACAATTTTGTCGTCCAGTGAGCCGAGGTTCTGCGCCACGGTTTCCATCGCTGGCCACGGCACCGCGAGTATGACAATGTCTCCCGCCTGTGCAGCCTTGCGTTGTGTCGTAACACGCACTTTTGGGCCGGTCTCGCGCCCGACGCGCTGAGCTTTGTCGCCTTCTGGATCACGGGATCCGTAGATGACCGAATACCCGAGCTCTACAAATCGCGGCCCGAGAGAATCTCCCATGTCGCCCGTCCCAATGATTGAGACTACGGGTTTAGTGTTTAGCCGTTCTGCTGACGCAGCAAACAGCGATGCCGACGAGCATGCGCCGTATAACGCCACGATAAGGATTCTTCTTGTTTTCATTAGCGGATCTCCGTCGTTGACACTGGCGGTCGCACGGGCACGGTACCGTCCGGGGCGTCCATGCGTGTAGGCATGGATTCCCGTGAGCAATACGTATCAGTATGATCCACCGATGATTGCACGCCTATCATCAATCTCCCAATCCAATCTGCACAAGATTCAACAGACGGTCAAGTGGATCGTTTACACGTTGCTCATCATCAACTGGGGGTTCTACATTTACGAGGACTGGGATCGGGCAGTCCACACACTGAATGACAGCTCAACCCTGTTCGACTGGGCCAGGGAGTTTGCGACCAGCATCGATGAATCCGCCTGGTTCATCCTTCTTTTCATGTTCGAGCTTCAAACCTATGTTCTGGAAGATCAGGACTGGCAAGGCTGGGTTGCGAAAACCGTGCACGGCGTCCGCCTCGTTTGTTTTGTGATGATTATGCACACCGTGTACGCATTCGCCGTTACCGTTATTGAGTACCAGCCCACAGTCGCTGTTGAGAACGTATCAAACCTCTGCGACATGACGAACGACGGAGTTTCCTATGTTTACAACCTCGATTACACAGAGATAAACGAGCAAACGTGTGGCGAGTTGTCCTACGAGTCTGCCTTTTACTGGGTCGGTAATGATCCTGTTGTCAGCGACATGCCAGGCCTGAACCTCGAGAGAGAGTTGGCTTGGGCCGACCTTGTGGAAGTTGTAACCTGGCTGTTGATACTTCTTTCGATTGAATTCGTCGTGCGCCTTCAGGAACACGGTGTAAGCGGCGGAACAATGATTTCTTCTGCGAATTGGCTGAAGATATTTCTGTATCTCATTCTTTTCGGACTGGCCGTTTATTGGGCAACGCTATCGCACTGGTTATACACCTGGGACACGTTCGTCTGGATTGCCGGATTCGCTGCTATTGAAATGAACATCAGCGAATGGCGCGATGAACTGCTTGAGGAACAGCTCGAAGCTGTAGCTGCAGGAGCGAAATTATGATTTACGGGCACTGCGAATGCGGGCGCGTTCGCTACGAAGTTGATGGTGAGATCAACGACTTTAGCCATTGCCACTGTTCGCAGTGTCGGCGGCTACACGGCGCGGCATTCGCCACTTTCGCCGGCGTAGCGAGCAAAGATTTTCGGTACGTTTCCGGCGAAAGCGACACCAAGGTTTACGCTTCGTCGGACTCGCATATGCGGGTTTTCTGTTCGGAATGCGGTTCCAACATCCTGGTTGCTTTGGAGCAGGAACCCGAGTCTCTGTACCTGAGCATGAGTACCGTAGACGGCGATCCGCCCCGCCCTCCGGGCTATCACATCTACGTCGGATCGAAGGCCACGTGGTACGAAATTGCCGACGATCTTGCACAATATGAAACGGAGCCTCCGGAATGACTCGCAATAGTGCAAAATCGCGGATTGACAGAAAATAGTTGCACGACGTAGTGAAATGAAGCCAACCGACCAAAAACAGGAGCACACCCGCTCTTATTACGCGGCGACCGTTAACGAAATGACAGACTACCCGGTACTAGCGGGTAGCAAGTCGGCGGATGTCTGCGTGGTTGGCGCTGGATTTACCGGTGTCGCCACGGCGCTGACGTTGGCGGAACGCGGCTACTCGGTGGCGCTGGTGGAGGCCAACCGAGTCGGATGGGGTGCGTCTGGCAGAAACGGCGGGCAGGTCATTAACGGCATCAGCGGCCTTGCAAAGATACGCAAGAAACACGGCAACGGCATAGCCGAGATGCTATGGAACATGAAGTGGCGCGGCAATGACATCATCTATGACCGCGTCGAAAAGTACGACATTCAGTGTGACCTCAAGAGCGGGTTTGTCGAGGTCGCCCCCAAACCGTCGCAGGTGAGCTACTTCGAAGAATATGCTGAGGATCGGAAACAGCATGACTTCCCCTACAACTATGAAATTTGGGACCGTGAAAAAACCTGCGACATGCTCGGTACCGACGCATTCCATGGTGGCTTTGTTTGCTACCGTGATGGTCACCTTCATCCCCTGAACCTCTGCATCGGTGAAGCGCGCGCGGCGCACGACCTGGGCGTGCAGATATTCGAGCAGTCACCGGTTACGGGGATCGAGCATGGTGCGCGACCGAAGGTGAAAACAGCGACCGGCGTAGTGGAAGCGGATGCAGTCGTTCTTGCCGGGAATGCCTACAGCCTGCTCGAACCCAAACACCTGTCCAACCTGGTGTTTCCGGCTGGTAGCTACATAATCGCCACCGAGCCTTTATCGGCAGAGATGGTCGACGAGATCAACCCCCTGGACGTAGCTGTCTGCGACGTCAACGAGGTTGTAGATTATTATCGTTTGTCTGCGGACAAACGCATGCTTTACGGCGGCGCTTGCAACTACTCCGGCCGTGACCCGGTCAGCATCAAGTCGTACATTCTGCCGCGGATGCTCAAGGTCTATCCGCAGCTAAAGGACGTCAAAGTCGACTTCGAGTGGGGTGGCAAGATAGGCGTCGTGCTCAATCGCATCCCGGCCGTCGGGCGCATTAACAACAACGTCTACTACTGCCAGGGCTATTCGGGACACGGTGTGAACGCCACGCACATCATGGGTGAAATCATGTCGGATGCAGTCGCCGGTACGATGGAAAGGTTTGATCTATTCGCCGACATGAAGCACTTCCGGATGCCGGGTTCACAATGGCTGGGCAACCAGATCATTGCTCTGGGCATGTTGTATTACAAGGTGAGAGACCGGCTGTAAGGCAACGCCCTAGTCAAACTCAATCCAGGTCGTTTTCAACTCGGTGTAGTCATCGAATGCGTGCATCGACTTGTCGCGTCCGTTGCCGCTTTGCTTGAACCCGCCGAACGGTACCGTAACATCACCACCGAAGTAGTTGTTGATTCCCATTGTTCCAACGCGCACCGCGGCCGCGACCCGGTGCGCCGTATTAATATTGTCGCTCCATACGGCGCCAGCCAGGCCATAGATCGAGTCGTTCGCGATTGCCACGGCCTCCTCCGCACTCTTGAACCCGATGACTGACATGACCGGCCCGAAGATCTCTTCCTGGGCGATGCGCATGTTGTTATCAACACCATCAAAAACAGTGGGCTCGTGGTAGCACCCACCCGAATCCGCCAGAACCTGGCAGCCACCAATCATCAGCGTAGCCCCTTCGTCGCGACCGATGTCCACGTATTCAGCGACAGTCTTCAGCTGTGCTGCGTCGATCATGGGTCCCATTGCCGTCGCTGGATCCAAAGGATCGCCGGGCATCCAGTTCTGGCTTTTCGCGACGACCATCTCGATGAATTTTTCCTTGATACTGTCCTCGACAATCAGTCGCGTGCCTGCCGTGCAGGTTTGGCCACCGTTATAAAACACTGCAATTGCCGCGAAGGTCGCCGCCTTCTCCAGGTTCGAATCCGCGAACACAATATTAGGACTCTTGCCGCCGAGTTCCAGAAACGTGCGCTTCAGGTTGGACTGACCTGAATACTGCATCAGCTGTTTGCCAACTTCGGTCGAGCCCGTAAATGTCAACCCGTCGATATCATTGTGCAAAGCGAGATGCCGACCAAGGCTGCCGCCAGGCCCCGGCAGCACTTGCAGCACGCCGTCGGGCAGTCCGGCTTCAGTTGCCAAACCTGCGATGCGCAATGCTGATAGTGGTGTATTCGAAGCCGGCTTGAGTATCACGGAATTACCCGTTGCCAATGACGGTGCGAGTTTCCACGCAGTTGTGGAAAGCGGAAAGTTCCAGGGAACGATCGCCGCAACTACACCAAGGGGTAGGCTTTGAACCAACGCCAGGCAATCCGCTGGCGCCGGGGAAATCTGATCGTAGACCTTGTCGATCGCCTCCCCGCTCCAACGGATAGTGCGTACTGCGGACGGCACATCGACACCCGTCGTGTCGGCTATCGGCTTGCCGACGTCAAGACACTCGAGCAACGCAATTTCGTCGGCGCTGTCTTCAATGAGCTCTGCCCAGCGTACCAACACCATTTTTCGGTCGGCGGGCGCCATATCCGCCCAGACGCCACTTGCAAACGCCGCGCGTGCGACCTCAACGGCACGATCGGCGTCCTCAATGCCGCAATTTGCAACGTCGGCGAGTTTCCGGCCATCCGCGGGACTCATCGTCGCGCGGGTTTCTCCGGCCAGGGCGTCCTGGTAGCGGCCGTTGGTGAAAGCACGGCTCTCGATATCGAGGTCCGCTGCCTGCGATTTCCAGTCCTGCCTGGTTTTGTCCAGCATGAGCCAGTGCCTCCGATCCGGCGATACTTAACGCATTATCATATACACTTTGCGCAGCGTCTCTACTATCTCAGTGTAAGAATTCCAATAAGAAATGACATCTCACGACAGCGCGCTGCTTCACCATCGCACCGTATTCGACGGCTGGCGATCGATAACCATCGGCCTTTACATGGCCCTCGTAGGATATGGCGTCATGGTCGGCATTCCGGTTATCAGCACAGCATGGGTAACCCAGCTGGGCTTCTCCGAGGTCGAAGTTGGGCGCGTAGCCGGGGCAGACCTGGGCGGTCTCGCAATCGGAGCCGTGCTGACGGCACTGTTCGTCGCAAACATCAATCGCCGTTACCTAATACTCGTTTCGGTGGCCGTCGCCATCGGGGCCAATGCACTCTGCATCGTTAAGGTCAGCTACGAATGGACATTGTGGCTCCGGCTGATGGCCGGCATCGGTAGTGGCGCATACACTGCGATCGCAATCGCAACACTGGGAGGAACGACCAAACCTGCGCGGACCTTTAATTTGTTGCTGTTCGCATTCGCTTTCACGCAAGCCGGTGAATTGTTCGTTCTGCCGAAGCTGTCGATGGACGGGATCTACCTCGTGTTTATCGGCAGCTATATCCTGGGCCTCCTCTTTCTTGGCTGGGTGCCTCCGCGACCCGTCGACAAATCCCTGGACGTAGAGGTCGACGTCGAAGAGAGCGGCGGACAGCATCACAAGGAGCACTTGCATGTGCCGGCGTATGTGCCGTGGCTTGTTCTCGGCGCGATCGTGTTTACCTACGTGAACATTGGCGCCTACTGGACCTATATCGAGCTGGCCAGCCTGGAGTCCGAAGCATCGCCCGACTGGGTCAGCAGCTTGCTGGTCTATACCTCATTCTTTTCTGTCGTCGGCTGTGCGGTGGCGACGGTCATCAGTAATCGCTTCGGCCTCGCACGACCGCTACTCGCTACGCTCGTCTTCCAGGCGATCATTGTCGGCATGCTCGCAGGTGGGATTAATAACACGAACATTATGATCAGCATGTTCAGTTTCAATTTTTGCTGGATCTTCGTCGACGTTTACCAGATGTCCACGGTCGCTAACATCGATCACTCAGGTCGTTTCGCGGCACTGATGCCGGGCGCACAAGGCCTCGGCCAGCTCCTGGGCCCCAACATCGCGGCCTTCATACTTGCGGCCGGCCTGGGCTACACCGGCGTTTTCATTATGTGCGCCCTTTCCTCCCTGCTGGCAATGTTGATCTACCTGTACATGTACGTAATCCTGAAGAGGCGTATTCCAGCGCTCGCTGACGCATCCTGACGTGAAATTACGTCGCGATTGTCTGCTTCGTCGCTACACACTAAACATCAATTCGCTGCGCTCCCATTCGCTTATGTGCCGCTGAAACTCACGATATTCGAGCTCCTTAACCGCGCAATACTGAGTGACGAAATCGTCGCCCAGAATCTCGCGCAGTTCAGAGTTCGCGCGCAACGCATCGAGCGCTTCGTAAAGGTGCCGATGCAATGCGAATGGAAGCTCATAGGCGGAGCCTTCAACAGACGGCCTGGGAGTCAACTCTCGCGTCATTCCCAGGTAGCCGCAGGCGAGCGTACCTGCAATCGCGAGATAAGGATTCACGTCGCTTCCGGCCAATCGGTTTTCGACACGCCTCGCGTCGGCATCGGACCTCGGAACTCGTAGTCCAACGGTTCGATTGTCCAGGCCCCATTCCAGGTTTACGGGTGACGAGTAAAAACTCAGGAAGCGGCGGTAGGAATTCGCGTAGGGCGCGAACAGCAAAAGCGCACTCTTCATATACTCCTGAAGTCCGCCCAGATAGAACTCAAAGAGCTTGCTCGGTTCACCCTCTGAATCGGAAAAGATATTCTCGTTGCGGCCGTCGTACACGCTTTGATGGATGTGCATCGAACTTCCGGGCCCGTCCACCGATGGCTTGGCCAGGAATGTCACACGCATGCCATGGGCGATGGCAACGCGTTTGATCGTGCGTTTGAAGTGAAACACGTCATCGGCAAGCCTGACCGCAGGTCCGTGTTCAAAATTGACTTCGAACTGCGCGGGTCCGAGTTCCTGTGATACGGCGCCTACCGGGATATCCTGAACACGGCAGTGCTCAGATAATTGCTCAAAAAAGTCGCCGAGATCATGTAGGCCGTCAATTCCGTAAGGGTCAGCCAAATCGTTCAATTGTGCTTCGACGGCGTCGCCGGGCTCAGCCTCATCGGTCGCACTCCCGGGAGCCTTTGTCAGATAGAATTCAACTTCGGGGGCAACAATCGGAGTCCAACCTCTTTCCGCGAACCTCTCGACGACCCGTTTGAGGACTGCACGGGGCGAGGTTTCAACCAATTGCCCGCTCGTATCGTAGCAATCCATGATCGCCGACGCCGTCGGCTCGATTGCCCACGGTACAAGCCGAAGCGTCTCGACATCTGGTCGCAAATTCATGTCTCTGTCTTCGATGTTTTCCTTGGGCATATAGAAATCGCTGTTAATCGATTGCGAGAAAATCGCAATCGGCAACTTGATGTCCTTTGACCCTACCTGCGCAGCCGGTTGTACCTTCCCTCGCGCAATGCCGGCTATGTCGGAAACAATCATCTCGACGCTTTCGACGTTGCGCTCGTCAAGCCATTCCCTGAATTTCGAAGTTTGATTCAACCGTGAACCTCTACGTCTAAGTGTTAAGACCGCTGGTCTGCGTCGTTTTGCTCGGGTGACGCCCGGCTATGGCTTTCGTGAACAACATGGTGCCAATCCCAATGATAAAGAGGGGCAGATAGGGTTCGAACGGCCAGAATGGAAACCACAGCACAAGATCCGCAGACCACTTTGGCGCAGTCAGGAATTCAGTAACAGGCTCTTGCCATTGCAGACCGGTAGCAGCTGCAATTAGACCAAAGGCGGCAATGGCGCCACCCAAAACCCTGAACGCGAGCGGTGTGCTGCTCTCCGGCGCATTCTTCATCGCCGCTTGCTGACGTTTCTTGCCCCAGGCCGCAATTCTCGATGCGAATGCAAGGAAACCGCTCCAGTAGAATACATAGTCAATTGGTTCCGGATTCTCGTAGTAGGAAAGGTTCCACCAATAAACGCTAAAGGGATAAGCCCACAGAAAATAGATACCGCTCGTGTGTAGCAACTTCCACTGCTTCGGATTCAAGTATTTGCGGCCAAAGTGGAAGGATGTCACTACCATCGCGGCAAGTAAGATGTAACCGATACTCCCTTCTAGCTCGTCGCGGAGCAAATAGACGTCTTCGTAGTAGTACTCACGGAAAAAGTTCGACATGATAAAAATGAACAAGCCTTGCCACGCCATCGCGACCGCAAAACATAACCCAATATATTTTCGGTTGCGCAGCCACCACATCGGGAACGGCCCGGGAAACAGTATTTGCACTGACGATGCAGCGACTACCAGAAATATGAATGGCACTGCAAAGCGTACCGAAAACGATATCATCGACGACACACCAGCCCCCGTGGACATGTCGGTCCCCATCATTTCGATTACGATGACGATGGACATCGGAATCGAGATGAGCCAGAACAAACTCCATCCATTAATGGCTTTGTTCTTCAGCACTGCTGTCAGGTCAATACTCATACCTTTCGATCGTCTACATAGAAATATGGGGTGGTCCCGACTATTTTCTCATTCCGCGCGTACGCGGGCGTCGCCCCCGATAGGTCAAGAATACGATGATTGCATTCAATGTTAAACTTTGGGCGTGCTCAGTTTATTAAAAACCCGGACGCGTCATGTACTCGAAGTCGCCGTTGCCTTCACGCCATGGGTAATTTCTATGTTCATACTCTACTGGCTTGAGTATGGCGAAATCTGGACGACCGAAACCACCCATCGTGGGAAGATATCCGTAGCGATTCTGGCTGTTGGTATGGGATTATCACTTCTTGTCCAGTCGCATTTTGCCAAACGCAAATAGAAATAATCAGGTAACCAGGCAGCGCAAGTATCATATGGAACTACAGCTGTTCACCGAGCGCCTACGCGTTACTCCCTTTGCTGCCGATGACCTCGACATTGCGTCCGAGACATTCACCGATCCTGAGGTCGTCAAATATGCGGTCGGTGTAATGATCCCGACGAGGATTCGGCGGGAGATGCCGATCGATAGGGACGACACCGACTACACCCTCGTTGCAACGTTCGACGATGAGAACATCGCGTCGAGGAATGTGCTCGAAAAATCCGGTTTGCTCGATCGCGGTCGCGGGCGGTGCTACGGCGAAGACAGTCCGATTTACCGAATCACTCGTGACGAGTGGAATGCATTACAGCGATCGACCTAGATTGGGCCGAGGCCGATTTGTCGCTCGCTCAATTCCGCAACGTGGCGTCGCCGAAGTCCGGACAGGCGCTGTTTATCAGGATGAACACAACTGTTCTCGTCGGCTTGTTTTGTCCGTGCTGTGATGGTTATTCGTCCGGTATATCCGATACGGTGCGCCTCCAAAACGAAGCTGACGTATAGAACTGCCAGCCCAACAAACCGTTCGTTGCCAGCAACGCGAGCATCGCGAACCAACCTTGATGACCACTAGTCCGAAGATAGACACCCGCTAACACCAGCGCGCACACAATCGCTATCTGCGGATAGAAATCGCGCAGTACGGCCGGCTCAAAGCGACTAAAAAACGCTTCGTTGTCCGCGTCCTGCCTGGCTCGCCGCATATTTGCGTGAGAGACCCACGTCATCATTCCAAATATCAATGCCAGATAGACAAGCCACAATCCGACCTCATCGGGACCCAAGGCTTCGATGAGCATGAATTCCATAATGCCGATGAGGAATGGATACACGGAATCACTGGTGACCGGCACCCAGCGAAAACGCATTACGTTGCTCGCGTAGACGACCCAAATCAGTACGAGGCCCAGGAACGTCGCAACGATTTGTACCCACGCAATTGCCATGACCCATGACGGCTCGAAGAGGTAACTCGTTTCACGCAGGTGTGACCAGAGCAGTTCCAGGGCCAGCGCTTGCACGATGCTGAGCAGTGTCAGCAACACTGACGGAAAATGTTCTTTTGCGCGATCGCGCATTCTGTTCACGCGGCGTCTCCTCGTTGCCTGAAGAACGTCAGGTTTGATTGTCCAGGATTCTTTGCTTGATTTTCCTGAATTCGTCCTCGGTTATGTAGCCATCGTCTTTCAGCTCACCCAACGCCCGCAACTGCTCTAACATCTGCGATATGTCGGAATCGACCCTTGCCTCGGATGGTTTTGACTGCGGATTGGGAGCGACAGCCTCCTTTTCCGCCAGCGCCTGTTCCTGCGCTTGCAGCCGCGCCTGTTCCTCCGCTTCAAGACGCTGTTGCTCTTCGCGCGCTCTCCTGTCGGCTTCTAGCCGGATGCGCTCATCCCCAAGGCGCTGCCGCTCGGACTCCGCGGAGCCGACACTCGACTCATCCAATGCCAGTGCCGGCATTGCGACACAGGCAATCAACGCTGTTGTGTAGAATTTCATTGCTCTATCCTATCTTGATTGCGGCCGTTCGATCCAATTTCGGTAAACTTGTTTCTGCTAATATCGCCGTATAAGTCGGTGAGGGCGCGAAGATGCGAAGTAGTCTGCTCTTATTATTTTGGTTGTGTATTCTGGGCACGTTCGTTCAGGTACCGCTGCTTTGTTATGAGATTTGGCTGCTCTCTAATGGCGCAACATTCATCGAACTATCAGTGCGGGTATTGCTGACCGATCACCTTACGTTCCTCGCTTGGATCGCCGACCTCATTTGGGCCGTATTCGGCGCCGATTTTGGAGGCTGGATACTTGGCCTCCCCGTTACACTTGTGACCGTCCTCAAGTTGATTTTCGGAACGTTGATTGGTTACTGGGCACTGGAGACCGTGCGCGATATGGACTCCTCGCACGATTCGGGCGGCACTGTGCAATCATCCAGCTGACGAAGACTACTGGAAGAGACCGTATACTGGGCCGATACTGCCGGGGGTGCGCCCGTACAGTTATTGCGCAGCGGAACGATCGCTGACGCCAATGAAAGGCCCATTGGTAGGGGGGCCGATTTGAGCAACGATGGATTTTACATGGCCTTCCATAGCCCCAGGAATTTCACGTCTGTCCAGCAGACTGGGATTGACTTGCTTTACTCCATAGCTCGGCAATAAGGCATTACGATCACTCGATAGGTTGAAGTCGCAAGGTCGACCATGATTGAAAAGACCCTCACAACGAGGGCCTTTTTGTTTGGCACGCCCGAAGGTCCATCTTTCCGGGCGCAAAAAGACAAAGCCCGCAAAGAAGCTAGCGATGAGCATGAAGCTCGGCCGGAGGCCGCCGTCCTGCGAGGCGTTTTTATCTGGCTATGTCCTGTACTCTGTCCGAATGAAGAACTGCAACTCATGCGGTAAGTGTTGCGAGACAGCGGGCAATGGTGGTTTATCTGCTTCAGCGGAAGAAATCGACTGGTGGGCAACCCACCGACCGGATATTTCTCGCTACGTCCAGGATAAAAAAATTTGGGCGAATCCCGCCAGCGGTGAATATTTTGCTCGATGTCCCTGGCTGCAGAAGTCGCCGGACGGCAAGAAGTTCACCTGCGATATCTATGACGACCGACCTGAAGACTGTCGCCACTATCCTGTCGACATCGCACAGATGGTTCGCGACGATTGTGAAATGCTTGAACAGCGTGACCTTGTGGATCTAAAGCGAGCTCAGAAAAAACTGGACGCAATAATGATCGACAGCCGGCCGCCAGTGGGCCGACGGCCCTAAACACTTCCGGTGGCTAGTGCCCGGAGCACAGTTGTCATGCGCGGTGCGGGATCGATGACTACCAGTTCGAACGGCCGGTCGATGAGCCTCGAGATTGGCCCTGCGAGACATGGATTCAATACGCCTCACTCTCGCGCACCTCGAAGCTTGGGATCATCGAGCCGCAAACGGTACATCACCTGATTGTAGTTGTAGCGCGGTGTCTTCTCCGACGCTCCGCTAAATGCATCGGTGTAAGTACCCTCCAGGTAGATCACGCTGTCGTCCTCCTGGTTGAAGAACGTGTGTGTGGCAACGTTATAGAAGTTGTACCGATCATGGTGGATTATTCTCACTGCCTCACCGTATGGCCCTTCTGGTTGCCTCGCCTCGGCGTAATAGACATCGCCAGTTTTCTCCAGCAGAAGAATCCAGCGTTTTCGGTATTCATTCCAAACCACGCAGGACGCTCGCAGGTTGCCCAAAGGCGGAAGGACATCGCGTGGTTCCCATCGACTTGAATCTTGAATCGCGCTCCAATCATTCGGCACCCGCAACCAAGGATAGAGATACCAGTAACCGTCATGCAGGAAGGGGTGAGAAGAATAGTGGTTGTCGCGGCAAGGCAATTGCATCCATGGCTGGAAAACCTGCAACTGGTCATCAAAAATCGCCAAGCCGCACTCATCGGGAAATTTCAGGCCGTCCTGCCGAGTATAAGTGGCGAGCAGACGCTCTTGACCGCTCGGGTCCGTCATCGGAATCAGACCCTCGATCCATATCAATCCGTTACCGGGAAGCGGGAGCATCTCCTTGGTGCGTCCCTCCGAGTCAGTGAAGTAGCTGTAATTCACCGCCACCGCTGGGTCGTCTCCGAGGTCACTGATCGCCGCCGAAACACTGAAGTTCCAGTATGCCGGTCCGATTGTGTCGCCCCAGATCCAGAAAATCTTGCCGCGGTAAATCGCCGCGGAAACGGTGTCCTGCCCGAGCACTCTCCCATTAAGTAGCGGCTCTTTCGCGGCTGCCGGCAGACCTGCAATGACGCTGTCACGATAGATGCCCTCACCTGTAAGACGATAAAGCCGTTCTGCCACTATTGTCCGACGTATACGGATCTCCTGCACCCTGCCGGGTTTGATTCTCACATTGATACCGCGTCCAAACGGAGTCTCGTGTTGAAATTCGTAACCGTCGCTTCGAATGCGGACAAAAACCTCGCTCTCGCTCAACGACGGCTCATCCATAGCGGCCACACCAGCGCTATCCGTCCAGTATTTGACCTCATTTGGGAGCTTCAGCTCGACTAAGGGCACACCACGACCGGTCTGTTCATCGATCACGCGTAACACGAAGTACTTTGGTGTTGGGCCACCAGCACAAGACAAAAGTAGCGACACCACAAGCAGTTCAGCAACAAGCCACAATGTGAGTCTCACGCCGTAATCCTTTGTTCAGGCATGCTTGATTCGCTCTGTTGCCGATTCTGTGTTCTGAAAATCGGCGTCAAAATACAGTCTTCGACAACCCAAGACCCGGGCTCTTCCCCAAGCCGTATAGTGGACGATAACATGCTGATTAGATGGTAATAGCGCCACCGACCGCTTTGTGGTCTTGCCTACGTTTCGTGGACACCTGAGTTAAGTCCTAATATTTGCTCGCAATGAGGAGGAGTCCATATACGGCCGTTCATCGAGACCAATAGTCCCCTCTCAAACGAATCCTCGTGAACTCTTTATCAAGTCATATGCTGCGTTTATCTCGCGTGATCGTTCTTCAGCAACGGCACGCATGCTTTCCGGCAACCCGCGAGCAGCTAACTTGTCCGGATGGTTCTTGCTGATAAGTTTGCGGTAGGCACGCTTGATATCCGCTGGAACGGCGGCCGGAGGCACGCCCAATGCGACATAGGCATCGGCGAGCCGATCTTGAGGAGGCCTGCCAGACGGACCTCCTGCAGCGCCACCGGTTGCCGCTCGCAACAGCGATTCGAGT
>Ga0255052_10001292_pt1 | contig 18999 bp, 19 predicted proteins | sample JV7_2_21_MG_FD_188632 | JGI IMG/M metagenome (GOLD analysis project Ga0255052, IMG submission 188632) | Seawater microbial communities from Jervis Inlet, British Columbia, Canada - JV7_2_21 | ecosystem: Environmental > Aquatic > Marine > Inlet | place: Canada: British Columbia | collected... | reverse complement strand
ATGCCTTACTTCTCGATGCCTGACATGCCGAAAATCTCCGATGCGAAAATGTCGGCGCCGCTGGACGAGGATCTGAGCGGCAAGGATATTTTTTACAAGTGGTACGATAGTGATGGCAGCATTCAGTTTACAAGCGAACCACCGCCAGAGGGGATCGAGTATACGCTCAAGGGTTTTGATCCTGATACAAACGTGATCCAGGCCGTAAAGGTACCGCCCAAAGAATCCGGTTCGGATGAATCAACACCTGCCCAGAGCAAATCAACTGATCCGGAGGAAATTGGTATTCCGTATTCGCAAGATAGTATTAAGAAACTGTTTGAAGACACGAAGAACATCGAGAAACTGCTCAAACAAAGAATGCAGGATCAGGACTCCCAAATTAATCAATAAGAGACATCAACGCATGAAATTAACAACGTTTATATTACTCGCAATGGTCAGCATCGGCCTGAACGCGGCTGGCAAGACCGCATTCATCAATTCCAAGGTATTACTCGAACAATCACCTCAAGCCATTGCCGCCAATACCGAATTGCAAAAACAGTTTGGCGAGCGTGAACAAAGCCTGCGCAAACTCGCGCAAGGCATCCAGCAAATGGAAAAAACCTATCAAACCGATAGTGCAGTGATGAGTGATGAGCAGAAGAAAAAGGCCGAGGACAATATCATCCAGAACAAGCGTCGTTTTCAGTTTGAACAACAGTCACTCAAAGAAGATCTGCAAGCGAAGCAAAGAGAGTTATTGCAGGAAGTACAGGTATCGATAAAGTCGGTTATTCAAAGCTATGGCAGCAAGAACGGATACGATTTCATATTTACTGATGCCAGCATTGCCTACGCCAGCGATGCAGTAGATATCACCGAGGAAATTCTCGAGGAACTTAAGAAATAATGATCACCTCACCCGAATCATTTGACTGGTTCGGGTGAGGCGTGATCTCATGAGTCCTGTCCGACGCCCGTCGGGCTGGTTGGAGCCGGCGTGGTTACTGACGGTCCAGGTTTAGCGGATTCAACTTTAGGTTTCGACTCTGCGCTTTCAACGCTCGATTTAGAGCTGTCGTCATTTTTCTTCTTTGATTGCACAGACTCGGTCTTTGTCTCTGCTCGGGGAGTATCCGGCTTCGCCTTATCAGCTGCGTCCTTCTGACTAGCCGCAGGCTTTTTAACTTCGCCTGTCTTTTCAGATTGCTGCTGTTCCTTTGATTCGGTCGCCTCTGCTGCTTTAGGTTTTCGAGTACTTTTAGGGCGCGATTTTCGAGCTTCACTCTTGCCAGGCTCAGTCCCCGCAGCCTGTTGGGATTCACCCTGCTGTTCACGATTACCCTCTGGTCCTGGGTTGTTCTCCTGTCGACGATTACCATCTGCTTCAGGTTGACTATGCGCTTGACGATTACCGTCTGCTTCGGGTTTTTTACGCGGTCGGCGTTTTGTCTCTGCTGCAGGTTTGTTCTCCTGGGGAGCTTTATTGTCTTGCTGACGCGCTCGATTGCCGCGATTTCCACCACGATTCCCACCACGTGAACGCCCCGTCCGTGACTGGTTAGCGCGTCTCGCTTCACCCGTATCGGACTTTTCGGACTCGACCTGGTCTTTGCTCTGTGCGTTTGCAGTTTTGTTTGCGTCGTTGTTTCTTGCCGCTGCATTGCTACGTTGACGATTTTGTCCACCACGAGGTTTACCGCGCCGACTGCGATTACCACCGCGATTCGGACGATTTTCAGGTTTGGCCTGCGGTTCCTCCACCGGCTCAGCGGGCTTTTCACCATTCCCGATCAGCAGGTTTACAATCTTGCCGAGAAAACCACTTTCACCAGTAGACGCTTTGACGGGTGGCGGTGATGCGGCAGGCCTCGGCGTAGGAGGCGTTATGCTTTGTACGGCTGCCGTTTCAGGCGTAGAAACATTGCTACTCGCCATTTCTACCAGGTCAACCGGCTGTTCGGGAGTTGTCAGTTCGTAAGATTTCTTGTAGTTCGATTCGTGACGATGGGTATCGTTATCCTTGACGCGCTCAATTTCGTAATGCGGGGTTTCGAGCTTTGGATCCGGGATAACGACGATATGGACCTCGCGTCGTTGTTCGAGACTATCAATTTTCTCGCGCTTTTCATTCAATAAATAGGTCGCACATTCGACCGGCATCTTGGCCAGAATTTTACCAGTATTATCCTTGAGCGATTCCTCTTCCAAAAGCCTCAATACGGCCAACGAAAGTGACTCGACATCACGTATTGTGCCCTGACCACTGCAGCGAGGGCATACAATCTGGCTCGATTCCTCGAGCGAGGGCCGCAACCTTTGACGAGACATTTCGAGTAAACCGAAGCGAGAAATTCGCCCGATCTGGACTCTGGCGCGATCATCATAAACTGCGTTGCGTAGCCGGTTTTCAACCTCGCGCTGATTTCGGTTCTGCATCATATCGATAAAATCAATCACGATCAGGCCACCCAGATCTCGAATTCTTAACTGGCGAGCGATTTCGTCGACCGCTTCGAGGTTTGTCTGCTTCGCGGTTTCTTCGATATCGCTGCCCCTGGTAGCACGCGCAGAATTAACATCAATTGAGATTAATGCCTCGGTATGATCGATTACTATAGCGCCGCCCGATGGCAGACTGACTTCTCTGGAAAAAGCGGACTCGATTTGGTTTTCGATTTGAAATCGATTGAACAGCGGTAACTTGTCTTCGAACAGTTTGAGCTTGTTGAGCGAACCCGGCATGACCATTGACATGAAATCGTGGGCCTGTTGGTAAGCCTGCCTGGAATCGATCAGGACTTCCCCTATATCGTTGCGATAGTGATCGCGCAAAGCTCGCACCACGATATCGGATTCCTGGTATATCAGAAAGGGTGCTGACTTGTCATTGGAGGCCTTTTCAATCGCGTTCCAGACCTGGGACAGGTAATCAAGATCCCACTGCATTTCTTCCGTAGAGCGACCGACACCTGCGGTGCGAACGATCACGCCCATGCCTTCTGGCATGGTTAATTCCGAAAGCGTCTTTTTTAGCTCATCGCGATCTTCACCCTCGATACGCCTTGACACACCACCGGCACGGGGGTTTTGCGGCATCGCTACCAGGAATCTGCCAGCCAGGCTGATAAAACTGGTTAAGGCAGCGCCCTTGTTACCACGCTCTTCCTTTTCGACCTGGACTATTATTTCCTGGTCAACTTTAAGCGCATCTTTAAGAATGGGTTTACCGTTGTTGTCCCGCGGGGCATCACCGAAGTACTGCTTGGCAATTTCTTTAAACGGGAGAAAACCATGGCGTTCGGCGCCGTAGTTAACAAAGGCGGCCTCGAGACTGGGTTCGACTCGAGCTATTTTACCCTTGTATATATTTGACTTCTTCTGCTCTCGAGAGGGTACTTCGATATCGAGGTCGTAAAGTAGTTGGCCATTGACCATCGCCACCCTGAGCTCTTCGGCCTGGGTGGCATTTATTAAAATTCGTTTCATTGGAATTATTGCCTTGCTTGAACGGCCGGGCACTGCGGTTTGTTTGTTCTGTCACCTGGTTTTCGATTTTTATCTGTACAGGCGTCAATTCCATGCACACGGGTTCCTGTAAACCGCTTGTGAATAGGAAGTTTTTTATCAGAACAAAAATTTGTATGAGGCAGTACATTGGCCTATGTGGAACTGAGAGCCCTGGGTCAGACGCTAATACGCCGCCTGCCACGGACTAATTCGTTGAAGAAACACACCTTATGAAGTCTGCTTCCCATTAAAAAACTGATTTGGTAGTGTTTTGCCAGGAACTTAGGCAGTACAATGCTACGGCAGGGAATATAACACAGTTTCTGCAGACTGCCAGCCATTGAATTCAAATAACCCACAAAAAAGCGCCGTTAACCTGGTTGAGATTTCTGCTGCCCAACTCGGGCAAAGACTTGATAACTTTCTATTCAAGCAGCTCGCGAATGTGCCCCGAACCCGAGTTTATCGCATCATCAGAAAAGGTGAGGTTCGCGTCAATAAAAAACGTTGTAAACCGGAGTACAAGCTAAAAATTGGTGACCAGGTCAGGATTCCACCTTTGCGCATGGAACTGGAATCACGAGAAAAATTGAAGCCGTCGCATCAGTTACTCGCACGGCTGGAGCGCAACATACTCTTTGAAAATGAACATATTCTTGTCGTAGACAAACCTCCGGGGCTTGCCGTGCACGCGGGTTCAGGGGTGGACTATGGAATCATCGATGCAATGCGCCTGCTAAGAGCGGGCGATGATATCGAACTTGTACACAGGCTTGATCGCGACACCAGTGGTTGCCTGCTATTGAGTAAGCATCGACAGGCGCTACTGGCAATGCAGGCAGCACTGCAGGACAAATCACTTACAAAAAACTATTGTGCCGTCGTTAAAGGGCGTTGGCCACAAGAGACTATCGAGATCCGACTTGCGCTGAAAAAAATCCATCTTCCCAACGGGGAAAGACGCGTGCGGGTTGACATCAACGGGAAACCGGCTATTAGTCGGGTCAGGATACTGCAAGGCAGTAAGCTATACAGCATTATCCGGGTGGAACTTGTAACCGGTCGTACTCATCAAATCAGGGTGCACTGCCAGGCGCAAGATCACGAAATAGCAGGCGATGACAAGTATGGCGATGCGGAATTTAATCGTGCCATGCGAAAGTGCGGGATCAACCGCTTGATGCTGCACGCTTCCAGTCTTGAATTGCCACGCAGTAAATATACGCCTGAACTGGTCGTCAATGCGCCGTTGCCTGCTGAATTCGAACAGCTATTTGGCACTACCGATGATGTATTGGCCACCTAGAACAATTTGCACAGGAAACAGGAATCAAGATGTCAGATAACGAATCCAGTACCAGCCAATCCAGCTCCGGCAATGACAAACAGGCCCAGTCAATTGTTGACCGCCTGGTCTTTGCTGCACTGAAAGAGCAAACCCGGGCCCGGCGCTGGCGGGTAGGGTTCATGCTGTTCTTCATCGTTTATATTAGCGTCGTAACCGTCGTGTTCCTGACCGATACGGGTGACATGAGCTTAGAGGCGGACGGGGACAAGCATACGGCGCTGGTCAAGCTTTCTGGAGTAATCGCCAGTGGTGAGGCGGCTGGTTCCGAGAACGTGATTGCCGGTCTTAAATCGGCCTTCAAGCACGACGATACTGCCGGTATTGTCATCGAGATCAATTCCCCGGGCGGATCGCCAGTACAGTCAGCCTATATTTTCGATGAAATCATGCGCCTGAAGCAGGAACATAAAACCATACCTGTCTACGCGGTGGTTGTGGATATGGCCGCATCCGGTGGGTATTTTGTCGCGGCCGCGGCAGATAAAATTTACGCGAACCAATCAAGCCTGGTTGGATCGATCGGTGTTCGCATGGATGCTTTTGGATTTGTCGAACTGATGAAGAAGATTGGCGTAGAAAGACGATTACTGACTGCAGGGGAGAACAAGGGGTTGTTCGATCCATTTCTACCTGAACAAAGTGAACAGAAAGCTCACTTGCAATCGATGCTCGATGAAGTCCATGGTCACTTTATCGCCGCGGTAAAACGTGGCAGAGGAGATCGCCTGGTAGAAAACGACGATATTTTCAGCGGCCTGATATGGAGTGGTGAAAAGGCCCTGGCGCTGGGTCTAGTGGATGCTTACGGCACAACCCAGAGTATCGCGCGGGAACTCGAAGCGGAAGATGTCGTTGATTTCACTCCCAAGGCCAACCTGCTTGAACGAATTGCCGATCGTATCGGCAGCAGTGCAGGTCGCGGAATCAGTGAGTATTTTCTGGGCAATATGTCAATTAACTAGCGCCCTGGCATTCGATCCTCGGACCTAGACTACCTCGATCCCCGCGTTCTCCAGCATTCTGGTTAATGTAATCAAGGGCAATCCGATCAGCGCCGTGGGATCATCTCCGTGCATTGTGTTGAACAGGCAGGCGCCATAGCCCTCAGACTTAAAACTACCGGCACACTGGTAGGGTTCTTCGACGCGCAGATAATGATCCAGCTGTCGGTCGCTCAGATTGCGGAATTCAACTTCGTACACGACATCCTCAACTGCACTGAATCCCGCTGACGGGTTCAATACACAAACAGCAGTATGAAAAACCACGGTCTTTCCCTGGGCTTCTCTTAGCTGCCGTAAGGCGTTTTCATGCGATACTGGTTTACCGAGGATTTTTTCGCCCAGCAGGGCACATTGATCCGAGCCGATCACTACCGCTTGCGGGTGATCGACAGCCACGCGATCTGCCTTCGATTCGGCAAGCCGACAAACGTAATGACTCGCGTCTTCACCCGCGATGATGGTTTCATCGATATCTGGAGGAAGACATTCATAATCAAGCTGTAATCGGTCCAGCAGCTGTTTTCGAAATGGAGAGCCGCTGGCCAGGATAATTTCAGGTTGCACAGGGTTAAGTTCCAATAAAATTCAGGCCGGCGCCAGGACCATAATCAGTCTGGCCTGACACCGGTGGCGCAGTATATTACAAGCTCGAATTGAATACATTATTAGCTCGAATTTTAACAGCGAATTGAATAGACATTGTTATCCACAAGCATGTAGAATCGCCGCCTTATGCGGGATAAGTTGCGTAAGAACTACCAGGTTCAAAAGGAAGTGACCCGAAACGGCTGTTTCGAGGGAGAAATATCATTATCGGAAACCGAGCGCCTGGGCGAGTTGCTGCAGGGTAGTGAATCTGACCAAAAGGGCCGGAAAGTAGCGGTCAGTTTCGAGTTTTCACGCAATGAATACGGTATTCCAATGATCATGGGGAGACTGGAGGCCAGTCTTGAACTGGAGTGTCAACGTTGCCTTAAGGCACTGGAACTGCCGCTGAAGCTGGATTTTAAACTCGTGATTGACGCCAGCGACGAAATAGTCAGCAATAGCGACATGGATACGATCTATAGTAATGATGGATATATCGACATCATTGAGCTGGTTGAGGACGAATTGTTACTGGCAATACCATTGGTAGCCACGCACAACGACACTAGGTGCAACGAAGACTGGAAGGCCGGGCCGGCCGAGTCCGAAGCAACCGCTAGAGAAAACCCGTTTGCAGTTCTACAGGAACTGAAAACAATTGATTAAGTTAACTGGAGATAGATAATGGCTGTTCAGAAAAGTCGTAAAACCCCGTCCAGGCGAGGTATGAGACGATCACACGATGCACTCGGAAGCGCAACCCTGGCGGTTGAACCCACGACCGGTGAAACCCATCTTCGACACCACATCAGCGCCGATGGTTACTACAAGGGACGTCGGGTCATAGCAGAGAAAGTCGTCGAAGACGATGACGAGTAGAATTGGCGGATTCAGTCAGTGATTACGGGCGGCAATAACCGCCCGTATTTTTTTCAGACACAGCCAAATGGGACAGAAAATTATCGCACTCGACGCCATGGGGGGGGACCACGGGCCCAGTGTGACCGTGGCTGCGGCAAAGCTTGCCCTGGATGAGATCCCGGGTCTTGAACTGGTTCTGGTTGGCGATGAAAGACGGCTCGCTGCCGAAATCGAGAAACACAATTTAAACGAAAATAGTCGCATTCAAATCTACCATGCCTCACAGGTTGTTGACATGGACGACCTGCCAGTCATAGCCCTCAAAAAGAAAAAAGACTCTTCAATGCGGGTCGCGATCAACCTGGTAAAAGAGGGCGGGGTGCAGGCTTGCGTCAGCGCCGGCAATACCGGTGCGTTGATGGCTACCAGCAAGTTCGTACTAAAAACCATCCAGGGGATAAGCCGGCCTGCGATCTGCACCACGCTACCGGGCATCAACGGGCACACCCATATGCTTGACCTCGGGGCCAACCTGGAGTGCTCTCCTGAAAACCTGGCCGAATTTGCCTTGATGGGGTCGGTGCTAGCGCAATCGGTAGAAGGCATCGAAAACCCTTCCATTGGATTACTGAATATCGGTTCAGAATCAGTCAAGGGTAGTGAGTCGATCAAAAGGGCTAGTCAACTGATTGGCGAAAGCAGGCTGAACTATTATGGATTTGTTGAAGGCGACGACATTTACAAGGGTACAGTTAACGTGATCGTAACCGATGGCTTTGTTGGCAACGTCTCGCTGAAGACAGCCGAGGGATTGGCGGCTCTGTTCAGTCATGTGCTTCAAAGCGAGTTCAAGCGCAACTGGCTGACGAAACTGGCCGCACTTTGTGCTTTACCCGTACTATCGTCAGTGCGTCGCAAACTTGATCCGCGTCGATACAATGGGGCCAGCCTGCTAGGTCTCAATGGCATCGTCGTGAAAAGCCATGGCAGCGCCGACACCAGTTCCTATTTAAACGCAATCAAGATTGCGGCTCTAGAGATCGATAACAATGTGCCGCAACGAATTTCCAGCGCGATCGAGAGTTACTTCAGCCAGGTTGAGGAAGCAGTCACATGACCTATGCCCGCATTATAGGCACAGGCAGTTATCTGCCGGAGAAGGTCATGACGAACCATGACCTGGAAAAAATTGTAGAAACCTCCGATCAATGGATTCGTGAGAGAACCGGTATCGAACAACGTCATATCGCCGGTGACAATGAAACAACGGTTGATCTTGCCGAGAAAGCATCGCGATTGGCGATAGAGTCCGCCGGAATTGATCCCGCAGAAATTGACCTGATCGTGTTCGCGACTTCGACCCCGGACAAGATCTTCCCGAGTTCAGCCTGTATTTTGCAGGCCCGGCTGGATATCCACGGTTGTCCCGCATTCGATATCCAGGCGGTGTGTACCGGGTTTGTATACGCATTGGCCGTTGCCGATAAGTTTATCAAGACTGGCAGTGCAAAAAAGGCATTAGTCGTGGGCGCGGAAATCTTTTCCAGGATTCTTAACTGGGAGGACCGCGCAACCTGTGTGCTATTCGGCGATGGTGCGGGCGCGGTGATCCTGGAAGCCAGCGAGGAAACCGGAATACTTTCCACGCATATACATGCCGACGGCAAATACGAAAACCTGCTTTGGGTACCGCATGGCATCGGCGATGGCTTTGAAGAGGTAAAGCAGGGTAAAGGCGTAGTCGAAATGCGGGGCAACGAGGTTTTCAAAATGGCCGTCAACACGCTCGGCCGTATCGTCGATGAAACCCTGGCTGCAAACCGTATGGTCAAGTCCGATATCGACTGGTTGGTACCGCACCAGGCGAACATTCGGATTATCACTGCTACCGCCAGGAAACTGAAAATGTCGATGGACCAGGTTGTTGTCACAATTAATAAGCATGGCAACACCTCGGCGGCCTCGGTGCCGCTGGCGCTTGATGTTGCAGTGCGCGATGGTCGCATTAAGGCCAACGAGTTGGTATTACTGGAAGCTTTTGGTGGTGGATTTACCTGGGGATCGGTACTTCTGCGTTACTAGGCGTTTTAGTGATGGATTACATAGAGTAGGATTGCTGTGATATGATGCCAGCGGATTACCTGGTGTTAAATAATGATAAGCGTATTACTCACCGACGACCATGCGCTGGTGCGCACTGGGATTCGTCGCCTGCTGGAGGACAGCAAACAGGTCAGGATAGTCGGTGAAGCCGACTGTGGCGAAGAGGGTGTCAAACTCGCCCAGCAGCTTAATCCCGATGTCATTTTAATGGATGTCAACATGCCGGGCATTGGTGGCGTCGAGGCATGTCGTCGGATTTTACAGCGCAATCCCGATCACAAAATCATCGTGCTGACGATTCACGGCGAGCAGACTTTTCCCAAGAGAATGCTGGAAATTGGTGCCAGGGGTTACCTGACCAAGGACTGCGGAGTCGAAGAAATGTTGACCGCGATCAAGCAGGTAAGTAATGGCGGTGCCTACATAGCCCCGAGTATTGCGCAGCAATTGGCCTTATCGTTACTGCCCGGAAATGAACATAATCCTATCGACCGTTTGTCACGACGTGAATTCCAGGTGATGCTAATGATTTCTCACGGTTTAACCAACGCCGAGATTTCAGACAAACTCTGCCTTAGCCCCAAGACTGTCAGTACCTACCGCCTGCGCCTGCTGGAAAAACTGGGTGCACATAACGAAGTCGATCTCATTAAAATAGCGGTAGAGCAGGGGATGGTCGAGTTCGCAAATTCGGATTGATCGACTGTGAGCAACCTGCAAGGCTGCCAACGTTGTCCGCGTCTTAGCGCTTACCGTATAGAACAAAAGGACAGGTTTCCCAATTACCACTGTTTGCCGGTTGCGGGATTTGGCAGCCCCAATGCGCGGTTGCTGGTAGTCGGTCTCGCGCCGGGTTTGCACGGTGCAAATGCGACCGGGAGGCCGTTTACCGGTGATGCATCTGGTGACCTGTTGTTTGCAACCCTGCACAAGTATGGTTTTGCCAGTAGTCCGGCTTCGCGCGTATCGAGCGACAATATGCGATTGATCGATTGTCGAATTACCAACGCCGTCAAATGCGTTCCACCGGGAAACCGGCCAACTACGTCTGAAATAAACCACTGTAAGCGCTTTCTGCGTGAGGAAATTTCAATGATGATGCCCGGTTCCGTGCTGCTGGCACTGGGTACTATCGCACACCGGGCCACTTTGAAAGCGATGGACTTAACCCAGGCGCAATATCGATTTTCCCAGTGTGCCGAATATGAACTACCGAACGGATTAACATTGATAGACTCTTTCCATCCCAGCAGATACAACCAGAATACCGGCAGGATTACCCCGGATATTTTTGAAAATGTATTTGATCGGATCAGGCTGAGATTGCAATGAAGCAGCAACAGGATTTCGACCACAAGGGTTTTCTGGCCACGGTCAGTAGCAAGCCCGGTGTATACCGCATGCTCGATCGACACGACAAGGTTATCTACGTTGGTAAAGCCAAGAATTTAAAGAAACGGCTATCCAGTTATTTTCGAAAAACCGGCTTATCGACCCGCATCATTTCACTGGTCAATAATATTAATTCAATCGAAGTAATTAACACGCGTACCGAAAGCGAAGCCTTGCTACTGGAAAATGATTTAATCAAAAATCTTAATCCGCGTTACAACATATTGTTTCGTGACGACAAGAGCTATCCCTACATATGCCTCTCCAATCACGACTTTCCCCGCTTAACCGTATTCAGGGGCAAACCTGACAGGCGCAAGGGAACTTTTTATGGTCCGTTTCCGAGTGCAGGGTCGATTCGTTATACGATTAATCATGTACAACGTATGTTCCAGCTGCGCAATTGCGAAGACTCTGCGTTGTCGAATCGCTCGCGCGCCTGTTTACAATACCAGATCAAGCGCTGTACAGGACCTTGCGTGGGACATACCGATAAAGAAAGCTATCGAGTACAGATCGAACAGGCACAAATGTTTTTAGAGGGCAAAAGTAACGAGCTGATCGATCACCAGATCGAACTCATGGAAAAATATTCCACGGACCTGGAGTTCGAGCAGGCGGCACAGATTCGCGACCGCATTGAAACCTTACGCAGGGTCACGGAGAAACAGTTCGTCACCGATTTCAACGGCGACATCGACATCATCGCCTGTGAACTGCGCCAGGATTTCAGTTGTATTCAACTTTTCATGATACGCAATGGCACCTCGCTGGGTAATAAACCCTTTTTTAATCGCGCCAAACTTGATACTGATCCGGCAAGCCTGATTGAAACCTTCATCATGCAACATTATTCCAATCATCCCGCGCCGGCGGAGATTATCGTAAGCCACGATCTCGAAAATACCGAGTTACTGACCGAATCGTTACATATGCTTAGACATTCAAGGGTCAGGATTGCGCATAACGTACGCGGCAAACGCCAGCGCGCGCTGGAAAGCGCAATCGCCAATGCAAAACAGGCCTTGGAAAGCTACTTATTATCAGCGAGTTTATTGAGCAAACGGTTTCAAAACCTGGTCGAGATTTTGCATCTTGAAGGTCCGCCCGAACGCATTGAATGTTTTGACATCAGTCATACCATGGGTGAATCGACCAAGGCATCCTGCGTGGTATTTGGGAAAGAGGGCGCCATAAAGAATGAATACCGCCGCTACAATATCAATGATATTCAGCCTGGCGATGACTACGCCGCAATGCGCCAGGTACTCGATCGACGCTATAGTAAACGCCAGAATTCACCTGAACAGCTCCCCGACCTGATTCTAATCGATGGTGGCAAAGGCCAACTCGGTGTGGCAATGGACGTTCTGGAGTCACTCAATATACTCTACGTCAAGGAGAACCTCAGGGTTTTCGGGATTGCAAAAGGTGTCGAACGCCGTGCTGGTTACGAAGAAATAATCGATGAAGAGATGACAGCACTAAACTTTCCAATGGATTCACCGGCGCTGCTGCTCATCCAGCAGATACGTGACGAGGCGCACCGTTTCGCGATAACCGGGCATCGCCAGGCACGCGCAAAAACCCGACGCAAATCCCGCCTCGAAGAAATTCGAGGCATAGGTATCAGAAAACGACAGTTACTCTTGAACACCTTTGGCGGATTGCAGGGTGTCCAGGCCGCAGGAGTTGAGGAATTGATGCAAATCAAGGGAATTAACCGAGAGACCGCACAGGCGATCTATGATACTTTTCACGGTTAAACCGTTTACTGGCCGGTAATGAAAATAACCCTGCCTACCGCTGTCACCCTGTTCCGAATCGCGCTGATTCCGCTTTTCGTTGGTGTGTTTTACCTGCCTTTCAGCTGGGCTAATGTTGCGGCAACCTCTATTTTTGCGATTGCCAGTATAAGCGACTGGGTGGACGGATACCTGGCCCGTTCGATGCAGCAGGAATCCTCGTTTGGCGCTTTCCTCGATCCGGTTGCTGATAAGCTCATGGTCGTGGTGATAATCGTATTGCTGGTCGAAGCCCACCCAAGCATTTACATGACCCTGCCATCCGTGGTCATCGTCGCCAGGGAAATTTCGATTTCAGCCTTGCGTGAATGGATGGCACAACTGGGCAGCAGCACCACGGTGAAGGTATCGTTTATTGGCAAGGCGAAGACGGTTTCGCAGATGTTTGCCCTTGGCTTCATGATATTTTCCGAGCCATTCATGGGATTACCGATTTACGAAATTGGCCTTGGGATTTACTATGTCGCAGCCTTTTTGACAATTGTTTCGATGCTGCTTTACCTGCGCGCGGCCTGGCCTGTAATAAGCCAGCATGGTTGACGTAATCAGCCGTGTCCTCGCTTGACAGCTAAGGTTGAATCTATAGAATAACGGCTCTTTTGCGGGAATAGCTCAGCTGGTAGAGCACAACCTTGCCAAGGTTGGGGTCGCGAGTTCGAATCTCGTTTCCCGCTCCAGTTTTCATGCCTCGATTCGATCGGGGCTTTTTTTGGCCATCACTTTTCAGTAAAGTAGGATGTCCTGGGCTCTTCATCAGGCGGAATAGCCTTTTTTCGGCTGGGTGGCAGAGTGGTCATGCAGCGGCCTGCAAAGCCGTGTACGGCGGTTCGATTCCGCCCTCAGCCTCCATTCAAATGCCCGGATGGCGAAATTGGTAGACGCAAGGGACTTAAAATCCCTCGACCTTAACGGTCGTGCCGGTTCGACTCCGGCTCCGGGCACCAACTATAACTTTCTTAATTAACAATTAGTTATCGCATTTACTTCAAGTGAAATCTGAATTGAATACAACCCTGAAATTTCGTTTTTTAACCCACTACGACCCCGTACCAATCACTATTAAAACAAGAAAAAATGGGGATTGTTGAATGCTCCAAAACCGAATTTTTCTGGACTACCTTCTGCTAAGCAGACGCTCAAATTGAAATTCTCACAGGCAGGGAACGGCCAAAAGCGACCGCTCGCCACTGGTGATATACTGGCTCATTCATCCCTGATCCCCTGACAGGTGTGGAGCGAGGATCAGAAGGCTACGGAAATAGCTGGCGAGTTTATGTTTTCGCTTAACTGATACATCCTCTCTGCCGTGAAACCCTGGACACTTTGATGTATGACAAGAATGAAGTCTCTTGATCCAAACTGAGTAGGGGCTATGAGTATTATCAAATACTTAACTATTACCAGCTTGTTTTTATTGATTACAACAAATCAGTCACCGGTTTACGCCGACAAATTTGATTACCCTGTTAAACAGATAACCGACAAGATACAAGTCATGTTCGGGCCATTGGATTTACCCGACAGCAACAATCGCGGATTTCGTAATAATGTCATCATTGTCAGTACCAGCAAAGGTATAGTGCTGATGGACCCAGGCGGTAGTGCGTGGTCTGGCGAGATGGTCGCCAGGAAGGTCAAATCAATGTTTGGGGCACCCGTACTCGCTGTTTTCAACTCGCATGCACATGGTGATCATTGGCTTGGCAATGAAGGCATCAAGCGCCATTTTCCCGATGCTGTCATCTATGGTCATCCAAAAATGAAAGCACGACTGGAACGAAATGATGGAGTAACCTGGCTAGAAACCATCAACCGTTTAACGGACAACTTAGCGGATGGAAAACAGGTCGTTGCACCGGATAGGATTGTTAACCATGGTGATGTAATTACCGTGGGTGATACAGAATTTCGTGTCATACATACCGGGAGCGCACACACCGATAACGATATTATGATAGAAGTCGTTGGTGAGAATGCGCTATTCACGGGGGACGTTGTTCGTGATCGGTTTATCGGTGTGATGGAAGATGATTCTAGTTTCAAGGGCAACATAGAAGCCATTGATAAAATTGTAGCCCTGAATTTCAAGCACTATATTCCTGGCCACGGCAGTGAAGGTAGTGTAGAAAAGCCATTATCGTACAGGGCGTATCTAAATTCGTTGCGTAACCTAGTTCATGAACTATACGATGAGGGCATTGAAAGCTACGAGATGAAGCCCCGTATTATAGAGGCACTGTATGATTATCGTGACTGGAAAGGATTCGATTTGAGGTTAGGGGCACACATCAGCCGCGCATACCTTGAAGTAGAGCAGGAGGAATTTGAATAAATTAGCCGAATTAATTCAGATTAGCCTGGCTATATCTCCTATAGGTTGTGAGTTTTTAATGTCTCTTAAGGGCCGTAATCCACCCCTGAAATCATAATTCTGAACGTCCGTTTTCGGGGATTTTATTTCCACGAAAAATGTGAAAAGTAGGTGTAATAAATATGCTGTTGATTATGCCCCCGTACCCTGGCCAATTCCGTCTGAATCCTTGTGGATAGAAAATCATTCGAGTACGTGTTTGTATTTAAGTCTGGAATACCGGGACTTTTGAACTATATAAGCTTGAACTCTCCAGCAACTTCCCGACGACGGAATAATATGCCTACTAAACGATTCATCCCGGTATTTGCGATTTTATTCTTAGTACTCAACACGTCCCTGGTCGTCGCCAGTGAAAAGGCATTTACTAGCACAGGTGAGATAGTAATATTAAACGAAGATGGGACCTGGCAATATGAGAATCAATCGCTATCCAGACAAGCCACTAAAAAATTAAAAACTAATTCAAAAAAATTTAAAACACCCAAAAAATCTAATTTTCCAGTCAAGAGTAAAATCAATAGCTTTGGTTTAAGGATGAACCCAGCCGAATGGGGGTTCACAAAAAAAGGAGCTATAAATCAGGAAGCTGAATATGAGTTTCGGCATAAGAAGCTAGATATTTACGCGATGGCTATTACAGAATCGGTAGAGATAAATCTCGAAAACTTAATTGAAATTGCAATAGAAAATATGGAAAAAGCTGGGTCTAATGTAAGAGTTGTAAATAGGGAATACAGAAATGTAAACGGAGTAAAAGTAATATTCATGGAAATAGCAGCAGTTGTAAACGGAATTAAGGCTACTTATTTAGGTTATTATCATTCCAACTCAAAAGGCTCTACTCAATTACTTGCGTTTACCGGAACTGCAGTAGCCGTTAAGTACAAACAAGATATTTTTAATTTATTAAACGGTCTAATCATCCAGTAAAACAGAACTATTTAAGTAGTGTTAGGGATATACAGACGCCCAGATCTATCGTTCAGTAGCAGCTAACGACCCATACAACCAGGAACGACAGACAATTAGTGTAACGCTATTGTTACATTCATCTGAACATTTAATCTAATAAACTCCGATACCGAACCCTACCAGCCAATAGTTCGTAATTTAATCTTTTACAAAAAAACTCATCGCTGTGTGGACTGCTTCACATCGATTTATCGGACTTATTAGTTAGGCTTTACCTGTTGCCAGATTCCACGCTTCCCAAAAAACGTTTTGGAACTGGTGACTTTTTATATACTGGCCCCGTTACTTGCAGAAGTACGGGGCTTTTTTTATGCCTGCCTGGTATCCGTTTTAGCCATTCTTCAAACCACCGGTAGTGTTTTTCAGGCCTGATTTTGAAAAACCGGGTACTCAAGTTCTGTAAATCAGCGGCATCTATCGAAGCAAACGGGACGCCAACAAAAAAAACACCTCTGAAGAGATGAGATTTACTAAGGGTGGTCTTCGGTTGGTCCAGGTGTGCAGCGTAATAAAAATTTCAGCTGCCTGGTATCGATATAGCGAGAGGATTAGCGACTTTTGCAGTGCTTCGCAGCCCATACCCGGGCGAGTTTTTGAGCATCTGCTACCTGGTGCGCGCTCATTCTTTTAGTTAACTTTTCAAGCTGTGCTCTGGCCTTTTTATGGCCCTGAGATGACGCCATATTTAGCCACAAGTGCGCTCGGCAAAAATCCTGCAAAATCCCCAGGCCTTTTAAATACATTAAACCCAGGTGATACTGGCTGATAGCAGAACCCTTTGCAGATAGCCTGACAAATCTTTTAAACGCACTGTCGTATGATCCGTCAACGAAGGATTCGAAGGCATAATTAAATTGTTTCCTGTCGATATCTTTTAATCCAGCCCCGCCCATGACTTCATACCAGTCATCGGGAGGCGCCACGGACAGTTTCAGCAGCTGGCCTATATCCTTTTCGATAATTCGTGGATTAACGGACATGGTTCAGATGTCTCGTTTTTGTAATTTCTGGATTTCTTCAATCAAGGAAAATTTGTCCTTGCGTCGAATTTCAATGCCTTCGGAAACATCAATCCCCAGCACAACCTGCCCCTGTTTGTTGTTGAGAACAGTTACCTCGATAACATCATCGATAATGACAGATTGATGGTTTGCACAGCCAAGCACCAACATCTTTCCCCTCCATTTCCAATACAAGTCGTAGGAAATATATCGTTTTTGCAGGTGATAAGTATGTGATCAGTGTCTCGTTAAGACCGAACTGCCTAAACCGAAGATTCCAGGGGCTTTCGAACCGAGTTACTACCTATGAATAAAATTTGACTAGTTAGTATCGGATATCAGGTACCTGGATCAATCCTGTGCTATCGAAAGAACCAAAGCTATTCTTTGCGGTGAGCCGGTTAACGATCGTTACTGGCCTGATAGTGCTCGGGCCAGTGCAACTTGACAACAGGGCTGTCCACCGCATAGGAGTGGCAGCTATTCAGAAACGCATTCGAACTGCCCTGCGGTTTGCCCTCGCTGCGCTTCATTTTTTCGCTAACGATGGTCTGAATCGCCGTCGTTGCAATAGGCCCCAATAGTTCGGTCAGGTGGGTACAACCTCTATTACTGCCCATTGCCTTTTTCGATTTATCGGTCCATCCCGGGGCAATCCTGAGGCCGATCAGGTTTTTCGCTACGGTAATGACAGACTGGCAGTAGTTGTAGGGTGATGCATCGATTACGGCCTCGACATCCTGCACCTCGAGATCAAGATTGATTGTCAGACGAATCGACATGTCATGCAGCGCTTCGTCAGCTTCGATCCAGCCACCGCGATCTCGATTTTTGAAGCGATAAGGCTTGGTATCGACGATGCGTCCCTCGATATCCCATAATCCATCTTCACGTTGATAACCGTGGCAGGTTACGACACGGGTATGCGCCAGTTTGCGTTTGACAGGTCTGGTTAACGGCACTGCGTTTCTCCGGCACTCGAATTTTACTGATTAAACTGGAGCATGACATTATCATGCACTATTGGATCGGAACACCCGTTAATGAATAAATCACGCCATTATGTGCAACTAAGTGATCGTGGCAAAGGAATCCTGATGTCGCTTGGTGGGGTACTCGTGTTGAGCCCCGACAGTCTTTTGATTCGGCTGGCAGCACTGGATGATTTCACTCTGATATTTTACCGGGGCCTGTTTCCGATTTTTGCAATCAGCCTGATACTCTGGCTTTACTATCGGAATCGTTTTCTGCCTGTTCTAATCGCCATCGGCTGGGCTGGAATAATCAATGGCGCCCTGTTTGCAGCTGTGAACATCACCTTTATCAGCGCAATTCAGAAAACCTCGGTAGCCAATACCTTACTGTTTTTATCATCGGCCCCGATCTTTGCTGCGATCCTGTCATTGCTGGTTTTGCGTGAGAACCAGCGTCCCACGACGTGGCTGATTATCGTGCTATCGCTGCTCAGCATATTCATCATTGGCTGGGGTAGTTACGGCGGCGCCAGCCTGCTGGGTGACTTGTTTGCACTGGGCTGCGCCATGTTTACAGCTTGCAGTGCCGTACTGGTACGCTACAAAAAGGACATCGACCTGGTGCCTTCAGTCATCATCGGCAGCTTTTTCACCGCCTGTTATGCACTTACCAGTTCACCGGATCTGGCAATATCCACGGTGCAACTGATCTATGTTGGTATCATCGGTTTTATATTGGTGCCTTGCGCCTTCATTGTTCTTACGATCGCACCGCGATACGCCAATTCGGCAGAAGTGCAGCTGGTTTACCTGCTGGAGAGCATACTTGGCCCACTTTGGGTCTGGTTGGTGATCAAGGAGACGCCTTCACTGAATACTATCGTAGGTGGCAGTATGCTGTTGATTTCGGTAGCCTGGTTTGCCCACCATACTATCAGGGAAGAAGCGAAACTGGTCTGAATGCGCTTAGCTTTGGCAGGCGACCAGGTTCACCATTTCAAACGCGATCGTCGCTGCCGCGAGCGAAGTTATTTCTGCATGATCGTAAGCCGGAGCGACTTCAACCACGTCGGCAGCCAACA
>Ga0255052_10001291_pt1 | contig 19009 bp, 18 predicted proteins | sample JV7_2_21_MG_FD_188632 | JGI IMG/M metagenome (GOLD analysis project Ga0255052, IMG submission 188632) | Seawater microbial communities from Jervis Inlet, British Columbia, Canada - JV7_2_21 | ecosystem: Environmental > Aquatic > Marine > Inlet | place: Canada: British Columbia | collected... | reverse complement strand
CAGTAACGCGCCAAAATCCGTCAGCGCACCCAGACCCAGGAAAATCAGCGGCGGGATGATTTCCCACTCGATACCATAATGATAGAAACGCCATATGAGTCCCTCGCCCGGTTCCATCAGGTAGCTCAGGGGCAGGTTGGTAATGATGATTCCAAACCCTATCGGTAACAGCAGCAAAGGTTCGTATTGACGGGTGATCGCCAGGTAGATCAGCAGCAGGCCGATGATCCACATGAACACCATGCCCGGGGTGACTGCCAGCAAACCCATGTTTTGAAAAAATACCATGCTTATTCTTCCTTCCTGGCCTGTTCCCGACTGGCCAGTAATTTATTGATTTTTATTGCCGCATACAGCACGGTCAGGCCGATGAACACGCCGGAAATACCGTTGATGAATATGTCAAATGCTGCCTGCATGGGTATACCTCTTTATGATCTGCGTGCTAGTGTACTGCATCATATTTAATGGAACTCACCCCCTGATTGTCCGCGGTAACAACATGTGGTGGCGTGGACATATGGACCTTGGGTTCTGATAGGCCGCGCCGGCAAATGCCTGCAGATAACTGCGCAAGTCCTGCAGTTTCACAATTTCATCCACCAGGCCATACTGGGCACAATACGCCGGCTGCGAGTGGTCGTGGTAATGTTGCGCAAGTGCATTCATTTTGTCGACTACGGGCTGCAGTGGCCGACCGGCGTCTTTTTCCTTTATAGCACGCCGGGAATAGGTCGCAACCGCTGCGGTTTCACCGTGCATAACCGCGATTTCAGTGGCCGGTGTGCCCAGGGTGAACGCATTATGTCGATTCGCTGTCGGACCACCCAACACATAATGCGCCGCGGCCGTGCCTTTACGTAACACCACCAGCATCATCGGCACATCGGTCTGCTGGATAGAGTAGATCAGCGACTGGCCCAATCCCAGCAATTCCGCTTTTTCCGCGAGTTCGCCGACATCGATACCGGAGGTATCCTGGAACCAGATGACCGGCACACGGTCCCTGCCGCACAGGGTCACAAATTCATTCATCTTGATCAGGCCCTGGCGGTAAAGTTTACCGCCCATGCCTGGATAGTCGGCATATTCAGGGTAGCCCTTGCCCAGGTATCCCTGGCGATTGCCGATACAGCCGACCAGCATGCCGTCGACCTTGCATAAACCGGTATACATTTCCGGGCCATAATCGGGACGGAATTCCATCTGTTCGCTGCCATCTACCAGGCGGGCCAGTACTTCGTCGAAGTTGTAGACCTCCTTCTGGTTAGCCGGCAGCAGAGAATACAGATCCTCGGCTGGGAACTCCGGTTCCCTGGGGGTGGCTACCTGGAAAAATTCAGGTTTGTAGGCAGGTATGGCTGTCATGTATTCCCTGAGCCCGTCCAGCACACCGGTCTCCTCCTCGTAAACACGGGAGAAAAAGCCGGTGGCATCGAAATGCGTCGCCACGGTCCCCGGTGGACTGGCGCTGAATTCACGGGTCTTCTCGACCAGTTCTTCCAGCATCTCCACGCTGAACCCGCCCCTGGGGGCCATCCCGGAAACGATCCCCACACCACCGACCGCTATGTTGGCGTCCTTGTGGGCGATCAGAATCGTTGGGCTGATGCTCTGGTAGCCCCCGCCTGCCGGATTGGTTCCGTAGATACCGGCGAGTACCGGTATGCCCGCCTGTTCGAGTTCTGCGTGGCGATAAAAGGGTGTGCCCGCACCGCGCCGGTTGGCATAAAATTTTTCCTGTTCCGGTAGCTTGGCGCCGCTGCAGTTGACCAGCCACACCAGCGGGATGTTGAGACGTTTTGCCAAGTCGGTAACCCGCAGGATGTTCTCGGATTGTCCGGGCAGCCAGGCACCGGCCATGACCTTGTTGTCAAAGCCGATAACCACCGCCCAGCGGCCTTCGATCCTGGCCAGGCCATCCACCACATTGGTGGTCCCCTCAACATTGTCCAGCGGATTATACGTGCTGTGCAGCGGGCGCCAACTGCCGGGGTCAACCAGGTATTCGATCCGTTGCCAAACGGTCATGACACCGCGTTGGTTTATCTTCTCCGTTGGGAAACCGGCTGCCACGACGTCTTCCTTCAGTTGCGCCATGTCGTTTTCGGTTTGCCTGAGTCGTTCAGAGCTTTCAGCAGCACGTTTGATACGTCCTTGCTTGAGCGTCTTTCCAAAACGCTCCATGTTCTCAAAATAGGGTTTCATTCAGCTTAGTCCTTGGAAAAAGCCGGGAAATGCCGGCTTCCATGTAATACAGAAACAACCGATCAATAGCTGTTCTTTGTATCAGATAATATCAAATTTTGAGACCCGCAGGTGTAAGAAACTCTTATCGCCGCCGTGCAGCTTGCCGGGTTTTGCTAATCGTGGCGGGGGGTAACCGACAGGCACATCGCCGTGCTCGAGATTATCATCGGTTTCAACCGGGCTGTATAATCTGTCAATGCCAAATAATGTGAGAGACAGTTGATGATCAGTCTGGGTATTACTGACGGGAAACGTGTTCACGAACTGCCTGTCAGAAACTCTGATTTCTGATGAACAGTGTAGATCTCAAGCGCTGGTCAAAAATCTCCTTGCGGACGCTGCACCTGTTGTCGGTCGCAGGTGTTGGTGGTGGAATCCTGTTCGGTCTTGGATTTCACCAGTGGATTCACTACTGGTGGCTGGCACTGGCCAGCGGCGCCTTGATGATGTTGATGGATGTCGTCTCCAGCCCGGTCTGGCTGGTTCAAATCAGAGGGGCTGTGATCATATTGAAACTTGTTTTGATCGCACTGCTGGGTAATGACCCGGCCTGGGACAAGCTGATACTGGCGGTTGTCATCATTGTTTCCGCTGTCATCTCGCACGCGCCCGGAAAGCTTCGATACTACTCGCTCTATCACCGGCGGGTCATTAACTCGCCCAATGATTCAAAAGGCTGACGGAATGTCAAACCCAACCGCTGCCGGCCTGCTGCGCGATCACCTGGGTTTATTGTTGGATCTGGACCGTTCGCTACCGGTGCTTGATCTCGCCTGTGGAACCGGCCGCAACGGACTATTGCTGGCAGAACAGGGTCTGTCGGTGGTGTTCGCCGACAAGTCAGACACCGCACTGAGCGTGGTAGAACGACGTTTAGTGGAAGCTGGACTGCAGGGCCGTATCTGGCAGGTGGATCTGGAACGGCCGGGAGTTAATCCATTTTCCGGTCAGACCTTTAGCGCCGTCGTTGGCTTTTGTTATCTTCACCGCCCGTTGTTCCCGTCGCTGCTGGCGGCGGTGACCTCTGGCGGCCTGGTGGTTTATGAAACGTTTACCGTCGAGCAGCGCCGTTTCGGCCGGCCCCACAACCCGGATTTTCTGCTTCTGCCGGGCGAATTGCAAACAACGTTCCAGGCCTGGCAAATCATTCATTATTTCGAAGGTTTACAGAATAACCCCGAACGTGGTGTATCCGGAATCGTTGCCAGGAAACCTGCGTTTTGAGTTTACCCACATATTGCACCAGCCAGTTGTATTCAATTACATATTTCGCAGGGTGGTTTCGGTGCTGGTAGAGATGTTGGCCCTCGGCTTTATGGTTTGGTCACCCCAGCTTCTTACCGTTTTTTCGGCGAGCGCAAAGTCAGCAAGGTCATCGACCTCGCACCAACCCAGACCTTGAATGGAACTGATACCGACCAAGCCTGCCAGCGCCAGTTCATCAATTGCTGACAGGTACCAACGCGCCAGGCCGTCAGGACCGGCCATCAAACGCTCGACCTTTTGGACAAAAGCACCGGCACCAACCTGGCTAAAAACCATCATTCCAATCGATTCACCATTGACGATGTCCGCGTTCAGTTTTTTGCCGACCCGTTTCAGTTGCTCACCGTCGGCACTAATTTTCATGTCATCGTCGTCATACCGGTTCTTGCGGTCAGTGGCCAGTGTGATCGGGTAAAATTGTTCGCTGGATAACAGGTGTGCAAGGGTGGAAGGTTCAAACAGCGTGTCGCCGTTGACCAGCAGAAAAGGTGCTTTCATCTCATTGCGTGCAACCCAGCATGTGCCGAGGTTATCAGACAACGCGTAAAACGGGTTGTACAGCGTGCGTACGGAAATACGACTCATACTGCTGACCACGTCTTCAACCACGTGATGACCAAAGCCCGTGACGACAACAACTTCATCCACACCGTTGGCGGCCAGCGATTCGACCTGTCGTTCCAGCAATGTCTTGCCTTCCAACATCAGGCAGCACTTGGGTACACTCTCCGTCAATGGCATCAGCCTGCGTCCCTGTCCCGCGCTCAATACAATCGCTTTCACATCAACAACTCCCTATTAAAGATGCTGCCAACCTTACGCAGTCCAGGTTCGTGATGCTTGTCACAAGAAGACAATCGCTTGACCTTCGTTTGTGAATTCCAGCAACGATGTATACACCTGACGTCAGTGAACCGGATTCAGGTCTCACCTTCTCCCCGCGCAAGAGGCACCGTCATCCCCACGCAAGCGGCACCGTCATCCCCGCGCAAGCGGGGACCTCATAACGCTCTCGTAATACTGAAACGGTCACTCTTTTTGAGATTACGAAAACGCACGGAGGTCCCCGCTTGCGCGGGGATGACGCCTTTCTTTTTTTGAGGGGGTTAATGGTGCCTGATTTTAAGGGGGGGGTGATGTTCAGGAGTTTCGGGTAACTCCACATTCCTGGATGATCAGGCTGCAACAGGTAACCGCGCCTTCCGCCTTTTGCAGTTCCGAAACGTCGACAGGAACCAGATCGATACTCAGATTTTTCAGGTTTTCCAGGGTGCGTGGAAAAGAGGTGGGGTAGATCAAACCCTGCCCAACGAGCAGCGCATTTGCGGCATGCGCTTCGCCACCATCTACTTCGATCAACCGCAATTCCCCGAAAGCGGACTTGCTGATCCAGTCGGGGTTGATCAAGAGCGTGTCCGGTGCGATTTGCGAAACCGCAGACTTCAAATGCAGACACTTTGTTGTTTCCACCGTACTGACGGAATATCCATGGTTGGAAACGATGTCGCGCAGCTGCCCGATACCGCTGTGATTCGATCGCGTCGATAATCCGGCGTAGATGACTTTTCCGATGCGCAACAAGTCGCCTCCGTCAAGGGTACCAGGCGGTTGAATTGATGCGAGCTTGCGGTATTTTTTCAAAACGGCCTCGACACCGGTGACTTCCGGACGTCGTGATACAGCCCCCGGTCGGCATAACACGGCAATTTCATCCAGCACGATCGCATTGTCTTCGATAAACACCGAATCCGACAGCCCCGGTTCGGTCGGTATTGTGACGATCTCACATCCGAGGGAAGACAGCGCCGACTGGTACTGTTGATGTTGCTGTATGGCGAGTTCGATGTCGATCATTGACCTCGGCAGGAAGGTCAACTCGCCACTGCCGATGGCAGTGTTTATGTCACGTGTAATGGCGGTCAGCATCATATGGATAACCCTGGATTTTCGACCGCAATTATTCCAGATTCATTGCGGTTTAACCATGCTTTTCACCGCTATTGGTGCACGCTGCCAGTGTCAATAACCCTTCAAGTTTGACGATACGTGGGAACCACCCGGACGGCTTGCCTGATTTTGTTCCCGGCTACGTTCAGAGATGCTGGCTTTCAGCTTGGCGCGAGCCGGTTCGGCGCCCTGGCAAAATACAATAGGCAACGTATGAACAACCTCGCCGGAATTCACAGCCCCAAAACTGCCCCTGTCAGCCTCGGGTCAGACGGTCCTGGTCGCCACGGCGGGCGGCACCGATGATGCTCGTTTAGCCGGCCCGAACACTGCCGCTTGCCCCACTAAGCACAACATCAGCATGGCCGTGGGTACCAGGTACCAGGCCACCCGCGTCAGGCTGAAGGTCTCGACCATGAACATGTTGAGACCGATGGTCAGGGCGGCCCCAAACACGACCCCGACCAGGCTGATGATGAAGTTCTCCGTCATAAAATAGCGCAGGATGGCGACTTTGGATGCGCCCAGTGCGCGTCTTGTGCCAATCTGTTTGGTCCTGCGATTCACACTGAAGCTGGCCAGACCCACGATGCCAAGCGCGGTCACCGCAACCAGCAGTGCGATGGTAAAGGTCAGCATCTTGACCATCGAGCTGTCACCCCGGTAACTGCGCTCGCGGGTCTCATCCATGGTGCGCATTGAACGTACGATGCGGCCCTTGTTGCGTGCGGCCAGTAGTTCTTCGACCTGCGGCATCAGTTCATCCCGCATACCGGGTTCGGCACGAATGATGTAACGCGTGCTTCCAAACAGGGTGTGCGTGGGTGTCAGCATGACACGTTCGACGCCATCCCAGCCGTTCCAGGGTGCCTGCATTTGTTCGATGATACCGCTGATGGTGATCGGCTCGTCATCGCTGATGTATACCGTCTGGCCAAGGGCGCTCTGCGGATCATCCGGGTACAGCGCCGCGGCCATGGCGCGGGTAATGATCGTCCTGGCCGGCCATTCGGTGGCAGTCCTCTCACGCCATTCAATTTCCGTTGCACTGAAATTCTCACCCGCCACCAGATCGAGACCCAGGGTTTCCAAGGCATGCTCATCGACGAAATACAAGGCCACGCTGGTCGAGTCCATCCCAACACCCGGTTCGGTCTGCAGACCCATCGACCAGCCGCCACCGGACAGCGGTACCGAGTTTGACTGTATGGCATTTACAACACCGGGCATCCCGCGTAATGCGGCCAGGTCTTCGGAAATCGTCACCCGTTCATTGAAATCTTCGGCAAAGCCTATGCTGGCGATATAGAAAATATTGTGTTCATCAATACCGCTGGGACGCGCCATCATGCGGGCGCGTTCCTGCATGATCGAGACGGCATTGACCATGATCGCCATGGTCACCGCGATTTGCAGCGCGATCAGGATCGCGCCGGTCTTGTTGCGCATCATTGCACGCCAGATGGGTCCAATTTCCATGCCCTGCCTCCTATTGTGTTTTCAGTTGGCTGGCCGGTGCTATCCGGCAAGCCCGCCAGGTCGGGTAAAGCCCGGCCAGCAGGGCGGACACGATGGCCAGGCCAATCGCTGTCAGCACCATGACCCAGTCCAGGCCTACGAGGTTTTCGACAAAATCACCAAACAGCATCTCGATACCACGCAGACCCAGCCAAGCCAGGACCAGGCCAAATATACCTCCGCCCAGACCAATCAATCCTGCCTCGATCATGTGCTGTTTGAACAGGCTCGAACGCGACGCGCCCAACGCCCTTCGCAAACCGATATCACCGGATTTTCCCAGGAATTTTGCCAGCAACAGGCCGATGGTATTGAGCAGGCACACCACCAGGAACAACAAAGACAAGCCGAGCATAACCTGCGCATCATCGGCGACCACTTCCTGGTTCTCCATCCACTCCATCACATCCGAGAGCTGGTTATTGAGCGGCCTCGGAAAGCGGCCAAGCTCTTTTTGCTGCTCAACATAGGCATCCAGGAAAGCCATGTACTCCTGTTTCTCGTCCTGGTTACGCAGTTCCGCCCAGAACTGGATCCAGATACACTCGGAGTTCAAAAATGCCTCGAATCCGTCCCCATCCAGGGGTTTCCAGCAACTGGTATTGCCGTTGCGGGGCAATTGGTATTCCACCGCGATATTGAACGGGATAAAAATCTCTTCGGGTTCATCAAAGGCGCCGTTGGTGACATCATAAAACCTGGGAACAGGCAGGAATTCATCCAGCACGCCCACGACCCGGTAATCCATGCCGTTCAAACGTACGTTTCGGCCCACCGAATCTTCACCGCCAAATACACGTTCGTTGATCTCCTTGCTGAGGACCACAACGCGTTCAAGATATTGGTCCGCGGAATCATCCCAGCCGCTGCCATACAGGAATGGCAAATCGAACATTGGGAAGAAATCGGCCCAGGTGTTGCGTGTGTCTACCGAAAACGGTCTTTCATCCTCGCCCTGGGGTTCCAGTACCAGGCCGGAACGGTTGCTGGCGATCTGCCGGAAGGCCTTGCCCGACTCCATCAGCGCCATGGCGTCAATATAAGTCAGCTGTTCGGGTGGTTCGCCGGCATCATCATCCTGATCATTAGGGTCCCAGTTATCGAGCTGAACATAAAACAGCTGGTCAGATTTCTGTGGAATCGGGTTACCCGACATGATGTAGTTAACGGTGACGGTGGTCATGCAAGCACCGATCCCGACAGCGATCGCGGTGATCATCAGAATACTCAGTAACGGGTTGCGCCGGATGCTGAGCCAGCCAAGCTTAAGGTAATAGGAAAACATATCCCTCTCCTTATCCCGTCGCCACTTCGGCCAGCTGGGTGTCGCGGCCGTTGTCACTGACCCGTCCGTCAAGGATATGTACATTACGGCTGGCCATCCCCGCCAGTGCCGGGTCGTGGGTGACCATGATGATGGTGGTGCCGTTGCGATTGATCTCGGCGATCAGTTCCATCACGCTCATGGCCATGTGCGAGTCCAAATTACCGGTGGGCTCATCCGCCAGCAGGAAGCGCGGTTCACCCGCCAGCGCACGGGCAATGGCGACCCGCTGCTGCTGGCCGCCGGACAGTTGCGAAGGCAGGTGTTTCATTCGCGAGGCCAGGCCTACCGTATCCAGTACATTTTCGATACGTCGTTTGCGTTCAGCCGCCTTGAACCCCCGGTAGCGCAAAGGCACGTCCACATTGTCATACAGGTTCAGGTCAGGGATCAGGTTAAAGCTTTGGAATACAAAGCCGATCTTCTCATTACGCACCGCTGAGCTCTCGGCATCGGACAGAGCCGAAACATCCCGGCCATCCAGTTCATAACGCCCACCGGTAAATTTTTCCAGCAAGCCGGCGATGTTCAGAAACGTCGTCTTGCCCGAACCCGACGGCCCGGTCACGGAAACAAAATCACCTTCCCCGACCTCGAGTGAAAACTCCCTGAGGGCGTGGGTTTCTACCAGGTCTGTCCGATAGACCATGGATATGTTTTGCATGCTCAGCATGGTTCCGCTCCTTCGTTAAAATATCTGCCGGGTTTATCCGGCTATCTCGCGTTCTGTTGCCATTGATCGGGCCAGGCCCGACGCCGTGTTTCCATTCAGTCGGTCACCAGTACCGTATCGGCACTGCGGAACTGGTCGATACTTGATATCACCACGACCTCTCCTTCGTTCAGCCCCTGGAGGATTTCCACGGCCGCCAGGCTGCGGGCGCCGATCTCTATGGAGCGGCGGTGGGCGACATTGTCTTCATCCAGTACATAGGCGATGCGACTTCCGCCACTGTCCAGGAACTGGCCGCGTTGCAGCGTCAGCACGTTGTTCTTTTCTTCCATCAGGATACGGGTCGTGAGGCGCTGGTTTTGCCTCAGGCCAGGTGGCATTCCGCCGTCAAAACGAATTCTCGTCGTAACCTGGTTCTGGATAATTTCCGGTGATACCGAGACCAGGATCGCGGGGTACTTCTGGTTTCCAACCAACACTTCGGCGACCATCCCCAGGCCCAGGTCGTCCGCATAACTTTCGGGCACCTGTGCTTCGATGATAAATTCGGACAGATCAACGACCGCCATCACGACCTGGTTGCGGATCACGGCAGACTTCTGATCCACCATCAAATTGCCGACAATTCCATCGACCGGTGAACGCATGTTCAACTCTTCGACCCGGCGGGCCAGGTCCTGGACCAGCAAGGACTGGCGCTCGGACTGTAGTTCCCGGGTTTTCAATTCAAAGGCAAGGCGTTCATCGTCCAGTTTCGCGTCCTCCACCGCGTGTTCGTGGGCCAGCCTGGCGGTCTCCAGGTCATCCTTGGTCTTTTCAAAATCGATTTCGGAGATCGCTTCTATGTTGAAACCGGATTCAGCGCGGCGGCGTTCACGCTCTGCGGCAACCAGCGTGACCTTGGCGAGATCGATGTTTTTACGGTTGTCCAGGGCTTTTTGTTTGGATTCGATACGTTGCCGGTCGAGTTCAACACTGAGCCGGTCGAGATTTGCCTGTTCCTGCTGAAGCTGGTTTTGCAGTTCGGGGCTATCCAGTACCGCCAGTGTCTGCCCCTTAGTGACCCTGGCACCCGCGTCCACCAGCAGCGTAATGGTGCCCACGGCCGGTGCAAACAGAGATGGACTGACAGCCGCCACGACCCGCCCCTGTACGGACACATCCCGTACCAGGTCAGTCCTGGTCACGGTGGCAAGACGTAAACGGTCTTTTGGAACGGTCACGCTTGAGCTGGCCCAGCGCTGTAACGACGGCACCACCAGCCAGGCCAACAGGACCAAACCTGCCATTCCGGCCCCGAACAGGGTCCGTTGCCTGGTTTTTGATTTTGGTTGTACCGCGACGTCTTGCGCGGAGGTATCAGCAATTTTCAAGTTTTGATCCCCTGACTTATTTAGTTCGACGTCTGTTTATCGTACATGGTTACACGCGAACGTCTTTATTTGATGCTCTGGGCGTGCGAATGGCTTAAGCATGGTCTTCAACACACGGCATGAGGCGGCCATGTGGCCCCGACCACAAAAGCGCCAGTGCGAGTCTATGTCTATACTTAAAGGCAAACGTCGGGCGGCAAAAGTGCCAGCAAACTGGAAATCTGAAGGAAAGAGCCTCGCCGGTACAGGAGAAATAACATGAACCCATCAGTCCCTTGTGTCCGCTATCCATCACCGATGTCAGCGCGTGCACTTGGATTCCTGGCGGTACTGTTGGGATTGCTTGCAGACGCCGTATGTGCACAACCCGTGGATTTCGATATTTATTACCCAACGACTGCCGCGGAGCTGATCACGGCGATCGAACAGGCGAATATGAACCCGGATCGATTCGCAGTCATCAACCTGGATGGCACCTATGTATTCGAGGAGCTTTATGTTGAGCCAGGGGCGCGTCTGACCACATCGCATGACGGCATCGGTTCGGTTACACCTACCATAACAGTCGGTGCCAGCATCAACATCAGTGAGTCAACCACACTTGATGCCAGCTCAACCAGTGGTCCGACCGGAGACAAGACTACCGCGTTCAGAAAAGAAAAAGATTTTTCGGTGGTGGCTAAAGGTTTTGTTATCTTTGCAGTCCTGTTCGGGGGGATAGATGATAATTTTCCGGAAAGCCCTGAACGGGCACCCCCAGGTGAAGCGCTACTGATGCAGGGAGAATCCACCGCTTCTCCAATCTTCAAAGGTTTTGACTATATCGTCCGGGCCATCGATTCGAACGTTGTAACCAACGGCATCAGCGCCGGGTGCCGGGAACAATGTGTCTGGGGTGAGAACTCCCGGATCATCGTTGCCAATTCCAGGTTTGAGAGCGGTCACGCCGGCGTCTGGGCCGAGGGCTCAGATCTGACTACCGAAACGATTGATTTTGGTCCACTACGGCGAGGGTTAGAAGCCAGCGACATTGACGCGACCAGCAAGGCAATATTTCTTCGCCGGGTAGACCAGTCGGAACAGTTGTTTGCCGACTATGACGTGGCGGTCGTGGATAGTGAAACGCGCAGCAGGAGTGTTGCAGTTTTTCAATCCTGGGGTAGTTCCGATAATCCGCCTGCACGGGTGCTTGTGAGCGGGTCGCTACTAAGCACCACCAGTTCATCCGACCAGGTTTTGTTTATCAGGAATGGAGGTAGTGAAAATTACCTTCGGGATACGGTGCTTTCAAGCCCGAATTCCATTTTGCAAGCCCTGGACATGAATTTTGGTGAACTCACTGCCAGCAACCTGTTTATTGACAGGGGACACGAAGGTCTTGGATTAACCCAGGGGACAATGAATCTTAGCTCTAGCGCTGTATCGGTTCAGGGCAGAGATCCCGGTATCAGCAAGCCCGCCTGCAAGTTATCATTTACTGGCGATAGGGTAGTCTCCAGTGGCTACAACATCGTTTCGGACGACACCTGCGGCCTGGATGGCACCGGCGACCTGGAAAGCACCGACCCCGGCCTGTTCCTGCCGGATGACGGCAGCCTGATTCCGGAATTCACAATGGACAGCCCGGCCATCGACGGCGGCCCGATGGATGTGGCGGATGGTTCATTACCCTGCAGCACCACCGATATCACCGGCCTGCCCCGCCCCCAGGACGGCAACGGTGACGGTATTGCCGAATGTGACGTCGGCCCGGTCGAGTTTCAGGCGGGTGAGGCCATCGGCGCACCACAGACCGGGGCCTTCTATAACATTCTTCGCAGTGGTGAAGGCGTGTTTGTTGAAATGCTCGGCAACGGCAAGGCGGTGGTCTATATCTTTTCCTATACACCGGATGGCATGAGGGCATTCTGGGCTGTGGGTCTGGGCGATGTGGTTGGTAACGGCATCGTGATCCGCAAGCACAGTTTCAAAACCACCCGTGGGGGAATTTTCGGCGATGGCTTCGACCCTGCCACGGTCGAGCGGATTCCATTCGCCGATATCGCCATCAGTTTCCCCGACTGTGAAAACGGTGACAACGCCGGGGTGCTGGCGATCGAAGCCAACGCCGATATGGGTTTTGGACCACTGCTGAGCCGCACCACCCGTCTGACCAGTGTCCTGACCTGCGGCAGTGTCGCCAAGGGTCCCGGGTACACCGGTTCGTTTGCCGATAAAACCCACAGCGGTGAAGGCATCATCGTGCAGGTGGTCAGCGCCACCCGCGCGGTGGTGATGTGGTTCACCTTCGATAAAGACGGCAACCAGTTATGGATCACCGGTACCGGCACCATTGACGGCAACACCATCACCGTGACCGATGCCTATACCCAGACCGGCCCGTCCTATGGTCCGGGGTATGACAAGACTGACCGGGTCAGAACCGCCTGGGGTGATTTCAGCGTGGTGTTTGAGCCCGATTGCAACAAGGCGGTGCTGAACTATGCCTCAATCATCGCTGCCTTTGGCTCCGGTACACAGAACGTGCGGCGGCTGACCAATATTGACGGGGTGGCGTGCGGTTTGTAGCGCTACAACGCACATAAGATTTTTCGATTTTCATCGCATAGTATCGCATAGTGATGAACCCGAAGCGTGTACCTAATCTCATCAAGCAGTTTTGACATAGCCGGCCTTTGTTGACAGTCAGCCAGCTTAATATGAGTCCCCTGGAGCAAGAAACAGTGATTTACGCCATTTCCTGTCTGCACACCACGCGTCATGGCAGTAATAAATGACGGATATGGCATGGAATTTATGAATCGCTGCACCAAATTATCTTTGCAAAATAAGGGTTTACAATTCAGAATGAAATCATCAAAGAGGGATATCATGAAAACCAGCCTGATATGCCAGAATTTCCAGCTAAATGAAAGTTATCTTTACTGGACACTACGTACGCTTTAACGTACGATTATAGTATTAGTACTTTATCCGCAAGTGAAGCACGTGCCAATCTCTATCGTTTGATTGATGAGGCGGCCGAGTCGCATGTTCCCATTCGCATTACTGGCAAACGCAACAATGCGGTTCTGGTTTCAGAGGACGATTGGGCATCAGTGCAGGAAACCATGTATCTCCTTTCCATACCAGGGATGCGCGAGTCAATTAGAGAGGGAATAAAAGTCGGTGTTGAGGAGTGTGAGAAGAAGCTTGGTTGGTGACTTGGCGAGTTGTTTTTACAAAACATGCCAAGAAAGACGCGAAGAAAATCGATCAAAGTAATCTGAAGAGCAAAGTTCAAGAACTCCTAACGCTGCTCGAACAAGATCCGTTTCAGAACATTCCACCGTTCGAAAAGTTGGTTGGAGACCTCGAAGGAGCTTTTTCTCGAAGAATGAACATTCAGCTCCGATTGGTTTACCAAGTCTTAAGTGAAGAGCGCACAGTCAAAGTATTGCGCATGTGGACACACTACGAATGAAAGATAACAAATCGTTCAAGTACGTTCCGCCAGCAAGCTGGCTCCACCGGACGCGTGCTGCGCACGAGCTGCTTAACTAAAACGTTAGGCACATTAGTGATTGCAAAAGGCACACAATGTGCTAAATTAGAGATATGCGTCATTTTGTGTGGAGTTCTGAAAAGAATGCCCAGTTGATACGGGAACGAGGGATATCATTTGAGCGTGTGATTTTTCACATTGAACGAGATGAAATCTTAGATGTTGTCAAACACCCAAACCCATCTAAATATCCAAACCAGCGCATGTTCATATTGGACATAGGTAACTATGCGTACCTGGTTCCATTTGTTGAAACTGAAACTAAGATATTTCTAAAAACCATTATTCCGAGCCGCAAGGCCACTAGAAAATATCTCGAGGTGTAAATGTAATGAGTAACAAGTTAAATAAAGAAGAGAAGGAAATCCTTGAGTCTTATGAAAAGGACGAATGGGTCTCTGTCTCAAAACCAGCAAATATCGCGAAATATAAGGCGGCCGCTACAGTCACTTTTAAGAAAGACAAGCGAGTAAATATTCGCATATCAGAATTGGATCTGGAGTTATTGAAAGAAAGAGCCCTTATTGAGGGACTACCGTACCAAACACTTATGTCCAGTGTTTTGCACAAGTATGTAACGGGCCGTTTTGCGGAAAAAAATGCATAACAAAACGTTCAAGTACGTTCCGGGCCTGTGGCCCTCCACCGGACGCAAAAATGCTACGCATTTCTGCGCCGCTTTACTCAGACGTTATCTTTACTGGACAACACGTACGCTTTAACGTACGCTGATAAAATGAGTACTTTAACCGCTAGCGAAGCACGAGCAAAACTTTACCGCCTCATTGATGAAGCGGCCGAGTCGCACGTTCCTATCCGAATCACAGGTAAGCGTAACAGCGCCTTCCTAGTATCGGAGAAAGACTGGGCATCAGTTCAGGAGACAATGTACCTCCTATCTATTCCTGATATGAGGGAGTCCATCCGAAAAGGGATGGATTCTGCTGTCGAGGAATGTGATTCGGAGCTTGATTGGTGAGTTGGAGAGTGGTCAATACCAGGCATGCTCAGAAAGATGCGAAGAAAATCGCAAAAAACAATCTTAAAAAAAATACGATAGAACTCATATCACTTCTTGAGCAAGATCCGTTTCAGAACCCACCACAATTTGAAAAACTGGTTGGCGATTTGGAGGGTGCCTATTCTAGACGAATCAATATTCAACACCGGTTGGTATACCAAGTCCTGGCTGAAGAGCGTGTGGTAAAGGTTTTGCGTATGTGGACACATTACGAGTGAAAGGTAACAAAGCGTTTAAGTACGCTCAGCCTGCAAGCTGGCTCCACCGGACGCCTAACGGCGCCACTTAACTAAAACGTTAAACCGCTCACTCCTTACTTGCCCATACCATAAATAGTATATATACTCTATATGGTATGTGGCAAATTCTCGAACATAAACGCCTTGATCGGCGATTCAAGTCCTTGCCAACGGAAATTCTAAAACGATATGAGAAATGGAAAGACATTGTTTCCATATCTGGACCGGATGGGCTGAGAGCCATTCGTGGCTTTAATGACGAATCACTTAGCGGGAAGTGGAAGGGATTCAGATCTTCAAGACTTGGATTGAAGTACAGAGTCATTTACAAGATTGAGGCCGCAAAAATATCAGTTAAAGTTATTGACCCTACACCGCACGATTATCGGAAAAAATGAGATGAACGATTTCAAACCTGCCAAAAAACGAATTGATGTATCTGTAGGAGAGTCTGTCAGAATTATTCGTGAACTCCAGGGTATGAGTCAGAATAATCTGGCAACCTTATCAGGGATTCCCCAATCAACGATATCTGCGATTGAAAACGACCGGATCAACCTCGGTGTCGGGCGAGCCAAGACACTTGCACAGGTACTCAAGTGTCACCCTGCTGTTCTTGTATTTCCAGGTTGGGAAGTTGCCAGTGAACACGCGGCTTGACAAATCATTCAAGCAGACGCGGAAAAGCTGGGCGGCGCGTTTCCGCGGAAACGTCGGTCTAAGCGCTGGTTAATTCAGACGTTATATGAACTAGCAAAAACTTTTAGCAGAGGATTTTCCCCATGGCATTTGCAGAAAACATTGATGAATAAAAACTTGCTGAGGCTGCGCTTGCAATTTTGTCGCTCACTTCACACGGGGAATATGGGGTAACTCAAGCTTGGAAAGGTATGGATTGGGATTTGCTGGATATTCTCTATAAAAAAGGCTGGATATATGACCCAGTTGGGAAACAGAAATCAGTCACATTTACCGACGAAGGGAAAAATCTGGCAGACCAGTTCTTGGAAAAACACTTTGGAAAGTAGTTTCATAAAGCACATGTCATTTTGAAATTCATTCCCTGGCAGGGCGCGGGCCCGCAGATTGAGAGTTGACGCTGGTTGCCGTAACAGGCTAGGCTGTAGGCATGAATTCTTCTTTTAACTGCATGTGTGTCCGCTGTTGTTGCGCTTGTATGCGTAGCGGCTTGCCATGCGGTGTCTGAAGTTTCTGAATTAACCACCTGATATAAACACCCTTAAAAACAGACACAACCGCATCGGCAAGCCGGGGCGGACGATTTCTGTGTGCGCCCCGCTTATTTTTTGATTATGGAGTACAGCACTATGAAATCACTAGCATCCGCACGACAATTCAGGGCAACCCAGGACCCATCTACAGGCCTGGACGGTCCGGGTAATGTCAACCTGGCTGGCCGCACTTTCCCCGCGCAGCAGGCAAAGCCCGACCCGGGCAGCCAACGTGTTTACGACAGCATCGTCGACCTGATCGCCAATCCCGACAATCCCACACCGATGGTAAAACTCAGCGAGCGTTATAACACGGCACCGGATTTTGATATCTACGTCAAACTTGAGTCATTCAACCCCTTCGGCTCCATCAAGGATCGCACCGCCTTGTACCTGTTGCGTGGAACGCAGCTTGAAGAAGGCCAGGTGCTGGCCGAACCAACCGCGGGCAATACCGGGATCGCACTCGCTGCGCTGGCAAATGCCCAGAATACATCCATCGAGCTGGCCGTACCCGATGCCACACCTGAGGAAAAGAAGGTCCTGTTGCGGTTCCTCGGCGCAGAATTGCTTGAAGTCGAGGACGACCTGTGCCCGCTTTTTCCTACCGAAGGCGCACGCGGCGTGGTAAAAAGCATGGTCGAAAGCCCCGCCTTCAAAGGCAGGTACGTAAGCCCCAACCAATACGAGAACGAACTCAACGTTGAGGCGCACTACCGCACGACTGGTCCGGAAATCTGGAACCAGACGGGTGGGGATATCGACTATTTTTTCGCCGCCTTTGGCACCTGTGGAACGATTACCGGCGTGGGCCGCTATCTGAAGGAATGCAACCCGGATATCAAAATCATCGGTATTGAGCCAACTTCGAGGGTACACGAACTGTCGGGTATCAAAAAAATCTCCAACCTGCCAGACGAGTTCAAACCCAAAATCCTGGATTACTCGTTGATCGATGAGATCGTTGCCGTGGATGATAGCGACGCCTTCGGGGCCGGCATACGCCTGGCCCGCACCGACGGTATCATGGTCGGACCCACCACCGGCGCACTGTTGCATGCAGCCCAGGTGACCGGTGCAAGCGCGAGCGGGCGGGCCGTGGTAATTTCACCGGACGACGCAACCAAGTACATCAGTGCTTATGCGCAGTACCTGGAGCGGGATTGAATGGCCCTTGCCGGGGTTTTTCAGCATTGCCGCTGATAACCATTGCTTAGCCATGCTTGCCGGACCGCCACCCGCCGGGCGCAATCGTTCTTTGCGCCACGTTGGCAGGATGATCTTCCAATTCAGTCGCCATGGTATCGTTCCAGCGGTTCAGATAACCAAACAAGGCGATAGTTGCGACCAGTTCGACCACCTGGCCCTCATCAAAATATTCGCCCAGTTCATCAAAATCCTCCCTGCTCGCCTGGTTGGGTATGATCGAGGCATTTACTGCCAGTCTTAACGCAGCCCGTTCCGCATCGCTGAAAAGGTCGCTGCTTTCAAACTCCCAGACAGCGGCAATTTTCTTGTCCGACGCCTTGTAAATAGAGGAGAGATTGGCCATGTGCGCCTGGCAGTAACGGCAACCGGCCGCCTGGCTGGCGATCAGGCTGACCAGCATCTTGATCTCCTCGTCTACCGAACCCTCGTACAGAACGGCTTTGTTCAATTGCATGAACGCCTCGGCGATCGCCGGTCGCCTGGACATGGTCAGGATGCTGTTGGGGATGAACCCCCGCGTGTTTTCGTAATGTTCGAATCGCTCTTTGAATTCCGGAACCGCATCCCGGGGCAGTGGTTGAATGTGTGGCATATTGATCCTCCGGATGGATCCGGCCCGGCCGCATAATGCAGCAGTCGGTTTCGGGCCAAAATCCTGGCCTGTCTGAAATGTACTCCCATGCTGCTTTTTTGTCACTATTGTGATCTGCCGGCGCTTTGTAAATCCGATTTTTCATGCCATATCGGGGCCGGTTAATATAGTATTTGGTGAATTCGTCTTTTAACACGCGCAAAACCAACAGACATTGTTCAGGAAGCGAGGGCAGCAGCGATCATTACATACACAATTGAGCACCCAGAAAAGGGTCGCATTGAATACCGTGACCGAAAACGCTACCTGTGGAGCCTGTCCGCGTTACTGCCTTTGACTCCCCTGCTCGGTATTTTTTTATACTTCCGGACCGGCTCCGAATGGATGTTTGCCGTCCCACTGGTGATCGCCTATGTCGTGATCCCGGTGCTTGACTGGGTATTGGGCTCCGACACCAATAACCCTCCTGAGGAAATTGTTCCACAACTGGAAGAAGATCGTTACTACCGCGTGCTGACCTGGCTGACCGTACCGATGCACTTCGCCGTTCTGATTGCGGTTGCATGGTTTGTAAGCAGGCACGAACTTGGGGGCTGGTCTGTGCTGGTACTGGCTTTTACTGCCGGCATATACAGCGGACTGGGCATCAACACCGCACATGAACTGGGCCACAAGAAAACCCGCTTCGAACGCCTGTTGGCCAAATTTGCGCTGGCTGTACCCGCCTACGGACACTTCTGTATCGAACACAACCGGGGACACCACCGTTACGTGGCGACATTTGAAGACCCGGCCAGCGCCCGTATGGGTGAATCCATTTA
>Ga0255052_10001290_pt1 | contig 19012 bp, 17 predicted proteins | sample JV7_2_21_MG_FD_188632 | JGI IMG/M metagenome (GOLD analysis project Ga0255052, IMG submission 188632) | Seawater microbial communities from Jervis Inlet, British Columbia, Canada - JV7_2_21 | ecosystem: Environmental > Aquatic > Marine > Inlet | place: Canada: British Columbia | collected... | reverse complement strand
CGTCCTGGAACTGGATCGTTGCTGCCAACGTCCTGTTGGGCATCAACCAGGGCTTCGCATGGTCGATGACCGTAACCAGCAAACTCGATATCGTGCGCCATGATCAGCGTGGTCTGGCTACCGGGTTCAATGAATTCGCAGGCTACAGTGGGGTAGCTTTGGCCGGACTCATCACGGGTTACCTGGCCAGTGATTTTGATCCACGCATGAGCCTGTTTGTGTTTGGCCTGACAATCATCGTGCTCGCGCTCGTTTCTGCTCTGCTTTTTTCCAGGGAGACCTTGCCCTGGGCGCAGGCTGAATCAGCGGCCCACAAGTCTGGCACGCACTCAGGCCCGGCACCGCGTTTTCCAACGGGTGTTTCCGAACATCCGTCGACGAGCGAGATATTTGCGCTGGTGACGTTCCGGCATCGGACGTTCTCGGCATTGTCGCAGGCGGGTTGTATTGAAAAATTCGTGGACGCTCTGGTTTGGGGCTTTTTCCCCGTGTATCTCTTCGCCAAAGGCCTGTCGCTGATCGAGATCGGCTGGGTCGTTGGTGTTTATGGTTTTGTCTGGGGCGGTAGTCAGCTTTGGACGGGGCCATTATCCGACGCGGTCGGGCGAAAGTGGCCCATTGTGGCTGGTATGTGGATCTGTTCTTTGGGCATTGCGGCGACTGTCATGGTTGATGGGGTTACTCTGTGGCTACTAACCGCTGCGGTAACTGGCGTTGGTATGGCGCTGCTCTATCCCACGCTTATTGCGGCCGTCGGCGACATATCGCATCCTGATTGGCGCGGCTCCAGTCTCGGCGTGTACCGATTCTGGCGCGATCTTGGCTATGGCATCGGTGCCTTGTCGCTTGGCGTAATAGCGGATGCGTTTGGTTCTCTGGAGTCGGGTTTCTGGTTTACTGCAGGCGCAATGGCACTGTCAGGTTTATGGGTGGCAGTGGCAATGGATGAGACGTCGGCGCGACACAATCCCGCAAGTGAGACCCCTTCTGGAGGAATTCAAGCATGAAACTAAGATACAAAATTGCAAGTGGACTCCTCATGATCGTGGCGGTCGCTATCACTGCGTTCGCTCTCGTTCTGAGCCATACTTCCGCATGTGAACCTGCTGCCGGTATCGCCGATATCGCCGAAGGAGCAGAAACGATGAAAGCTGTTGTGAACCGCTGCTACGGATCGCCTGACGTCCTCACGCTCGAGGACATTGAGAAACCGTCTCCAGCCAATGATGAAGTGCTGGTCAAAGTCCACGCCGCGGCTGTCAATCCATACGATTGGCACGGCATGCGGGGTTCGCCCTATTTGATGCGCCTCGGTACCGGATTGGGAGCACCGAAACAAATTCGTTTCGGCGCCGACTTTGCCGGGACCGTCGAGGCAGTGGGCAAGGATGTCACGAAGTTCAAGTCTGGCGACAGAGTGTTCGGTGGCGCTGCCGGAGCGTTCGCGGAATACCTGACGTTCCGGGAGAATCGTGCTGCACTGATTCCTGACGATGTTTCATTTGAAGACGCCGCGTCCCTGCCGATAGCGGCGATCACTGCGCTTCAGGCACTTCGCGATAAAGGAAAGATCGAGCCAGGGCAGAAGGTGTTGATCAACGGCGCGTCCGGCGGGGTTGGCACATTCGCGGTGCAAATCGCGAAATCAATGGGCGCCGAAGTGACCGGTATCTGCAGCACGCGCAACGTCGAAATGGTGCGTTCCCTTGGTGCCGATCACGTCATTGATTACAAGAAAGAGGACTACACCGAAGGCGGAGAACAATACGATGTGATTGTCGACATGGTCGGCAATCACTCGCTATCGGCGAACAGAAGCGTTCTTACCAGCGATGGTCGTTTCGTAATCATTGGTGGTTCGAAGGGCGACTGGCTCGGCCCGCTTATGGGCCCCATCAAAGCGATGATAGTGAATCCGTTCATCGACCAGGAAATGGGCATGATGATTGCCCACATCGACGGCGATGATCTGGCCGAACTCGCCAGGCTCATGGAGAGTGGTGAACTCAGCGTCGTTATCGACCGGCGTTACTCGTTAAGCGAAGTCGCGGACGCGATTCGTTATTCAGAAGAGGGGCACGCTCGAGGGAAAATTATTATCAGTCTCGAGCCCTAGAGCGCGAGGCTTTCAGCGATGTAGTCTGCGCTCTCGAGCACTGTCCACGCAGTGAGATTCGAAAGCGCGATCACGCGCTCCCGATTCAGGTCTATTAACGAGACACCTTGCTCGGCAAACGTCAGGTAGTGCGGGAAGTTACCGAACGTGCCCTCATTCGTATAGAGCTGGCGAACAAGGTCTCCACCCGCGTGATCCAGTTTTTCCATCCAGCGGTCTGTGCGATCCAGGTGTGCCCAACATATCGATGTGCGATACGGCGAAATCCCGTGTCTCTTGTTCTCGAGGACATCGTATACCTGGCAATAGACGAGAGGTTCTCCTGCTTCTTTCCTGGCCGAGAATGCCTCGCACAGAGTCTCGAGCTCTGCATTGCCGTTCCCAAACACGATGTTGTGTATCAATACGCCGGTGGTTCGGAAATAGCTGATGACATCGTCGGTGAGGTGTTCCTCCGATAGTTTGCTGCAGCCATTGGGTGGTCTCTGAAAAACGTCCTGCGTGTTGATGAACACCAGGATGTTTTCAGTTTTCCGTACTAACAAAGGAGTCAAAGCAAGGTTGTCCATGTCGGCACCATCGCCATGCTGAAACTCGTCCGCTTTACGTCGCACGCTTTCGTGGGACTGGGCAATTGCCGCCTGGTCTACGGACCAGTGGCGAAATTCTGGGAACAGGAAATTCGGTACCGAGCTACGGGATAGCGTCGCAAGTGGTGCGGCACTGGTAGCGCCGATAACATCGGACAACGTAAAGCGGTAGCGGTCACCGTAGGGTTTGTCGCCACGCTCAAGCAGGCCAGTGAGGCGCACCAGGGATCGGCCATTGCCGGTATTGCCATGCGGTTCGTAACTGTCGTAGCCAAACGACTCGACGTAACCGCCGCCCACGACTACTGTCTGGTCATCCTTCTGTAACTCGAAACGCCCGCGAATTCCGGTGTACAGGGGCGTCATGTCGATCGGGAAATATTCCTCCGGGTCATTGGACAATTGTTGACCAATCATGACGCTGGTAACGATTGGGTACGGTCGATCGTCGTGCTCAACGAGTTGAAAATCATCAACGGTCAGCCGGGGATTGTTTGCAAGAGCTGCATCAAGTGCGGCCCGATGAAATGTGAAAAACTTCTCGTTGTCGTGCAGGCCGAAAGGCTCAAGGAATATTGACGCGACGATGTCTGAGTAGGCTTCGTCGCCGCGGCCCACTTCGAGGAACTCGTCGACTGTACCAGCGTTGTGAATCGCTGTGCTCAGTGCAAGATCGTCGACCACAGACGGGCTCAAATTGGCGTCGTTGAGGTCTTCCGGAGAAATGTAGGCGCCCAGAAATTGCTCATCGCTGATGCTTGAGGGCAACCAGGTATATGGGACCGTCGCCCAACTGCCACCGGAATTCGAGCTGATGTACCGGGCACGTTGAAGCCAGCCCAGTTGGTGCAGGGCGCGAAGCTGGCCCAGTGATGCTGTTGCCGAACGCGTACCACCGCCGGAAAACGCCACGCCGAACGATGCGCGCTCACTCAGCAGCGGAACTGCCAGTTCATCGTCCCCGATCTCGGGCAGTGCAATATCCGACTCCGCATCAACGATCCAGGTACGCACTGCGACCTCATCGACGCCGTCCTCGAACAGAAACGGAAGGCATAAAAGTAGGAGTGCGATACCAAGAACGATGGTCGTTTTTGCTGCGCGCGTCATGATGGGTTCATAATAAGCAAGTGAGCGCAGTGAATATAGAGCTTCCCCATCAACGCGATCACGCGTATTGGCGAGTTTGGGCCATGCGGGCGCTGTTGGTACTGGGTGCCAGCCACTTTCTGGCGGGCATCGTCTTCTTCTTTGCCTACAACTGGGATGACCTGAGTCCATTCACCAAGTTCGGTCTGCTGCAGGCGGGTCTCGTCATTTCGGTCTTCGCAGCCGTGCGCTTAAAAATCGCATCGCCGGCAGGGCAGGCATTGCTCATCTCGGCATCGATATTCACTGGAGTTCTGTTCGCCGTTATCTGGCAGGTCTACCAGACCGGCGCCGATGCGTATGAATTGTTTACGGCGTGGTCCGTACTTATTTTGCCGTGGGTGATCGCGTCGCGCAGCAGTGCGCACTGGTTCCTCTGGATAATCATTTGCCTGACCGCCTTGTCCTTGTATGGCGGCCAGGTTCTCGTGCCGCTGGGTGCTCTGACTCGTGACCATTTGGGAATCGCCGTCGGTGCAGCAGCGATCGTGTCCATGGGAGCTTGTGAACTCGCTGTCCTGGCAGGCCTCAAGTGGCTCGGCGATCGCTGGCTACGTATTTCGCTCGCTCTTATAGGCGTGGGTATCTTGTTCGTGCCGGCGATGATGTTCGTGTTTGATTGGCACGGTATTTCACTGGGGATCACCGCGTTTGTCGTCGCTGCTGCCGGACTGGGTTTCGTTTATTCACGCCTGATATCTGAATTCGCGATAGTCGCGATCGCAACTGGTTTCGCAGCGGTTGTGTCGATGGCGATCGGTGCGCGCGGTGTGCACGAGATCATTGGCTTCGACGACGGCACGAGCAGTCTGATCACGAGCCTCATCGTGCTGGTTTTCTGGTGCGCGATGCTGACAGCGGCGACGGTTCGATTGCTCAACGCCGTGCACGCAGATATGACATCAGGCAATAGTGATGACTGACGAGCGCTTACCCTGGTATGTGAAGTTGGTCGTTGGTATCGGTGCCTGGATCACGGCCGTGGTGCTGATGTTCCTCGGCGGTGCCATCGTATTTGTCGCTCTGGAATTCGAAACGGGTGGCGCGCTCGCAATGATCGGGGCAGCGTACCTCTGGCTGGGACTTTGGATCATACGACAGCCTGATCGGGGCATATTCGCGAATCAACTCGGCGTGGCGACAGCGGCAGCAGGCGCGGCGCTTGTATCCGGAGGGTTCGCGGCCGAGGCAGAAGAGGTCTGGATCGGTATTCCCGTCGCAGCGGCCATCGCTGCTGCCGTTTTCATGGTTTCGACCAACCGAATTCTGCAATTCCTTACTGCGGCGCTTGCGGCCGGCTTCTTCGTGGCAACACTTGTCACGGAAAGAACTCCGTACGCGCTGGATATCGTGGCGCTCGCAACACCCGTCGGTCTTTACCTGCTGTTGCGCTCGCCAAAGCGCGATATCACGCCTGCAGCCATCGTGTTACTGCTGTTGTTTCCCCTGTACTCGATATTCATCGTCCCTGACGCGTACTGGGTACGCGATCTCGAAACGGGCGGTTGGATTGCCAGGACAATTCACATGGCATTGTTCCTTTGGCTGGTGTCGCTGCACTGGAAGCAGCGGGCCAACCAGGGCCTGAACCAGGGTGCGATTGCGTTCATCGTGGCCGCCCTGGTTGTCTGTGTGTTGCTTCCCCCGGGAGGATCCGCGGCACTCCTGATCATGACGTTTGCCTATGTGACGGGTTCAATGCCGTTCGCGACATTGGGCGTTGTACTGCAGGCCCAGTACATGGTCCGTTATTACTACAGCCTGGAAATGAGTTTGCTCAACAAGTCTTTCCTGTTGATGGCCGTTGGTGCAATTCTGCTTGTAGCGTGGTGGTTGGCGGAGCGCGGTCGTCAGCAAGGAGCAACACATGAGTAGGTACGCGACCTGGCTGGTGCTCGCGGGCATGGTGCTCGTCATAGGTGCCGCGAACTACACCATTCGCGACCGGCAACAGGTGGTGGACAACGGGCAACCGATACTCCTGCAATTGCGCCCCGTCGATCCCCGTTCGCTGATGCAAGGCGACTACATGACGTTGCGCTATGCGGAGCCATTGTTCCCTAACCCGGAGGAGCGCAGCACATTACCGCCGCGCGGCGCGTTCATCGTGAGGCTGGATTCCGACGACGTCGCCACGTACTCGCGGCTTGATGATGGCGGTCCGCTGACCACGGACGAGGTACGGCTGAAGTACAAACTTCTCGACGAGAATGGCTCGATCCGGCTTGGTGCCGAGTCATTTTTCTTCGAGGAAGGCCAGGCCCATGTCTTCAACGCGGCCCGCTTCGGCGTTTTGCACGTCGATTCCTCCGGAAACAGCGTGCTTGTTGGGCTCGCGGACGAAGGAAAAGTGCTGCTGCAAACCGAGTTGCGATGAGGCCCGTCATCGAAAACTCCTGTTCGATTTTAGCTCTCATCGGTTTGGTCACGGTGGTGACTACAAGCACTGCGGCTGACGAAGAGGATGCGGCGGAGGAAAGCAAGCGCTGCATCAACGCGCGCTCCATTCGTGGCGCCGATGTCATTGACGACAACCACGTCGTCTTTCGAGTGCAGGGAAGAAGACTCTATCTGAACGCGTTGCCAAAAAGTTGTAAGGGCTTGTCTCGGGACCGTCGCTTCACCTACGAGACGTATACGAGGAGCTTATGCGAGCAAGACATGATCAGGGTGCTGAAGGAGGCCGGCAACGGCGTCTATGAAGGCCGTGCCTGCAAACTCGGTCGATTTCAACCAATTACGGAAGATGAACTGGTCGATTTCATCGACGATCGAACAGTAACTCCAGAACCAACGGCGATTGAGGCTCCGGATCTGGAGGAAGTCGTAGTTCCAGACAATTAGGGGACCGCGCCGTCCGTGATCCACTGGCGAATGTGGTCAATATCAGCCTGGGCGAGAGCGGGCCGGCCCAAAGGCATTTGTGCGAACTCGATACCGGCTGCGTTTTCGAGCTTCTGGATGAGGTAGCTGTTGTCCGGGTCCCCGGCGATGACGCGCGTCCCCGCACCGCCAAGCTGTGTGGTGGGTATACCCACCAGATTCGTCAGGCTCGTACCGGCGTCGGACAGGTTGAGATTGGCAGCAGGGGCACCGCCGCTATGGCAACCGGCGGTTGCGCAGGTTGGCGTGAAGACCACAGTCTGGATCTGGTCAAGGGTTGGGCCCAGGACAACAGGTGTCGTAACAGAAAACCTGGCCTGGAAGTCGCCGCCTGCGACACCGTCGCCCGACGGGAATGATCCGGGGTACTCGCCATCAAGCGCATTGCCGTCCAGGTCCATAATGACCGTACCACCGTCACCCAGCAGGCGGACCTGGTAGGTATCGTCGGCCAGCGCTACCGCAACGGTGAATATCGCGCTCTGAGGATTGGCGCCAGGAACGGTAATCGTTGTGGCCGTTATGACAACGTCGTTGCCGTTGCCGAAAATGGCATCGCCGCCACTACCGTCAACAAGGAAGGTGTTGGCGTCGACTGATGTGGCATCGACTTCACGGTCGAAGCCGGCGACGATCTGTGTCGGGCCAGCCTGGAGGTCTACCGCCGGCATCGGCGACAACGTCGTTACGCGAATCGGGTTGTTAGGCACGACGGTGTCGTCAACCGCACCATCGGTGATCCACTGACGGATAACGTCGATTTCAGCCTGCGGCATCGGCCCACTCGGCGGCATCTGCCCGCCGCTGGCGCCCGGGCCCTCGAGTTTGGAGATCAGGTAGCTGAGATTCGGATTGCCGGGGTTAACCCGCTGTACACCCGCATCTTGCGTGGCGGCAATGCCGATCAACATGGCATAGCTGTTGGCGGCCTCGAGATTCAGGCCCGCATCCGGTGCGGCACCAGAGTGACAGCCGGCGGTTGCGCAATTTGGTGTAAACACACTGGTCTGGATCTCGGAGAAGTTCGGTCCAAAACCTGCCGGAGGAGGGGGCGGTGGTGGAGGCGGTGGTGGAGGCGGTGGTGGTGCGTTGCGGTTGAAATCGTCGACCGCATCATCGTAGGAGCCAAGGTTGCAGCCCGACAGAATGCCTGCCGTCAAAAGACATGCAAGTAGTGCTTGAACCCGGGTTCCAGAAGACATTCGTGTACCGCCCACACAATCGCTCTGACGATGTTAGCGTCTGGGGCCTGTCAAATCGTGACGGCGATCACAGTACTGCATGTCGCTGGCCGGCGACAAAGCGGTCTCTAGGCTAGCCTGCGGCCACGGCAGTAGCCCTGGCGCATTTCTCCGGACTCGCACACGATGGCCATGGCGCGCCAGTTCTCGACGAAATGATCTGCGTCCTGTTGTCCCAGCAAATCGACCATACGGGCGTAGAGTTCGCCTTTGATGAGTTCGTACTCGTGTTGGCATTCGGCGCAATACCAGTCCGATGCATCGCGAGTATGGATATCGACGAGCCCGGCGCGCGTGAACATCTCGGCAAATCCTTCCAATGTGTCGAGTGCGTAGGTGAGCCCCTCGACCTCGAACCAGTAGCGCATGTCGTCTGAATACTTACGGTCCGAGCGCATCCACTCGTAGCAGGTGAGAAAGCCACCTGGCCTGATGACTCTATAGCACTCCTCAATGATCTCGCTGGTGCCATCCGTCTGTGTAAAGGCGCCAGAGCTCAACACGATGTCGAAGGAGTTATCGGCGAACGGAAACGGACCCGCTTCAACGGTCTGGAACCTGCACTGGTCCTGCAGACCATGAGCCTGTACTGCCGCAAGCGCACGTTCGACGAGCGGTAGCTCGAGGTCTATTCCAACGACATGAGCGCCGTGAGTTCGCGCCATCTCGAACGCCGGTCCACCGATGCCGCAGCCGACGTCGAGAATACACTTGCCAGCTGGGTCGGTTCCGTCCAGCAACCTGGCTACATTCCCGGGGCCACCCGGTGCCATGTAACCCTCGCCCCAGATAAGCTCGAGCATTGCGACCATGCTGTCGTAGTATTCGTTGTCGTGGGCCATTCGTGGATCTCTTACGTAGAATTTGCTCGGGGTCACCACTTATAGCATGCACTCCGCGCACGGCGTTTATACTGGCGCCAATACCAAAAAGAGTAACGTCACATGCTGATCCTCAGAATCTTCATTCCTGTTTGCCTGGCCTTCTTCGCCCCAATAGCGTTTGCCGCCGGCGAGCCGTGGTCGGACGATTTCTCGCCGCCACCGGGAAAATACTCCTGGATACAGCTGGATACCAATGAATGGATAAAGGGTGACATTATCGCTCTGTATGACGAGACACTGGTGTTCGACAGCGATCACTTCGGTGACCTGAACATCGATCTGGAAGACATCCGAAATGTACACGGACGAGGGTCTTTTGCTGTGACATTCGCAAATGGACGACCGGTCAGGGGGCAGCTACAGATTCGCGAGGAAACGGTTGTCATCATAACGGCCGAGCAGCGCCAAGAAGGATCGCGAGCGGACCTGGTCTCGATTACGCCGGCCGCGGAGCGTGAAAGAGATCGCTGGACCGGAGATATAGGTGTTGGAGCCAATGTTCGACAAGGTAACACTGACATAGCTGAGCTTAGTATCGACATAGGGTTTCAGCGGCGCACGCCGGTATCGCGATTTACACTCGACTACCTTGCCAATATGAACGAGACGGACGGTGAGCGCATAACAGACAGCCACCGTATCAATGCCGGCCTGGACAGGTTCACAGGCAGGCGCCTGTACTGGCGGCCATTCTCGATTCAGTATTTCAAGGATGAATTGCAGAACATTCGTCACCAGGGGACGCTCGATACGGGTCTCGGTTATCACTTGGTGGATACCAGTAGAGTTGGTTGGGACTTACGGGCTGGTGTTGGCTACAACTACCTGCAGAACGTCTCGGTCGCAGACGACGAAGAAGATAATGAAACGTCGCCCGTAGTAACGTTCAACAGTGACCTGTCTATTGAGGTCACTTCCTGGATGGATTACGAATTGTCGGTCAACATGACATTTCTTAACGAGAAATCAGGTAAGTATCAGCATCACATTGACAGCGTCCTGTCGACGGATCTGATTGGCGAGGTCGACCTTGATTTCTCAGCTATATGGGACCGAACGGAGAATCCCCAGGAAAACGCTGATGGCTCGACTCCGTCGCAGGACGACTTCCGTTTCGTGGTTAGCCTGTCCTACGATTTCTGATAGTCTGTCGACATGAAAACCAAGAAATTTGCGCTGCTTTTCGTCGCGTTCTCCTTCGGTAGCGTATTGTCGCTGCCTGCCGTGGCACAGAGCGATGTTCACCCCTACCTGACCGAGAAGTTTTCCCTGGATCTCGGAGTGTTTTTCCCGGAACGAAGATTGACAATGAGCGTTGATGGACCGGTCATTGCCGCAGGCGAGGCCATCGATTTCGAAGAGTCACTCGGACTCAAGAGTTCGGATGACCTTTTTTCCCTGAATTTTGGCTGGCGTTTCGGCGAGAAATGGCAACTAGGTGCCCAGTACTTCGGATCGAGCGGAGAGCGGGGGAAGGTCCTGCAGGAAGATGTCGAGTGGAATGACATCACGTTTGGCCAGGGAACGGGAATCGTTGCGGGCCAGGAATTCCAGTTGATTCGCACGTTTTTTGCCCGCAAGTTCAGAGGTAGCGACCAGCACGAATTCGGTTTGGGCCTCGGCATTCACTGGCTGGAAATCGGTGCGTTCATTGAAGGCAATGCGGTGGTCAATGGGGTGCCGGCGGGTTTTCGTCGGGAGTCTGTGAGCGCCAAAGCACCGCTGCCAAATATCGGCGGCTGGTATACCTACTCGATCTCGCCAAAATGGGCCTTCAGGGCACGGCTGGACTGGTTGAGTGCCAAGGTTGGCGAATACGACGGCACGCTCATCAATGCGTCAGCCGGTCTCAACTACCAAATATTCGAACACGCCGGCTTCGGGCTCAGCTACAACCTCTTCGACCTGGATGTGAACATTAATAAGCGTGGCTGGCGTGGCAACGTGAACACCGTTTATGAAGGCGCTTTCGTGCACATGAGCTTCTACTGGTAATCGCTACGCGTAGTGCGGGTACACCGGCTGATACATGTAGTCATGTATCTCAGCCTCGATGTCTTCAGGTTCCTCTTTGTCCGTGAGCCCCTGGTCATACGCCATCCTGGCGACGTCATAAGCGATCTTCGCGGAGACGCTGCGAATGCGCGATAGCGGCGGGTACACGCGGCCTCGTTCCAGATCAGACTCGGTCACCAGGTTCGCCAGCGAATGCGCGGCGGCCAGGAACATCTCGTCTGTAATTACCCTGGCCTGGCTGACAATCGCACCGAGTCCCACGCCCGGGAAGATGTAGGCGTTGTTGCCCTGTCCGGGTACGAAGGTCTGGTTGTTGTATTTGACAGGATCAAACGGGCTGCCGCTGGCGAATACCGCACGCCCGTCGCTCCAGACGTACGCCTGCTCTGCGGTGCACTCCGCCATCGACGTCGGGTTCGACAATGCGAAGATGATCGGTCGCTCGTTGATCTCTGCCATGGCTTCCACGACTTCCTTGGTGAAGGTGCTGGGTTGTCCCGACAGGCCGAGAATCGCGGTCGGTTTCAGCGTCTTGACCGCATCGAGAAAATCATCGAGGGGTGGATGATCGTGAGCATAGGGTATCTTGTGATCCGCCATAGTATCCCGACTCGATACCAACAAACCTTTGCTGTCCACAAACCAGCACTGCTTGCGAGCATCTTCCGCCGGGACGCCTAGTTCACCGAGAGCGGCTACAAATACGTCGGCAATGCCAATGCCGGCTTCGCCAGCGCCAAGAAACAGAACTTTTTGGTCGGCGAGTTCGCCGCCTGTAATACGCAGTGCGCCGATGACACCGGAAATGGCGACCGCCCCTGTACCCTGGATGTCGTCATTAAACAGCGGCACCTGGTTGCGATACTGCTCTAGCAGCCGAAACGCGTTGGTATTGCCGAAGTCCTCGAGCTGAATGAGGATCCCGGGGAATACCTCCTGTGCGGCCGTAATGAATTCCTCCACGAGCTCGTTGTACTCTTCGCCACGGACGCGATGGCGTTCGAGGCCGTTGTAGAGCGGGTCGTTGAGCAGCGACTCGTTGTTAGTGCCGACATCGAGCATAACCGGCATGCAATGTGTTGGGTGGATACCCGAACAGGCGGTGTAGAGCGCCAGTTTACCAATCGGGATACCCATGCCGCCCGCGCCCATATCACCGAGACCGAGGATCCGTTCGCCGTCCGTCACGACGATAATCTTCACATCCTTGTGCGGCCAGTTCTTCAGAATTTCCTTGACGTGGCCTTTGTCTTCAATGGACACATAAAAACCACGGGACTGGCGGAAAATATGCTGGAACTCCTGGCAAGCCTTGCCGACTGTCGGTGTGTAGATGATCGGCATCATCTCCTCGATGTGATTCATCACAACGCGGTAGAAAAGGGTCTCGTTACGGTCCTGCAAAGCGATGAGATACAGGTAGCGCTCGAGATCCGTCGGCTTTTCGCGAATGTTGTTCAGGACACGCAACTCCTGGTCCGCAGGAGCGTGCACGCGGGGCGGAAGAAGGCCTCGCAGGCCTAGATAATCGCGTTCAGCTTCAGTGTAGGCGGTGCCTTTGTTACGTACAGGGTCATGAAGAATTTTGACGCCCCGATACATTTCGGAGGGTGCATGGTCGTCCACAGTATTGTGTCCCGATTCGAGGTTTCCTACCGTGCAAAATACGACTGTTTGTCATGGGTTTATATGCCGGATTCCACGTAGATAGGATGACGTATATGCACGAGGCGATTCCGGCGCTAGCATGTGTACAACGGGCCCATTCCGGGCTCGCGGACGAGGGCGGACCAATGACTGATATGGCGAAACTGATACTGCAATCGTCGCTGGGAACAGAGCTATCGGAAGAACAGGCTGCCGTGCTCGGCGGACTCATGGACCTGCAGCACCTCAAGGACGGCGAGTACCTCATCAGCGAGGGCGCGGCGGACGATACTTTGCATGTCCTGATGGAGGGCAAGATCGAGGTCGTCAAAAACGCGGGTGGCAATGATGAGGCGAGCCTGGCTGTTCTGCGGGACGGCGATCTCGCCGGCGAACTGAGCTTTGTGGATGGGGAGCCGCACACCGTTGGGCTCAGGGCCCTGTGCGACAGCCAGGTGTTGAGCCTGAAGCGGGAAGCGTTCGAAGGCATCGTCAATGACCATGCGCAACTTGCATACCAGGTGATGCGCGCGGTGGCTCGCTCGGCACACAAGATCGTGCATCGCATGAACTACCAGTTCATCGAACTCAACAACTACATCTTTAAGCAGCACGGCCGATACTAGGAGCCGGATCCAGAGCCAGTATTGGCGTGATCAGGCGCTATGCTGCTCCACGAAATCGGGCGCGACTTCTGCGTAGTGACTGAAGTCCATAATGAAGCTGCCATCACCACCGGAGAGTGACTTCAGGCGCGAGTGATAGCCCTGAATCTCCTTCAGTGGTGCCTTGCCGGATACGACGATGCGGTTGTCGGGCAGGGTCTCTGTGCCGTTGATCATGCCGCGCATTGACGACAGATCGCCGGCAACCCCACCTGCGCAATCGCTCGGTACCGTGATGGCGACGTCGACGATCGGCTCCATGATGATAGGCCTGGCATTGGCGACCGCATCGAGGAAGGCTTTCTTGCCGGCCTGCACGAAAGCAATCTCTTTCGAGTCGACCGAATGATGTTTGCCATCGTAGACAACGACCTTGATGTCCTGCATCGGGAAGCCATGAGTGGCACCAATTGCCATCGCCTGTCGTACGCCGGATTCAACGGCCGGGATATATTGCGATGGAATCGAGCCACCGACGACGGCGCTACCGAATTCGAAACCGGAGCCAGACGGTAGTGGTTCGACGCGCAAATACACCTCACCAAACTGTCCGGCGCCACCAGTCTGCTTCTTGTGGCGGTGATGTCCTTCAGCTTTCGACGTAATCGTCTCCCGGTATGCGATCGACGGCGATGCTGTCTTCACCTCGACGTGATAACGGTCTGAAATCTCCTCGATCACGGTACGCAGGTGCAGCTCGCCGAGCCCGCGCAACACGACCTCGTTCAACGCCGCGTTGTGCTCGACGGATAGCGATGGATCTTCCTCCACTGCCGTATGCAGTGCATCCGATACCTTCTGTGCATCGGCGTCGTTGGTCGGGCTGATAGCGAGACCGTACATCGGGCGTGGCAGCTCGATTGCCTTGAGGTGAAAATTGTCCTCGTCATGGGAGTCGTGCAGCACAGCATCGTAGTGAACGTCATCGACTCGCGGAATGGCACAGATGTCTCCAGGCACGCCGACGTTGATCTTGTTGTGTTCGCCACCATTGAGCTTAAGGAGTTGATTCACTTTGATGGGCTTGCGTGCATCACCGACAAATAGCTGGTTGCCGGGATTTATCGTTCCCTGGTGAATACGGAAGACACCGAGGCGTCCCTTGAATGGGTCGATGTCGATGTCGAATACGTGGGCGATCGCGTGCGCTTCCGGGTCGGGGTTGATGACGATTTCCTCGACGTCATCACCTTCGCCTTTGAGGAACACAGGCGGATTGCCTTCTATTGGGTTCGGCATCAGGCGTTCAAAGATATCCAGCAGCTGCCGAATGCCGGCGCCGGTTCTTGCCGACACAAAACAGATCGGGATCAGGTGGCCGTCGCGAAGTGCCTGTTCGAACGGTGCGTGTAGCTGTTCGGGCTCAAGATCTTCACCCTGTTCCAGGTAGAGCTCCATGAGCTCTTCATCGACTTCGACGACCTGGTCGACGATTTGTGTGTGCGCTGTTTTTACATCGCTGAAGACGGTCTCGGCACCTTCGGGCTGGAAGAAACAATCGACAACTCCAACACCTTCGGCCGCCGGCAGATTGAGTGGCAGGCATTCAGCCCCGAATTCGTCGCGAATATTTTCGAGCAACGCAGCGAGATCGATTTCTTGAGCGTCGATCTTGTTGACGATAATCATGCGGCAAAGGTGCTGCTCGCTGGCCGCTTTCATCATGCGTCGCGTAACCTGTTCGACGCCATTTTCGGCATTGATTACGACTGCGGCCGTTTCGACCGCCGGCATTACCGACAGCGCCCGACCGTAGAAATCGCGGTACCCAGGTGTGTCGATTAAATTAACGTGGATTCCACCGTGATCCAGGTGGCAAATGGCAGAGTACTGGGAGTGGCCGAGTTCCCGTTCCCGCGGGGTAAAGTCTGAAACTGTGTCGCCTTTGTCGACGGACCCGCAGTCACTTATTTTTCCGCCTGCGTGGAGAAGTGCCTCTGTTAGTTGTGTTTTGCCCGAGTTGCTGGGGCCAACAAGGCACACGTTGCGTATGTCGCCAAGGGTATAGGGCATCAGCTGTTTCCTCCCGATCGTTGTTTTACAAAAGAATAGCTCAACCGAAGCAGAGGTTCACATGGCGGATTCTGCGTATTGCCGGCCTTGCGTAGGATTACTGCGCCTGTATTCGGATATTACGAACTGTAGGCTATTGATGTTGTTGTAAAATACCTGCATTCGAGGAATCCGGACACATCTGAAATGATGCGCAAAATTATCATCATGGGGGCCGCGGGGCGAGATTTTCACGTTTTCAACTGCTGCTATCGAGCTAATCCCGATATTGAGGTGGTTGCATTCACAGCGACCCAGATACCGCACATCGATGATCGGCGCTACCCGGCGGAACTAGCGGGCAGTGCTTATCCGGATGGTATTCCGATTCGGCCTGAGGAAGAGCTTGATGCGCTGTTGAGTGGCGGGCAGATTGATGAAGTCATATTCGCGTACTCAGACGTCCATTTCGATTACGTCGATGCACGGCGAAAAATTGTCGAGGGGCATGGTGTCAGGTTCTCGCTGTTTGACGTGGACGCGACGATGTTGCCGTCATCGAAACCCGTAATTGCGGTTACCGCGACCAGAACCGGTTGTGGCAAGAGCCAGGTTTCCCGGCGAATCACGCACATACTCCTGGAAATGGGCAAGCGACCCGTAGCGATTCGGCACCCGATGCCCTACGGCAATCTCGCGGAACAGGCTGTGCAGCGGTTCGCGACGTACGCGGACCTCGACAAACACGAATGCACGATCGAGGAGCGCGAAGAGTACGAGCCGCACATTCGCAATGGCGTTATTGTCTACGCGGGCGCCGACTACGCGGCTATCCTGGAGCAGGCCGAACAGGAAGCGGATGTGATTATCTGGGATGGCGGTAACAACGACACGCCGTTCTACAAGCCGGACCTCTGGATAACGGTCGCTGATCCATTCCGCGCTGGTCACGAGCTCGAGTATTTCCCAGGCACAGAGAATTTCGCGCGTGCCGATATTCTGTTGATCAACAAGGTCAGCCAGGCAGAGCCTGGTGACATCGCTGTGATTGAGAACAATGCGAGCAAGGTCAATCCGGGAGCGAAGGTGCTACGACGCGAGTCAATGCTGGACGTCCCGGATGCGGGCCTGATTGCGGGCAAACGCGTGTTGGCAATCGAGGATGGCCCCACGACTACTCACGGTGGCGTGCCATTTGGTGCTGGCGTGGTGGCAGCCCGGCAGAACGGTGCGGCAGAGTTGGTTGATCCGCGCCCCTGGGCTGTCGGTGAGATTGCAGACATGTTTGAGAAGTACCCGTCCATCGGGCCGCTGCTGCCGGCGATGGGTTATGGCGACGCACAAATACGTGATCTCGAAGCAACCGTGAACGCCGTGGATTGTGATCTCGTCATCGTCGCCACGCCAATCGACCTGACGAGATTGTTGCGCATCGACAAGCCGCACATGCATATTGCCTATCGGCTGGCCGCGTCGGACGGGGAGCTGGCGGCAGCCGTCGCTGGGCTGGTTTCCTGATAAAGTGCGGTGCATGAAGACAATCTATTTGCAGGCGCTGCTTTGCGTGTGCCTGGTCTCGACGGCACAGGCGCAGGACGACAAGGTCAAGTTCGAGCTAACACCGTTCGGTGCGTACCGCTTTGGCGGAACCTTCGAAGTGGAGGACTCTTCGGACTCCTATGACTTTAACGATTCGAGTAGTTTCGGCCTGATCCTGAATGTCCCGCACAGTGCCAACACACAGCTGGAGATCCTGTATTCGAAGCAATCGACTGAGGCAGAGTTCAGCGCGGCAACGCCGAACGATCCGGTGATTGATATCGATCTGCAGGTGCTGCAGTTCGGCGGTACCTACCAGTTCGAAGGCGACAAGGTCATTCCGTACATCGCCGCCACGCTGGGTGCGACACACGTGCGAGCGAGTTCGACCGGTTCCGCCAGCGATACGTTCTGGTCGGGGTCGTTCGGCCTCGGCGTATTGATCAGTCCGAATTCGAAAGTAGGGCTGCGGCTGGAAGCGCGTGCCTATGGAACGCTCACGAGTTCAGATACCAGCCTGCTGTGCGAGAGTGGTCCAAACATCAGCGGCTGTGCGATTCGCATCAAGGGAGGTCTGCTTACGCAGATAGAGACCTTCGCCGGAGTCGTTTTTCGCTTCTAGCCGTCAGGCAGAAGGCAGTCCGTCTACCAGCTCTTCCATCTTGCGCAGCGCCGCAGCGTCCGGCAATTCGCCATAGGCCGCACCAATATTGTCGAGCATGTTCTTCGCCTTACTGGTCGCCGGTGTAACGCAGGTCGTAGCCGCATGTGCGGCGACATACTTGAGAAAGAACTTGCCCCACGAATCGGCACCAAATTCCTGGGCCCATTCGGGCACGTCCAGGCCTTTCGTGCGTGAGAACAATCGCGACCGGCCAAACGGGACGTAGATCAGCGTCGCAATGCCCAGATCTTTTGCCGCAGGCAATATGCGCTCGGCAGCCAGTCGATTGTCGACCGCGTAGTCGACGCCAATGAAATCGATCGGGTAATCGCGCATCGCTTTTTCGAGGTCGCCGTAGCGCGAGGCCCTTGTGGACGTCGTGCCGATGTAACGGATGCGACCGTCTTCCTTGAGTTCCTTGATGATGCCCATTTGCGTTGGCACATCGGCCAGGTTGTGTACCTGGATCAGGTCAATCGGGTCCTTATGAGCTCGCGTAAATGAACGCTCGAGCTGGGCCCTCACAGCGTCAGGATCTGCTGGACCACTGGCGCCGCGCCTGAGCGCATTGACCTTGGTCGCCCAGAAGACTTTGTCTGTCATGCCCGCATCGTGAACGATCTGACCGCTAACCTCTTCGGATGCACCGTACGCTGGTGCTGTGTCGAAGACTGTGCCGCCATTATCCACCAGCGTCTTCATGACCTCTGCCAGAGCCGTGACGTCTTCGCTCTGCGCGACGGTACGGAACGTCGCGGAACTGCCAAGACCGACGATAGGCAATTTTTCGCCGGTCCCGGGGATGGCCCGGGTGATCAGGTCTCCCGATTCGAATGCTCGGAGCAGTTCCGAGGGTAGCGCGCACGCAGCGCCAATCATCGCAGTGTTTTTCAGGTAATCGCGCCGTGTGAGCATTCGAGGTTTCCTCCTTTGGAAAGACCCTGAAATTACACCGATCAGGCGGCTGTATCCAGCGATGCTGCGTCGCAACCTTCGTTGACTCCTTCAAATAGCGGCCAGACTGTTTCATGACCATTGGCCTTTTTTGCTACTCTGGGTGCATAAGAACGACAGGGAACGACATCATGGATACCTCATGGATACAGGTCTTTGTACTCACGATAAGTGAGTGTGTGGCGCCGGCGGGGAAGACGGTCTGCCAGGAACAGGAATTCGACCTGGAGTTTCTGACGCGCGCGGACTGCGAGTACGCGCTTGAACAGCTGATCACCCTGAAGGACGAATCGGCGAGTGTCATCGTCGACAGGAGCAAATCGAGTTGTGCTGCCTCTGCGCGTGAGAGCGCGGTTTTCGCGAGCCTGGAAGCTGTCAGCGGTGCATCGCCAAAAAGCGAGGGTTGGAAAGAACCGGATGAGGCGTCAGAAAAACCGGCGTCGTCCTCTGTGACACATCAGGATCGTCTCGAAGACCTGCCAAACTGCGAAGACTTTGACGGGGTGGGCGCCTGCAGGATGGGCGGTATCATCGTTGAAGCAGGGACCCGCGGGGAGTCCGTCGAAGTCTGGCGTCGCGACTAGCTCAGACCAGGTACGGAATTACGGCGCGGCGTGAGTCGGGGTAGTCCGGAAATTCAGCCCGGTACCAGCGGTGTATTGCCACAGCACG
>Ga0255052_10001289_pt1 | contig 19022 bp, 16 predicted proteins | sample JV7_2_21_MG_FD_188632 | JGI IMG/M metagenome (GOLD analysis project Ga0255052, IMG submission 188632) | Seawater microbial communities from Jervis Inlet, British Columbia, Canada - JV7_2_21 | ecosystem: Environmental > Aquatic > Marine > Inlet | place: Canada: British Columbia | collected... | reverse complement strand
GAGTCCGGCATCCCGCCGGCGGACCGCGCTGCAGCTGGTATGACACCGGCAGCGACCGATACACAGGGCAACTACGTCAGCCAGGTCGCCGTCAGTAACGGCCGCCTGGACATGACCTTCGGCAATAACGTCCATCAGGACATTTTCGGAGATACGCTGTCGGTCACGCCCTACCAGAGCGCAGGCGGCAACATCATCTGGCGATGCGGCGCCGCACCAGTCCCGACCGGAACCACAGAATTGACCGGCGGAGGTGTCACGGCGGCCCACATCGCCCCGACCTTGGAGCTCCGTTACCTGCCCGGCTCCTGCCGTCCCTGAACAGCCGGAAATCGCCCGGAAACGGCCAAAAACGGCCAATCCGGGAGGTTTGACTTAATCAAATATCGTAAGTGTGAAGAGCCGCACAAAATCCAGTTGATCCGCGCACTTAGATCAGTGAGACTGTGAAATCCACAACTTCGCACAGGGGCAGAAACTAAGGTTTCCAGGGGCATGGCAGCAACGGCATCTCAATCCAATCTTTCGGGCTTGCCACGACGGCTGGTTCAGGACGGAATCGTCACTGAAGAGGTCGTCCAGGAGGCGTCGAAAGTCGCACAGAAGGAAAAAACGCCTCTGGTCGCTTATCTGGTGGCCAATGACATGGCGGATTCCCGTGCCGTAGCCGTTGCCGCATCGCACGAGTTTGGCGTGCCTCTTCTCGATCTCGACTCCATCGAGATCGATCTCGACTGCCTTCGTGCAGTTGATCAAAAGCTACTGAACAAGCATCGGGTGTTGCCGTTGATCAAACGCGGCCATCGCCTGTTCTTAGGGATAGCCGATCCGACCAATCTGCAAGCCATCGACGATGTTAAATTCCAGACGAGCTTGCGTATCGATCCGGTCGTTGTCGAACAGAACAAACTCGAGGAACGCATTTCCAAAGCGCTGGAGGCCGTCGACACCAGCATGTCTTCGCTTGAGGACGACGATTTCGACCTCGAAAATCTCGACGTCTCGAGTGGCGACGATGAGCAGGAAGACGTAACGAGAGACGATATTGAAGATGCGCCTGTCGTCCGCTTCGTAAACAAAGTGCTCCTCGACGCGATCAAGCGTGGCGCCTCGGATATTCACTTCGAGCCCTACGAAAAACAGTTCAGGGTTCGGACCCGGCTGGACGGCGTCTTGTCGGAAGTTGCACAGCCGCCGGTCGCATTGGCGAACAAGGTCTGCGCGCGGCTCAAGGTCATGTCGCGGATGGACATCGCAGAACGCCGAGTCCCGCAGGATGGTCGTATCAAGATGCGCCTGTCGAAAAATCGTGCGATCGATTTTCGTGTAAATACCTGCCCGACCTTGTTCGGCGAAAAGATCGTGCTGCGTATCCTGGACCCGAGCAGCGCCAAGCTGGGCATCGATGCCCTCGGTTACGAAGATGACCAGAAATCCATGTACCAGAAACACCTGGACAAGCCCTACGGCATGATTCTCGTCACCGGACCGACCGGATCGGGTAAGACGGTTTCCCTGTACACCGGCCTGAATATTCTGAATACCGAATTCCGCAATATTTCTACCGCGGAGGATCCAGCGGAAATCAACCTGCCGGGCATTAACCAGGTCAACGTCAATCCGAAAGTCGGCCTGACCTTCGCGTCGGCCCTGAGAGCTTTTCTTCGCCAGGATCCGGATGTGATTATGGTCGGCGAGATACGTGACCTCGAGACTGCAGAGATTGCAATCAAGGCTGCACAGACAGGTCACCTCGTCCTCTCGACATTGCATACCAACGATGCGCCCAAGACGCTGACCCGACTCGTCGACATGGGCGTCAAGCCCTATGCGATAGCCACCTCAGTCAGCCTGATTATCGCCCAGCGTCTGGCGCGGCGACTCTGCGACAACTGTAAAGAGGTGCGCGAAGTTCCGCGTGAAGCGCTGGAAAAGGAAGGCTTCGAGGCAGAGGACATCGATGACGGCCTGACCATATTCGGGCCCGTCGGTTGCAAGTCTTGCAACGAAGGATACAAAGGTCGTCTTGGTATCTTCCAGGTAATGGAGGTGTCCGAGGCGATGGGCAAGATAATCATGGAAGGCGGCAATGCCATGCAGATTATGGAACAGGCAGCGAACGAGGGCGTCATCGATTTGCGCCGCGCAGGTCTGAATAAAGTCAAGGAAGGAGTTACCAGCCTTGAGGAAATCAACCGGGTTACAATTGAGTAGAGTAATCCCCCAAGTTTTGGAAGAGCACTAAGATGGCTAATTCAGCGGTAATGGGCAACGTACCCTTTCTCTGGGAAGGTACGGACCGGAAAGGCAACAAGATCAAAGGTAAGAGCATGGCGTCCGATGAGGCGCAGGTGCGTGCCGATCTTCGCCGTCAGGGCGTCGTGCCCAGCAGGATCAAGAAGCAGGGTAGAGGCCTCAAGAGAGGCGGAACCATTACCACTGCCGATATCGCGATATTTTCACGCCAGCTGGCAACGATGCTCGCTGCCGGCATTCCGCTGGTACAGGCCTTCGAGATTGTCGGTCACGGGCATGAAAACCCGGCCATGCAGAAATTGATCCTAGCAGTCAAGGCAGACGTCGAGGGCGGTAGCGCACTTGCGGAGGCACTTTCCAAACACCCGCTCCACTTCGACGACCTGTTTGTCAACCTCGTGTCGGCAGGTGAGCAGGCCGGTGCTCTCGAGACCCTGCTGGACAAGATCGCGACATACAAGGAAAAAACGGAAGCGATCAAGAAAAAGATCAAGAAAGCGTTGACCTACCCCGCTGCGGTCCTGGTCGTCGCCTTCGTCGTCACCATCATTCTTTTGATTTTCGTAATTCCGGCATTTGAAGACCTGTTCAAGGGCTTCGGCGCTGACCTTCCGGCGTTTACCAGAATGGTCATCGACCTGTCGGTCTTCGTCCGGACGCAGGGATGGATACTATCGATACTGGCTGGCGCCGGCGTAGCCACGTTCTTTTACTTCAAGAAACGCTCTCGTGCGATGCGGCATTTCCTGGATCGCTTGTCCCTAAAAATGCCGATCGTTGGCGGAATCCTTCAGAAAGCGGCAATCGCACGATATGCGCGTACGCTTTCAACAATGTTCAGCGCCGGCGTGCCGCTCGTCGAAGCACTCGAGTCAGTCGCCGGGGCGACCGGTAACATCGTCTATGAGATCGGCGTGCTGCAGATGAAGGACGAGGTAGCCACCGGTCAGCGATTACAGCAGGCCATGGAAAACACCGATCTGTTCCCGAATATGGTCATCCAGATGATCGCGGTTGGCGAAGAATCTGGTTCTCTGGATGATATGTCGGCCAAGGTCGCGGATTTCTACGAGGAAGACGTGGACAACGCTGTCGATAACCTGAGTTCGCTACTCGAACCAATGATCATGGCGATTCTCGGCGTTCTCGTTGGCGGACTTGTCGTCGCTATGTATCTCCCGATCTTCAAGATGGGTTCTGTTATCTAGGGACCGCATCGACGATCAGGATGCAGGAATTCGATTGAAATCAAACGGCGCCGAGAGGCGCCGTTTCTTATACGCCCGGCCCAGGAAGCATCGTGCAGGAACTCTTTTCAAGTTCGCCGCAGATTTTCGTCTCGATAGTATTCTTTCTGTCGTTATTGATTGGCAGCTTTCTGAACGTCGTGATCTACCGTTTGCCGATCATGATGGAACGGGAATGGCGGGCCCAATGCAGGGAACTCGCTCAAACGCCGGCCACCGAAATTCCCGATGGTCGCTTCGATATCATCTTTCCACGCTCGCGCTGTACATCCTGCGGTTCGCCGATCAGTGCATTGCAGAATATTCCAGTCCTCAGCTTCCTGGTTCTTGGCGGCAAATGCGGCAGCTGCGGGAGTGATATTCCGAGACGTTATCCGATCGTCGAGGCAGTGACGGCAATAATGACGGCGATCGTCGCCTGGCGCTTTGGTTTCGGCTGGGAATCTGCTGCAGCCATATTTCTGACCTGGGCTTTGATCGCGATCAGTGTCATCGATATCGACCATCAGATCATCCCCGATTCGATTTCCCTGCCGTTCGTCTGGCTCGGCCTGACCCTGAGTCTGTTCAGCCCCATGTCCGGGGCAGAGACACTTTTTGTCGCGCCCAAGACGGCCATCGTCGGCTCACTGGCCGGTTATCTGAGCCTTTGGTCCATTTATCAGCTTTTTCGTCTGATGACCGGCAAGGAAGGCATGGGTTACGGGGACTTCAAGTTACTGGCCGTGCTCGGTGCCTGGCTGGGCTGGCAGATGTTGCCCTTGATCATTCTTTTGTCCGCCGTCGTCGGCGCCGCCATCGGGATCACGATGATTGTGGTCCGGCGCCATGATCGGAATATTCCGATTCCGTTCGGGCCTTATCTCGCCGCAGCCGGCTGGATTGCGATGTTATACGGCGACCAGATAGTCTCATCGTATTTCGATTACATGAGCTGAGAATGGGCCGACCCTTACGAATTGCGCTGACCGGCGGCATCGCGAGTGGCAAAAGCACGGTAGCCGACCTTTTCGCAGAATACGGGATTCCCGTTATCGACACTGATGTAATCGCCCGCGAACTCGTGCAACCGGGCATGCCGGCTCTCGATGAGATTCGCTTTGCCTTCGGTAACGATGTCGTCGATGAAGAAGGCAAGCTTGATCGCAAATCAATGCGCAAAGTCGTGTTTTCGGACCCAGAGCGGCGAAAGGAGCTCGAGTCGATATTGCATCCGAGAATTCGCGACGGAGTGGTCGCTCAATCGGAGGCCACAAACGGGCCTTATCAGATCATCGCCGTGCCCCTGCTTGTCGGCTCGCCTATTCAGCAATTCATGGATCGAGTGCTGGTCGTCGATTGTGACGAGGAAACGCAAATGCGCCGCCTGCTGGCCCGTGACGCGGAAAATGAAGAGCAGGCACGCCGAATACTGGCGTCACAGGCAAGCAGGCAAGACCGTCTCGCGATTGCCGACGACGTAATCTCCAATGATGATGAACTTACGGACACACGCAGCCAGGTTGATGCGCTCCATAGCAAGTATCTGATACTGGCCGACAGCCCGAATTAGAAGCTGTCGGCAATTGACGTCATTTGCCAGGAATGACGCGCTAGCGCAGAATATCGCCCATGGCGAAACCTGCCTCCCAAATCGCACCTCCCTACCTCGGTCGTCGGCTCGCGGAATACGAGCAGCCCCTGAACGAGCGTATGAGGACATTCCTCCGGCTCGAATTCCTGTACCAGCAAATGCTGTACAACTGTGAGATCGACGCTGACTGGGCTACCCGCGCCGCCATGTCCAGTCTGCTGGAGATAATGGCCATCCTGACGCGTGGCGATGTGCGCAGCGACGTACACAAGGAGCTTGATCATCAATTAGAGAACCTGGAGCGCTTCGAGAGCCAGCCGGGCGTGGATTCGAAACGGCTTGATGCGCTCATGAGAAATCTCCTCGAAAGTCGTAATGAGGTGAACAAGGCTGGAACGCAATTTCTGCAGCCTTTAAAGGACTGCGAATTTCTTGCTTCGATCAAGCATCGTAGTTCGATACCTGGCGGCACCTGCGAATTCGACTTGCCCGAATATAACCATTGGCTCAGACAACCATTCGCGAGGCGCCAGCAGGACCTTTACGAATGGTTGAGTGCCATACGGCCGGTTTGCGATGCCGTCACCGAACTGCTTTGGCTGATTCGGGAAAGTGCGCAACCGGCAGAGAAAACGGCAATCAACGGCATGTATCAACACAATATGCAAAAGCATATTCAATGCCGTCTTCTGCGCGTCACCTTGCCCGACGACAGCACCCTGTACCCGGAAATAAGCGGCAGTCAGCACCGTTTTACGATTCGTTTTCTGGAATGGGCGAATATCGGCAGCCGCGCAGTGCAAACGGGCCACGACGTGCCTTTTCATCTCAGTATTTGCTGATGATTAGAGTCGCTGCAGTGCCTCGATGACGGGGCCGTCTGCGGGTAACAACATATCTTCAGATAGTTCATCAGGCCGGAGCCACTTGATGGCCTGGCCGTCGCGGCCTTCAGGCGTTTCGCGCCATCGATCGATCAGGTAAAAGTCGATAGCAACTGAACGATCGGCATAGTCGTGCTGCAGACTCATGAAGAAGGTTGGCTCGAGAATCTCGATGCCCAGCTCTTCATGTAATTCACGCCTTAATGCCGCTATCGATTCCTCGCCTTCCGCCAGTTTGCCACCGGGAAACTCCCATAATCCCGCGAATGCGTGATCGCCGGTACGCTCGGCGATCAGCACATGACCGTACTCATTTCGGAGGATGCCGGCGGCTACGAAAGTTTGCCGTGGCACTGCTTGTATTTCTTTCCTGAACCGCACGGACAGGGTTCATTTCGGCCGACTTTTCTCGCGCTCCTGACAAACGGCGTCGCTGCTGGAGCCTCTGCCGGCACAGCGCCACCGCCCTGGCCGCCTGCAGCCTGTCCCTGGCTGAGCGCAGAGGCCTCCGCGTGACGGAATTCCATCGCCTGTGCAGCACGGCGTTGCGCCTCCATTCTCTCTACGTCTTCCTGACTCTGAATTCTGACTCTCGAGAGAATACTGATGGTGTCGTGCTTGATCTGGTCAAGCATTGCGCCAAACATCTCGAAAGCCTCGCGTTTGTATTCCTGTTTCGGATTCTTTTGTGCGTAGCCGCGAAGATGAATACCCTGGCGCAGATAGTCCATGCCGGCAAGGTGCTCCTTCCAGTGATGATCGAGCTGCATCAACATGACTTCTTTCTCGACGTGACGCATCCGGTCTTCGCCGATCTCCCCTACCTTACTTTCGTACTGGCCCTGTAATTCGCTGACGCAGCGTTCCCTGATGCCGTCCTCGTTGAGCTTTGCATCGTCCTTCAACCACTGCCCGACAGGCAGCGCTACCGCGAAGTCATGTTCGATCGCCTGACCTAGCCCGTCCGGATCCCATTGCTCCTCAAGGCTGCCGGGTGGAACGTATTGATCGACGATCGACTCCACCACTTCTTCGCGAATCGCGGATACCGATTCTTCAACCTCTTCGGCGGCCATGAGCTCGGATCGCTGGTGATAAACGACCTTTCGCTGGTCATTGGCAACATCGTCGTATTCGAGCAGGTTCTTTCGAATATCGAAGTTATGCGCCTCGACCTTGCGTTGCGCACGCTCAATCTGGCGAGTAAGCAGCTTGCTCTCGATCGCTTCCCCCTCCCGCATGCCCGCCCTGGACAGGAGCGCCTTGGTACGTTCGGGATCACCGAATATCCTCATCAGGCTGTCTTCCATCGAAAGGTAAAAGCGGCTTGAGCCGGCATCGCCCTGCCGGCCTGAGCGGCCTCTTAACTGATTATCGATGCGGCGTGACTCGTGCCTTTCGGTACCTACGATATGCAGCCCACCAGCCTCGAGGACAGTAGCATGACGCTTGTCCCATTCGGTTTTGAGTGCTTCGCCGTCGCCATCCTCTCCGACCTCTGCCAATTCGGCATCCAGGTTGCCGCCCAGCACGATATCCGTGCCGCGACCCGCCATGTTGGTGGCAATTGTTACTGCGCCGGGCCGCCCCGCGTGCTGCACGACGATGGCCTCCCGTTCATGTTGTTTGGCGTTCAGGACTTCGTGCTCGATGTTTTTCTTTTTTAGAAATTCTGACAATTTTTCGGAGGTCTCGATCGATGTCGTGCCGACCAGCACCGGTTGGCCACGATCGCGGCAGTCTTTTATGTCCTCGATGATCGCTTCAAATTTGTCGTCCTCGGTCAGATACACGAGGTCCGGCATGTCATTGCGAACCATCGGCATATGCGTCGGAATGACGATGACTTCCAGCCCGTAGATTTGCTGGAATTCGAAAGCCTCGGTGTCTGCCGTACCGGTCATCCCCGACAGGTTGTTGTAGAGCCTGAAATAGTTCTGAAACGTGATCGAGGCGACGGTCTGGTTTTCCTGCTTGATCGTCACACCTTCTTTGGCCTCCACCGCCTGATGCAGGCCATCCGACCAGCGCCGACCTTCCATGGTGCGGCCCGTGAATTCATCGACGATGACGATTTCACCGTTCTTGACGATATAGTCGACGTCCTTTCTGAACATCACATGAGCGCGCAGCGCCGCGTTGAGGTGATGGACCAGACGGATGTTCGCGGCGTCGTACAGACTTTCGCCTTCACCCAGGAGACCCGCCTTTGCCATGAGATCCTCGACGTTCTGATGGCCCTCTTCGCTAATGTGTACTTGCTTGGATTTTTCGTCCCTCGAATAATCGCCGGGGCCGTCTTCCTCTTTTTGTTCGACGAGCTTTGGAATCAGCTTGTTGATTTTTTGATAAAGATCGGTGCTCTCCTCGGTCGGTCCCGAGATGATCAGAGGCGTTCTCGCCTCGTCAATCAGAATGGAGTCGACTTCATCGACAATTCCGAAGTTGAGTTCCCGCTGCACCTTGGCTTCCAGGGAGAACGCAAGATTGTCCCTGAGGTAGTCGAAGCCCAATTCGTTGTTGGTCGCAAACGTAATATCGGCGTTGTACGCAGCGCGTTTTTCTTCCTGTGTCTGGCCACTCTTCGACACTCCGACAGTCAGGCCCAGGAATTCGTATATCGGACCCATCCAGTCTGCATCGCGTTGCGCCAGATATTCGTTGACGGTGACAATGTGTACGCCCTGGCCGCTGATCGCATTCAGGTAGGCCGGCAGGGTCGCAACGAGGGTCTTGCCCTCGCCCGTGCGCATTTCGGCGATATTGCCATCGTGCAGGACCATGGCGCCGATTAGTTGTACATCAAACGGCCGGAGGCCCAGTGTGCGTTGGGAAGCCTCCCGCGCTACCGCAAACGCCTCTGGCAGCAAATCGTCCAGGCTCTCGCCATCCGCAAATCGACCCCGAAACTCGTCCGTCTTCGCGCGCAGCGACTCATCGTCGAGGCCCTTGATGTTCTCTTCAAGCGCATTGATTTGAACGACAACTTTTGAATATTGCCGAAGCAGCCGCTGATTGCGGCTGCCGAACATACGGGTTAGAAAGTTTGCCACTCAGGGCTCCTGGCAACGACGATCTGATTGACGCGACAAAGGCCGCTATTTTACGGACTGAGCCCTAGAATGCATCAAGGATTACTAGAACCTATCTCGGAATTCCCCATGAGCCGCGTTTCGGACGCATTGGCTCGGATTCGCGACGCGCGCCGCGTCGAATGGCCGCAGCGCATTTGCAAGGCGCGCAACAAAGAAGTCCGGGCCAATGCGTCGAAACCCGTACGGGAAGCGCCTTTGCGGGCGGTCTGCTGCGTTGCTCGTCGCTCAGGTGGAACGACCACATGTCGCTTCTCGTACCTGGCAGCCCATCCCGCAAAGACCGCTTCGCGGCCATGCGGATTTCTGAGGTAGGTTCTGTTGATCAGCCAACGAATGTATGGCCGATCGCAGCAAAGACAAGAAGGAAAATGGCTAGTCCGCGCCCTGACGGATAAATTTGACGGGATTGACGCGATTGCCGCGATGAAGCACTTCGAAGTGCAGGTTTGGCCCGGTCGCACGACCGGTGTCGCCCATCAGGGCCACCGTCTGGCCTTTCCTTACCTCCTCTCCAACCGAGACGAGGTTCTCCGAGTTGTGCGCGTAGCGCGTCGAGTATCCGTTACCGTGATTTATTTCGACAAGCTTGCCGAAGCCGTACCGGGGAGATGACCAGGTCACCACACCATCCGCAACGGCAAAAATCTCTGCGCCGAGTTTACCGGCGAAATCCACGCCCTTGTGATTGGCTGGTTTTCCGGTGAAGGGATCAGTTCGTCGTCCAAAATAAGAAGACATCCATCCGGACTTTACGGGCCGGCCTTTGGGATAGACCCTGTCCGTCAGGTTCTGATTCATCAACATGCTTTCGAGAACACCGAGTTGCGCTTCGCGATCAATGAGCTGCTGGTCGAGACCTTGCATTGCAGCCAGCACTTCCGGAACTGCGACTGCCGAGCCGGCCAGATTCGGCTCTTCAGGCTCGGGCCCTCCAATGCCGGGGTCCGAATCGAAATCGAATTCACCCTCTTCCAGGCCTGCCATTCCAGTGAGACGTCGGCCCAGCGCGTCGAGGCGAATGATTCGGGCGTTCATCTGACCAATTCGAATCGCCAGCGCATCCAGTGTGTCTTCCGTTTGCTGACGCGTCGTGGCGATCGCATCGCGCTGAGCGTTGAGTTCTCCCGCAAGGCTATCGACTTCGGACAGGCTCACGCCGGAGCCAGTATGCGCTGAATAAAAATAACCGCCGAAAAATGCAGCAGATCCAAGCAGTCCGGCGACGAAAAGTCCCAGGCCAGCTGCTCCCCTGCCGGACAGATTTAGCTGACGGGGTTTTCCAAACCCTTTGCCGAATATGACTACGTTCATCGAGTACGCCCCGGATGCGTGTTGTTCGAGTTATTAGTCCCTGCTCTAAATATCAGCGACCCGCAGACCAGCTGCCATTGTTGGCGCCATATCGTTGTTATCGGCCTACATTCAATGGTCACTTCGGTAGCCCCGCTATCCTAGGAAAAAATCCCTTAGATCGGTGGTTTTGCGTCCCCGTCTTTCGGCGGGTATGCCCTTTTCGAGCCTGTCAATATGCATAATGCTGCTTTCTATTACAAGATCAGGCACCTAGAAGCTTGATTCCAGTCACTGGAATCCGCCAAAATCGCCAACTCCGTCACATTTCTATGTCGATAATCCGCCTCGAAAAATTGCTGAAAACAGGCTCCGACGGCGCCCTGGAAGAAATTATCCAACGTGCTCAAAATATGCACGATCTGACAGGCGCAATCCGGGCCGTCCTGCCCGTTGATGCCCGGTCGTCCCTGCTCGGCGCTAATCTGCGCGAAAATGGCGAACTCGTGTTGATCTGCAGTTCGTCATCCTGGGCCGCCAGGCTCCGTTTCGAATCCGATCAGCTGATCGAAGCCGCCCGATTGACGGGTGTTGACGTCAACAAGTGCAAGGTCAAGGTTTCGCCCTAAGCGTAGGCAGGAGCGGCGTAGGAAATCGGCGCTTTGCGCGAATCTTCGAAGGTAACCTCTTCCCATGCGCTCGCGTTATCAAGCAGCGCGCGCAACAGTTTATTGTTGAGCTCGTGGCCGGACTTGTGCGCCGAGAACTCTCCAACCAGACTGTGCCCCAGGAGATAAACGTCGCCGATCGCGTCGAGAATCTTGTGGATGACGAATTCGTTCGAATACCGCAGTCCGTCCTCATTCAGAATTCGATAGTCATCCAGCACGATGGCGTTATCCATGCTGCCGCCGAGAGTCAGGTTATGTTCGCGCAAGGTCTCGACGTCACGAAGAAAACAGAAGGTGCGAGCGCGGCTAACTTCCTTGAGGAACGACGTCGAAGAAAAATCGATCGAAGCGTCGCGGCTTAGTTTGTTGAATACGGGATGATTGAAGGAAATCTCGAAGTTGACTTTGAATCCGTTGAACGGTGTCAGTTCGGCCCATTTGTCGCCATCCTCGACACGGATCTTTTTCTTGATGCGAATAAATCGCTTCGCCGCATGCTGTTCCTCTATGCCGGCCGACTGCAGCAGAAACACGAATGGCGCCGCACTGCCATCCATTATCGGGACCTCGGGCGCCGATAGATCGACCATTAGATTATCGATACCCAGACCGGCCAGTGCCGACATCAAATGCTCGACCGTCGCGACTTTGACACCGTCTTTTATCAGTGTCGTTCCGAGCATCGTTTCGCCGACCAGTTTCGGATCGGCCTTGATGTCGACCGGCTTGTCGAGATCGACACGGCGGAACGTAATTCCGGCGTTGGCGGCCGCCGGGCGAAGCGTCATATAAACTTTTTCGCCGGTGTGCAGGCCGACGCCGGTCGCACGAATCGCCGTCTTTATCGTTCGCTGTCGCAACATCGCCACAAACTCCAGGACTCAGCCGCCGGCCATATCCTCACGCCCGAATGTCTCCGAAGCCCCTACTGTACGGGGTTGGCAAGATACAGGCTGACATCCCAAAAAAATGCCGACAAAAGTCACGCCGGCCCTGTTGTGTAATCACCACGTAAATCAACGGGTTTACAAAATTGTTTCAAGTAAATTAACGCGGGGAGGTTAGCACATTGACGAAAATTTCGCCAAATATCAGCAACATAAACGCAAAGATAAAAGAAGCCGGCCCGGAGCAACCCCGGGCCGGCCGAGCGGAGAGACGACGATTTAGCGGAGTGAGCGTTTCAACATCGCCGAATCTATTTTTAGTCAGCCTGACGTCGGAGGAATGCCGGAATGTCCAGAAGCTCTTCCTGCAAGCCTGCATCGTCAAGTCCGTCGCCGACGGCACGTTTGCGCTGCACAGTCGGTTTGTCGAGTACCTGATAGTTCGGTTCCATCGCCGCTGCCGGCTGACGCACGACACGCATCGGTGATTCACCCTGCGCGGCATGCTGTCCGAGCCCGGTCGCAACGACCGTTACACGAATCATGTCACTCATGTCCGGATCGATCACGGTGCCAACGACAACCGTCGCGTTGTCGGACGAGAACTCCTTGATCGTGTTACCGACCTCCTGAAATTCTCCGATCGAAAGATCCATTCCCGCTGTGACGTTGACCAGGATGCCGTTCGCGCCGGCCAGGTTGATATCTTCGAGAAGCGGGCTGGATATCGCCGATTCCGCCGCTTCGCGCGCGCGGTCTTCTCCCGAGGATGAGCCGGACCCCATCATGGCCATACCCATTTCGGCCATGACTGTTCGAACATCGGCAAAGTCGACATTGATCAGACCCGGGCATGTGATCAGTTCGGCGATGCCCTGCACCGCCCCCTGCAAGACCTGATTGGCTGATTTGAAAGCGTCGAGCAAAGTCGTTTCGCCACCAAGGACAGTCAGGAGCTTCTCGTTCGGGATCGTAATCAGGGAGTCGACAAACTTGCCGAGTTCGCCGATACCTTGATCGGCGATCTTCATGCGTTTACTGCCCTCCATTATGAACGGCCTCGTCACGACTGCGACTGTCAGGATGCCGAGTTCCTTGGCAACCTGTGCAACTATCGGAGTCGCACCAGTTCCCGTGCCACCACCCATGCCAGCAGTAATGAAGAGCATGTCAGCGCCCTCGATGACCTCCTGGATACGGTCCCTGTCCTCCATCGCCGCCTGCCGCCCCACATCAGGGTCGGCGCCGGCGCCAAGCCCCTTGGTGATGTTGCAGCCGATCTGCAGCGCGGTCCGTACCCGAGCACTGTTCAGCGCCTGCGCGTCCGTATTGGCACAGATGAAATCGACTCCCTCGATGCCGCTGTGAACCATGTGGGCCACGGCATTGCCGCCACCACCACCGACACCAATTACCTTGATAACTGCGCTCTGGCTATGCGCGTCCATTAGTTCAAACATTTAATTCCCTCCGCTTCGGAATGTTTCATTCAAAAATTGCTCACTCATTTGCTTTGTCGATCGCGTACTTCAAAACTGTCCCTGAAACCAGGACTTCATCTGGCCCCACAAGTCAGCGACACCGCCGGATACCGGCGTACTCCGCTGATTGCGACGCACTATGTTTTCGTAGCCGTACAGAAGCAGTCCCACGCCGGTCGCGTGAATGGGATTTCTGACGACGTCCATCAAGCCGTTTACGTACTGAGGCGAACCGAGCCGCACCGGCATATGGAATACCTCCTCTGCAAGCTCGACTGCACCCTCCATCTTTGCGCTTCCGCCCGTAATCACGATTCCAGCGGCAATCAGCTCTTCAAATCCCGAACGCCGCAACTCGTCGCGAATCAGGCCGAACAATTCCTCGAATCGCGGCTCCACGATCTCAGCAAGCGTTTGTCGGGCGAGGCGTCTTGGCGGCCGTTCGCCTACGCTCGGCACCTCGATCGTTTCGTCCGGATTGGCGAGTTGCGAAAGGGCACAGGCGTATTTGATTTTGATTTCCTCCGCATACTGCGTCGGCGTACGCATGGAAACGGCGATGTCATTCGTCACCTGGTCGCCGGCTATCGGAATGACGGCCGTATGTTGAATTGCTCCCCCGAGGAATACGGCGAGATCGGTCGTGCCACCACCAATATCGACGATGCAGGAACCCAGTTCTTTTTCATCGTCGGTCAGCACCGAGTAGCTCGATGCAAGTTGTTCAAGCACGATGTCGTCGACTTCGAGCCCACAGCGTTGTATGCACTTGACTATGTTCTGCGCCGCGCTTTCTGCACCGGTGACCATGTGAACCTTTGCTTCAAGACGAACACCGGACATGCCGATCGGTTCGCGAATGCCCTCCTGGTTATCAATCAGGAATTCCTGCGGCAGTATGTGAAGGATCTTTTGATCCGCAGGAATAGCGACCGCCCGTGCTGCGTCAATTACCCGGTCGACGTCGCCACTGCTTACCTCCTTGTCACGGATCGCAACTATTCCGTGGGAGTTGAGACTTCGCACATGGCTGCCCGCTATTCCGGTATGAACGGAATGAATATCGCAACCTGCCATCAGTTCGGCTTCTTCGACGGCCCGCTGGATCGAGTGAACCGTGGACTCGATGTTGACGACGACACCTTTTTTCAGTCCACGTGACGGATGCGATCCGATGCCGACGACTTCGATATTGCCGTCCTCGCTCAGATCACCAACGATCGCCACTACCTTGGATGTGCCAATGTCGAGGCCGACGATCAGGTTCTTGTCGGTCTTCTTCGACACTAATCGGCACCTCGCAATGCCATCATTTCCCGGTCTTCTTTCTTTGCGTTCTTTGCGGGTGTCTGCGGACCGTTCTTCCAGCCGATCGTGAAGCCGTTGCTGTAGCGCATATCGACGTAATCAATCTCGGCAGCCCGATTCGTGATGATTTTCGCCACCACGTCGAGAAACAAATCAGTGCGCTGGTTTACCTGCCGCCGGCCGAACCGGATGACTACACCGTTTTGCAGTGTCATCTCCCAGGCACCCCGCGCATCCATATGGACCTGTCGAAGACCGAGACCGAATGGAATCAGTTGTTCGCGGACCGCGAGGTACCGTTTCGCGATCTCTGCCGACCGATCGGATGGGCCGCTCAGCCGCGGCAACTCCGCCGGAATATGGCGGGCGTTGCTTACGAACAATTCACCGCGCGTATTCAGTAGTCCGCTTTCTCCCCAGCAAGCGGCCGGCACCTGCTCGGTAACGCTGATTTCGAGGCGACTGGGCCAGCGTCTGACAACGTTTGCCTGATCTATCCATGGCAGTGCCACGATCAGTTGCTGGATCTCGGACAGGTTTGCACTCAGGAAGCCTTCGCTGAGGGCGTCGGCGATTGATTCTTCAACCTGCAGAGCACTGACGCGCTGGAACGGTCCTTCAATCGTTAACGAGCGAATCGGCCGATCGAGCAAGGTGGCGCTAAACTGGTAGGCAAGGAATATGATGCCTCCCGCGACGAGCGGCGTGATTATCCGGGCCAGCGGAATACTGGGCAGTTGAAACCGCGAATCCTTCCGGGCCTTGCGTCGCTTGGCCTGTTTACGCGTCATTGGCTGCCGCCTTTATGTGAGACGAATCGGAGAGATCCGTCATGCTCGTTTCCAGGATCCGCCAGCAGAGTTCTGCAAAGTCGATGCCCGCGACTTTCGCCGCCATCGGCACGAGGCTATGGCTGGTCATGCCCGGGATAGTGTTCACCTCCAGAACCATTGGATTGCCCGCGCTGTCTATCATGAAATCGCTGCGGCCCCAGCCCGAGCAGCCCAGTGCCTCGAATGCGGCAACGGCGAGCCTTGCGCATTCGGCCTCAAGTTCAGGATCGTCCGTTCCCGGACATCGGTATTGCGTGCTGTCTGCTTTGTACTTCGCGCGATAGTCGTAAAAAACGCGAGGCGTCTCGATACAGATGCTCGGCAACGCCTGCCCCTGGAGTACGGCAACGGTCATTTCATCGCCAGTGACACAGCGTTCCGCCAGCGCCGGCCCGGAGAAACTCAAGGCAAGATCTACCGCCTCGCCCAGTTCGCCGGCTTCGAATACCTTGCTCATGCCGACGCTGGAGCCCTGATTCGAGGGCTTGAGTATCAACGGATAGTCGAACTTTTCGGCCGCCTGAACCGCGTCGGCCTTCTTCTCGACGATCATGAAATCCGGTGTCGCAATGCCGGCTTCCCTGAAAAGCCGCTTGCTGCGAATCTTGTCCATTGCCAGCGCCGACGCCATGACCCCGCTGCCGGTATATGGCGTGTTGAGCCATTGCAATGCGCCCTGAATTGCGCCGTCCTCACCACCCGTCCCATGAAGGGCGATCCAGACGCGATCGAATCCCGCTTCATCGAAGTCGTGCATGCTCTTTTCGGCCGGGTCCCACACAGTCGCGGCTACTCCGCGCGTCTGCAACGCATTGAGCACCGCGTTTCCGCTATCGATCGATACTTCGCGCTCTGCAGAAATGCCGCCGAGCATGACGGCAACCCGTCCGAAGTCGGCGGCATCGCTAATCGCAATTCGTTGTTCCCTGAACACCGCAGTCATGACGCGAGGTCTCCGACGATTCGAACTTCGTGAACCAGCTCCACACCTTGTTGATCGGCAACAGTTTGTTGTACGTAGCTGATAAGCTGCTCAACGTCCGTGGCGCTGGCTGACTCACGATTGATGATGAAGTTGGCGTGCTTTTCGGATACCTCCGCGCCGCCGATGCGAGCTCCCTTTAGCCCGGAGGCTTCGATCAACCGAGCCGCATGGTCGCCTGGCGGGTTTCTGAATACCGAACCACAACTCGGCAGCCCCAACGGCTGCGTCGCCTTTCGACGATCCAGCATTTCTTTCAAAGTATCCATGCTGGCGTTGGCCTTCGGATCGAATTCCAGCACCGCTGCCAGAAACCATTCATTCGCTGGCCCACTCACGCTGCGGTATCCGATTTCGTAATCGGCGGGGTTGCGCTCGTGGATCTCACCCTGCCTGTCGATCGTCCTGACGGAGCGAACCCGTTCCCAGGTCTCGCCGCCGTGTGCGCCTGCGTTCATTGCGAGCGCGCCGCCAACTGTTCCCGGGATTCCCGCGAAAAACTCGGATGGACCCAGCCCCCAGCGTATGCACTGGCGTGCGAGCTGCGTACAGGGAAGTCCGGCACCAGCCGTTACCTCTTGACTGCCGGTGTGTTCGATATGATTCAAAATGCCGGCGACGGATATCACGACACCGGGCAGACCGCCGTCGCGTACCAGCAGGTTGCTGCCAACGCCCAACCAGAACACAGGTGTCCCCGGATCGAGCTCGCGCAAAAACAATGCCAGATCATCGATATCGGCGGGTTTGAAAAAATATTCGGCCGGCCCGCCGATCCGCCACGAGGTATGTTTGCTCATGGGCTCATCGCAAAGCAGCTCACCAGATACCGATGGGTAACTCTCGGCCGTCATCATGAGTGCACCGTCAGTGCAGGATTCTTCGCCAAAAGTTTCGGCAGAGTTGCCGCCAGTGCGCCGATGTCACCTGCACCCATCGTCAGCACAAGGTCCCCGTGTTCCAGGACGCTTTCCAGTACCTGCGCCAGATCATCGAGTTCTTCGACAAATACCGGCTCGACGCCACCACGACTTCTGACGGCACGGGCAATTGCCCTGCCGTCCGCGCCCGCGATCGGATCCTCCCCGGCGGCATAAACCTCGAGGAGAACGAGCACGTCCGCCTCCGACAGGACCGTGGCGAAATCGTCCATCAGGTCACGCGTGCGCGAATAGCGGTGTGGTTGAAACGCGAGCACGATTCGTTTGCCCGGCCAGCCGGCTCGTGCAGCGGCAAGCGTTGCGGCAATCTCCGTCGGGTGGTGGCCGTAATCGTCGACGAGCATCACACGCCCCCGCGACGTCTCGACTTCTCCCTGACTCTGGAAGCGGCGGTCGATACCTTCAAAGTTTTCGAGTGCCGTGACGACGGCCTGATCCGAGATCTGAAGCTCCTCGGCAACCGCGATTGCCGCCAGCGCATTTCGCACATTGTGTATGCCAGGTAAGCGCAGGCTGATCTCGAGCGCTTCTTTCCTGTCAGGCCGGACGACCCTGAATCGGGTCAGGTTTTCGGAAAACTCGACGTTCTCCGCACGAATGTCTGCATGGCAGTCGATGCCGTAGGTAACGATGGACCTGCCGACGGAACCGAGTACCTCATTTACGCCCGGATCATCCGCACAAAGAATCGCAAGACCGTAAAAAGGCAGGTTGTGCAGGAATTCCACAAAGCCGGATCTGAGTTTCTCCAGGTCGCCGTCGTAGGTGGACATGTGATCGGCGTCTATGTTGGTCACGATCGCGAGCATCGGCTTCAGATGAACGAAGCTCGCGTCACTCTCGTCAGCCTCGGCCACGAGATATTCGCCCTGGCCGAGTCGGGCGTTGCTGTCGGCGCTCTTCAGGCGCCCACCAATGACGAAAGTCGGATCGAGTCCGCCCTCGGCGAGTACGCTTGCCACCAGGCTTGTCGTCGTTGTTTTGCCGTGCGTGCCGGCTACGGCGATCGAGTATCGAAAGCGCATCAGTTCGGCGAGCATCTCTGCGCGCTGTACGATCGGCAACAATTCATCGCGAGCCGCAGCGACTTCCGGATTGCTTTCGTCGACGGCACTCGAGACAACAACTGCGTCCGCATCGTGAATATTTTTCTCGTCATGCCCGATGAATACAGTAGCGCCGAGTTTTTCGAGCCGCCCGACAGATGCGTTGTTCTTAAGATCGGATCCCTGAACCTGGTAACCGAGGCTAAGCATGACTTCTGCTATTCCCGACATGCCGGAGCCGCCAATCCCAACGAAGTGCACGCGGTTGATTCTTCGCATTCGCTTGATCATGCGTTTGCTCCAGCAACTTCGAGGCAAAGATCGGTAATGCGGCCCAGAGCATTCGGCCTGGCAAGCGAGCGCGCCTTTGATGCGCGGCTCGTCAATTCGTCGCGGCTCAAGAGCCATGTCTGCAACAGTCCGGCGAGTGATTCGTCGCTCAGATCCTTTTCGGCGACGATCGCAGCGGCGCCGACTTCTGCCATGGGCATCGCATTAGCGGTCTGATGGTCATCGACGGCAGCGGGA
>Ga0255052_10001288_pt1 | contig 19044 bp, 17 predicted proteins | sample JV7_2_21_MG_FD_188632 | JGI IMG/M metagenome (GOLD analysis project Ga0255052, IMG submission 188632) | Seawater microbial communities from Jervis Inlet, British Columbia, Canada - JV7_2_21 | ecosystem: Environmental > Aquatic > Marine > Inlet | place: Canada: British Columbia | collected... | reverse complement strand
AGTGTGTCCGGCGAACGGCACAGTGAGACCAGCGATGAGTCAAATGGACTGAAAAGGGTAGAAAGGATAAACGGCAAGTTTTACCGCCGTTTCTCTCTCCCTGAAACAGCAAACGCCGACGGCATTGCGGCAAAGAGCAGCAATGGTATTCTGGAAGTCACGATACCGAAGCAACCCGAGGTCCAGGCCAGGCGCATCACCGTCGAAGCTGCCTGATCTATCCCACATGCGACCATTTGCCGCAGTAGCGCATCCAGTAGGGAATGCGCTACTGCGGTGTCGCAATGTTGTCCGAACTTTTGCGCAACTATCGTTGTCCTCCGCTAAAGCAGATATCATTCGTGTTCACCGGTGGTTCAGCCGGCTTGCTTAAAGTCGGTCTTTGCATGCACTGACCGATCGAGGAAAACTGGTTTATGAGTACGAAAATCAAACTTTTGTGGGCATCTGCCCTTTTGTCCGCGGCTGCAGTTGCTTTCGCGGCCCTGCCGGAACAGGTAGCCGGCCAGCCAGTAACAAGCCTTGCACCGCTGGTGAAGAAAGTCGCCCCCGCCGTCGTCAATATCCGCGTCAGCCAGACGGTCTCAACACGTTCGTCGCCGTTCGGCGATGAAACGTTTCGCCGGTTTTTCGGTGTTCCGGACGAGCGCGAGATTGCCAGCGCCGGCTCCGGTGTCATCGTGGATGCGGAGAACGGCTACATTCTCACGAACCACCATGTCGTCGAGAACGCCGACAGGATCATGATTTCTCTGATCAATGAAGACTCTCTGGACGCCGAAGTCATCGGGTCAGATGCGGCGACGGATATCGCCGTCATCAAGGTCGATCCGACGAATCTGACAGATTTGCCAATCGGCGAATCAGATGACGTAGAGGTTGGCGACTTTGTTATCGCCATCGGCAACCCGTTCGGACTGGGTCATACCGTTACCTCCGGCATCGTCAGCGCACTGGGCAGAACTGGAATCAGCCGAAACGGCTACGAAGACTTCATCCAAACCGACGCGTCGATCAATCCTGGCAATTCGGGCGGTGCTCTCGTCAACATGAACGGCGAGCTCGTCGGCATTAATTCAGCGATCATCAGTCGCACCGGTGGCAATGTCGGCATCGGTTTTGCCGTGCCGTCAGAAATAGCCCGCTCCATCATGCGCCAGATCCTCGACTTCGGTGAGGTGCGGCGCGGTCTGTTGGGCGTAACGATAACCACGATTGACGAAGAAAGTGCTAAAGCCCTTGGCGCCCAGGTTGACAGCGGTGCCCTCGTATCGAATATCGAGCCCGGATCGGCGGCAGAGCAAGCTGGCCTGCTTGTCGATGACATCATCGTTCGGGTCGACGACAAGAAAATTGATAACAGTCTCGAGTTGCGCAATTCGATCGGCCTCAAGGGATCGGGCGAGGAGGTCAACATCGAATTCGTCCGCGACGGCGAGACCCGAAAGGTAACCGCAATCCTCGGTCAACAGTCCGCGTCCCGTAGCGGAGGCACCGAAATCCACCCGGGACTGGAAGGCGCACAGTTTGCTTCGAGTTCGACTAGCGGCACCGACGGAGTGGATGTAACGGAAGTTGAACCGGACAGTCCTGCAGCTCAGCGCGGGCTACGCGCCGGCGACACGATAATCGCCGTCAATCGGCGTGCAGTTAGCGATTTGGGCGAGCTGCGTAACATCGCCCAGGCGAATCGTATCCTGTTCCTGCTCGTCCAGCGTGGCGACCGACAGTTGATGTTACAAATTCGTTAATAAAATAGGGGTCGAACCGCTAAGCCTAGGGGCCTGACCCCTAGGCTTAGCGGTTCGACCCCTATCTTTACTCATCGGCGAGTGCCTCGGCTCGCACGTAAAAACAGCGCAGATCCTCTTCGCAATCTTGTAACAGCTCACGAAATTCCTCCAGGCGCCCCTGGTAAAGCGACAAGGGAATCAGGCTCGCATTGTTCAACGGCGCGCGAAGCCAGCTGGGACTTTTGCGATTCGATTCCTCGACTTCCCTATGCGCCGATTCTCTGAGTTCTTTCAGTATCGCCTGTTTTTGCTCGCGCATGGTCTCCTGATCAACTTCGCTCCCGTACAGGATCTTCAGGTCGGCCCGCGCGCTGCGAACCTTTTGCATCAGGCGCAGCCTGAACTCGCGGTTTTCGCGGTACTCGGCCAGGCGATCCGTTTCACCACGGCTGTCCAGCCAGCTCTCGATACCGATTTCCTCGACGGCGGTTGCGAAAGACTCATTGAACTCAGAATTGTTTTTGACATAGAGCTGTTGGTGTGCAAGCTCGTGAAACAGGACCGCCACGAGATCCATATCGGTCCAGCGCATCATCGTATTGAGCACCGGATCTGAGAATCGGCCGAGAGTCGAATAGGCGGTCACGCCACCGACAACGACGTCGTAGTTATCCTGCCTGAGCTTTTTCGCTCTTCCCTCCGCTGCGTCTTTGGAAAAATAGCCGCGATATCCCACGCAACCCGCTACCGGATAACACCATATTTTCGGCTCGAGAGAGAATTCCGGTGCAGCGAAGACATTCCAGACGACATAGTCGCGATCGAGATCTGCATAGCTTCGATAACTGTCGTTATCGGGTAGATACAACTCGTCAATCGAAAATTGACGCGCTTCGCTGACGAGAACCAGCCGGGTCTTGAGCGCGTCCGGTGAATCAGCGTCTTGAATCACCTCATCGACCGGTCGGCGCTTGTTCATGATATCCATATGACCCCTGGCGGCCTGCATGTAATAACAACCCTCAATCTGCAGCACGAGCACAGGGACAAGTAGCCCGACGAGGACATACTCCATCGCACGAGACGAATTTCCGGCAATTTTTTGGGCCATCAATTTGTTCTACCGTGTAAACACTAAACAGCTAGAATCGCCAGATGGAAGTTTACCTTGTCGGCGGTGCAGTTCGTGACGAACAGCTTGGCTTGCCTGTCAAAGAACGGGACTGGTGTGTCGTGGGCGCGACGCCGGATGAACTCCTGGCGCAAGGCTATCGTCAGGTTGGTAAGGACTTTCCGGTTTTTTTGCACCCGGACACCAATGAAGAGTATGCGCTCGCTCGAACGGAGCGTAAGACGGCTCCGGGTTATCACGGCTTCGAGTTTCAGACCTCGCCCGATGTAACTCTGGAAGATGATCTGAGCCGTCGCGACCTGACGATCAATGCGATGGCTCAGGATGCCGACGGCAATCTCATCGATCCGTTTGACGGCAGTTCAGATCTGGAACACCGGGTCCTGCGGCACGTGTCGGGCGCGTTTTCTGAAGACCCGGTTCGTATTCTGCGTACTGCGAAATTCAAAGCCCGCTTTACAGATCTGAATTTCGACCTGGCCGGTGAAACGCTCGCTCTGATGAAGGACATGGTTGCTGATGACGAAGCCGATGCGCTGCAGGCGGACCGGGTGTGGGCTGAAACCGAGGCAGCGCTCGCCGGCCCGAATCCTCATGTGTACTTTGAGGTATTGCGTGAGTGCGGCGCACTTGCGGTTATCTTCCCGGAGATCGATGCATTGTTCGGCGTTCCTCAACCACCTGAGTGGCATCCTGAGATCGACAGCGGCCTGCATACAATGATGGTCCTCGAGCAAGCCGCGAAGCTCAGCGGTGATATCGATGTCCGATTTGCTGCACTGGTGCACGATCTCGGCAAGGCCACTACCCGCCTGGCAGAGCTTCCGCGTCATCGTGGACACGAAATCCGCAGCGTCAAACTGGTGAACAGCCTGTCAAATCGATTGCCCGTTCCGCGGACATGCCGGGAACTCGGTGTGCTCGTCGCCGAGTACCACGCGCACTGCCATCGCGCATTCGAACTCAAACCATCGACCATTTTGAATGTACTGCAGAAAGTCGATGCTTTCAGGCGACCCGGACGCTTCGAAAAATTTCTGCTTGCCTGTGAGGCAGATGCTCGCGGCCGCAGCGGATTTGAAGACAGGGACTATCCGCAGGCTGATTATTTTGCGCGCGCCTGCAATGAAGCATCCGGGATTGCTGCAGATGATGTCATGAACAAGGATTTGAGCGGCGCCGACATTGGTGCAGAGATTGACAGGATGCGCCTGCAGGCGATCAGGAATGTGAAAGCCGAATCGGCTAGTCAGCCTCCGTAGAAAAACCAGAAAAACGAGAAGATCGTCGTATTGCCGAAGTTCTCGGAGTCGTCGTAGCCAACACGCAACTCGATGTCACTGGCATCGCTTGCCGGAAACAGGAATCCGAGACTGAATGAATCGACGCTGTCTCCATCGATCGCCGTTTGCCTGTTCCCGTACTCCAGGCTAAGCATCTTCAGTCCGAATTTGATATCCATGCCGGCGTCTGCCCTGTGATCCAGCAGACTGTTGGCAAGGCTAAGTCGCGATGCAGACAGGAAGGCGAGATCGGAGATATTCTGCAATCGGGTAAGGTCGACAGAATAATCGTAGCTCATGCCACGTACGTACAAACTGACGCGCTTGCCGGCGGCAACTCGAAAATTCATTCCGTATCCGTCCGCTTCAAACTCGACCTGGCGTCTCTGGTCAGGCAAGAGTTGAAACAGAAAATCGAAGTTGCGCCTCTCATAGTCTGCGGCAAACGAAACCGATTTTGTTCGCATGTACAGTGAACCGCGGACATCGACGGAGTCAAGGATGTCGTCATCACCCCAATAGGCCGCGCCAATGCGGATGCCGATCGGATCAAAGTAATGGTCCAGGCCGAAATCGCCGTAAATAGTGTTGAGTTCGCTGAATGCGCCTTCTGCCTCGGCCTTGGCTGCCGTGACAGAAAACCAGGTGTTTTCGGTGAGGCCGAAATCGCCAAAGATCGAGTATGCAAGGCTGTCCGAGGAGTCGCCTTCGGCCCCCAGGCCAATGATATAGCCTTCCCCCGCAATTGCGCTGCCGCTAAGCAGTGCTGCCAACAGAAACGCTGTGCATAGCTTATACAACGGCATACAAAACCACTCCCGCGAGACCGAGCCTATATAGTGAAAACGGCAGAAGTCCGATCGCGTTGACAAATTTCATGAAGAAATCGATGCTGATGTAAGCCACGACGGCAGAAATCGCGGCCCCGATCGCCAGCTGCAGCCACGCAATTTCCGTGCCTTCCATCAGTAGCACTGAGGTCTCGTAGGCGGTCGCAAGGAGTATGACGGGCGCCGATAGCAGAAAAGAAAATCGCGCCGCATCCTGCCTCTGGAAGCCGAGCATCATCGCGGCAGTAATCGTGACGCCGGAGCGCGATGTACCCGGCACCAGCGCCAACGCCTGGGCGATGCCGATGATGATGGCGTCCCTGAGGCCAACGTTGGCTATGACGCGCTGATGTTCACCCAGACGATCGGCCAACGCCATCAACACGCCATATCCCGACAAGGTAAATACGATGATGAGCGGACTTCTAAGATTGGCTTCAATCCAGCCGGCGAATGTAAGGCCTGCAATTGCGGCAGGAATAGTACCGATGATAATGAACATTGCCATGCGCGACTCCGGGGAAGTCGCGTTGCCGCCGAGGAGTCTGGTGCCGCCGATAATCAGCCCTTTGATGTCATTGCGAAAATAGACAGCGACCGCTGCGAGCGATCCAAAATGAACGGCAACGTCGAAAGTAAGTCCCTGATCTGTCCAGCCAAAAAAGACCGGCACGAGTACGAGATGGCCGGAGCTGGAGATCGGCAGAAACTCCGTGAGCCCCTGGACTATTGCGAGTACGACTGTCTGCAGCCAACTCACAGTACGTGCGCCCTGTCGCCGCTGCTGAACGCCCGTATGTCGGTAATTTCACCACGTCTCAGGCCGATACATTTGAAGCTCTCGCCCATCTCGCCGGGTAACGTCAACAGTTTGACCTGCCGCGACAATTCAAGTTGATCGGCAACGGGCAGATCGGCCATACCAGCCAATTCGTCTTCGAGACCGCCATTTATCAGAAAGTGTGATTGCGATACGAAACCAATTACCTCGAGTCCGTTTTCCGTGGCTGCGTCAGCAATGACAGTAAAGTCGACCCAACTCGTCAGGTCCTGTATGCCGGGATAGATTAGCGGTTCATTGTGCGCATGATGACGAAAATGGCATCGCAACCAACCCTGATTTCGGTCGGGCGAATAATATTCCCGTCGTGTCACACCATAGTCGAATAACAGCAGCACGCCCCGGTCAAGGCAATCGGCTATCTGTTCGATCCAGTCGGGCAGCCCGAGTGAAACCTCTGACTCGTAGCCTCCCGGCAACGCTTCGCCGATATCCGCCTCGATCTTCGCGACTGCCGCCACAAGTAGATCGGGTGCCGGCTTTTTGCACCAGTCAAACCCTGATTCATCAGCGGTAACGCGCATTTGCAGAACGGCATCATTCGTACGCTCGAATTTCTCCACCGGAAGTGCGTCTGCGACTTCATTTGCGATCACAATACCTGCGAAGGTATCTGGCAACTGACTCAGCCATTCAACGTTTTGATGCCAGTCAGGTAATTTCTCCTGAATCAACGCTTGTTGCCTGTCCTTCAGGTCCGCCGAGGTCTCGAGAATCAGGTACCGCTCCGGCAGCGATTTCAGATCGGCCAGGGCCTGAATGATATCGACCGCGAGTTTTCCGCTGCCCGCGCCCAGTTCCAGTATTTTCCCTTTGCTGGTTTGATCGAGAACCATCTTGCACTGTCGCGCGACGACACGGCCGAAAAGCGTCGAGACTTCGGGCGCTGTAACGAAATCGCCAGCCGCACCGAACTTGGTCGTGCCGATGTCGTAATAGCCGAGCCCCGGCGAATAGAGTGCCAGGTGCATAAACTGTGCAAAGCTGATGCTTCCATCGGACTCATCGATAAGCTGCCTGATGGATACACGGACTTTCTGGCTATGCGCCAGGCTGTCGTCATCCGGTCTTGGCAGGCCGCTGATAGTGTGTCGTTCGTGTTGCATGTTGCTTGCGATGTCCCTAACAATGTCGATGTTGTAAACCGCAAAGTGCCCGAAATGCCCAAAGCAGAAGCCCGGACCCTCGACGGAAAGCGTGCGCTGATCACCGGCGCCGCCAGAAGAATCGGCGCCGCGATCACCGAGCGCCTGCACGATGCTGGCGTTAGCGTCGCAATTCATTATCGCAGTTCCGACGGCGAGGCAAAGGAACTGTGCGGCCGTTTGAACGATGTGCGGCCCGATTCAGCGAAGATCTTTGCAGCCGACCTGACCGATATCGACAGCCTTGATGGCCTGATGGAAGCCGTTGCCGACTGGGGTGGCGGCCTCGATCTCCTGATAAACAATGCCTCGTCATTTTATCCGACGCCTCTCGGCAGCATTACGGAAGCACAGTGGGACGACTTGATCGGCAGCAACCTCAAGGCGCCTCTGTTTTTGTCGCAGGCAGCCTGGCCATATCTGAAAGAAAGGCGGGGCGCCATCATCAATATGCTCGACATACACGCCCGGAGGCCACTGAAGACCCTTCCCGTATATGCATCAGCCAAAGCCGGCCTTGCCATGCTGACACTGTCGCTGGCGAAAGAACTGGCACCCGAGGTCCGCGTCAATGGCATCGCGCCCGGCGCTATCCTCTGGCCTGAGGACGGCATGAGTGAATCAACCAAGAAAAATATTCTGGATCAGGTTCCGCTCGGCCGCCCGGGAGGGCCAGCTGACATCGCCGACTGTGTTATCTATCTCGCCAGGGACGCCGCTTACGTAACCGGGCAGATTATCGCAATCGACGGCGGTCGAAGTATCGGCTGGTAAAGTCTTACTGGGGACGTACCCCAATCTGTGCTCAGCTGGAGTTTTTGGCTTTGGAATATCCGGGGTACGTCCCCAGCAAAACGATCAAAAGGCGCCTGCAAACTCGCGCCACGGGGGGCCTCGTAAATCGATCTGGGGCACCTCACGATCGAGGTCGAATTTCTGGAATGTTGCGGGCGCCGGGCAACCAACGCCCGACAGGTAGGTCAACGCGGTTTCAATATTCGGATCGGTGTCCGCGCCGACAGTCTCCGTCAGGTCATCCGCTGCCGGACAGTCAACCTGCAGGCCGCCGAAGTAGTCACCCTCATTCAGGGCATTAACGGTCTCGAAGGCCGTAGTGCGCAGTATTTTCTCGCAAAAGAGTATGCCGACCTGGCCCACAGGTTTGCCGAAAGTCGTGTCGCCGACAATCGTGACCGACGTATGCGGTTCCATGCTATTGATGACCAGTTCACTTGCCGAGGCAGTGCCACTTGTCGCGATAACGACAAGTCGGGACAGGTTCATCGAATCTGCAATCTGCTGGAAAAATTCGGTCTCGTTCAGATCTGTATTCTTGTCGTTGAAAAGGGTCCTCGAGAACGTCAGTCCTGCAACCCCGCCGCCGAGATAGTCTCCCAGTAATTCAGCCGTGCTCACGAGCCCGCCGCCGTTGTAGCGCATGTCGACAATGACGTCGGTGACTCCGGCCGCATTGAAATCCGCGAAGATCGCGCCAAAAACCGGATCCGCGGTGCTAATGAAGGACGCGAACTCGACATATCCAACAGGAACGCCAGCCATATCGATGACACGCCATTGCGGCAGCGGATCGATCGTTACGACATCGTGACTGATTGTCACGGTGAACTCACTGTTATCCAGATTGAGAATTCTGAACTCCAGGGGTGTCTGTCCGAAGACCACACCCAAACCTTCGTTGGCCTCGATCTCTGCGATCGTGCGCCCGTCGAGTTCGAGAATACGCTGCCCCCGCGAGAATCCTGCCAGGACAGCCGGGCTGCCGCTGAACACGCGCGTGAAGCGAAGGTCATCAACTGCTTCGAATCGGCTGCTGAATCCGAAACCCTCGAACTTGCCCTCAGCGAAGAACTGGGCATCGGCCTCCGCCGTCGTAATGAAACTGAAGTTATCGAGGGGCTGAAACGAGATCAGGAACGCGAGCAATTCTTCGGGTGACGCGTACTGGCTCAGGTCCACGTCTGCCGGTAACAGCTCGTACCAGAAATAAATATCGCGCATCGCGTCCAGCACGAATTGCTTTTGCGCATCGATCGCACACGCAGGCGTGCCGAGCTGGGGCCCTCCGCCGCCACTATCTGAGGAACTACAGCCCGAGAGCGTCAGCGTGGCCGCCGCCAGCACGTAACAAAACTTGCGCATTCGGGTCTCCCTCCGAATCAACAATGTTGCCGCAGAGGTGGGACTGAAACTCTGCGCCAGTGCCAGGTTTTTGAATCGCGGCTCGATGGATCAAGCTGCGTTTTACAAAATAACGCCTTCCAGCGTGATTGGATGACCGCCTGCGTCAAATTGATTCCAGTGTGCCTGCATGCTTTGATTCGTCAAGGGATGCACGAGTTCCGGCGAGATTTCTGCCAGCGGTCCAAGTACAAAGCTGAAGCGCAATACGTCTGCCCGCGGCAAACGGACTGGCGGTTCATCGATGATCAGATCGTCGTAGAGCAGCAGGTCAATATCGAGCGTACGTGCTGCATACCCACGAGAACTCCGATCCCGTCCGGCGGCCTGATGAATGTGCTCCAGCTCGGCATGAATATCGGTGGGTGGCAGCGTGGTCTCGATGCGTACGACCATGTTGAGGAAGTCATCACCATCGAATCCGAATGCAGTACTTCGGTACACAGATGACTTCTGAAGCTCACCAAACCGATTCTCGAGCGCTTCGAGCGCCTGCTTTAGATTCTCCTGTGGGTCTATATTGCTGCCGAGACCCAGGTAAACCGTTGACACTTCCCTACCCGTTTTTCTCACGCCGGATCTTCACGCCGACGTCCCTGGCCCCCCGAATCGCACCCGGCTTGTTTACCCGAACTTCGACCCAGGACATATCAAATTCGCCGAGCACCACCTCCGCTATCTTTTCCGCCAGGGTCTCTACGAGCTTGAAGCTGGAGTCGCTCACGAATTGTTGCACACGCTTGGCAACAAGTTTGTAGTTCAGGGTGTCGTCGATGCTATCCGACGCGGCAGCAATTCTTATGTCGGCGCCCATCTCCAGATCGATGCTGACAGTCTGACGAATCTTCCGTTCCCAATCCCTGATACCGACGACGGTTTCGACTTTCATTTCGTTGAGGAAAATTGTATCCATGTCCGGCCTTTGTCAGATTCGCTCAGGCTGCGCTCGCTTTGCCGGGCGGCGTGAGCGTCTCGAGCGACCATCGGGCTTTGGCAATAATTGTAGCTGGTTCCGCACCGTCAAATAGCCTGAGGGCACCGGCAATCGCGATCATCGCACCGTTATCCGTGCAATATTCGAATCGTGGATAATAGACCCGGCCGTCGAATCGCTCGGCCAGGTCCTCTCGCAAATGAATATTCGCACCGACACCGCCGGCAACGACGATTCGCTCGAGTCTGGTCATTTTTGCAGCCTGCACTGCGCGTGTAACCAATGTATCGACTGCCGCACGCTGAAATGACGCTGCGATATCGGCACGAACGCGATCTATATCGCCATCTTCGGCGGATTTTTTGACCTGCAGCATGACTGCCGTTTTCAATCCGCTGAAACTGAAATCGAGGCCTGGGTTCTTCAACATCGGTCGGGGGAAGGAGTACGAGCCGGGATCGCCCGATTCCGCAAGGCGCGCCAGAGCCGGGCCGCCAGGGTAGCCGAGATCGAGAAGCTTGGCTGTCTTGTCAAACGCCTCGCCAACCGCATCGTCCAGTGTACTGCCCACAACTTCATAGAGTCCCAGTCCGCTGACGGCAACGAGCATTGTGTGCCCGCCGGACACGAGTAGTGCGAGGAATGGATAATCAGGTGGGTCCGGTTCGAGCATTGGCGCGAGCAGATGTCCTTCCATGTGATGTATCGGCACGACCGGACAATTCCAGGCCAGTCCCAGCCCGTTCGCCAGGCCGCTGCCGACCATCAGCGCACCGACGAGCCCGGGCCCGGCCGTATAGGCTACGGCGTCCGGGCGCTCGATACCCGTCTCCTGCAGCAAAGATTTGATTAGCGGCAGCAAAATACGAATGTGGTCCCGTGACGCGATTTCAGGGACGACGCCACCGTAGACCTTGTGCAGGTCGATCTGGCTGTGCAGAGCCTGCCCCAACAGACCGCGATCGGCGTCAAAGAGAGCGACGCCGGTCTCATCACAACTGGTTTCCAGGCCGAGGACAATCATAGGCGCCGCATCATACCGCAGGACGCCCCCGCAAATGGCCCGCAATCCTTTGCAATATATCGTTTCAATGGATATTATGAGCGGTCACGTCCCGGCCTTTGTGCCGGGTTTCTTTGTATCTGAGTTAAAGAACGTATTTGTATGCCGAGTGTCCACATAAAAGAGAATGAGTATTTTGACGCCGCCTTGCGCCGGTTCAAGCGTGCCTGTGAAAAAGCGGGTGTCCTGACCGAACTCCGTCGTCGTGAGTTTTACGAGAAGCCGACCCAGGAACGTAAACGCAAGAAGGCAGCGGCCGTCAAGCGCCATCTGAAGCGCCTGTCCCGCGAGACCTCAAAGCGCAAGCGCCTCTACTGATCATCCTTTAAGTCTCAGGAATCGACAGGCCCGGTATGAGCCTCAAGGCCCAGATCTCAGAAGACATGAAAACCGCCATGAAAGCCGGCGAAAAAGATCGGCTCAAAGTGGTGCGTCTGATACGTGCGGCGATCAAGCAAATCGAAGTTGACCAGCGAATCGAACTCGACGATGCCGGTGTACTGGGCGTCCTCGACAAGATGGTGAAACAGCGTCGCGACTCCGTCAGTCAGTTCACGGATGGGGGCCGGCAGGACCTGGCCGATATTGAGACGGCCGAGATCGGCGTTTTGGAGACCTATCTTCCTCCGCGACTCAGCGAGTCGGAGCTCGACGAGATTATCGAGCAGGCAATCCAGGACTCGGGCGCCGAAAGCATCCGGGACATGGGCAAGGTCATGGGCAAGGTCAAGGCCAGCGCGGCCGGTCGTGCCGACATGGGCGCGGTTGGCGCCAGGGTCAAAGAACGTCTCGGCGCTGGCTGACCGAAGAAAAAGTGGCACTGCCGGCTGCTTTAGCTATCCTTTAGTTTGTCCGGCAACAATAAAAACGAGAAGGGTTAAGACCCGCGCAGCGGGAGCGTCCGTTAACAGAGATCATGAGCGGCTTGATTCCTCAACATTTCATTGACGATCTGATTTCGCGAGCCGATATCGTTGAGGTATTGGGCAAGCGCATTCAGCTCAAGAAAGCAGGACGCGAATTCAAGGCCTGCTGTCCGTTTCACGATGAAAAAACGCCATCGTTCACGGTAAGTCCCAACAAGGGCTTCTATCACTGCTTCGGCTGCGGTGCACACGGCACGGCGCTGGGCTTCCTGATGGAGTACGACCACATGAGTTTCGTCGAAGCGGTCGAGAGCCTGGCCGCATCGATGGGCATCGAAGTTCCACGTGAAGAGAGTCAACGCCCGGCGCGGCGATACGATGAATTGTTCGAGTTACTGGCCAATGTGGAGCGGTACTACCAGGCCAATCTGAAGGACAGCAAGGTCGCACAGGACTACCTGAAGGGTCGCGTCATCGACGGCGCGACCGCCAAGCGATTCGGCGTCGGTTACGCTCCGGCTGGCTGGAGTGCCGTGCTCGACAAATTCGGAAAATCAAACGAATTGATCGAGCGCCTGCTCGCGGTTGGGCTCGTTATTCGCAAGGACAATGGCAGTCATTACGACCGGTTTCGAGACCGCATCATGTTTCCCATTCGCGATTCGCGAGGGCGTTGCATTGGCTTCGGCGGCCGCGTTCTGGACGATGAGGATCCCAAGTATCTGAACTCTCCGGAAACGGTGCTCTTTCACAAAGGCCGGGAGCTCTATGGCCTGTATGAGGCGCGCCAGGCCATCAGGCATGTCGAGAAGCTGGTCGTCGTGGAGGGGTATATGGATGTCGCCGGCCTGGCTCGACAGGGCATCGACTTTGGCGTCGCCACGCTCGGTACGGCAACGACTGATGACCACCTGAATCGCCTCTTTCGTCTTACTGACGAAGTATTCTTCTGCTTCGACGGCGACAGAGCCGGCAGAACGGCCGCGTGGCGAGCCCTCGAAACCGCCCTGCCCCAGATTCGTGAAGGCCGCCAGGTTCGTTTCATTTTCCTCCCCGAGGGCCAGGACCCGGATTCATTTATTCGCGACAACGGCGCCAAGGCATTCGAGCAGGCGCTGGATGACGGTGTGCCCTTGTCCGATTTCCTGATCGAAGAACTGGCGCTTCAGGTCGATATGAACTCCGTCGATGGACGAGCAAGACTGGCTGAGCTGGCAAAACCACTGGTGCAACGTATTCCACCTGGCGTCTATCGCGAGCTCTTGACCGAGCGGCTCGCCGAAACGGTTGGCTTGCCAGGATCAAAGCTCACAGCATTGATAGATTCAGGCGAATTAGTTGTCCGGAGGTCACGGCCAAAGGCTGGAATCGGAAACAATCGCAGCGCCCGGTCCGGGGCCAGGCCGTCCATCGTTCGGCGGGCAATTACGCTTCTTCTGAATCATCCCCAGGCCGGTCAGCAGCTCGACGTCGAAAAACTGGCCGGCGTGTCGAAGCCCGGCACGGATTTATTGCGGGAAATCATTGAAACTCTGCAGGCCGAGCCCAATATGACGACAGCCGGGATCCTGGAACGCTGGCGAAATCGCGAAGAAGGCAGACACCTGGGCAAACTGGCGGCAGTGGAAGTGCCCGATGACGACGATTTCGACGCAGCCGCCGAACTCGAACATAGCCTGGACCAACTGGCTCAATTCGGGAAGCACGAACGCGTCGATAATTTGATTGAAAAAGAAAGACTTAGCCAACTTTCGGAAGCGGAGCGCGCCGAGCTCAGAGAGCATCGGCGTGAACCTGAGGTGCGCGGCCAAGTCCTAGATTAGACTTAGTCGAAACAGTATAATTACTCGTTTGTATTTTTGACATGGAGACCCACCGTCTTGAGCGATAAACGCGCAATGATTAGCGGCAACAAGCAGGCACAACAACTCAAAGATTTGATTGCCCGCGGCAAGGAGCAGGGCTATCTGACTTATACCGAGGTCAACGATCACCTGCCGAACGACATCGTCGACCCTGAACAGATCGAAGATATCGTCAACATGATTAACGACATGGGAATCGCGGTGCACGAGAAGGCGCCGGACGCCGAGTCTCTGTTGTTGTCGGACGCGGCAGTCTCCAACGACGACGATGCCGCCGAAGAAGCCGAGGCGGCTTTAGCCAGCGTGGACGCGGAATTCGGGCGTACGACCGACCCGGTTCGCATGTACATGCGCGAGATGGGCACGGTGGAGTTGTTGACGCGCCAGGGTGAAATCGAAATTGCCAAGCGTATTGAAGACGGACTGAACCAGGTCAAGTATCACATGGCTCATTTCCCGCCCACGATGGAAAAATTGCTTGAGGTTTACGATGCAGTTGCTGCCGGCGAAACCCGCATGCAGGACTTCGTTGTTGGTTTCATCGATCCGAATGCGCCGGACGTAATCAAGTCACCGGTCACCAAGTCGGACGACGGTCAAAAGACCACAGATGATGATGAAGACGAAGTCATCGATACGGGACCCGATCCGGCTGAAGTGGCGTCGAGGTTGAAAGTTATTCGCCGCCTGTACAACAAAACGCTAACGCTGCTCGAGAAGCACGGCAGCGCGGACAAGAAAACGATCAGGGTCCGTACCAATCTCGCCGACGATCTGATGGAGCTGAAACTCGCGCCCAAGATGTTCGATTTGCTGGTTCGCAACCTGCGCGGCTCGGTTTCTGTCATACGCACACAGGAACGTCAGGTCATGCAGATTTGCGTTCGCGACGCGGGCATGCCGAAGAAAGATTTTCTGGCGAGCTTTCCGAAGAGCGAGACCGATCTCAGATGGATAGAAAAGCATATTCGCGCCAAGCGCAAACACTCCTCGACGCTGGCCAAACTCAGGGATGATGTCTTGCGGGCGCAACGGAAGCTGCTCGCCGTCGAGACGCTGACGAACCTGAAGATAGCCGAGATCAAGGAGATCAACCGGCAGATGTCGATCGGTGAAGCCAAGGCTCGCCGGGCCAAGAAGGAAATGGTCGAGGCGAATTTGCGACTCGTTATCTCAATTGCGAAGAAATACACTAACCGTGGCCTGCAATTCCTGGACCTGATCCAGGAAGGCAATATCGGTTTGATGAAAGCCGTCGATAAATTCGAGTATCGCCGCGGTTACAAGTTCTCGACCTATGCAACCTGGTGGATCCGTCAGGCCATTACGCGTTCGATTGCAGACCAGGCCCGCACCATCCGCATTCCGGTTCATATGATTGAAACAATCAACAAGTTGAATCGCATCTCGCGACAGATGCTGCAGGAGATGGGCCGTGAGCCCCTGCCAGACGAGCTGGCAGAGCGCATGGAAATGCCCGAAGACAAGGTCCGCAAGGTCTTGAAGATTGCCAAAGAGCCGATCTCCATGGAAACACCGATAGGCGACGACGAAGACTCGCATCTCGGCGATTTCATCGAGGACCAGACGGTGCATTCTCCGGTCGATTCGGCGACATCCGAGGGCCTGAAAGAAACGACACACCTGGTCTTGGCCGGCCTCACGCCCCGGGAAGCAAAGGTTCTGCGAATGCGCTTCGGCATCGATATGAACACTGACCACACGCTCGAGGAGGTCGGCAAACAATTTGACGTCACGCGGGAACGCATTCGTCAGATCGAAGCAAAGGCGCTGCGAAAACTGCGTCACCCGACTCGTTCGGATCAACTCAGAAGCTTCCTTATAGAAGATTAGTTGGCTTTGGGCCTGTAGCTCAGTTGGTTAGAGCAGGGGACTCATAATCCCTTGGTCGTAGGTTCGAGTCCTACCGGGCCCACCACTTCAACTCGGACACCCTGCGACCGATCTGAGCGAAGTCCGGGCGGGCACGGACAACAAAGCATTTCTGCGCGGCCTGGGACTGGCCGTAATCAACCCGAAGACGCTGCTTTTCACTGCGGCATTCCTGCCTCAGTTCCTCGGCCAGTCAATGCATGTCACTTCACAACTCGTGATACTCAGCGCAATATTCCTGCTTACCGTCGGTATCGGTGACGCGATGTGGGTCGTATTTGCCGGCTCGGTTCGCGGGTGCATCGAGAAGATCGGCAAGCTGCGAAACAGGATCGCCGGCGGCTTCCTTGACGGCTTGGGCCACGCGTGGCCGCGTCAGCAAGGGCGCAAGCAGCGACTTGATCGTCAGACCACTCACGACTGTAAGCAGCTTGGAAGCTACGACTCGATATCCAGGCCCCGCCGAATCGTGTAAAGAATGTTTGCACGATGTGCTCGAGTCTCAGCATCGGCACCCCGGTTTCCGGTCAACGTACTTTCAATTTGCCGTAAATTATCCAGCGCCACTGATTGTGACAGATAGTCGAACTGCACCTTGGTATCGCCACTGACCATGGCGACAAGACGATTGATGTACTCCATCTGCAAGTTCTGGCGGTAAGTATTTACGTTGCCATTCAGATCATCGAGGAATATGGCATTACTCAGGTCCTCCACGAAGCTGCCGAGATGATATTGATTGCCGTATTGCCGTGAATCGGTGATTCGCGCCAGGACTACCGGATGCAACAAGTGATCCAGAACAGCTTTGTGTATCGTCAACATCAAAGCATGCAGTTTCGGGTCTTCTGTGGCGCCGTAAAAGTCAAAAGAACGTCGCTGTTGTCGCAGGTGACTGTACAAATCGCCCGATGCGCCGAATGCACCTGGTGCAAAGACGTTTCGTCGAAGAATGTTCATCGCACGTTCCTGATCGGCGAGGTTGACCGGCACGAATGGTGTGTTCGCACCAGGTTGGCCGACCATTGCGCGATTCACGTAAACGCCGCCAATATATCGCGAAATCGTATTTGCCGAGCGAGCAAACTCGGCGGCCATAGCCAGATAAGCATTGTGAAGTTCCTGGTATGACTCACCCTCCGTACCGACCTTGCCAAGCATGTCCGCCATCATTGCGTCGACGAGCGACATTCGCTCGGTCGCGTAAGTAATCGCGTCCCCGCTCATGTCATAAATATTGACCCGTGGGTCGATACCGAATCCGGGTGCACGCATGTCATCTGCGTCGTTGCCGAAAACCAGGTCGGATTCTGTTGATCGGTCAAGTAAGGCGGCTCGCCGGGCTTCGCCATCCGCCCCGTCCAGCGCAGCTGAGTAGCCGAACTCGATAGCCCAGTCGTCGTATGGTCCCGGCCGAACGGAATAGAACAGTGTTTGCTCCCGACTGGGCGGCGCGAGGTTCATGGCCGGGTAGTCCATAACAGAACCGCTGAGACCCCTGGATTTGACGGTCTGTTCGTCAAATGCCTCATCGATCGTCAGCGCCTGGGTCGCCTTCATGTTGTGATTCAGTCCGAGTGTGTGCCCGATCTCGTGCAGGATCAGGTAATGCAGACCGTCATCGACCAACTGCCCCTGCAGGTCGCCGCCCGCGCCCATCCATTTGAGGGCTTGTGCACCAAAAATGTTGCTCAATTGAAGGCCGTGACCAAGAGAACAGTACATGGCGTTGCCGGCGATTGCTTTCGACACGCCGCCATTGGCGATCGTCTCGAGGAGTCTTTCGACTCTTACCCGATTAGTGACGAAAACATACTCCAGCATGACGTCGGCACCGATAATCTGACCGGTTGTCGGATTCGTAAAGCTGGGCCCATAGCCGCCGAAGGGAGGTTGCGGTGAGGACGTCCAGCGCAGTACGTTGTAACGAATATCGCCAGCGTCCCAATCCGCATCGTCAGGTTGAATCTTCACCTGAACGGCATTTTTGAATCCCGCTTTCTCGAATGACTGGTTCCAGGCCAGCGCAGCCTTCCTGATCGTATCGCGATGCTCGACAGGAGTAGTGTTCTCGATCCACCAGACGATTGGTTCCACCGGCTCTGAAAGAGCCGCATCGGGTTCCTTTTTCTTCAGGTGCCAGCGATTTATCAGGTCCCGATACGGGGCATTGGAGTGAGATGTCAGGTCAGTGATGTACTGAGTGAAATACCCGACACGAGGATCATCAATCCTCGGCTCATAATCATTGTCCGGCACCTTGACGAAGCTATGCTGCATGCGCACGCTGACATTTCGGCTGTCTGTTACGTCCAGCTGGCCGCCGACGAGTGGCGCCGGATTTTCATAGACGTAGTCCACGAACACGTCCGTATTCTTCGGATAGCTTCTAACTTCATAAATCTTGTTCTTCGTTTCGCTGAGCGCGCCGAGCTCGAATGTCTTTTCTGCAGCCGGATCCGGATTCGGGTCGGTTGAGCGCTTGACTTGCTGCAGACTCTCGGTGAGAAAAATGTCGTCCGCTTTTATGAGAATCGTGCCGCTCTTGTCATCCTTGGCGGCAATATCCTGGACAGCCAGAACTGCCTTGCTGATATTTGCATCAGCAGAGCGGGATACGGCGTTATTCGGATCAAAGTAGAACGCAGTGTTCTCGCTAACGAACTCAATCCGGTCAAAGTGCCGCCGTATTGAAATTATTTTGTTGTCTCCGAAATAGCCGCGGAAGTGCCCGCCCTCGACAGCGCCGTCGACAATAAACGAAATATAGATATATTCCTGATTGATTTGCTCAGGTCTGATCGCGAGATAGGTCTCGCCAGTTTCCTTGTTGCGGTAGATGTCGAACAAGCCCTCCAGGTGTTTGCTGCTCTCGACAACGCTGGCGAAGCTCACAGCTTCGCCATCTGAGGCTTCTTTCCCGGAATCGCCGGAACAGCCGGCGACGGAAAATAACAGCAGGAAAATCCATACCTTCAGATTCATGGGAGTCCTCTCTTAATGCGGAATTGTTATTTTTATGGCTGGTGGCGAAGCTTACAACAAATGGCTCGTCACATGCTCTTGCGCGCCAGCGCAAGACCGACGCTCGCGCCGACAAGGAAGCCGCCGGCGATCCTGTTTCGCAGCTTGCCGATCTTCTCGATGCACCCGCGAGCCGAGCCGGCAAATACGACCCACATCGCGTCACCGATACCGACGGTAAGCAGGAATATTGCGCTGAGTATCACGAGTTGTGAAGTGACATGCATTGACTGGCC
>Ga0255052_10001287_pt1 | contig 19055 bp, 12 predicted proteins | sample JV7_2_21_MG_FD_188632 | JGI IMG/M metagenome (GOLD analysis project Ga0255052, IMG submission 188632) | Seawater microbial communities from Jervis Inlet, British Columbia, Canada - JV7_2_21 | ecosystem: Environmental > Aquatic > Marine > Inlet | place: Canada: British Columbia | collected... | reverse complement strand
CGGCACAGTTCGCCGGAGATTACCGGCTCATCTGCAAGCTCCTGCAATGAGCCGCTATCCGGGTTCTTGCCGACCAGGTAGATGCCGGTCTCCGCTTCGGTGTCAATCTCCCGAATGAGATTCTGGTAGCAGTGCTCGACAGGATCATCCGCCTCGAGCACGAGCTCGATCTTGGCGAGGTTCTCCATCGTGACCTTGCGTTGTGTCCAGCGGTCGACATTGCCCAGCAAGCCATCCTCCGAGCTGAACGCTTCGTAGAGGAAGCTGGACACATCGGCGTGGATCGCTTCAGACAGCGTGTAACGATTCGGTTTGTTGCGGACCAGGCTCAACATGTCCATCTCCTGTGAAATCAGGCTGTCACTTTAGGACTGGTGTGGCTGTCGTTCTGGTCATTACTGGTCAGTGCTTGTGCAAACAAGCTCAAACTGCAAAACAGGTTGTGCTGCCGCAGCGAATCGGGTTCACTATGGCGAATCATGCTTTACGAACCCACGACTCTGGCTTCCGTCGCCCGGTTAATCGGGGAGACGCTCCGCAAGGAACACGGCATCGATCCGGCGCAGGCTTTCGCCCAGGCCAATATCGATACGAGCAAGTTCCGGAGACCCGGATCGCGAGTGCCGCTCTCGAAGATGACCTCGCTTTGGGACATCTGTGTCTACATTACGCACGACCAGCAATTCGGCATGAAAGTCGGCGGCAGGGTGGAGCCCAGTGATTTTTACGTGCTCGGTCACGCCTGGTTGGCCAGTGCTACGCTGGCGGGCGCACTCGATCGTCTGTGCCGCTACGCGCACGTATTATCGACCGCGATTGCGAACATCGAGGTCCGGCATGAAGGCGACATGCTTGTGGCCGTGGAAGCTCCCCACGATCCAGGCATCATCGTTCATCGAACGGCCGATGAAGCCGGCATCGCTTCATTCTTCAAACTGTGTGAAATTATCAAACGCGAGCCTGTGCGGCCGCTGAAAGCCGAACTCGTTTTTCCGCCGGAGACGGCACGGGATTACCTCGACGATTTCCTGCAATGCCCGGTTACGTACGGCAACGCCCAGGAAAAATTCTATTTTTCGAGAGAAGAATTCGAGGAGCCATTACCCGGATCTATCCCCGATGTGCTCGACTCGACCTCTCGCATTGCCGAACGTTACCTGGAGAGCCTCGATCAAAGCAAGGTGGCTACGGAAGTGCGACAGCTGCTCATACAAATGCTGCCGTCCGGCAAGGCGGACCAGGACACGGTGGCGAACCGGCTTTATCGCAGCACGAGTACATTGCAGAGGCAACTGACGGCCGAAGGCACGAACTATCGCGACATACTCGAATCGACACGCCGCAGTCTGGCTGAACACTACCTCAAAGACGGCGACTACTCGCAGGCCGAGATCGCGTTCATGGTTGGGTTTTCCGACCAGAGCAATTTTGCCCGCGCGTTCAAGCGCTGGACGGGCATGAGTCCCGGGCAGTTTCAGAAAGCGGCCTGAGGCCGTTCTATCCCGACAACACCGACTCGCGAATCTCGTCGATTCGCGGCTTGGCTTCCTCGGGTTTCCTGCCGAGGCAATGCTTGTCCCGGGGGCAACCCGAGCTACGCGGGCAAATGATCGTCGCGTCCTTGCCGGCCCCGTCCGTAATCCAGCCGATATTCAGGATGCGGCCGATGCTGTCGAGCTGACGGCGCGCGTCGGCAGGAATAGGTCCGGAGCCGCCGTTTGCGTTGCAGCTGGATTCGATCATGTCGATGGTACTGGCTGCGGCGAAACCCTGTGAGCTCAGCGCCGGTACGAGATCGACGCCGGTACAGAGTACGTGCCGATTGCCGGCCGCGTCGCGGCTGCGAATCGACTGACAGCAATACAGGCGTTTGTCATCCCCGACGCGGAGTACCGAGATCTGCGACTCGGGTTTATTGCTGCGCGTATTCAGCATGCGGAAGACGGCCCAGTGCTGGCAAGGGTCGGAGATCATCGTCATGTTGCCCCAGGGGAGGGGAATGCCGTTGCCGCGGTAGACGGCGCGCAGGTTGCCCGGCGGGTAGGCGTCGAAATAATGCCAATGCGGATACGGCGACACGCTCGGCATGCGGCGCATTACGAGCGTCGTCGTAAGGTCAACCGCATCGCCGGAATCGATCGCGTAGGCGTTGCGAGCCAGAAACTGCCGAAATGGCGTCTTCGGTGCGAGCAGCGCCGCCGCGAAATAGCTGCACTCGAAGTCCCGCCACGCGTAAAGAATGTCCTTGGCGTCGATATTCAACGACCCGTCCTGGACACGTCGTACGGTTGTCTTGCCGCCGGATACCTGCGGCGCTCGAGCGCCGTCTCCGTCGTGAAGGACCTGGTGAGCGATATGATTTGCGAGATCAAACTTGAGCCTGGCTGGCGTTTTCTCGAGGGCCCGGTTGAGGTACACCTTGTTCGGCGCATCGTAAAAGGAGCGCACCAGCGATTTCAGCGGCAAGTCTTCGCCGCGGTCCTTGAACGGCGGCTTGTCGAACCACTGGATCTTGATGCCGAGTCGCTTCGCGATGTCGAAAACACTGTCGACTGGCACCGGAAACAGCTTGTGACCGACACTCTCTGCCGCGCGCTCGATATCGGGGAAGCGATTCTGGTTCGATTCCTGGTGCGCGCGGATCAGAAGGTGTGCGAACTGGCGCCCCGTGGTCCCCGTCTGGCTCAGCAATTCCGGGATCGCAAGCTGCAACAGGCTTTCCGAAAACAGGAAACCGGGTTCGAGCGGCATGCCGCTGACCGCCGCCGCCGGCGCCGTATTGATGGCTGTCTCGTCCAGGGACTCGTCGAAAAACCAGTTCACATCCTTCTGGAAAATCTCTGCAACGATCCCGAGCAGCTTCTCGGAGGGCACGCGTTTGCCGTTTTCGATCATCGACAGGTACGAGACCGAAGGCCCGGCCTCGCGGTCTATCTGTACGCAGCGCACCGACAGATCTTCAAGCGTAAGATTGTTGCGCTTGCGCAGCGAGCGGATCTTGGTGCCGAGAAAGTGCGATTTTCGCCGGAGGCTATGCTGGGTAGTCATATTATGGCAACTGTGAAATTAACACTGTGAAATTTTTTCTGTGAAATTTCATGGATCAATTGCGTACCATAGCGCCTGGAAGCACGATTTTCACGAATTCTCTGAACACTGACGACGAGGCGAGGTGATCGTCATGACACGAAAAGAAAGTATCAAGAAGCTGGAATCCGAGTGGGCTGAGAGCCCGCGCTGGAAGGGCATCACGCGCACCTACAGTGCTGAGGATGTCGTCAAGCTGCGCGGCACAGTGCAGATCGAGCACACACTGGCGCGCCTCGGCAGTGAGAAACTCTGGCGTCTCGTCAACCAGGAAGATCCATGTTGTGCACTCGGTGCACTGACCGGCAACCAGGCTATCCAGGAAGTGCAGGCCGGGCTCAAGGCGATCTACTGCTCGGGCTGGCAGGTCGCGGGCGACGGCAACAGCGCCGGTGAAATGTACCCCGACCAGAGCCTGTACCCGGTGGATTCCGTACCGAAGATGGTCGAGCGCATCAACAATGCGTTCATCCGCACCGACGAAATCCATGCGCTGACCGGCGACGACAGCATCGACTGGTTCCCGCCGATCGTGGCGGACGCCGAAGCGGGGTTTGGCGGCAACCTCAACGCCTTCGAGCTCATGAAGAACCTGATTCGTTCGGGTGCCGCGGGCGTGCACTTCGAGGACCAGCTGTCTTCGGCGAAGAAGTGCGGTCACATGGGCGGCAAGGTGCTCGTACCGACCGGCGAGGCTGTCGCGAAACTCAGCGCGGCACGCCTGGCGGCGGACGTCTGCGGTGTCCCGACAGTACTCCTGGCGCGGACGGACGCAGATGCGGCGAACCTGATTACCACGGATTCTGACGAGCGTGATCACGAGTTCATTACCGGCGAGCGTACGCCCGAGGGTTTCTACCGGACCAGGCCTGGCATGGACCAGGCGATTGCACGCGGTCTCGCCTATGCACCCTATGCCGACATGATCTGGTGTGAAACATCGAAGCCGGACCTGGAGCAGGCGCGCATCTTTGCGGAGGCGATTCACGCCGAGTTCCCCGACCAGTTGCTGAGCTACAATTGCTCGCCCTCGTTCAACTGGCAGGCAAACCTTGATGACGAGACCATGAAGGTGTTCCGAGAGGAACTCGGCAAGATGGGTTACAAGTTCCAGTTCATCACGCTGGCCGGATGGCACGCCTTGAACTCGAGCATGTTCCGCCTGAGCCGCGCTTACAAGGCTGAAGGCATGTACGCTTACTCGCTGTTGCAGCAGCGTGAGTTCGCGGACGAACAGCACGGCTTCCGTGCCGCGAAGCACCAGTCCTTCGTTGGCGCCGGCTACTTCGATGTTGTGCAGAACACGATCATGCACGGACTGTCGTCGACGACGGCGCTGGACGGCAGTACCGAGGAAGAGCAGTTCATTGCCTGACGATGATGCTGCAGTGATTGGAAACATGATTGCGAAAGACAAAGGCCGGACCGTCGTTGGAAACCTCCACGTCGATCCGGCCTTCTTCGATTTCGTCGCGAATGAATTGCTGCCCGCGATCGATGTCGAGCCCGGGCATTTCTGGTCGGGCTTTGAGGCCCTGATCGACGAATTGACTTCGGTTAATCGCCAGCTGTTGCGGACGCGTGACACCATGCAGCAGCAGATCGACGACTGGCACGGCTCGCACCTCGACGAATCCTACGTTCACGATGAATACATCGAATTTCTGAAGTCGATCGGCTACCTGCTCGAAGCCGGCGATGAGTTCCGCATCGCTACCGAAAACGTCGATCCCGAGATTGCTGAAATCGCGGGTCCGCAACTTGTCGTCCCGGTCAGCAACGCTCGTTTCGCGTTGAATGCCGCCAACGCGCGCTGGGGCAGCCTCTACGACGCGCTGTACGGTACTGACGTCATCAGCGAGGACGATGGCCGGGAACGGGCGGGTTCTTACAATCCCGCGCGCGGCGCTGCCGTGATTGCCTATGCGCAGTCCTTTCTCGACCGGGCAATCCCACTCGCTGGCGCGAGCCACTCCGAGGTAACGAAGTACGCGCTGAACGGCTATGACTTAGAAGTGATCGTCGGCGACCGGTCGGTGTCTCTGCAGGACACAGCGGCATTTTGCGGGTATGCGCGGAACGGCGATGCAACGACCTACCTGTTTGCAAACAACGGGCTGCACCTGGAGATATTGACGAACCCGGCGCATCCGATCGGACGCGACGCCGCAGCCAATGTCGCCGATGTCGTGCTGGAATCTGCAATAACGACAATCCAGGACTGCGAGGACTCGGTTGCGGCCGTTGATGCCGATGACAAGGTCAACGTGTATCGCAACTGGCTCGGGCTCATGCAGGGCACGCTCGAGGCAAGCTTCGCGAAGGGAGACGAGGAGTTGACGCGGGCTCTGAGCCCGGACCGCAAGTACACGGGCAGCGACGGTGAGCCGCTGGTCCTGAAAGGCCGTAGCCTGCTGCTGGTCCGCAACGTCGGCCACCTGATGACGAACGATGCCGTTCTCGATCGCGAAGGCAACGAGATGTTCGAGGGCATCATGGATGCCGTGATAACGACGGCCTGCGCCCTCGCAAATCGCAAGATGACGGGTTCACTGCCGAACAGCCGCCACGGCAGCGTCTACATCGTCAAGCCGAAGATGCACGGTCCCGCGGAAGCTGAATTCACGAACACGCTATTTTCGCGAGTCGAGCAGCTCTTCGGTTTGGAGCCGAACACGCTCAAGGTCGGTGTCATGGACGAGGAGCGGCGCACGACGGTCAACCTGCAGGAATGCATTCGGGCCGTGAAAGACCGGCTGATGTTCATCAACACGGGCTTCCTCGACCGCACCGGCGACGAAATTCACACGAGCATGCACGCGGGAGCGATGAAGCCGAAGGAAGCGATCAAGCTCGAGCCTTGGATTACCGCGTACGAGAACTGGAACGTCGACATCGGAATTCGTTGTGGCTTGCCCGGCAAAGCGCAGATCGGTAAAGGCATGTGGCCGAAGCCCGACGAGATGAAGCAGATGATGGACACGAAGCAGGCACACCCCGAGGCTGGAGCGAACTGTGCCTGGGTGCCGTCACCGACAGCGGCAACCCTGCACGTAATGCATTATCACTACGTCAATGTTGCTGAACGACAAAGCGAACTCGCTTCGCGGCCGCTGGCGAGCCTCGACGATATCCTTACGCCACCGTTGTTCGACCCGTCCGTACTGGATGAAAAAACGATCCAGGACGAACTCGACAACAATGCACAAGGAATACTCGGCTACGTCGTGCGCTGGATAGACCAGGGTGTTGGTTGCTCGAAGGTCCCGGATATCAACCACGTGGGTCTCATGGAGGATCGTGCGACACTGCGTATCTCGAGTCAGCACATGGCCAACTGGCTGACGCACGGTGTCGCGAGCGAAGAGCAGATACGTGACACGTTTCGCCGCATGGCGGCGATCGTCGACGAGCAGAACGCCGGCGACCCGAACTATCGTCGCATGAGTGACGATTTCGACTCGAGCATTGCATTCCAGGCCGCCTGCGATCTCGTTTTCAAGGGCTGCGAGCAACCGAACGGCTATACTGAGCCACTGCTGCACGATTATCGTCACAGGCTCAAAGCCAGCCGTTCGGGGTAACAACAATAAGAACAATTTCCTTACTCGTCGCATTGATCCTGTTACCGGTCGCTGCGATCGGGGAGGACCTCGTGACTGTCGCAGCGGCGAGCAATTTTTCCGCAGCGATCGACGACCTTGCCTCACAATTCACAGCCAGCACCGGACAGCGAATTCGCGTGACGACGGCGTCAACGGGCAAGCTCTATGCCCAGGTCGTCAACGGTGCGCCATTCGATGTGCTGCTGGCGGCCGATAGTGCGCGACCGGAGAGCCTGGAAGCTTCCGGTACCGGGGTCCCCGGTACGCGATTTACCTACGCGATTGGTGAGCTGGTGCTATGGTCGAGGCGGATCGACGACTGCCGCGAAACTCTGGACAGTCCCGGCAACGCCCGCATTGCGATGGCGAACCCCGAAATTGCTCCCTACGGCGCCGCGGCCCGGGAATTTTTGCAGCAAGCTGGCCTGTGGGAGTCCATTAGGCCGCGACTGGTTATCGGCGAGAACATTTCGCAGGCGCTGCAGTTCGCCGCATCCGGGAACGCGCAGCTCGGTTTCATTGCTCGTTCCCAGATGCAGGCGCCGTCACTGCCGAATGCGACGTGTACCTGGCCGGTGCCGTCTTCGATGCACTCGCCAATCGAACAACAAGCGATTCTTCTACAGCACGGTGCCGGCGCTGATGGCGCACGTCGTTTTCTGCAATTTCTGCGCAGTGACGCCGGCCGTGTCATCATCGAGCGTCATGGCTATCGTTTGCCGGAGTTGAGCGAGTAATGATGTCCACGCTGGGCCCCCTGTTGCTGTCGCTGCAGCTGGCGGCGGTGACTACCTTGATACTGATTGCACTGGGTACGCCACTGGCCTGGTGGTTGTCGCGTAGCGACTCGCGACTGAAACCCGCGATCCAGGCGGCGGTTGCATTGCCGATCGTTCTGCCGCCAACCGTCATGGGCTTTTATCTCCTGATCGTCCTGGGACCTTACGGCGCCATCGGGCGCTGGTGGGTCGAGGTGACAGGTGAGGCGCTGACATTTTCGTTCACCGGTCTCGTCATCGCCTCGTGTTTTTACAGCCTGCCGTTTGCCGTACAGCCCCTGCAGAGTGCGTTCGATGCACTGGGGAAGAAGGAACTTGAAGCAGCAAGGACACTTGGCGCATCAAAGCTGGATGCGTTCTTTTCTATCGCTGTTCCACTCTCAGTACCTGGCTTCATTACAGCGATCATCCTGTCCTTCGCACACACGCTTGGTGAATTCGGCGTCGTGCTGATGGTTGGTGGCAACATCCCGGGAGAAACGCGTGTGATCTCGATCGCGATATACGATCACGTCGAGTCCCTGGACTACGCCACGGCACACCAGATGTCGATAGTGCTCGTCGTATTTGCGTTCGCGATCTTGTTCTCGATGTTCCTCGTCAACCGCCGGTTGCTGCGTCGATGAGCGCGGCAGCGACTATCTGCGTTCGATACGAGCTGCAACGCGGCGACTTTTCGCTCGATGTGGACATCGACATACCGATGCAGGGAATCACTGGTATTTTCGGCGAGTCCGGCACGGGCAAGACCTCGCTGCTGCGCTGCATCGCGGGTCTGGAGAGTGACGCGGTCGGGCGCCTGGTGGTCGCCGGAGAGGCTTGGCAGGACGGCGCGGCGGGCCGCCCGATACATGAGCGCGATATCGGCTATGTGTTCCAGGAACCGCGCTTGTTCGCTCACCTCGATGTCAGGGGCAACCTTGAATACGGGCAACGCCGCACGCAGCAACGCAAGGTCGATGTCACCGACGTTGTCGGCCTGCTTGGACTCGAAAGCTTGCTCGAGCGACGGCCTGATTCACTTTCTGGCGGTGAGGCGCAACGTGTTGCGATAGCCAGGGCGTTGTTGCGCGCGCCGCGTTTCGTCTTGATGGACGAACCGCTGGCATCTCTCGATCGCGCACGGCGCGACGAGATCCTGCCGTTCCTGGATCGCCTGCATTCGAGTCTCGACCTCCCGATCATTTATGTCAGTCACAGCATCGATGAAGTGACACGCCTCTGTGATCACCTGCTTGTCATGGACGGCGGCCGGATCGTCGCCAACGGAAGTCTCCAGCAAGTCCTGATGCAAACGAATCTGCCGGTGCTGGGGGGCGAAGAAGCGGGCGCCGTGATCGAAGCGCAAGTCGCTGGATACGACGATGACTTCAACCTGACACGAGTCGCTTTTGAGGGCGGCGACATGTGGATATCGGGCCGGCACAATTCGGAAGGCTTGCTCAGGATACGGATCCGCGCCAATGACGTCAGCCTGTGCCGCGAAAGGCCGGGTGACACGACTATTCTCAATATCCTCTCCGGGACCATCGAGTCGATCGAGCCGGATAGCGATGCTTCGGTCCTTGTCCACGTCGCTCTCGGCAACGAGAGAATTCTTGCTCGTGTGACTCGGCGATCGAGCTCGGAACTCGGCCTGCGCCAGGGCGACCGGGTGATGGCGCAGATCAAGTCCGTCGCGGTCAGGAACGCGCCGTCGGCGCTGATTACAGGACGGGTGCCGCCAATCGCGCAAGCCTGACGGCGACTTTGAACAAATACGGCTTGGTGTCGTATTCATCCTCGAGCATCAACCGCGAGTTTGCGAAATCGGCTTCGAACATCTGTTCGACGTCTTTCGCAAAATCGGTCTCCACAACGACAACCGTAATTTCGAAGTTCAGACGGAAGGATCGGTTATCGAAATTAGCGGTGCCGACCGTGCCAACGATATCGTCGATGAGCAATGCTTTCTCGTGCAGGAAACCGTCCTGGTAGCGATAGAACTTCACGCCGGTCGAACTGACCTCGTCGAAATACGAGTACGCCGCGAGCTTGACCAGCCGATTGTCGGAGATCTCCGGGATCAGGATGCGCACGTCAACGCCGCGTAGTGCGGCCAGTTGCAGCGATTGCACGATTGCGTCGTCCGGCACGAAGTAGGGGCTTGCAATCCAGATACGGCGAGCTGCGGCGTTGATGGCCTGCGTATACATCAAAGACGCAGTCTCCACGTCGTCGGCCGGACCACTGGCGATAACCAGCGCCTGTGCGGTGGCGTCCGGGACCGCGACGGGTTCCCAGCTGAGGTCGTCCAGCGTATCGTCCGTCGCCCAGCGCCAGTCTTCGACGAATGCGATCTGCGCACCAAGAACCGCGGGCCCTGCGAGACGTATGTGCGTGTCGCGCCAGTTGCCGAAGGATTCGTCCCGGCCCAGGTATTCGTCACCGACATTGTGGCCGCCTATCCAGGCAGTATGGCCATCTACAACTACCGTCTTGCGGTGATTGCGGAAATTCAATTGAAATCGGTTGCCCGAACCCTTGCGGCTGTGGAATGGTAAAACGTTGGCACCGGCATGACGGAGTTTGCTGAGGTATGACCCCGGCAAGCCCAGGCTGCCGATCTCGTCGTAGAGAAAGTAGACCCGCACACCACGTTCAGCTGCTGCGACGAGCCGCTGCTGCAAAGCTGTGCCGATGTCATCGGCGCGCACGATATAGAACTGCACCAGCACGTAGTCATCGGCCGCGTCGATTCCTGCAAAAATACTGTCAAACGTCGCCTCGCCGTCGACGAGCAGCTCGACGTCGTTGCCACCCGTGAACGGCAGGCGTGCCAGGCGTTCTGTTCCTCGGAGCGCGGTATTGCCCCATTCCGTCTGCGCAACGAGCCTTTCGACCTCGAGCTGCGCATTGTGGAATATTTCGTCGAGCCGGTCGGCGTCGGCGCGTCTTTTGAGCACATAGCCCTGGAATTTATTGCGGCCGAACACCCAGTAGGCTGGCACCGTGACGACCGGAATCGTCACGAGCGACACGGCCCACGCGATCGAGCCCTGCGGCGTCCTTACATTCATCACCGCGTGCATTGCCGTGAGGATGCCGAGGATTTCGAACAGCAGGACGAGGTATACGACCACAGTCTTCTTCCTTTTCTTCAGTGCTTTGAGGCGTTGATGGATAGCGGCCATACGGAGCCTTAGTCTCGAACGTCTACCTGTATCAGGTCGTTTCTTCAGCGTCTATGATAATGATTACCAATGTAACTACATTGCCGCCCCAGTCGGCGAATCTTCTGGACATTGTTGCTCTCCCGTTGGTGAAGTCAGTCTGTAATCAGGTGCCTGGCCCATCTCAGGATGACGTGTGTAGCAAAAAAGCCACGAAATTGTCGGGTCGGGAAAGATGTTACGGTGTTACATCGCTGGCGTCACGATAGCTGGCGCTTTATAGTGTTGCGAATACAACAACAATCTTGCTCGCGACATCAAGGGTAAATCGCGGGCCTCGATTCTTTAGTCAATGCTTAATAGGGGGACCTCATGACTAAGACCTGGCAATTCCTGTCTTCACTAACAACAATGCTTGCGGTAGCGAGTTTGCTGCCACTGCCAGCGATGGCCCAGTCGGCCAGTGATGATGAAACGATCGAAGAGGTCATCACGACCGGCACGCGCAGCGCGAAGCCGCGATCGGCCTCCGACTCACCGGTACCTGTCGACGTTATCAATGCAGATGACTTAGAGGCAATGGGTAACACGGCGGACCTGACGGATAACATCCGGGCGATGGTGCCGTCGTACACGGCAACGCCGGCAACGGGCGACGGTAGTGCGTTCGTGCGGCCGACGTCGCTGCGCGGTACCGCTCCTGATCAATCGCTGGTGCTGGTGAACGGCAAACGCCGGCATCGCTCGTCGCTCTTGCATTTCTTCGCACCGGCGGCAGGCAATGGCGCCCATGGTGTGGATATCGGCATGATTCCCGGCATCGCCGTGAAGCGCGTGGAAGTCTTGCGTGACGGTGCATCGTCACAGTACGGCTCCGATGCGATCGCGGGCGTCATCAACTTCGTCATGAAGGACGCCAGCGAAGGCGGCCAGATCCAGGCACAGTATGGTGAGCACTTTGATGGCGAGCAAAGCGCAAGAGTCGCCGCAAATGCCGGTTTTGCGATCGGCGACAACGGTTTCATAAATGCGAGCATCGATGCCGTCGACAATGATGCGTTGTCACGCGGCGTTCAGCGCCCGGATGCAGCAGGCCTGATTGCGGCTGGCGTTGATCCGTCGCTGATCGGCGCTGACGCACCGTTTGGCGACTCCCCGCTGCTGCAGACCTGGGGCCGACCCGAGACCGAGGGCGTGCGATTCTTCCTCAATTCGGGTTTCGACATCAGTAGCACGTCGCAGTTGTACGCGCGCTTCAGCCTGGCGGATACAGAAGGTCGCTATCGTTTCTTTTATCGTCCGCCCGATCACTCGAGCCTGACCCAGCATATCGCCGATGGCTGGACGGGGCTGCCCGCTGGCTATACTCCGTTTCTCGATGGCTTTCAGGATGATTCGAGCATCGTTGTCGGTGTTGACGGTGAATTTGAGAGCGGCATGCTTTACGACTTCAGCTTCAACTACGGCAAGAGCGAGCTGGACTACATCCTCAACAATACCGTCAACGGAGATCTTCCCCTCACCGGCACTTGTCCGGCATGCGAAATCTCGCAGAGGGTCTTCGATGTTGGCGGCTATGCGCAGGAAGAAACGAACCTGAACGCGGATTTCTCGATTCCCGTTTCCGACACCGTCAATGTGGCTTTCGGCTTCGAAGCCCGGCAGGAGACGTTTACGTTGTTCGCTGGTGAATCGGCCTCGTTCCTGGGAGGCGGCTCGAGCGGTTTCCGCGGGGTCGAGCCCGCCAATGCAGGGGCACACGATCGTGACAACGTCGGGATCTACGCGGATATCGAGCACGATATTACCGATCAATTGCTGGTGCAGTACGCGGCCCGCTACGAGAATTTCTCGGACTTCGGCGGCACGCTGAACGGCAAGTTGGCGGCGCGCTTCCGTGTCAACGAGAGCTTCGCAATTCGCGGTGCGGTTTCGACAGGTTTCCACGCGCCGACGCCGGGCCAGGCCAATATCAGCACGATCATTACGACGTTTGACGGCGCAACCGGGCTGCAGATCGAAGAAGGCCTCGTCCCGACGACCGATCCGGCCGTTGCTGCCGTTGGCGGCACCGCCCTGACCGAGGAGGAGTCGCTCAATATCAGTGCCGGTTTCACGGCCGATATCGGTGATTTCGTGTCGCTTACAGCGGACATCTACCAGATCGAGGTTGATAATCGTATCTACCGGACCGGCGATATTCCGGTTCCGGCCTTACCGACGGATCCACCCGGCGCTCCGGCGCGCTCGATTTCGTTCTACACGAATGCGCTGGACGTCGAGCATCAGGGCCTGGATATCGTCGCAACGTCGGATTTCGACATTGGCTCGGCTTCCAGTCTGAGCCTCGCGCTTGCCTATGCCTACAACAAGATCGAGGTCACCGGCCAAAAGCTGATCAATGGTGTGCAACCGGTTAACGACGGGCTGGTCGAGGATATCGAGAACAATTATCCGGAGCATCGTTGGGTTCTGACGGGTAACTTCTTCCTGGGTGAGAACTTCAACATCATGGGTCGCATCAACTACTACGGCGAGCATTACGATGAGCGTGGTCGCATCGGCGACGCCGTGGACCCGAGTGCCCAGATCGACTCGACTTATTACGTTGATGTCGAAGCCGGCTGGCAGTTCACCGATAACTTCCGCGCGGTTGTGGGCGGGACCAACGTGTTCGACGAGTTCATCGGCACGATCGGGCCGCCGAATGCCAACCGCCTGAGTGTCGGCCTGCAGTATCCGCGGCGAACCGTCGCAAACTACGAAGGTGGATCCTGGTACCTGCGCGGAATATTTTCCTGGTAGGACCTGATTGCCGATAATCGAAAAAGCCCCCGCGACGCTGGTCGCGGGGGCTTTTTTATTGCCTGTGATGACCGCGGCTTGGTACACACAACTCCATCTAATTCAAAGATTTACCATAATAAGCGCAAGTATTATGTCTTGGCCGGGAGGCGACTATCCGCTACACTCTTACGAACGCAGTTCCTTATAACTAGAAGAGCTACCGGGATCGCGTTGTGCAGAAGACACTATCCATATCAATAAACCGTCGTATCGGCGCCAGCCTCATTGCGCTGCTGCTGATCGGTATTGCCGCCGAGGCATGGGCGGCCGGTTGGCCGCCGTTCGCGCGCACGGACAGGATCGAGGTCGCACGCGGCGGTGTTGCGGATCTGCTAACGACCGGTGCCGCCAGTGTCCTCGACAACGACATCGACATCGAAGACGACGAACTCTCGGTGATCCTCGATCGCGACGTAAAGCACGGCGTCCTGGAGCTTCGCGAGGACGGTACATTTCGCTACGAGCACGACGGCAGCGGCAAGGACAGCGACGAGTTTCGCTATCGCGCGTTCGACGGCACCCGTTATTCGCGTGCCACACGAGTTTCCATCGACATCATCGACGAGCCGAATTCGCCGCCGTTCGTGACCGGCGAAGTTACCGAACAGCAGGCGATAGAGGGTATCGCTTACGAACTGCAGCTTGCGGGCAATTTCGACGATCTCGATGAAGGTGACGCAATGCTGTTCAGCGCGCAGGGGCTCCCGGTCAGCGGGTCTCTGATAATCGATGCGGCGACCGGCGTTCTTGCAGGTACGCCTGGCCGCAATGACGTGCGAGACAATCCCTACAACGTCGCAATCACTGCAACCGATCGTGCTGGTGCCACGGCACAACTCAGCTTCCCGTTGCTGATTTTTCGCGATAACCGTGCCGACATGGCGTTGAGCATCAACCTGGCAAGAAACCCTGTGACTGTCGGGGAAACCGCACAGTGGGATATTCGCGTCGAGAACCGCGGACCGGGAAATCTGGACGACGGGCAATTAACTGCAAGTTGGGTTACGAGCGGTCCTGCGCTGACGTTGGCGAGCCCGGACGGTTGTGTAATGACCGGGAATGCTTCAAGTACGCCCGAAATGTCCTGCAACATCGGCCCGCTCGAGGCGCAGACAACGTTGTTGTTCAGCGTAACCGGGACACAGGACGGGGACGGCGACAATTCCCTGATCGGTGTCGTGACCGCTGATGATCCCATCCTCGACAACAATGCCGATCTTGCTGGCGGCCAGGTGGTGGCGGAGTTCAGCGAGGGACCGACACAGTCGCTCAGTTTGTCCGGTTTCGGCGTTGACACGGGTGATCTCGACGGTGATGGGGCAATGGATATAGTTGCGACGGCCGGTCAGACCTTTGTGTTCTTCAATAACGGCAATCGTGCGGTCACGACACCCGGGACAAGCCTTGGCAGCGACACCGGCGGCACCGCCGTAACGGTGCTCGACTGGAACGGTGACGGTTCCATGGACATCGCGGTAGGTGGGCTCGCGGGCCGCGCGGCCGAGATATTCGTCAATGACAGGAGCGGCGGCTTCGGCACTGCAGAGCAGCTGCAAAGTAGTGATGTCGGTAGCGTCAACGACATAGTTGCCGCGGACCTCGACAACGACGGGCAGTCGGAACTGGTGCTGGCCGGATCGGCCGGGACCGTGGTATTGCATGGCCGCAGTGAGGGTGGATTTGATCAGCTGTCATTGTCCTCGGGGGCCGGTCTCGACCTGGCAGTCTCGGACATCGATCAGGATGGCGATCTGGATCTCGTTGTCGTGTGCGCCGCAGACCGGGCCGTAGACCTGCATTACAACGACGGTGCGGGAACGTCGTTCAGCAGCACGCGGCTCAATTACGGCAGCGTAGCGACGGCGAGCGCCTATGACCTCAACGGTGATGGTGCTGCAGATCTGTTGCTCGGCATCGACGGTGACGATCTGAACGCCCCGGAGAACAAGGTGCTGGTGCAGCAGGGCGATGGCGGTTTCGCCGCCAGCCAGTCTTTCGGTGCGTCGCCGGTTTCAGCGCTGATCTCGGGTGACATCAATATTGATGGTTGGCCCGACGTCCTCGCCGTCAACGAGGCAGGTGTACATCAGCTATACCTGGGCTCGCCAGGAAGCGGGCTTGCGCTGGCGCCGGAACAGATTATCAGTGACGGCATGCAACGGGGCGTCCTGGCCGACTTCAATGGCGACGAATCTCTCGACCTCATCATGGTCGGTCGCGATGCGAGCGTGCTCGAGATTCACGCGAACAACGGTATCGGCAGGCTGGGCCTCGGCGACCGGATAGCGCCGGACCTGCAACTCCTGGGTGAGGCGACAGTGGCCATCCCGGCCGGCGTCGAATGGGTGGATCCTGGCGCGACCGCCGTCGATGACATTGATGGCGATATTACGGACCAGATCCAGGTGTCCGATACGATTAATACGGCGGTGGTCGGCACTCAGCAGGTCACTTACAGCGTAGGAGACCGCGCCGGCAATATCATGAGCGCGGTGCGTACCGTCAATGTCGGCGTCAACGAGGGTACCGGCGGCAGTGGAGGTGGCGCGATGGCGCCCGCCTGGTTGGTCCTCCTTGTGCTGCTCATGGCCGGCCGACGCCGCAGAGATACCTCTCTGCCGCCATAGGCACATTGGTCTATTGACAAAATCCCGGCCGTGAGGAATTGTCTGCAGGCCGCACATATCCAGCCGTTACAAAACTCACGAAAGGAATTCGTCTTGTACGACACAATTGTCCGAGTGCCTCGCGCACTCGCATTCGCCGCCGTAGGTCTTGCTGGCCTGTGGTTCTCTGTGACCCCGGCCCAGGCGGAGCCGGAAACGGTGATCGAGGAGATCATCGTTACCTCGCGATACCGGGCCGAGAATCTCTCCGACGTTCCCGATTCCATCACGGCGTTTACGGTCGCTGATATCGAGCGGCACCGTATCGAACGTATCAATCGCGTCGCTTCGCTAACGCCGAACCTGCGCTTTTCCGACGACCAGGAGATCGGTGTGAGCACGCTGGTCATTCGTGGTGTCCGGCAGAACCGGGGTACCGGACAGCCGCCGGTATCGTTCCGCATCGACGGCGTCAGTGCGACGAACAATCTGCTTACAACGCAGGAATTGTTCGATATAGAAAGTATCGACGTGCTGCGCGGGCCGCAGGGAGCGCTGTACGGCCGCAACGCGATCGGCGGCGCAATACTGGTATCCACACGGGCGCCGACCAGCGAACCAGAGTACGACATCCGCGTATCGGCGGCGGAGGGCAATGATTACGTGTTTGCGGGGAGCGCGTCCGGCCCGGTTACCAGCGACAAGCTCCTGTACCGCGCCTCGTTCCGCTGGCAGGACCGTGACGGTCAGCTCGAAAACGCCTATCTCGATAATCAGAACGTGGACTTCAAGGAATCCGCGTCGTTCCGTGGCCGGCTATTGTACAAACCGTCGGAGAGACTCTCGGTCGACTTGCGGGGACAGTACTCGGACCAGCAGGGCGGTTCGGGCTATTTCATGCCGGGCAGTGAGGGCGTGTTGCCACTGCCACCACCGGACCCGCCGATTTTCTTCGGCAATCCGACCTACGAAATTCAGTCGAATCGCATCGGCGAGTCGTTCGTGAAGTTCTCGGAATTCTCGATGAAGATCGATTTCGACCTGGACTGGGCAACGCTGACGTCGATTACTTCTTATACCGATGTCGACTCCGGCAACGACCAGGATCTCGACCAGACCCTGTTTGAAGCAATCGACATCATCGTCATCGACGAGTCGCAGACGTTCGCCCAGGAGTTTCGCCTCGGCTCGCCCGCGGACCAGCGACTGCGCTGGGTTGCAGGTCTCTACTTCTTCGACCAGGACCGCTTCCGCTCACTGGCGACCACGTTTCTCGGTTTCCCGGTGCCGCCCGCCGCACAGGAGCTCAAACTCGAGAATATTGCGGCATTCGGCAATCTGAGTTACGACATTACCGACGACCTGGAACTCACACTGGCATTTCGCTACGACGAAGAAACTCCCGAGGACAGGACCCAGGGTCGCAGCGAGACCTTTACCGAACTACAGCCGAAGGCGAGCCTGGCCTACAACTTCCGCGAAGGGTTGCTCGGCTACGTGACGATCGGCAAGGGATTTCGAGCCGGCGGTTTCAACAACCTCGCGCCGGGAAGCAACTTCGAACCCGGTTTCGACAAGGAATCGCTCGTCAGTTACGAGACTGGCGTAAAGACCTCGTCGCAGAGCGGGCGGCTTCGGAGTGGAGTCTCGGTCTTCTATACCGACTACACGGATCAGCAGTTCTTCCTGTTCGACCAGACCGGTACCCAGGCAATTATCAATATTCCGAAGAGCAAGCTCTGGGGCGGAGAGCTCGAGATTACGGCTTTGCCGACGGATTCGTTGCAGCTCGATTTCGGCATCGGCTACACCGATAGCGAGATCACCGATTACGAAGATATAGCCGGCGTGCTGGTCCCGGCATCGGAGATTCTGGGCAGCAAGGTTCCGGGAGCCCCGATCTGGACACTGAATTTCGCGTTGCAGCACACGGCGGCGTTGTCGAATACGCTGGACCTCGTCAGCCGCGTCGATTACGAGCACCGCGACAAAACGTACTGGACGCTGGACAACGTGGACACGCAGTCTCCCTATGACCTGGTCAATCTGAGCCTCTCGCTCGAGAAGGAACGCTGGGAGACGCGATTATTCGTCAACAACCTGTTCGACGAGGGCTATATCGAGTGGTTCTTCGCGGCGAGATTCATCGGTCTGCCGGCTGACATCGCATGGCCGAGCCCGCCGCGGCAGGTCGGGCTGGAGTTCACATATCGTTACTGATGAGCGTCCGAAGCGGACCTGCGCAGCCGTCAAAAACACCAAATTCCAGCCGAATTGGCTACCAGGGCAATTACATGCCGACCGGATGCGTTTGGTGGTTGAGTGCGCCTGTCGACTTCCCTAGTATGGAGATACAGTCGAGAGGAGAGAGGCATGCGACGACAACTAATAGAAGCGCTCACTTATCCCGGATTGCTGGTCAGGCAGCTCATCGAAGGCGGAAACTACGCCCACAAGAATCTCTACGAAGCCACCGGCGAACGCTGTCATCACTGTGATGGTAGCGGCAACTGCAACTGGGACCACTGCCTTGAAGACTTTGTGCACCGCGACGACAAGACCACCGAAGAACTCGGCGAGTCTCTGCGCGAAGGCATCAAACTGGTGGAGGCGCTTCACAGGCGTTTGCGACACGACGAAACGACCTGCACTTGTGAAACATGTAGCTGGATCCGAAACGCCGAGCACCTGGCGGAAGAAATCGAGCATCATCTGCCACACGTAGAGCCAGACCTGCACAACTTCGCGGCTGGAGAATCGCCACCGGACTAAGTCGCCGGCAGAGCAAATCGGCGGCAACGTTGCGCGAGTTACCTGGCGTTGCACGCTGCGGAATCGTCTCGAAGCGCGGCTGTCGCGAAGACTACTGCTTGCGCGGGTTCATTCCGACTCGTCGATGAGTGAATGCAAGCGGTCGAGGATGCCAGTCCACTCTTCCTTGTCTTCGTCTTCGTCGTCCTCGATTTCTTCGATATGCTG
>Ga0255052_10001286_pt1 | contig 19063 bp, 17 predicted proteins | sample JV7_2_21_MG_FD_188632 | JGI IMG/M metagenome (GOLD analysis project Ga0255052, IMG submission 188632) | Seawater microbial communities from Jervis Inlet, British Columbia, Canada - JV7_2_21 | ecosystem: Environmental > Aquatic > Marine > Inlet | place: Canada: British Columbia | collected... | reverse complement strand
CCGACATCGGCATCAAAGAGGCCGAGAAAGCCAGGGCTGAAGTTCGTCGCAAGTGGCCGCAGCTCATCTTCCCAAACCTGCAGAACTTCCGGCAAGCTGGACAACTTGTGTGCATCGGCCGGGCTCATTCGTGCCGCGAACCCGTTGAGACTGTAACGATAGCTGTAGATCATTTCCGAACTCGGGTCGATGCGACTCAAGACCGTGTCCTGCTCATCGGAAAGTCGTGCCGCGTAGCCTTGCAGTGTGGGGCTGGTTTTATTAAAACGAATGCGCTGGTCACCCGCCGGTTTCGCGGCGGCTTTCAACTGCGTTGCGTGGTAGTCAGCGATTGACGGTGACTTGAGTTGAACAATGTAGACTTTGCGAACACTCGGATCATCGGTGCCGGCCAGCCGAATGGCACCCAGGCTGCCTGCGTCACGCAGCCGCGACTCGTTGTCGGCTGGCGCGCAAAGCGGTGTCAACGCAAGGACGGCCAGTGTCAATAATCGAATAAGCTTCACGGAGATTCCGGTGGCCCGTCAGCGGGCCTGGTTGTCAGGCGGTTCAGCAGAACATGGACTGAGGGTACAAAGTGTCCCACAAGTCTTGGATTTTCAAGGAACCTACCACACTCACAAGCGCCGCTGCCAGCGTCGGATCTGGCGGCTAGTCGTCGCTGTAGCCGCTGATTTCCTCAGGGGAGGATGCTACGCCGAGTCCCAACGCAATGCGATTGACGAAGTTGAAGTAGCCGACGATTAGCGTTAGATCCAGTATGTCCTTGTCAGACAACCCGACGGCACGCAACTCCCCAAGGTCCATCTCAGCCATCGCAGCGGGCGTCGATGTCAGTTTCACGGCCTGGCGGACGATGGCGCCAAAACGCGGCTCAAGTGTTTCGAGCTCATCGGCATTCATCAGCAATTCCAGCGTCTCATCGTCCTTTACATGACGCCGCAACGCTTCGGCATGATGACCGACGCAATAGGCGCAGTCGTTGGTTGCTGAAACAACGACAGCGATTGCCTCGCGTTCGGCGCGACTAAGTCCGGACTTACCGAACATCAAAGTCATATACAGATCGAGATGGTTGCTCATCGCGTCGTGGTTCAGGCTGTGAACCTTGAGAATGTTGGATACTTTGCCGCGTTTTACTACCAGGTCAGCGTATATCCGGGCGAGCTTACCATCGGCCTCATCGACATCAATCTCTTCAATCCAGGACATGACGCTTACGACGGTGCCAGGCTGGCAACGTCGCCAGGTTCAGTGTTGCCGTGCTCGACAAACTCAAAGCTCGCACCGTCATCGCCAAAGACAAAGATCTTACAGCTTCCCCACTCACGCGGTAATGTCCAGGTCTTGTCAGTTGCAATCGTGTCGCGAATGCGGTTGGTGTCGCAACGCGCTTCGAAGTGCTCAACGTTGCCACTTAAATTGGTAAAAGCGAACGTACGGTGCACCGGCGCATACGACCACAGAGGCGTGCCGGTTTCACAGTCGCAGGAATTGTAGATTGTTGCTTTTGCCGAAAAAGTTGCGCCGCTTGCTATCAGCTGCTCTATTTCTGCGGCCTTGGCCTGCAAACTGGCTATCTCTTTCTGATTGTCCGGTTCGCTTCGCAGTGACTCGAGGGTCGAAATTGCTGCTGCATATTGTGCGTGCTCATATTCGAGCTCAAATATCTTCATCAACAAGTCACGCCTGTCTTCGCCGTCCAGAGAGTTGTGGTTGCTCACTCCCAGTGACCGGCGATATTTTTCAAGCTTGTCGGTGTTGTGGCCTTCAGCCCCGTCAACACGACCGATCATGAGCCATAACATCGTTGATTCGTACAAATTCCAACCACCGAATGCGTAGGCCTGGTCCACCTGTTGTCTGGCTGGCTCGTATTCCTCGTATGCCAGGAGGGTTACGACGCTTCGGTAGCGCCGCACAAAATCCCTTCTCGCCCGATCCTTGCCACGAGCAATTTCGAAACGAATGTTGACCGTGTTGTTCGGCAATTCGAGCGACGTGGCATTGCTTTCAAACTCCCATTGCGAGACAACGTTGCGAGCTTCTTGTTCGAAACCACCACCGCCTGACGAGTCGACGATGATCGGGTCGACTGCATTACCCGCGGCCGTCACCACAAAGTTCATTCGAGCCCAGCCCTCCTGGCCGCGGCGTACGACGCTATCTGGATATTCTGGTACCGGCTGGCGTATGGCGGTAGCTGAAACGCCGCCTGTGTCCAGAGCGATGTCGTATTTCTGTGCCGCGGCGGGAATTGCAATTAGTGCCAAAAAGGCGACAGTACCCACACGGCGCGCGAAAAATCCGATTTTCATAGTAATGCTCCGTTCTGGTATCTGATGTCGAAAACGCACTTCAAGCGGTGCTGCGGCTAATCGTAAGATGCCCTCACGTGGCGAAAGGTTGCGCCGAACCCGCAGAATCGTTGAATTCCAGCGCGTTTGAGCAGAAATCGCGAGGACCGTTTCTGCCGGTTTGAGAACCTTTCCCCGGTGGCGAACCCTTGCCAGGTCAGCAATCGGGACGGCCAGATGGACCACCCTCAGGCGCTCATCCGTCATTTTCGTCGGCCACTTGCAGATGCAACCAGTCTCGTGGCCGCAAAAAGTCCAAGGTCAATTTTTCCTCGGGCGAACCGGGCTCGGGTTTCCAACCATATTGCCAACGAACCCGTGGCGGCAGCGACATCAAAATTGACTCTGTTCGCCCGCCAGACTGCAGACCGAAAAGCGTTCCGCGGTCGTGAATGAGATTGAATTCGACATATCGGCCGCGCCGATAGAGCTGAAATTCCCGCTGTCGCTCTCCGAATGGGTGATTCCTGCGTTTTTTCACAATCGGGCGATAGGCCGGCAAGAAGCTATCGCCGACGGACTGCAGTAATTTGAAGCTCTGCTCGAAGCCCGGCTCATTGATGTCGTCGAAGAACAGGCCGCCGACGCCGCGCGTCTCGCTGCGATGCGGCAGATAAAAATAGTCATCGCACCATTTCTTGAATCGTGGGTAGAGATCCTGGCCGAACGGATCACAGGCCGCTTTCGCGACCTCGTGCCAGTGAATGGCGTCTTCGAGAAACGGGTAATACGGTGTCAGGTCGAAACTGCCGCCGAACCACCAGACCGGTTTTCGAGGTCGGCCATCATCGGTCGCAAAAAAACGGAAATTTGCGTGTGTGGCTGGTACGTAGGGGTTCTGTGGGTGTAGCACCAGTGAAACACCAAGGGCCTGGAAACTGTGTCCCGCCAGCTCAGGTCGCACGGTCGTTGCAGTCGGAGGCATTTGATCGCCGAATATGTGCGAAAAGCTCACGCCGGCCTGTTCAAAAACGCCACCATCGACGAGCACACAGCTCATTCCGCCACCCCCGCCAGGTCGGTCCCAGGCGTCGCGGCGAAAGGTCTGCCCGCCATCAATCTGTTCCAGTTCCGCGACAATGCGGTTCTGCAGCGCCTGCAGATAGTCTTTGACTTGTTCTAGTTCATTCATTCTGGCCGCGGCCTTAGGGTCTTACCTGTAATCAGGTCGCGGATTTCCGAGGCGCCTGAGGCCGGGCCACAATCACCCGGAACAATGTAGTCTACTAAACGACCGAACTGTCGGCGAAGTGCAATGCGGTTACGTGCTGTTGCTTGCCCCGCGATATTCGCACTCGTCGATACGATCGGTGATTCAGTGGCGTCACAGATTGCGGCGGCGGTGTGATTTGTCGTTATGCGCACCGCGAGCCCCGCGTTGCTGCCCTTGACGAGCGCGGGCACTGTGCAACTTGCCGGCACTATCCAGGTAATCGGAAGTGCGGGATCCGGTGTCGGGATTTGTTTTCCATCCTGAAGATCAATCCAGTCCTGGAGCTGGACCGCGCTGGATGCAATCAGAATCAGGCCTTTGTCTGGGTCGCGTTGCTTTATTCTGAGCAGCCGCAGCAGCGCGTCATGGTTGTCCGGAAGACAGCCAAGCCCGTAGACGCCCTCAGTCGGGTAGGCGATGACACCACCGCGAAGCAGTATGTCTGCGGCCCGCGTGATCGACATCTTCATAGCTCAGTCCTGGTGCTCCCCCAAGGCAGTGGTGACGGGGGGCTAGCAGCTCTTCTTCCCGACCTTCTTCCTGGCCGCTTTCTTCTTTGTCGTCTTTTTCTTCTTCGCTGCGGTTTTCTTGCTCGTGGTCTTCTTGGTGGGGCCTTTCTTCTTGCCGCGTCGGCCACGCGCGGGCGCGGCTGCGAGTAACTCTCTGCACTCTTCGAGCGTCAGTGATTTCGGTTCCATGTCTTTGGGTACGCGCGCGTTTTTTTTCTTGTCGGTTATGTAAGGGCCGTAACGACCGTTTAGCACCTGAATGCCCGCTTCCTCGAAGTCCTGAATGATACGATTCGCGTCGGCGATCTTCTTTTCCTCGATCAGCACGAGTGCGCGAGGCAATTCGATTGTATACGGATCGTCTTCTTTGGTCGAAAGGTACTTGTCACCGTATCGTACGTATGGCCCGAAGCGTCCTACGCTGGCTGATACCGGCAGACCATCAGCGGTCTTGCCAAGAGTACGTGGTAGCTTGAATAATTCGAGTGCGTCCTGAAGATTGATATCGACCATCTTCTGTCCACTACGCAGGCCTGCAAACTTCGGCTTTTCGTCATCGTCCTTGGTGCCGATCTGCACAAACGGACCGTAGCGACCGATGCGAACGGTCACGGGCTTGCCACTCTTTGGGTCGATACCGAGCTCGCGCGCCTGTGCAACCTGTTCGCGCGTGACAGAAGCTTCTTTTTCCTCGCACAGTGCGTGGAATGGCTTCCAGAATTCTTCGAGCACCGGCACCCATGCTTTATTTCCCAGCGATACGGAGTCGAGATCATCTTCGAGTCGGGCCGTGAAGTCGTAGTCGACGTACTGCGTAAAGTGTTTGGTCAGGAAGCCAATAACGACTCGGCTAATGTCAGTTGGAAAGAACCGCTTGCCGTCAATTTCCACGTATTCGCGGCTCTTCAGCGTCGCTATAATGCTCGCATAGGTAGATGGCCGACCGATGCCATATTCTTCGAGTGTCTTGACAAGGCTCGCCTCGCTAAAGCGAGGTGGCGGTTCGGTGAAGTGCTGCTCCGGGCGCAGTTCATCGAGCTTGATGACATCGCCCTCTTCGATTTCGGGCAACAGCCGATCACCGTCATTGTCCTTGATGTCGTCTTTGCCCTCCTTGTATACCGCCATAAAGCCTGCTGCGACGAGGACAGATCCGTTCGCCCGCAAGCGATGTCCGTCGCTTTCGGGACCTGCGGCGAGGTCAATGGCAACGGTGTCGAATACGGCCGGCACCATCTGGCAGGCAACCGTGCGTTGCCAGATCAGTGAGTACAGGCGGAACTGGTCTTTGTCGAGGGATCCTTGCAACGATTCCGGTGTACGCAGTACCGATGTTGGGCGAACCGCTTCGTGTGCTTCCTGGGCATTTTTCGCCTTGGTCTTGAACTCGCGCGGTGAATCTGGGACGTTTTCCTTACCATAGCGCTCAGCGACAAGCTGCCGGATCTCGTCGACAGCAACAGAGGCCAACGTTACTGAGTCGGTACGCATGTAGGTAATCAGCCCGACCGTGCCTTCACCGGGTATCTCGAGGCCCTCGTATAACTTCTGGGCGACTCGCATCGTCCATTGCGTATTAAAGCCCAGTTTGCGCGACGCTTCCTGTTGCAATGTTGAGGTTGTAAACGGCGCCGTCGGGCTGCGGCGACGCTGGCGCTTGGTCACGGTAACAACGGCTAATTTGCCCTGCGCGACATCGACGACCGTCTTCTCGACTTCGCGCGCCGCTGCTTCATCGCCGAAACTGAACTGTTCGACCTTCCTGCCAACGTAACTGATGAGGCGCGCGACAAATGGCTGTTCGTTCTTGCTGACATCCGCCTCAATCGTCCAGTACTCGCGGGCTGTGAAAGCCTCAATTTCCAGCTCACGCTCTACAATCATGCGTAATGCCGGGCTTTGCACGCGGCCTGCCGATAGACCGCGCTGTACTTTTTTCCACAATAACGGTGACAAATTGAAACCAACAAGGTAGTCGAGCGCACGGCGCGCCTGCTGCGCACCAACAAGGTCGCCAGAGATGTCGCGGGGGGTCGCAACGGCTTCCCGTACCGCGTGCTTGGTTATTTCATGAAAAACCACACGATGAACTGACTTGCCATCAAGTGCGTTCCTTTCCCTAAGCAACTCAACCAGGTGCCAGGAGATGGCTTCGCCTTCGCGATCAGGGTCAGTTGCGAGGTAAAGGGCATCAGCTTTCTTCAACGCGCGCACAATCGCATTAACATGTTTTTCACTGCGCTGGATGATTTGGTACTTCATCGCAAAGCCGTCGTCCGGGTTGACGGCGCCATCCTTAGGTACAAGGTCGCGCACATGGCCGTAGGAAGCCAGGACATCGAAGTCCTTACCAAGGTACTTATTAATTGTCGCCGCCTTCGCGGGCGACTCTACAATCAGGAGATTCTTTGCCATCTCGTTGGGTGTGACCTTATAAATCCATAGAATCCAAGAAACGCGACACGGGAAAGCGTGCACGGTGCCGCGGTTGAATTACATGCTTGCTAGCGGTGTGTCAAGAAAATTGCAATCGAACCCTACGCCAAATGGCTTGGATCTTAAACCGGACGGAGCTCGAAGCCTAAGTGAGCAAGGACACGCGGGTCTGATTAGTGTTTGATTAACAGAAGGAAATTGTTGGTGGGCGAGATAATGTCGGGCGTGCTTTTGTCGTCGTAGCTGCGCAGCGCGAGCTAATGAACCGAACCTTCATCCCCTTCGAACACCAGATCTTCCATGCGTGCGTATGCGAGCTCCTGGCCAGGTTGGCTGAAAAGCACCATTAGCACCACCCATTTGATTTGCTCGACGTCGATATCCGGCGTTTCGAGCGCAAGAAGACGATCAATAAGAATCTCGCGTTGCGGTGGCGAAAGTATGCTGATCTGTTCGAGATAAGAGATGTAGCCGCGACACGACGCATCGAGACGGTCCTGCTCAATATCGATGTAGATTCGAGTGCCGTTCTCGGTTTGAGGGTTGTAGGGGAGGCTGTCCTGATGGTCGGTCAGGCCGTCGAGCCAGTCCAGCGCCCGGTCTATTTCGGGATCGCCGAAGCCAGCCCTGGCAAGCTCGTCGCGAAGTTCGTTCTGATTCGCCTCCGGCTCTTCATCTGCGTCGACGTAGGTCTCAAACAGATACATCAATACGTCGAGTACATTTTCCTTCATGCCTGAAGATGCCCCCTGGCGTTATTGCGGCGCTGTTCTGGCCTGGTGTTCTTGACTATGACGAATTCTCCCGGGGACGGTTGGCGGCGCCTTTTGTTAGCATCGAATACTGTCCGCCAGACAGCGCTTCGACCCTTCCTTGCAGCTCCAGGATCAGGAGCATGGAGGAAACCTGTTCGATCGTCAATCCGGATTGCTCGGCCAGTTCGTCGACTCCGATCGGATCATGACTCAGGTACTTTTGTAACTCCGAGTATTGCTCATCGTGTGCGGGTTCCGGTGCGTCGTTCATCGTTGATTCCACAGCATTTTGCAGAACGTGACTCACCAGCGGGGCAAGTTCGGCGACGATGTCATCGGCCGTTTCCACGAGTTTTGCTCCTTGCCGAATCAACTGATGGCATCCGCGTGCCAGTGGATTATGGATAGAACCCGGCAATGCAAATGCCTCCCGACCCTGCTCGGCGGCGAGTCGGGCGGTGATCAGCGAACCGCTTCGCCGTGCCGCCTCGATGACCAGCGTGCCCAGGCTTGCCCCGCTGATCAGGCGATTGCGCTGCGGAAAGTGTCGACGATCCGGAGGTGAGCCAAGCGAATACTCGCTGACCAGGGCCCCGTGTTCCGCGATCTCATGCGCGAGATCTCGATTGGCAGCAGGATAGACCCGATCGATGCCGTTACCGAGAAATGCGATCGTGGTTGCGCCGCCCGCTATCGCACCACGATGTGCGGCCGTGTCTATTCCCTGGGCGAGCCCGCTGACGATAGAAAAACCGCATGCACCGAGATGCTGCGCAAAATCGAACGCGTTGCGTGTGCCTCCCGAAGTTGGGTTGCGACTCCCGACGATCGCGAGTGCCGGCAGTTGCAGGGCTCCCGGATCGCCGTCGACATATAAGAGGAGTGCCGGATCTGAAATCTGGCCGATAAGCTCGGGATAATCGTCGCCGCCGAGTTTTACGATGTGATGTCGGTCCTGTTGCAGCCATTCAAGTTCGAGCTGTAGATGTTCTACGTCGGGATTTGCGATTGCGTCGGCCTTGTCGCTGGCAAGGCCGGATTTCTGCAGCGCCGTAGCGCCAAGCTCTACAATCTTCGCAGCAGTACCGAAGCAGCCGGACAAGCTGCCGTACTCACTGGCCCGCACTTTCGCGTTTGCCAGAATCAGCCAGGCGCGGTCGTCATTACGCATGCGCGCCCCGAGAAAGTCCGGGTTGGAGAGGGATCAACGCGGGAGAGTGGTTAATCAGATGTTCCCCAAAAAGATCAACAATAGTATAGACGCCGCACCGCATGCGTGCCGACAAACTCCGCGCAAGGACCGGTAACAGAATCAGACAGACATTTCGCAGAAAGGAATACGGCGCCCGTGGGCGCCGTATTCTTGTCCATCATGGTGGGCCCGGGCAACTCAGGTGGGGTTACGTACTGCGTCCATCACGTGGATGGCAAGCGTTGCTTCCATCACAAGCCCGTAGCTGATGTGATCGTATGTCTTAAAGACCATTACAGTGCCGGCATCTTCGTCGGGCAGCCTGACGGTGCCGCCAGCCGTTCGGTCCTTAACGACCGCACCTGTCTGGAAAACCGTCAGGACATCGCCTGCAGACAGCCCGTGAGCCGAGCCACGATTCATTACCACGACATGATACTGACCAATCTGGGTGACACCACCGACGACCGCCATGATGCGGCCATCAATCACACTGGATGGCGCTCGCGGAAGGAAGTTAAGCGGGACGTCGACAGCTTCCGGGATCAGCCGGTCGCCCATCCTGTTTTCCCGGGTGGTGTCGGTTAATGCAAGCGTTCCCGGATCACCACCGCTGCGTAGCGTGCCCTCTCCCACCAGCAGGCCGTGATAGCCGACCAGACGATCATCGTCGGGATCGATCAGCGGGTCGCCAACATGAACGACGTTGTAACGGGTACCTGCCGCATCGCTACCGGAACCACGCACGTATACGCTATCGCCGGCGGCCGCGACAAGATGGTCGCCAGATGTAGAAACAATGTAGGGCAGCGATTCGACCTGTTCTTTCTCAAGTACGATACCGCTGCTCAGGAACGCAGCGATTGCCTCGTACGGGATGCTGTTTATCGCTTCGGTTAGCGGCGTTGCGCGAGCTTGCGGCGACATCCGATAGGTCGATGTACGCAGGTTGGTGATGCGAGGAGAGCCGTCAATGTAAACGAGCCCTAATACGTCACCCGGATAGATAAGGTGCGGATTCTCGATTTCCGGATTGACATACCAGATCTCAGGCCAAAACCATGGATCCTTGAGAAACGTAGCGGCGATGTCCCACAACGTGTCGCCAACCTGGACGACGTATTCGTCCGGGTGGCCTTCAGCAAGCGGAACCGGCTCGTTGATGAGTACAAGTTCGGGCTTACTGTAGTCAGACGTCCTGGCGGCACCGGAATTCATGGATACCGGTCCACTGCGTGCTTGCGAAGCAGCAGGCGGCTGGTAGGGTGCCGGTGCGTCATCTTTCGAAAACGGGTTTAAGGAGCATCCGGCCACTGACGCAGCCAGCGCAACGGCAGTCAACCGAAGACTGTATTTCAGACAATTAATGCGGAAGGACATGATTCGCGGGTGCTCCATGAAAGGTGTTGAGACCGGTACCAATTCGGCATTGCTATAATATGTCGTTACAGTACTGTCGAGGCTGCCAATTACGTCACATTTCCGGTCTCAAAAGCAGTCCGGAAGGCCAGCTTTCTCGCGGCATTGTCCGACATCTTATTCAATAAAGTCAAACAATTAGGTGATTATTGTAGGAGTTTACGCGAATAATTGGCAATTTTTTAATGTTGCGAAGCAATGATACTTGCTCAGTAACGACCAGATTCGCTGCAAGGAAATTATGGCAAAACTGACGATTTTGGAGTTTCCGGACCCGCGCCTCAGAACAACGGCCGTACCGATTGCGGCGGTTGACGATGGCCTGCGCAAGCTGATTGACGACCTGTTCGAGACGATGTACTCGGCTGTGGGCGTCGGTCTGGCGGCAACCCAGGTTGATGTGCATCGGCGCGTGCTGGTAGCCGACGTGTCGGCTGACAAAAGCGAACCGTACGCGCTGGTCAATCCGCTGATCACAGAAAAAGAAGGAGTAATTGTCACCGACGAGGGCTGCCTGTCTGTGCCGGGATATTATGAGGAAGTTGAACGCGCGAATCACATACGGGTGCGTTTTCTGAACCCCGATGGCGATGAAGTCGAGATGGAAGCAGAAGGTTTGCTTGCTGTTTGTATTCAACACGAGGTTGATCATCTGGATGGCAGGTTGTTCGTCGACTATATTTCTGAGGCGAAGCGACAGCGAATTCGCAGGCGATTAGTCAGAGACCGCCGCCACCAGGCCGCAGAAACCGTAATATAGGAGCGCACGTTGGCGGCGATTCCCTGGTCATGAAAAATCCTAAGGTGCTTTTTGCAGGCACGCCGGAGTTCGCTCTTGCGTCACTCTGCGCGATCGTCGATTCGGGAATCATGCCGACAGCGGTTCTGACGCAACCAGATCGACCGGCAGGCCGCGGCAAGCGCCTGACCGCGAGTCCGGTCAAGCGTTACGCGCAAGAAAATGGAATTGATGTCCTGCAGCCGGTGACCCTTGGTGACGATGCTGTTGTGGCGCAGTTGGGTGCATTGCAACCGGACATTATTATCGTTGCGGCCTACGGGTTGCTCTTGCCCCAGGCCGTGCTCGACATTCCGCGAGCCGGGTGTCTTAACGTACACGCATCGCTTCTGCCGCGCTGGCGTGGTGCGGCTCCGATACAGGCCGCGATTCTCGCTGGCGACGAGACCACCGGTGTTTGTCTGATGGCGATGACAGCCGGGCTCGATTGCGGACCGGTTTATGCGAGCGAGGCATTGCGCATCGGCGCACATGAGACGGCCGGCGAATTGCATGATCGTCTGGCTGTGCTCGGAGGTGCTTTGCTGGCCCGGCACATCAACGATGTTCTCGCCGGTAAGCTGGTCGCAGAAGAACAGGATGAGGCGGCAGTGACTTACGCAGGCAAAATCAGAACACAGGATGCGGTAATAGACTGGCAGCAGCCGGCAGAAGTCTTGCAGCGATTCGTGCGAGCTTACAATCCCGCGCCAGGTGCCCGCTTCGATCTCGATGGCCTGCACATAAAGTGCTGGAAGGCGGCGAATGCGGGCGCGACAACAGCACCGCCGGGCACTGTTGTGACCGCCGGCCGCGATGGAATCACGGTGTCCTGCGGCCAGGGCGCTCTGAGGCTCGAATCATTACAACGGCCGGGCAAACGTGCAGTAGACGCCCGGGAATTCGCCGCGCAGGTTGAGCTACTCGGCCGCCGCCTCGGCTGATCTGATATGGATAACCGAAAAGGAGCCAAGCTGCGTGCAACGGCAGCGGAAATCGTCGATGCCGTTGTTATGCAGGGCCGGTCCCTGGATGCGGCGCTGCAGTCAAAGGAGCGCCGGGTTGTTCCTGAAGACCGGCCGGTGCTGCGCCTGCTTTGCTACGGAGCACTGCGGCGACACTGGCGGCTGCAGGCCTGGATTAATACCCTGCTGGATCGACCGCTCAAACAGCGCGATAGTGTAATCAATTCGCTACTTGCGATTGGCTTGTACCAGATCACTGAAACCCGAATTCCTGATCACGCTGTGGTCTCGCAAACGGTGGAGGCTGCACGATTGTTGCGTCGTCCAAAATATGCTTCATTGATAAACGCGGTACTGCGAAGGTTTTTGCGTGACGATGCGTCTAACAATATGCCCGATGTTGGAGTAGCCGCGCTGGATCATCCTGATTGGCTCATCGAGGCAATTGAGGCGGACTGGCCGGATGATTGGTCTGACATCATTGCTGCGAACAATGCACGTGCGCCGATGTGGCTGCGGGTTAACGCAGCGCACGGCACAGCGGCCGATTATCTGCAGCGACTCAAGCGACAGGATGTCGACGGGGAGCTTGTGGGCGCGGTACCCCAGGCGATAAGGCTGGTCGAGCCAAAGCCCGTCGGAGATCTGCCGGGCTTCGCAGACGGGCACGTCTCGGTGCAGGATGCTGCCGCACAGCTCGCGGCACCGTGGTTGCTTGGGGGCCTCGGTGGTCGCGTGCTCGATGCCTGCGCCGCCCCCGGGGGGAAAAGCGGGCATTTGCTGGAATTTGGCGGTGCCAATATTGACCTGACCTGTATTGATGCGGATCAAGCGCGGCTGGGCGGAATAAACGAAAACCTCGATCGGCTCGGACTAAGTGCAACCGTTATCGTCGCTGATGCATCGAACCCTGATGAGTGGTGGGACTCCAGGCCCTTTAACGGCATCTTGCTGGATGCGCCCTGCTCGGCGACAGGTGTGATCAGGCGTCACCCGGATATCAAGTTGCTCAGGCGCGCGGACGATATCGAGGAGCTCGGACGAAGGCAGGGGTCAATGCTCGATGCACTGTGGCCGTTATTGGCACCTGGCGGCCGGTTGCTATACGCAACCTGCTCGTTGCTTGCCGCAGAAAATGACTCAGTGGTTGGACGCTTTCTGGGAGATAACCGTGATGCGCGGGAAAATAACGTGTTGCAAAATAACAACATTCGCGATCTAATGCGGCGAAAGGCTTGTGGGTTCCAGGTTCTGCCGGGAACGGCTGGGCTGGATGGCTTTTATTACGCAAGTCTTGAGAAGGCCTCCTGAAGAAAAATGTCTCAAACACTCACTTCTGCTCACCTCGGATCCTGGCTACGCGCAGCGTTGGTATCGCTCGCATTGCTTTTGGCAAGCTCGGGTATTGCCCAGGATGAACTCGAGCGTGAGGGCTACTTCGAAGTCCGCTCGGCATCGACACGACTGAATAGCGGCGTGTATTCGCTAGACGCGCGGTTTCAGCTGGTCCTGAGCAGTGAGGCATTGACAGCACTAAGCAGTGGTGTGCCATTGACGATCGAGCTGCAAATGGAAATCATTCGAGTACGGAACATGTACTTTGATTCGCTCGATGCCGAACTGGCCATACGCTATGAGCTCGAGTATCGGCCGTTGAGCCAGCGTTACATCGTCCGCAACCTGAACAGCGGCGATCAGGATTCCTTCGCAACCCTTTACTCCGCGCTGAACAATCTCGGTCGCGTGCAGGGTCTGCCCGTCATTGACCATTCTTTGCTGGAGCCCGACAAAACATATCGTGTCCGGCTTCGAGCCATGCTCAATACGCAGCAGTACCCGGCACCGCTTCGCTTGTTGTTCTTCTGGCGTAATCAGTGGCAATTACAAAGCGAATGGATCGAATGGTCGCTCGAAGACTAAGACGGGCCCTCTACACCCTACTTGCTGCGACCGGTGTCGGTCTGGTGCTGGTCGCCATGTTTTTGCTGAGTCTCACCGCTCAAAATTCCGCTGATTTCGATCGACTGTACAATGTGATTCTCGCGATCAACATCGCGGGCGTGCTCGTGCTGTTAGTACTGCTCATCGGTAATCTTTCGCGCATGCTGCGCGAGTACCGTAATCATGTTCCCGGCGCCAGACTCAAGGCACGAATGGTTGGCATGTTTGTTGGGCTGGCGGTAATACCGCTGCTCGTAGTGTTCTACTTTTCGATGCAATTCATCAACCGCGGAATCGATACGTGGTTTAACGTCGAAGTCGAAGAGGGGCTCGAAAACGCGCTTAAGCTGAGTCGGGCGGCACTGGAAATGCAAATGCGCCAGAACCTGATGGCGACGCGACAGATTGCGCAACGGTTGAGCGACGTGGACGAACGGCAACTGGTATTTGAGCTAAGCATGCTGCGGCGTGAGAGTGGCGCCAGCGATGTCACGGTATACGGCGGCAATAATCGCATTCTTGCGACGAGTTCCGACAGTTCGTCTGCAAGTCTGCCAAGACCCCTCAAAGAAGAGGTGCTGCTGCAAATGCAGCAGAACCGGCCGTATGTCTCAATCGATCCGCAGACCTATGAGATCCGTACGGCAGTGTTGTTCAAATACCGCGGTAGCGTTGAGCGCGTTAGCGTGATTCAGGCTCATTATCCGGTAACTGAGCGTCTTGCGCGTATGGCTAACAGCGTCGATAACTCATACCGCGAGTATCAGCAACTCCTGTTCCTCCGTGAGCCGTTGCGGAACACTTTTTCCCTGACTCTGACGGTCGTTCTGATGCTAAGTCTGTTGGCGGCGATCTACGGAGCATTCGTTTTTTCGCGCAGGATCGTCGCGCCAATTCAGGATCTCGTGGCAGGTACACGTGCTGTAGCAAAGGGCGACTTCGATACGCGCCTGCCCGAGCCAACGCGAGATGAAATCGGATTTCTTATTAGCTCGTTCAATGACATGACGCAGCAACTTGCAACCGCTCACCGAGAAACAAGCCTGAGTCAGGCCCTGGTTGAGGCCGAACGCACGAATCTGGCGGTCATTCTGGCGCGCCTGTCGACGGGCGTGATTGCGCTTGAATCTGATTTGTCGATTCGCACAGCTAATCAGGCGTCCGGTGCGATTCTTGACGTAGACCTCGAAGATCGGGTGGGTGAATCTCTGCCAGATGTTGCAAAAGGCGAACCTCTACTTGAACAGTTCGCTGATGTTGCACAAGTACATCTCGACGCGGGTGAAACTGAGTGGCGTGAACAAATCGTGTTGCGCAGTGACGCGGGTCGTCGGGTGCTGACATGTGCGTGTACAGCGCTACCGGGGGACGAAGACCATGCGGCCGGCTATGTCATAGTTTTTGATGACATTACCGCACTGCTTCAGGCGCAGCGCGATGCGGCCTGGGGTGAGGTCGCGCGACGTCTTGCGCATGAAATCAAGAACCCCTTGACGCCTATACAGTTGTCGGCAGAGAGGATTCGGCAAAAGTACCTCGGCGTGATGTCAGAGGACGAAGGACAAATTCTGGACCGCTCAACGCATACGATTGTGCAACAGGTTGAGGCGATGAAAGAGATGGTCAATGCGTTCAGTGAATATGCGCGCGCGCCCGACGTCGATATTGCCGTGTTTAGTATGGACAAGCTGGCACACGAGGTCGTAGATCTGTATCGGGCACAGGAAAGCGGCATTGATATCGTACTGACGGCGGATCCAGCGATGCCGATGCTGGAGGCCGATCTGGGCCGCGTGCGGCAGATTCTGCACAACCTGATTCGTAACTCGGCTGAAGCGCTTGAAAGCGTTGACGACGGGCGTATCGATGTTCACGTAAGCGCCGCCGAGATTGACGGCGTCGAGTTTGTACAGATCAAAGTCGAGGACAACGGGCCAGGCTTCAGGACCGGAGCCGTGAGTCACGTGTTTGACCCCTATGTGACGACGAAGCCAAAGGGCACCGGCCTGGGCCTGGCGATCGTCAAGAAACTGGTTGAAGAGCATCTCGGGACAATTCGGGCAGATAATCGTAAGGATGGAGGAGCTGCCATCAGCATTCGGTTGCCGCTTCACGAGGCGGCCCGTGAAGCAATGATTGCAAAGGCGCCGGGTCGCGCCGATGCGAGGAGGGAAAGAACATGAGTAATTCTCATGTGTTGGTAGTCGATGATGAGGCCGACATACGGGCCTTGATCCAGGACATATTGTCCGACGAAGGTTACGGAGTAACTGTTGCGGCGAATGCCAGGGAGGCGCGCGCGGCGCGTTCGGCCCGCAGGTTCGACCTGGTTCTTCTGGACATATGGATGCCGGATACTGACGGCATCACATTGCTGCGCGAGTGGTCGGATGATGCCGATATGACCTGCCCTGTCGTCATCATGTCCGGTCACGGCACCGTTGATACGGCGGTAGAGGCAACCAGGTTGGGAGCTTTCGATTTCGTCGAGAAGCCCCTGTCGCTTGCCAAGCTGCTGCGGACCGTGGAAGCCGCGCTCGAATCGGCAAACAAGCAATCGAGGGTGGCGAGAACCACGCTGCCATCGTTACTTGCACCGGTGGGTCGCAGTAAGTTGATGCAGGATCTCCGCGAAAGTGTACAACAAGCCGCGCAAAACGAAGCGCCGGTTTTGGTGAGTGGTGAACCGGGCACGGGTCGTGGCGCCTTCGCACGTTATCTGCACGCACTCAGCCCTCGTGCCGATGGGCCGCTTATCAAGCTGACCGCAGCCGCATTGAACGAAAGCAATGTAGAGGAATTATTACTTGGCCGTCAGTTGAAAGACGAAGTTCACGCCGGCGCCTTTGAGCGGGCCGCCAAAGGCACGCTGGTCATTGACGAACTGGCCGATCTCAATGCGGCGGCACAAAAAATCATGCTGGCCGTACTTCAGGACAAAACGTTTAGTCGCGTCGGTGATACCAAACAAATCCAGCTTGAAGTGCGTCCGGTGGCGACGATCAATGCCGGATTTGATACGAGGATGGACGACGGGTCATTGCGACGGGATCTCGTTGCGAGCCTGAATGTCATGAGTCTGCGTGTGCCGCCGTTGCGAGATTACTCTGAGGACGTGCCGGAGCTGCTCAGTTACTATGTTGACAGACTCGTGGAGTCCGAAGTGCTGTCTTTTCGCAGGTTCAGCGTCGCTGCACAGAATCGCTTGCGCAACTACCCCTGGCCGGACAACGTTCGCGAACTCAAGAACCTGGTCCACCGCCTGCTTTTGAAAGGGTCGGGTGACAGTATTTCACTCGAAGAAGTAGAGGCGGAGATCAGCGTGGCCAGACCGGCTGATGAGCCGCTGGTCAAGCAGGATCTGTTGTCGTTGCCTTTACGGGAGGCGCGGGAACAATTTGAGCGTTCCTATTTGCAACAGCAATTGGTTTTGTGTGATGGCAAGGTCGGGCAATTGGCAAAGCGCGTTGGCATGGAGCGCACACACCTCTATCGTAAGCTGCGTTCGCTGGGTGTGGATTTCAAATCGATTTCTGCTGATGACAAATCCTGACCAATTGCGTGCGGGTTGACGGCGGGGGGCCGCTCCGCTGGGACGATTTTCCCGTCAGGCAAAAACTGAAGCCCCGGCTCACCGAAGTCTTCAATGCTCAAATCGCGGATCAGGTTGAACGCCCGCTGTTCTTTGTCGAGCCTTGGTCCATCGGGGCGACGCTGCATCGTAGAGATGATCTCACCGTCGATAAACCGCCCTTCTCCGTCGAGAGTTGAGATTAGAATCGGTGCGATGCCCTTGATGCCTGAGACACTGATTCCGTAGTAGGTCGCAAAGTTGCCGAGACTGTAAGCGATCAGGCGACCTTTGTAGCGTTCGATGGCGCGGACAACGTGAGGGCCATGACCAATGACTAGGTCGGCACCGGCATCGACTACAAGTCGCGCAAACAAGACGACATCGCCGCGTGGCTCGTCGTAGTACTCCTCCTCGGCAAAGGGCAAATGCGTTACGTCCTGGCCCTCTGCGCCACCGTGAAATGAAACAACAACGATGTCGTGCGTTGCCGCAAAGTCGGCCACCGTCTTCGCCGCCAGCTCGTAATCGAGCATCATGTTGGAGTTTTTCGTTACGGCGTATGCAAGCACCGCGATTTTGACATGGTCAACCTCAAAGCTGGCGAAATCGCCATCCCGGCCACTGTGAAGAATGCCGGCGCCGGCAAGTGCCTGCATTGATGCGGTCCGGCCATCCTCACCAAAATCCCGTGCGTGGTTATTCGCGAGGCTCAGGACGTCGAAGCCGGCCTGCCGGTAGTGTTGCGCGTATCTGGTCGGCGACCTGAACAGGTAACAGGCCCGCGGGTCGCCGCATTGTTTCGCCGGTGCTCCGCCATCAATCAGCGCTCCCTCAAGATTACCGAAAGTGATGTCCGCCGAAGACAGCTGCGGCGTAACGCCGGAGAGAAAGCGGACGCCGTCATCATCGGGCAAATGGTCTTGCGGATAGTCGGTACCGATCATCATGTCGCCGACGGCGGCGATCGAGATACGCAGGGCGCGCTTGTCAGGCTCTGATTCGAGCGCGGGTGCCGGACGTGGTTCGACAACGGCGACTGGCACGGATTCCACCGGCTCTTGGTCCGCCCCCGGGCGCTCGGTGGGCGTGGTTGTGCAAGCCGCTACGAGCAGCAGCACCGTCAAAAGCAGAAGCCGGACCATTAGTCACCGAGCCGAATTCGGAGAACGTCAATTTTCGCAACACGTAATCGACTACGCAGCATGTTCAACTCTTCGAGGTCATCGGTTGGTCCGACGTATACACGATAATAGGCTCTGTCATTAATCTTGACGCGCTGAATATGCGACTCTATGCCGTGCAGCGCGAGTTCGGCGCGGCGGCGATCGGCATCCCTGTCAGTAGAGAACGAGCCAGCCTGCAAAACATAAAGGCCAGGTTCGACAACGGCCCTGGGTTCGACGTCAGCAGAGACATCGGGCGCTTGGTCGGGAATCTCAACTACGAAGTTTGGCAGTACGTCGTAAAAAGTGAAGCGGCTTTTCTTCGGCTCCTCCTTCACGGCGCTTGTCGTTGCGTCCGCGCTGTTACGGTCAAGCGCTGTTGCACGACTCTCGAGCTCTTGCGTGTCCGCTACGGCGGTATCGTAGGGTCGGCCGACGCGCATGTACACGGCCAAGGCAACCGACAGGCCGATCGCAAGACCAAAGAGCATCCACAGCCAACCCGGGAAATCCTGCTTCTTCGCCCGGGTGGAACGACGTTTCTTTCGTTTCGCCATTACATAGCCTCCGGCGCTGATACACCGAGAATCGACAGGCCGTTGGCAACAACTGTTTTGGTTGCCGCAATGAGTGCCAGCCGTGAATCACGCAACTCGGAACTCTCGACAATGAAAACATGCGCGTTGTAATACGTATGAAAATCATTTGCGAGGTCGCGCAGATAGTGCACGAGATGCTGCGGCGCACGATTGTTCGCCGCG
>Ga0255052_10001284_pt1 | contig 19085 bp, 13 predicted proteins | sample JV7_2_21_MG_FD_188632 | JGI IMG/M metagenome (GOLD analysis project Ga0255052, IMG submission 188632) | Seawater microbial communities from Jervis Inlet, British Columbia, Canada - JV7_2_21 | ecosystem: Environmental > Aquatic > Marine > Inlet | place: Canada: British Columbia | collected... | reverse complement strand
AAAGTTGATCCAGGTTTCGATCGAAAGGACGCCGGCCGGCCGGGTGGGTACTCCCGATGATATTGCTAAAGTGGTCACCTTCCTCTGCTCAAGTGACTCTGACTGGATAAGGGGACAGACTATAATGGCCGACGGAGGTATGTCCCTGCAATGAAGATCGCCTATGTACTTCCGGTTTACTGGCCCGCTCTTGGCGGATGTGAGATACACACCCACGAACTTGTCCTCGAGATGGCTGAGACCAACGAGGTTCGTGTCATAACCCAGATAAACTCACAGGAAGACAAGCATCGTGCCGAAAAGAAAAGCCCGTTTTACTCCTACCTCTGGTTCGGTACAACCGCCTTCGCCCCGACGGTAGGACCCTGGTCCTACGAAGAAGGCGGTGCTCATGTATACCTGTTGAGGGTTGGATGGTTGTCGAGGAAGTGGCTCTATCAACTCGTCAGGTACCATCACCGGATGGAAACTCTCTCGTTCAATCTTATCAAGGCCTTTTTCGGCCGCAAAATGGATAACAAGCTGAAGAAGTGCGAAGTTGTTCATTCTGTACATGGGGGGGTTTCCTTCCTTGGTCACGCCGCCTTCGATGCCGCCCGTTTGAGGGGGATCCCATTCGTATTCACACCCGTTCTTCACCTTATAAATTATTCCTGGATAGAAAAGTACAAAGATTCACGAAGCGGAGGCATCGAGTACAAAGATCTACCAGCTCTCGAGTTATCGCACAGAGGGTGGCACGATCAGCAATGGCTCGAATTGTGCAGGAAAGCCGACGCTTTGATCACCATGACCCGCTTCGAGATGGAATTCTTCATCAGGGAAGGTGTACCCCGGGAGAGGATATTTCCGGTCGGGGTAGGCCCCATACTTTCTGACGCGCACGACGGCGAATCTTTCCGAAGCGAATATGACCTCGAGGACAAACCAATAGTACTTTTCCTGGGGAGGAATCATCTTCTGAAAGGCATACGAGAACTGCTCGATGCTGCGAGTTCGGTCTGGGAAAAACACCCCGATGTCCAGTTCGTATTTATTGGTCCACTCGAGGGTGAGATCGGTTCTGTATTTGAGGAACACTCTGATCCCAGGCTGCATGTCCTCGGAGAGATGAGCCGTGAGGATAAGACCAGCGCCCTCGAGGCATGCGATGTATTGTGTCTGCCCTCGTTGAACGAGAGTTTCGGAGGTGTTTTTCTCGAGGCGTGGTATTTTGGCAAACCGGTGATAGGCGGCGACATCCCCCCGGTAAGGGAGCTGGTCGAAGATGGTAAGGGCGGTTTTCTCGTTTTTCCGGAACCCGGAGAGATCGCAGAAAAGATCTGTCTTCTCCTCGAAGACGCCTCACTTTCGAGTGAGATGGGGGAGTGGGGAAGGAACAAGATGCTCGAGGAGTACACCTGGGAAAAGATTGCGGAGAAGATCACATCAGTGTATCGTAAACTTCTGAGCGGAGAACTTACTATCAACCCGAAGCGCTACGAGGACGGTGCTCTATGAGTGGAATCGATATCTTTATTGTGATCTGCTCTCTCGGATTCTTCATCTGGGGTCTCGTAAAAGGGCTCACAAGAATGGTGATGACGATTATCGCCATTTTCGTGGGAGTGATCTTTGCCACGAGGAGCTACGACATTATTGGTGGGTGGATGATGTCGTTCATTGGTAACCGGTCCGCTGCCATGATGATCGGTTTCATCATCGCTTTTTTGGTAATTTTGGTCACCTTTACACTACTTGCAAAGCTGATCAAGAAGACACTCGACGCTGTTAATCTCGGGTGTCTTGATCATCTCCTGGGCGGCGGTCTCGGATTCGTTTCGGGCGTTCTGCTTTCCTCTGTAGTGATAATAACCCTTGCTCTGTTCTCACCCCAGAGAGCAAACATACTGAACAGATCATTTCTGGCTCCCTATGTGATCGAATTCTCCAGTGTCATAGTGAGTCTTGTCCCGGATGATCTGAGAGAGGAATTTTTCAGGAAGTATTACGATTTGAAACGCCATGAAGAGAAAGAGGCTTCCGCGCCTGTCGAGAAGCTGAGGATGTCGCCGTCTGATCATATCCTGTCAGCGGCCGTGTTTGTGTCCCCCTAACATTATCCCGGAACCGATCGCGAACCCACCCGGTATCGTTACCGGTAATTTGCCTGAGACGCGAGTCTTACCGAGGATCGCTCCGGCTAATGCCTTCTGGCTATGGCGTTCGGTACCATAGGCGAGGATTATGCCGGGGGTGTCCGGGAAGTCTGCAATAATATAGGGGTTCCCCAGGGACACGACAACGGAGAGGTCATTACGGAGGAGATCCCTGGCAAGGGATATCATGTCTGGCGGTAGGCCCGGGTAGCCTCTGAAGGCCCTCACTTGAGAAACAGTGATAACGAAAACGCGATCGGCCCGCTCGGCTTTTCGATTCACTTGTTCGAGAGTCACCGAATCCGGGACTGACAAGAGGGATACGTAATCGTATCTTTCACCCAAATTTTTCTTCATCATCCTGTTGAAAAACGCAGCCTCGGGCAGTAAACTGTCACCGCGCATGATGACGGCGAATACATTCCCGGATCTCTCGTCCAGCGGGAGGGGTCTCCCGGTGTTCGACAACAGAGTGATCGATTTATTCGCAAGTTCCAGAGCAGTATTTTCACCCTCGAGCAGCAGTCCGGTCATGCGCTTCTCTACAGATTCGGGCCTCATTAGATTGCGTGCCTGGACTGTTTTTTCCTTCGCCTCGAGAACGCGCCTCACGTGTCTGTTGAGCGTGCTCTCTTCGATCTCCCCCGTGCCGACGGCATCGAGAATCGCATTTACACAATCCTCTACCGACTCGGGCATGAGAAGTATGTCGATCCCTGCCGAAAGTGCCTTCCGGTAGATTGAGGTTCGGTCCTGATCGATGTTGACGCCATCCATGACCAGAGCGTCGGTGACCACCAGCCCCTGGAAACCCATCTCCTCTCTGAGGATTCCGTTTACGATCCTTCCTGACAGTGATGCCGGCGTACCGGTGCTGTCGAGAGCCGGCACGGAGAGATGTCCGACCATCACCGCGTCTACACCACTCTCTAACACTCTTCTGAAAGGGAGAAGTTCAAGTTGCTCGAACTCCGGGCGCCCCTTATTGATCACAGGGAGATTTGTGTGAGAGTCAACTTCGGTGTCACCGTGACCGGGGAAATGTTTTGCGGTAGTCAGCAAGCCGCCCTCCCGGCAGCCGCGAATATAACTTTGACCGAGAGTGAATACAGCCCTCGGGTCTTCACTGAATGACCTCACGTTGATGATCGGATTTAATGGATTGCTGTTGACGTCCAGAACTGGAGAAAAGGTCATACCTATCCCGAGTTCGACAGCCTGGAGGGCAGTTAGCAACCCGACTCGGTAAGCCAGGTCCTCGCTGCCCGCAGCACCGAGCGCCATAACGGGGGGAAATTTAGTCGTACCAGTGATCTTCTGACCCGCTCCCTTCTCGAAATCAGCTGCGAAAAGGAGTGGCACCGAGGAGGAAGCTTGAAGCGACTCGAGTTTTTCTATAACACCGGGAAACGATCCCCCGAAGAGGACGAATCCTCCAACTTGGTGTTCCTTCACGAGTGATTCTGCATCGATCCAGGCGGTATCGACCGGGACAGTCTGATCCTTCGAAGGTCTCAGCTCAGCAAGTACAAGCTGTCCTGCCTTCTCCTCGAGCGACAGCGTTACCAACACGGAATCGACCCACTCTGAGGAGTGGGCATCATTACAAAAAAAAGAAAGGCCGATGAAGAAAAAAAACAGGCGGTTCAGCAAAACAGAGTATGTTTTCATGGTCAATTCCCGTAGAGAAAATAAGGTCTGCTTTTCCTGGCGAAATCGCGAGCTTCCTCCTCCCACCTGCGGAGCAAGGGGGCAGGATCGGTGCCGCTGTTTATGGCTTTTCGAAGTTCGTCCGTACCGGCGAGCCGGTCGATATAGTACTTACCTGTCCACTCGAACTCATCCGGCTTCATAGCGGCTACCGTCCGGAGGAGCAATACCCCGAAATCGAAGGACTTGAAGGTGTCCCTCCCGGTAACCCTCATGCTCAACCCGCCCAGCTCGATACCGGCGTATTTCGGAGTTTCGCATTTTCCGGGTATGGGTACGGGCGTAAACGTCGTTCCTGCGAGGGAAACACCTGTGTACAACATCTGTGCCATCTGCTCCAACAATTCGGGCCCCGTCAGCCAGGGTGCGCCAACCAGCCTGAATGGTGTGCTCGTCCCTCGCCCCTCGGACAGATTCGTCCCCTCGATCAGGCACATGCCCGGGTACAGGATCGTTGTCTCGAGATCGGGCATGTTGGGTGAGGGGGGTGTCCATCGGAGTCCTGTGTCATCGTAGTACATCGACCGCTTCCAGTTTTTCATTTTGACAATATTCAGTTCGGTCTGTCCGCCCGAAGGAAGGTAACCCTCCCCGTTCGCCATCCGAGCAAGTTCCCCCGGTGTGAGCCCGTACCTGACAGGGATAGGATACATTCCGACGAAGGAACGGAAGTCCTCGAGGAGCAGGGGTCCCTCGACAACCAGGCCGCCCAGTGGGTTGGGTCTGTCCAGTACAATGAACTCGACTCCCGCCTCCTTCGCGGCATCCATAACAAGCAACATTGTGCTGATATAGGTGTAGAATCTGCAGCCGGTGTCCTGGATGTCATACAGGATAGCGTCGAGGTCGGAGAGTTGACTCGCATCAGGCCGTCTGCTGCCGGTGTGAAGATCGACACTTCGGATATTTTTCCATCGCTCGCGAGAGTCCGGGTCAAGGAGGTCGAGACCGTGTTCGGGTGTGAACAGCATCGCCACTTCGAGGCCGCGAATATCGGAAAGTGCGTTCAGTATCCACTTGCCCTCTGCGGTGACAGACGAGTGATTGGCGATCACTGCGACATGCTTGTTCTCGAGGATCTCGGCCCTCTCGCTGATCAGGACATCGAGCCCGGTTTTTACATCCAGAGTACCGGCGGTCTTTTCGTCGGGACAGGTCAGGCTTGCAGCAACGACAATCAACAAAAACAATAAGTATCTCATTGTTGTGGTCGGCCTCCTGAAAAGTGTTTGGATCCGGATAGACGACCATAGTAACCTTAGAAAAGTACAGCTGCGCGTCAACCCCTTAAAAACACTTGATATCGGTGGGCTTTTTCTTATCTTTTCCTGGTATCACGCAGTTGATTCCCACCTGATCCGTGGGCATGTTTATTGCACAGTAGGGGTAGATACTTACACTAAAAAAAGGCGGGAATACTGATGAATATACTGATGAAATTAAAAAACATTTCTCGATACGGACCTGTTAATAAATATTCTGCGGCTCTTCTCTTCTTTTTTGCCCTTTCTGCGGGCTGCGCGACCCTTAACGAAAACCCATCACCCGAATTGATCGGATCTGACGAGGTAACGGTTGTCGAGGAAGTCGATTTAGCGGAGACCGGGCGTGATAAATCGGTCGATATCGCGTGTGTCGTCGAAATCATAGAAAAATCCGAGCAGGCCTACAACGAGTCCATGGTCAATTACGAACTCGGCGATCTCGATGCTTCCAGAGAGCTTCATGAAAAAGCATTCAGCCTGCTCCTCGAAGCGAAGTGGGAGTCGATAAAGGATCCCTCCTCTCATGCCGTTCTCGAGGAGTCGATCGACAATCTCTACGCCAATCTGAGCCGCGGCTTCGATGATCTCACCCAGCCCGCGGAACACGAGCTCTGGGCCTCAACGGAAGAGTTGAATACGGTACACGACTCCATCCCCGAGATAGGTGGTAAGAAGGAACTCGAACTCCCGATAGACAGTGAACAGGAACTGGTGAAGAAATATCTCAAGTTGTTCAGTGAGGGCAGCAGGCGAAAATTTCTTGAAGAGTCGCTGAAAAGGTCCGGCAGGTTCAAGGACATGATCATCGCCGAATTGGAAAAACGGGACATGCCTCGCGAGCTCTGGGTGGTCCCTGTCATCGAGAGCGGGTACAAGATAACGGCTTACTCCTCGAAAAGAGCAGCTGGACTGTGGCAGTTCATGCCGGCCACCGGGAGACACTACGGTCTGACGATCAACGAGTGGCTCGACGAGAGGCGGGACCCGATCAAGTCCACACATGCGGCACTCACGTTTCTCAGCGAGCTCTATTCCCGGTTCAATAACTGGGAGCTTGCACTCGCTGCCTACAACAGGGGTGCAAGAAACATATCCTCGGACATACGTAATTCCAAGATGGTTGATTTCTTCGAGATCGCCAAACACAATATGACTCACTCACAGACCAAGAACTTCATTCCCCAGATACACGCGGCTATCCTGATCACCGAGTACCCCGAAGAGTACGGGTTCGACATTGTGTACGGCGATCCACTCGAACCGGATATCGTCAATGTGGACTACATCGTCGACCTGGCAGTAGTGGCCAAGTGTGTCGGCACTACGGAAGATGCCATCAAAAAGCTCAATCCGAGTTTGAGAACGTGGGTCACTCCGGTGTTGTCAAAAGACTACCCGACATACGATCTGAAACTTCCGCAGGGTACGGCGGATCTTTTCCAGCAGAAAATCGCCAGCGTCACGGACCTCACACCGGACCGAAGGGTGAGGTACATTGTGAAACGCGGTGATACTCTCGGTGGCATCGCGTCGAAGTTCAATGTGTCCTGGCGGAACATTAAGAAATGGAATAGCATCAGAGGGTCGACGATCTATCCGGGTCAATCACTGTACATAAGGCCCGGCAGGAAGTGGGCTAAGTCCGATTCTTCCTCCCTGGCCACCACCACGGCAGTCAAAAGCTCCGGCGATTACCTCGTGTACAGGATCAGGAGAGGTGACACGCTGAGTGAGATAGCTCAAAACCACGGGGTATCCGTCTACAATATTAAACAGTGGAATGGCATCAGAAACAGCAGAAAGATACGTCCCGGCCAGAAACTTAAGATCTACGCCAGAGGAAAGAGCTGAACCTTGATCTTCTCGCACTTCCCCCTCTTTCCCACTTGCTAAATTCTCGTATATCAGGTAAACTCTTCCCATGGCGGGTCTAAATGTAATCATTTTACCTGTGTTTTTTCAAATATCACAAAAAGGACCTGTAAATGAAAGATTTCGAGGAAGGGATCAAGAAGGAAGTAGCGGAGGTCAAGTTCCTCATCCATGATCTTCGAGTCGAGAACTTCATCAATGACATAATCCACTTTCACGTAACCCTCAACACCGACCTTGAGATTTTCGACATCGAGCAGGTGGCTCAGATTCACAGCGAAGACCTTTTCGAGTTGAAGAAAAAGGCCCAGGACCTTCGCAAGGCCTACCAGACCTACTCAAATACGGTGAAAAGTTTTTCCCCTTCTCAAACCATTCTGATTTCTGGTAATAATTATATCGAGACCATTCAGGACATCTGCGAACTCATTATAAACCCTCTCTGGGGACGATTCGACAAAGTCAGCTCATTTCTTCCTGGAGATTGTCGATCTGTCCAGGCCGCACAGCACTATAAAAATGACCTTCGATGGATCTGTGGTGTCTACTATCGTATCGAACACTTTCTGGATGAAAGGAGTGGCGGGTCGCCATATGAGGAGTTCGATTTAGGTACCGACGTGGAGGATTTCACGCGCAACGTCATAAAAGGGTACGTAACGGAAAAGAGCAGCTCCAGGGTAGATATCACCTTCGACAAGATAGAGACAATAGTAGTTGGTGGCAACCAGCACCGGCTTCGCCGCATGCTCTTCAACCTCGTTATGAATGCAGTGGATGCCATGTCTGACCAGCAGGTGGGTGTTCTGAGAATCAGTATCACATGTGATGGAGACCGGGTACAGCTTACAGTGAAGGATAATGGAAGCGGTATGCCCGAGGGAAAGAAGCAGAAGCTGCTTTCGGACAAGGACACACTGGATGGCGAACTCCATTCTCTGGGTTTCGTATTCGTCAGGCAGACCGTCAGGGAGTTCCATGGAGAGCTCCTGATAGACAGCGTGCTCGGGAAGGGAACTACAATCACTGTCAGCTTACCCTATCTGAAGGGTAAGAAGTTGCCCAAACGCCCCCACTCGAAGTGTGAAAAATACAAGGTCTTCTTCGGAGATGAACCTTCTTCACCAAGCCGAAAAACAAATTCTGGAACTGAGTTTCCCCTTCAGCATATCGAATCAAAGGAAGATGGATTTGATAAAGATGCATACGGGAAAATCGTTCTTAACGATTTTGAGATTTCCCAGGCTCGTTCCAGGGGATGCATATTCGCCATTTCCGCGCAAGAAACAGGCAATGTAGATTTTTTTACTCACCGTCCCTACGAAGAGCAATGGGACATCAGCCATGAAGATCTGAGCCCCATGTTTTATGAGGCAACCGTTCGGGGACGGATTGAAGAAAACGAATACAAAGAACCCGAGCTGATCCTGAAGGCGCCCCAGACTGTACGGGAATATTTCGAATTCAAGAACCTGGACGAGAGGGAGTTCAGTGCCGAGAAGTTCAACAGTATGGTTCGGGATGAATACATCCGAATCGCCCGTAAACTGATAGAAACCGGGCTCCCCGGGGAGATGACAATCCACGTCACCGGCCTCAGGAAGTTCTTTCCCGACTATGAGGAATGTTTCAAGACAGAACCTTTTCCCCTGGATGTGCTGGCGCGTCAGAAACTGAGTACGATGCCCTGATTCATTTTTTTGTGTGACTCTATTTGATCAGGGTCATCTTTCGCCTGACGGTTTCTTTGCCCTTCTCGAGGACCGCAAAGTAGGTTCCCGAAGATACTCGAAGCCCGTTCCCTGTTTTTCCATCCCACGTAAACCTGTATTCCCCCGGCGGCAGGTATCCTTCTGCCAGGGTTTTTACGAGTCTCCCTCTCAGGTCATATATGCGCAGGGTGACCTTTTCGATGCCGCCTGGATTTTCGGTGTGTTCGTCCACCCTGACAGAGATCGTGGTCATCGGATTAAAAGGATTGGGGTAGTTCTGCCCAAGGGCCATGGTACGCGGAAGAAAGCTGCTGCCGGGTTCAGCTTCTATCGCCGTCGGAGACAGGTCCATCAGGTAAAGACCCATGCCGGCCGTCGCGGCAAAGATAGTGTCTGGCGCGATTGGATTCTGTGCGAGCCTCAACACCCGAAGGGTGTCGAGACCGTCATTCAGACTTGCCCACGACTCCCCGGAGTCTGTGCTCGAATATACACCATAGTCCGTGCTCGACGTGAAGATCCTCTGAGGGTTCAAGAGATCGATCAAAATATCGGATCCGGCGAAGCCTTCCGGGAGTCCATTGTTACGGGCAGACCAGTCCTGTCCGGCGTTTGACGTCCTGAAGATTCCGGATCCGGTCGCAGCGAAAATTGTCGAAGGATCACCGGGACTCATTTCCAGAGAGAACACCGTTTCGTTTTCATTCAGTCCGACATTTACCGCCGACCAGCTGCCGCCTCCGTCCGTGCTCTTGAATACACCGCCGTCGGCTGGACCTATTGGTTTGGTGCCCGTGTACAATGTGTCCGGTCCCGTTGGTGAGAGGATGATCGAGAGAGGAGATCCCCCTACGCCCGTGTGTGTTGAATCCCAGGAAGCCCCGCCGTCAGTACTCTTGAAAACACCTGAAGCCAGGCAGAAAAGCAGATCCTCATCGACCGGGGTCCCAACAATCCTCGAGGTGATGACTGCGAGGCCGGAGTTTCTCGGAGACCAGGAGACACCCTGATTCGTTGACAGGAACACGCCGCTGTCTGTACAGGCATAAGCTGCCCCGCCCGTCGGACTCAGCCAGAAGTCGTTGACGGCAGAGAAGTTTGGAAGGCCTGTCTGTCTCAGTTCCCAGGACTGGCCTCGATCCGAACTCACGAGAAGATCATTCTCGCCCTCATTCAGCCCGGCATAGAGATATTGGGGACTTCCGGTTGAAAGTGCCAGGGCGGAAATGTTGCCTCCGGGAAGACCTTGATTGGACAGGTTCCAGGATGTTCCCCCGTCAGAAGAAATGAACAGCCCGTCCTTTTCCATTCCGGCGTAAACCCGGTTCGAGCCGGCAGAGAACAAACAGCTGACATTGTGATGAAAAAGGAAAGAAGAAAACTGGCTGAAGGTGTCCCCGTTGTCCGAGCTCGAATAGATCCCTTGCCCGTCGGTGCCGGCCAGTGTTGTCATAGGGTCAGTGTCAAGGAACGATATGGCAGATATGTCGATCCCCGGCAGGCCATCACCTACCTCTTGCCACTGGTCGCCTAAATTGGTACTTCTGAAGAATCCTCCCGAAGTCGTTCCTGTAAAGATCAGCCCCGTTACCTGGGGAGTAGCGGAGAATGATCTCAAATTCGTGTTGGTGAGACTGTCGTTTTTCTGCGCCCACGTCAGTTCGTCCCCATTGAGCCCTCTGAACACACCCGACTGTGTGGAAGAGAGGTATACGCGGTCGCTGAGATTGGGGTCAACGGTAATATCCACATAATTGAGTGGGGGCAGCCCCGCGCTGGCGGTGGTCCAGAACTCGCCCGAATTCGAACTCCTGTACACCCCGTTGCCCTGCGAGGCGGCGAAGACCCATGACGAAACAATGGGATTGATCGCCAGGAGGAACGAGGAGGTAGTGTCGATCTCTCCCCCGCTCGACAGGCTCCAATTGTTCCCGTAGTCGAAGCTCCTGTATACACCTCTCTCGGTCCCGAGAAAAAGTATCTCCGGGTTTTCAGAGTCCTGAACGACATTATTAATTCTGCTTATGGGCAGACCGGTATCCTTTCGCTGCCAGCTTTCCCCTCCGTCGGTGCTTCGAAAGAAGCCGGATCTGTTCGTGGTCAGAAAGATGGAAGTACTGTCAGAAACGTCCTGTAGAACAGAAGTGACCGTAACTCCGCCGGGCCCCGTATTTTTCCACTCGATACTCTGTCCCGAGACAGAGAACCCGGCACCGAAAATAAGTATTGCTGTCAGTGCAAATACAAATGTTGTTTTATGATAAGATCTCATGTGCGAATCTCCTTACGTTCTTGCCTTTGCGAATGCCTCAACATAATATTATATCAAATTACCGCGTAATGGTCAACTAAGTGTGTTTCCACGTAGATAGAACGCCTGGTCAGGGAGAGAACATGAGCACTGAACTTAATCCTCTCATTTTCAGAGAATACGACATCAGAGGTATTGCTGAAACCGATCTCGTCGATGATGTGATCGAGCTCATAGGCAGATCCTGCGGGACTATTTTCAGCGAAGAGGGTATAGGGGATGTTGCCGTCGGTATGGATGTCAGGCTCAGTTCACCCAGGATCAAAAAAGCGCTGGTCAAAGGACTCTGCGCCTCAGGTGTGAATGTTATTGAGGTCGGAACCGTTCCTACCCCGCTTCTGTATTACGCTGTTGTCAAGCTGGGAGTTGGTGGGGGGGTGATGGTGACGGGCAGTCACAATCCCATTCAGTTCAATGGATTGAAGATAACAAAAGGTACATCAACAATTTACGGCAAAGAGATAGAGCATGTTTACCATGTTGCAAAAAGCGGGAAGCTCAAAGAGGGGGAGGGTACAAAACGGGAGGTGGACATCGTTGGGGATTACCTGGCTGACGTCCAAAGCAGGGTCAAACTGTCCCGCCCCGTCAAAATGGTGATAGATGCCGGCAATGGGACTGCGGGTGAGATAGCACCCGGCATGTTCAGGGACCTGGGCTGCGAGGTCATCGAACTGTTCTGCGATCCTGACGGCAGCTTTCCCAACCATCTGCCTGATCCGACTGTCGAGAAGTACATGAAAGATCTGTCTGAGAGGGTCAAAGAAACCGGGGCTGAAGTGGGGATCGGGTATGACGGTGATGCAGACAGGATAGGGGTGGTGGATGAGAATGGCACCATGATATTCGGCGACAAGCTTCTTGCCGTTTTCGCAGGCGACATGCTGACCAGGATACCGGGAGGATCAGTGATCTTCGACGTGAAATGTTCGCAGGGTCTGGTTGACTATATCCAGAAGCGGTCCGGCAACCCTGTCATGTGGAAGACGGGGCACTCCCTCCTCAAAGCGAAGATGAAGGAGCTGGGCGCCCCCCTCGGCGGGGAGATGAGCGGTCACATGTTCTTTGCCGAAAACTATTACGGCTTCGACGATGCGCTCTACGCCTCACTCAAACTCTGTGAGATAATATCCAGGCACGAGGGGGGCGTTTCTACTCTTTTCGAGGATTTTCCTGATTACATTTCGACACCGGAGATTCGTATCGATTGCCCCGACGAAAAGAAATTCGAGTTGGTCGCGGAGGTCGCCTCCGATTTTGCCGGCCGATTCGAGACGATCGATATCGACGGCGTGAGGGTCATCACCGACGACGGATGGGGTCTCCTGAGGGCCTCGAACACCCAGCCTGTGCTCGTGCTGAGATTCGAGGCACGCACCGAGAAAGGTTTCGAGTCTATCAGAAACCTGTTCAGAGAGTCTCTGATGAAGTACGATTATGTCGACTGCCAGGCTATATAAGGAGCGTTCTGTGCAAATTTATGCTGTAATAATGTCGGGAGGTGTCGGGTCGAGGTTCTGGCCAGTCAGTCGTAAGACGAAACCCAAACAGTTCCTCCCACTGGCTACAAGCAGAAGCCTGCTCAGAGATACATTCGAGCGTGTGCTTCCCTTCGTTCCCGCAGAACGGGTGTATGTGGTCACCGGTACGAAGTACACAGACCTCGTGACCTCTGAACTGCCTGAACTCCCCATTGACAATGTACTGTCAGAACCGGTGGGGAAGAATACAGCACCCTGTATCGGTTATGCAAGCGAGGTGATTTCGAGAATAGACAGGGATGCGGTACTTGTAATACTTCCCGCTGATCACTTCGTTAAAGATAGCGAAAGATTCAGACAGGTGATCTCCCGGGCCTGTGATTATGCCCACGAGACGAAAAGTATCTTAACCATCGGTATCGAACCGGATCGCCCCGAAACAGGATATGGTTACATAAGAGCAACCGAAGCCGTCACGACAACGTCCGGGAAAACTGCACTGAGAGTGGAGGCGTTCCTCGAGAAACCTGACAGGGAAACGGCTGAGTCCTTTGTCGAGTCAGGCAGTTACTACTGGAACGCCGGAATCTTCGTTTCTCCCGTTGGTGTCATGCTCGATTCCATAGCTTCTTTTCTACCCGACATGCACGATAAACTTTCTAAGCTCGCCCGGGAGTTGGGTACCAGTGGGGAACGTGATGCCCTCGACGTTTTTTATAAAAACGTCGAGTCGATATCGATAGACTACGGGGTAATGGAAAAGGCGAAAGATATCTACATGATACGGGGTGACTACGGCTGGAGCGACCTGGGCAGCTGGTACAGCGTACACGAGTTGGGCGATAAAGACGAGGATGGGAACACGGTCCAGAGGGGTGAACTGCTCTCTCTCGGGTCGAAGGGCTGTTATGTCGATGCGGAGGGCAGGTTCGTAGTAATGATAGATGTAGAAGATCTGGTTGCTGTGTGCACCGATCAGGCGGTCCTCATCTGCAGGAAAGACAGAACCCAGAAGGTAAAAGAAGCAGTCGAGATCCTTGAACGGGAACACAGGATCGAGCTACTCTGAGGTTTCCGATTCAAACTTACTGTTGTGGAGATGAGCCTGAATAATTTGATGAACCCTCGAGCAGGTTTTGTGTCATGGAATCAGAAAAAGCAAACAATGATAGAATGTATAAAATCTGTGTCGACAGTCTCGAGTGCGGCAACAGCGGAGATCTGGAGAGCTTGAAGCGGGCGGTGTACACTGTTAAGTTTCTCGAGGGTGATCACCGGCTTCTCGAACCTTTGCGGAGGTTCCTTTCGAAAGGTGATATAAATGTGAAGCGGAGTGTAACCGAGTGTCTGGGCATGCTCAAGCTCGAGGAATGTGTCGAGCCGTTGATCTCCATGATCCACGCGAGCTTTCAGAACAGGGATCAGGAAGTTGGCTCCTTGAGAGAGGAAGCAATTCGTGCCCTCGGGGTCAACGGCCACGAATCAGCAATAGATTTCCTGAGAGAGGTGATGTACGACAGGGTTCACAGGGGTCTCTGGAGCGAGGACGAACGATCTCTGGCCGTGGAGGCCCTTACATGCCTGGCACTTTCAGGGAAACTGAGGGCTCTTGAAATCCTTTCGGGAGGTCTCGATGATCCAGACAGCTTTATCCGGGAACTTTCCAGGGAATCGATGCTCGAAATAAGCGAGAGAAAGTTCTGGCAGGATACGGGCTATAAATCCTTTCTCGCAAGTTTCAAGGAAGATGAAGGTGGAGAAAAAACAGGAAACTGAGAACCAGATCGCGGCGGACCGCATAAAACTGTACGAGGCACGCGAGGCCACGCTCGATCGTATCGTATCTCATATCGGCAGCCCGATCGACATCGACAGTTTTCTTCAGGGGACCGTGAACGAGATCGGAAAGATGATGGGTGCGTGCCGGTGCGATCTTCTCGTGTTCACCGAAAACGAAAAAATGAAGATTGATTACGAGTTCAGGAACAGTGAAACCGTCACATCGAGCCTGAACCTGATCATCCCGGCCGAGAAGGATTTTCTCATTCAATATGCCGGAAACAAGCAGGCGCCAGTGGCCATCAGCGACACCAGTGACAAGAAATATCACGAGATCTTCAGGGGACTTGCGAAAAAGCTGCTGACCCGGTCCTTACTGATCGTTCCCATCGCCTACCGGGGGGGTGTGCTGGGAATGCTGGGTATACACTACACAAAAGCCCAGCGTGATTTCACCGTCCATGAGATCAGGTTCGTTGAATCATTGGCAAAGCAGGTGGCTGTGGGGCTCCAATACACGATGCTCTATCTCGAAAAGGAGAAGGATGTCGAGATAACAGAAACACTTCTCGACATCTCGACCAATCTCAGTTCAAAAATGGAATTTGGAGACATCTCGGAGTTCATAGCAAGAAAGTCCCTCGATCTCCTCAAGGCGGATGTTTCCATGATCGGGGTGGTTGACCGGACGAGAGATGCTCTCGTGATCACCACCTTCCTGGAGTTCGACCGCGGAAAGGTGCGGGCCCGCAAGAAGGGGAGTATCTCACTCGGGACAGAGAAGGAATTAAAAAAAGCTCTTCTCGGGAAGAAAACCCTCTTTCTGATTTCAGAGGATAACAGCAAGCTGTCGAACCTGATGCTGCGAACCATTTCCAGGGGCAAGTCCTGTTTCTTCGTCCCCCTCTTTTTCCAGAACGAGCTTTTCGGTATCATGACGCTGGTTTGGACGAAGGAGGGATTCAGGGCCACCTCACACGAGAACAACCTGGTAGAGGGAATAAGGAACCAGTTGACAACTACTCTCGAGAACAACAAGCTGACCTCCGAAGTTGTGAGGCTGCGGCAGGAATTGAGGGGGAGGACAGCCAGCGAGAGAATCATCGGCAATGATGAAAAACTCAGGGGCTGTATAGAAATGGCGTTGCACGTTTCCAGCGGTCCCACGACCGTCCTGATACAGGGTGAGAGCGGTACGGGGAAAGAACTGATCGCCGATCTTATCCAGGAGAACAGCTCGAGGAAGGATGCGTCATACGTCAAGATCAACTGTGGGGCGATAACCGAATCACTTCTCGAATCGGAACTGTTCGGGTACGAGAAGGGAGCCTTCACAGGTGCGAAAACCATGAGGATAGGAAAGTTCGAACAGGCCAACGCCGGGACCCTCTTCCTCGATGAGGTGGGGGAAATGAGCCAGTCGGCACAGGTCAAGCTGCTCCGCGTCCTTCAGAATGGCGAGTTCCAGAGGGTGGGAGGCAGTGTGACAATCACGACGGATGTCCGGGTCATCGCCGCAACGAATAAGAACCTGGAGGAAGAGGTGACAAAGGGAAACTTCCGAAAGGATCTTTTCTACCGACTCAACGTCTATCCGATCGAACTGCCCCCTTTGAGAGAAAGAAAGGAAGATACACCTCTTCTCGTCAATCACTACCTCCAGGTGTACCGCGCCAAGAGCAATAATTATATTGTCGGCATCACCGAGAACGCGATCAAATCACTCAAGATGTACGACTGGCCGGGAAACGTGAGAGAACTCGAAAATGCCGTCGAAAGGGCCGTGGTCGTGTGCTCGGGAAGAATCATCACAGAAAAGGATCTTCCCGAAGTTGTGATGAATGCCGATGGGACTCTTTTCGAGAGAACCATAGACATTGATATCGGCATGCCTCTCCAGGATGCAGAGGACAAGATCATTCTCGAAACGCTTACCTCGGTCAGGGGAGTCAAGAAAAAAGCTGCCGAGATCCTGGGTATCGGCAGAAAAACGCTCTACCGCAAACTGGAACGGATCGAGGGAAAAGAAGGCTAAGTGCCACAATGACACATATTAAACAAATAACGAGGGATCTCTGTGTTAGAACGACCCACATGGTAGCGGTATCATCTTCGTGTGTATCATAGAGAGACACTTTCAATCTCTTTCTGGTCGATAACGGAGAAAGTTCGGGTTACAGACATTCCAACCCTGTTCATGTGTCGCTATAAGACTTAGGCAAATATTGACTTACGGATTCGCGAAAAATAATGCAATCTTCAGGGGCTTACGGAATGTTTCTTGCTTCTTATGAATAAAATGGCTATTATTGTGGAAAACAGTATATTGAGAAGGTTTTTATACACAGTCTTTTGAGAAAGGACCGGAAAATGGGAAAAAAGAAGTACACGCCTCCGCAGCCAAAGAGTACCTATCTGGGTACGCCGATCACTCCCAAGAAGAGCGGATTGCCCAAGGAGACCGAGTCGCTCTGCCCCGAATGTCAGGCAGTGATCCCGGCGGTTCTCTACAATGAGGATGGCCGAGTCATGATGCTGAAGGCGTGCCCCGATCACGGGGAGATCAAAGATCTTATCTGGTCCGACACCAAACTTTATCTGCAAATGGAGAATTGGGATTTCGGCGACAATTGCGGGATAGCGAATCCCGATGTTCCGGATGCTACGAAGTGTCCGGATGACTGCGGGCTTTGCAACATTCACACGAGCCACACGAGTCTTGCAAACATCGACCTGACGAATCGCTGCAATCTGACATGTCCCGTCTGTTTCGCCAATGCGAATTCTGCCGGTTCTCTCTTCGAGCCCTCAATTGAGCAGGTTTCCATGATGCTCCAGAACCTGAGGGACGAGAAGCCCGTCGCCTGCAGGATAGTCCAGTTCTCCGGTGGTGAACCGCTTGTTTACCCGCATTTCCTGGAAGCTGTGAAAAAGGCCAAAGAGGTTGGATTCAGCCACGTACAGATCGCATCCAACGGTATAAAGCTGGCCGACAGAGATTTCGCGATGCGCTGCGCCGAGGCCGGTCTTCACAGTATTTATCTGCAGTTCGATGGAGTTGATGATGAGATCTACCTGAAAACCCGGGGTGAGCCTCTTTTCAAAACCAAGGTCAAAGCCATGGAGAATATCCGGGAAGCGGGGATGAAGATCGTTTTCGTGCCGACCATCGTGAAGGGTGTCAATGACCACCAGGTCGGGAAGATCCTGGAGTTTGCCCTCGAAAACATCGACATCATGAGCGGGATAAGCTACCAGCCGGTCACCTTTACCGGCAGAATTTCATACAAGGAGAGAGAACAGAAACGGTTCACCCTGACTGACCTGGCCCGCTGTATCGAAGAGCAGACCGGGATTGCACAGATGTACAATGACTGGTATCCTCTCAATAGCACGGCGCCTTTTTCAAGGTTACTCGGAAAGATCAGGGGGGAAGAAACCGTTACGCTGACCTGTCACACACACTGCTCGATAGGCACCTATCTGTTCGTTGATCAGAACAAGAAAGGAGTACCCGTCACGCGATTCATGGATATCGGTGAGATGTACAGAGACATGGACCGGCTTGCCAGCAGCGACGGGTTCCTGTCCAATATAAACACTCTCACCAAGGCGAAAGCTTTCAACTCGCTGAGAAAACATTTCCATGAGGACAGGGCGCCCGAGGGATTGACATTTATGCGTTTCCTCCAGACCCTCGAAGGGTTCGTGGACAAAGACAAGGGCAGGGGAGAGAAGGACGGTACTTATACCTACAAAACCCTACTCGTGGCCGGAATGCACTTCATGGATTCCTACAACTACGACATCGAACGGGTTAAGCGGTGCGTGATCCACTACGCTGCACCCGACGGCAAGATCTATCCTTTCTGCGTCTACAACTCGGGGCCGACAGTGCGGGACAGGATCGAGAAAGAGTATGCTCTCTCAGATGATGACGTACTGCAGAGGGCAGAGGAGGAAAACTATCCGCCGGAGCTTCAGAGGATCGTCAACAGGATCAAGGCCAAGGCGGAGAAAGCCGGCACTCCCATTAGCTAGCTTAGCTATCATCAGCAAAAGAGATTTCGAGTCCCCGTGCTCTCTATTATGGGCCGGGGACTGCTGTTTTATGGCCTATCGCGCCCGGTATTACCGGATCGTGATAGAACAGGAAGTTACCTTCACTGGAATCCCAGTTACTGATACCGAGGTCGGGAGATGTTGTGTGCCGGTAGGTGACCCTCAGTATCTCGCCTGCAGCCGGTGCCTCGGACAGGCTTATCCATCCCGCTGCCAGATCATAGCAGTAGCTGTTTGGATTGATCTTTGTGCTGCCTATCTTCACGGACATGATCTCGTGTACCGGTGGATAGTCGAGGTAGAAGACCTTTTTTACGCCGTTTCCTACCGCGCGCTCACCCACCCTGACACGAAGGCCGTCCCTGTCCACGTCCCCCCAGACCGCTGCCTCGATGACGCTGTAGGTCGTTGAGGTCCACGTCGGAGATGTTGTGAGGGCCGAACCCGTATTTTCGTAGAACATAACTGCTGACCACCACCTGCCGGCTGCGAGGTCCTGATCCCCGTCGGAGTCTACATCTATGAAGGAGACCGAGGAACCGTATCCGGAAGTGTTCGACTGCCAGCCCGGCGTGGTCGAGAGGACGCCGCTGCCGTTGTTGAAGTATACTTTGAAACGGCCCGAACCGCCCAACTGGTTATTGTCAGCAACGGCCAGATCGAGCCAGCCGTCACCATTTACATCACCCATTGTCAGCGTGTTGCCGTCCTGGGAACCATCCGTGGAACTCCAGCTTGCCGTCGTCTCGATATCA
>Ga0255052_10001282_pt1 | contig 19087 bp, 18 predicted proteins | sample JV7_2_21_MG_FD_188632 | JGI IMG/M metagenome (GOLD analysis project Ga0255052, IMG submission 188632) | Seawater microbial communities from Jervis Inlet, British Columbia, Canada - JV7_2_21 | ecosystem: Environmental > Aquatic > Marine > Inlet | place: Canada: British Columbia | collected... | reverse complement strand
ATCGACAGGTGTGAGCACGTACGCCAGGACGATGGCGAATACCGACAGGTGGTTTCTCATTAGTTTTCTCCTTGCGTGCCGCCCGCACGCGCAATGGTTCATGGGTTCACCTGGCCGGTCTCCGGGCTGACGAGCGGATAGACATCCTTTCCGTAGCGCCTTCCCGCGAAACCGATTGCTGGTTTCGCAGTGGCTCCGGGTCGAATATCTCGATCCGGGGGCTACGGTTTAACTCGATCACCGTTGCGGGGGCAGCGTCGGACTGGGCCTGAAGACAGGCTGTACCGACTTCCCGTTCACCCGGTTTTTGCCAAACCGGGTTCACCATGTGAGCAATGTACGATAGGGGCGCGACTGGTCGCTGTCAAGCAAGGGACATTTGCTTGTTTATTCGCTGCCGAGCGGCTATTTTTCGCCGACAACCACAAGACTCGCGCAGCACACAATATGGCAACGTACGACAACAACAACGCATCGCTGGAATTGCGAACGGCACTGCAGGCGGCACGTGCCGCAGCGGACATCAGTCGTAGCTACTATGCGGGGAACTTCACGGTCACGACCAAGGCCGACATGACGCCCGTCACGCGGGCCGACGTGGAGTGCGAGCAGAAGATTCGCGAGATCATTCTTGAGCAATTCCCTGAACACGGATTTTATGGCGAGGAAACCGGCCGCACGCGTGTGGATGCCGACTACCTGTGGCTGGTCGACCCTATCGACGGTACCAAGGGATTTGTGCGCCAGTACCCGTTCTTTTCCACCCAGATTGCGCTGATGCACCAGGGGGCAATCATTCTCGGGGTGTCGAGTGGCACGATGATGGATGAGCTGGCCTGGGCTGAGAAAGGACAGGGCGCCTGGCTCAATGGCGAACGCATCGCTGTGAGCACTATCGACGACCCGGACCGCGCGGCGGTGTCGACGGGTAACCTGAAGTCACTGGCGTTGAGCGAAGGGTGGAGCAAGCTGGGCGATATCGTTGCGCGAGCCGATCGCATACGTGGCTATGGCGACTTCTATCACTATCATCTGCTGGCGGCGGGCAAGATCGAGGCGGTCATCGAATCGGACGTGAATATCCTCGATATCGCTGCGTTGTCGATCATTGTCGAAGAAGCCGGCGGTGTCTTTACCGACCTGAATGGCGGGCCGATCGGCCTCGAGATTCGATCCGTGCTCGCGGCCAACACGGCATTGCACGAGGACTACCTCGGCCGATTAAAGGGGTGGGTGGTCTGAGGACGCGACGAAAAGTTTTTTCGAGCGCCAGTCCACTGCCTCCATCCGGGTGGCGAACAATTCGCTGAGTCTTTCCTCGGTCAGAATATCCGCACTACGGCCGAGTTCCCATCGCCCGTCACCGAACAACAACAGGCAACGATCCGCGTATCGAACAGCCAGGTTAACGTCGTGAAGGCTCGCAATTACGGCTGCGCCCGAGTCGGCGGCGCCGCGAAACACCCGCAACGCATCGAGCTGGTGTTGTGGATCCAGGTGGTTGGTTGGCTCATCGAGCAGGTAAACGTCAGGTGCCTGCGTCAGTATCTGCGCAATACCGAGCCGGCGACGCTCGCCACCGGACAATGTCAGAATGTCTCGCTCCGCTAATGCCGCGAGACCCACGGTCTGGAGCGCGTCTTTTGCCGCCCGATAATCCGCAGCCGACTCCCAGCGAAAGCGGCCGATATGTGGGTGACGCCCAATCAGGGCCGTGTCCATGACGGTCGCCGGAAAGATATCGTCGACATCCTGCGGCAGCAATGCCAGGCGCTGAGCCGTCAGTTGTCGTGGCGTGGTGAACAGGTCCGAGCCCATCAACCGTACCTGGCCGGTATCGGGTAAGCGCAGTCCCGCAAGTGTCATCAGGGTCAGCGTCTTGCCACTGCCGTTTTGCCCCAGCACGGCGACGAGTTCGCCGCGCCTGAGTTCCAGCTGCAGCGCGTCGACCAGGTAACGGCCGGGCACACTCACACGCAGCGCATCACAGCTCAGTATCGATTCGGGCGCGTCTGGCATGTTACTCGGCGAGGCGAATTTCGCTGGCGGTTTGTGGGCCGATGACTGTGTACCGCAAGCTCTTGGGAATGACCGCATCATCGGCCGCGAGCGCGATTCGACCGCCCATTATTTCGGCCCATCGTTGCGGATACAGCGGCTCGCGATCGGGTTCCGCGAGTCCGTCAGGGGCAAGCGGCTGTCCGGTGCCCAGTTCGTATTTATCGGTGGCCCCCAGCGTGTGCATGAATTCATGCGCGATGACCACGTTATTGCCGCTCGCATGCTGACGACTCGCGCGTGCGTTAACGATGCCAACCATGCCTTTTTGCAACCCAACTGAATTCTCGAGCCTGAACCCGTCATCGGGGCTGTGATAGCGAATGAAGATGCGAATATCCGGGTCGATTTTGTCCTGATCGCCGGCCGTACTCGATGCCCACCAGCGCAACTTGAGTGACCACGTCATGACGCCGAGGACTCCGGAGTCCGGGTCGATGGTGGGCGGCTGTTGCCGAACCTCTCGGCCCAGCTCCATCCGTAACGGCCGATCGAGCGTTTTCCCGTAACGCGCAGTTTCCCGCGTGATAAAAGCCTCGATGTCCACAAAATCGTCGACTTCCAGACCCGCGATGTACCTTGCGACGATATCGCTGCCATCCGCATTGATCGGGTAGACCTTGAGCCACAGGCTGTTATTCCAGTCTGTGCTCCGTGACTGTGTCAGCCAGGCACTGACCGCCACGAAGAACAGAATGAACAGCAGGACCGCAATACGGATCGCTTTGAACATTGTCTGGGCTTTCTTACTCCGGCTTCCTGAAGCGCAACACGTAACGATCGGTCTTGCCGCGAATCTCAGGGTCGAAAACACCCTTGCTGTGATCGTCTTCGGCATTGCGCAGTGCATCGCTTTCGCCGTCCAGAACAAAACCGGCTGCGGTAAGTTCGGCGATCACGATCGCCGAATCAATGCGGTGCAACGTGGTACCGGTCTCCCCCGGTGAGCCGCTGGCAGCCTGATGATCCACGATGCCAAGAATGCCACCCGGCCTGATGCCCTTGAACAGTTCGGCATGGAATGCCGGAATGTCGATTTGATCCCAACCGTACTCCTCTGATGACCAGTAAAGGTCGTGGTAGTTGAGAATGATCGTAGCCACATCGAAGCTATCGGCTTCGAGCGCCAACTCATTATTTTCAGCCACCAGGATTGCGGTGTTCGGCAGGCGGCTGTCCGCATGCCGTTTCGTGTGTGCTTCGCCTGCGAAGTTCAAGAGTGGCGTATTCGCGTGTGCGACAACCTTGCCGTTTTCGCCAACGACGTGTGCGAGCAGGTCAGTGTAGTAGCCGCCGCCTGCCCACATCTCGAGGACGACATTACCCGGCTGGACACCGAAGAACTCGAGCACGGCTGCGGGTTGACGACCGGCATCGCTGGCGCGGTCTTCTTCAGGCCGCGTCGCACTGTCGATAGCGGCGGCGTAAATGGACACATCCGGCTCTGCAGAATCGCTGGCCACAGGTCCCGGATCACCGCTCTGCTGACCGCAGCCGGCAATGAATAAAGCGAAAGTAGAAAGCGCGAGTACTGTTTTCATGATCAACTCCGGTGCCTCTTGTGATTTGGATAATACCGGTATCCGACTCACCGTACCCGCCAAAGTGCCGCCCAATAAAAAGCCCCGCGGCGTGAGCGGCGGGGCTAATTGCTCTTTTTATTATCAAAAGAGGTAACTGCAGATTCGGTATCCGGATACAGAGATATTATTATTTTGGATCTGGATCGTATTGTTTTTGTAGTTATTATTCTTCTGGCGTCTAAATCCTGTTAAGTAGCCGTTGAGTGATACCAAGTGCAGTTACACTTCGCTTGGGCAGGGTATTAAAAGCAAGACCTGTGCCAACATGTCGCAGATGGTCCGATATCAAGTATTTAGCGGTTGGTACAGGTTGCTCAGGAAAACGATTGCACGCGTTTTGTAAAGGAAACCGACGCAATTGCTACGCTGCACATCAACTGATTCTAAAACAAGCACGCGTAAGCCTAAGAAAATAAAGAATTTACTAAAGGTCCGGAAGCGACCAACGGTCATTTGTGTGCGAACCGTCCCAACTGAGCCGGTAAATTGTCAAATTATTCGACGGATTCGAGGGATTCGGTCTTCTGGCTACGTTCGATGAGTCCAATCGTGCTGAAAAACCGTCCATTTCGGACCACACCAACCACATTCAGTGTGTCGTTGATGTCATTGAGCGGGTCACCGTCAACTATGACGAGATCGGCACTTGCGCCGGGCGCGATGCGCCCTGCCTGTAATCCAAGTCCCAGTGCCCTGGCGGCATTGATGCCGGCAGTCCGCAACACGTGCCCCTCATCGAGTCCGGCACCGGCCAGGGCGCGAAATTCGGCGTGCAATGCGACCCCGGCTGGCAGTCCGTTGGATTTGCTGCCAAGCACAATCGATGACGATTGTGCGGCCAGCATCGGTACTTCGCTAAAGCGGCGCATCGCGTTGGCATGAGCGTTCAGCAACATTGCCTGGCGCGAGCGAAACAGCGGCTCCAGATCAGGTGTCGTCGCATCAGCCAGGCCGGACAGGACGGCTACAGGCTCCGCAACGTCTGTGAGACGGGCGTCCTCATAACGAATGCCAAGTGGTGACACTGGCAATGCGTTCGTGCTCAGGTTCATGGTCGATATGGTCGCGAGGTCCAGTTGCCAGTCTCGACCAAGAACGAGTGGGCCAGGCACGTCCTTGCCGGACCATGCAGTGTTGAGTGCGTCAGCGGTTGCCGCGTCGGCAACAATGGTTGTCAGGCCGCACGTCAGCAGCTTCGGCCCGAGCGATACATCGACGTCAGCCGGTAGATTCGATTGGCCATCGATGAAACCGGGCAAAACCGTAAGATCACCCATGTCGACCAGAATCGCATCGGGCCATTCGCGGCGCGGTTCAACGGCAACGATGCGACCACCTTCCATGACGACATCCACGTCTTCGCGATAGCCAACACCAACGCCATCGAACAAACGTGCTGCACGTAAAACAAGTCGTCCGTCGGGTTCATTTTCCCGAGGCAGGTCGCGGGCTCGTGGCGGCCCGGGTTGTGGCGTTTCATCGGGATAAACTGTGACGCGAAACGGTACGTTTCTCGACGTCCAGGAATTGAAATCGCGTTTGCGAATCAGGCCATTGGCCGCATACAGCATCGTCTGCCGATCCCGCCATGCAACTGGCGCCACAAAGAAATCCTCATCCTCAATCAACGCCCGGATGAGCAGCGGTTCGGACAGGATGAGCATTTCAGTGGCCAGTGCATCGTCGCCGTGGCGCAAGAAGGTAATCAGGCTTCCGTCAGGTCGCCAGGCGGGGCTGGACAGCCGGGATGTCGAAGACAGGAGCATCCGGTCAGGCTGGGCGTGGCGTCTGAGCATCAACGACCATTTGTCGTCCAGGCGATGTATATAGAGAAGGTCGTCTCCGTCCGCGGACCATACCGGTTCGGATTCGTCACCCGGCAGGTCACTGATACGCCAGGTCAGGCCCGTTGCCAGGTCGAGTTCCCACAGATCAATTCCCGTCTCGAGACGATCGCTTGAATAGACGATGCGGTCACCGTCGGGATGCCAGGAGGGATGATGGTCAAAGAAATGACCTGTCGTGAGCTTACGCGCCGACGCTTCCTCGGTGTCATACAGCCAGAGCTGTTCCTGTCCGGCGTCTCGCGCCTGAAAAACTATGGCGTCAGCTGCCGGTGACCAGCGCGGCCGTCTGGCGCCGGCGGGTCCACCGGAAATAGCCAAGGCAACGCCGCCCCCATTGGGTATGACCCAAATGTCGCCGAGCAGGTCGAACACGATACGGCCGTCAGCTGCAACATCCAGCGAAAAGTTGGTACCGCGCGTCAACGAGACCTGCGCCTCTGCAGTGACTGCAGAGAGCAGCAAGAAAAATACCTGGCAGGCCCTGAACAAACCGCGGGTCAGGGTTGCAGCCGGATGCCGGACCAGCCCCCGACGTCGAACAGGTCATCTTCACGACGAGACAGGGATCGCTCCCACCGTGCCCGGTCATGCATCCGGTCGCTACCCTCTATCCAGAGCTCGATGCGTCTTGGCCAGACGCGAATACCGCCCCAGTGCGGCGGTCGCGCGATAGCGGGCCGGTCCTCGACAGCGATGGACTTGAGGTTCTTCGCCGCCTGGACGCCGAGCTTCATCGCCCGTCTGCCTACTTGTGAGACCAGCGCGGCGCGAGACTCCAGCGGCGAACTTTGGTCAGAGCCCCAGGCGCCGATCTGACTTACCCAGTCTCGAGACGCAAAGTAGGCATCACTTTCTTCAGCAGGCGAACGCACCGCTTCACCCTCCATGCGGACCTGCCGTCCGAACACATCCCAGTGAAATAGCATCGCGATGTGGTTGTTGCTTTCGAGGTGGCGGACTTTGTCGGACTTGTAGTTGGTGTAAAAAACGAGATAACCTGGCTCGGCAACAAAGTCCTTGCACAGAACAACGCGTCCGGCGGGCTGCCCGTCGTCATCAACCGTAATGGCTGTCATCGAGTTCGGGTTTCGCTGCACCTGCTTTGTCACCGCCTCATCGAGCCAGGCTTTCGCCCAACGCATCGGGTCGGATGGCAATTGGGCAGGCAGTTTCGTCGCTGAGCAAGGGTCGGTCACACTTTCCTCCACAAATCTCGTCAAGGCGTCACGCGCCGCATATCCGCGTACCGCCGTCGCGCCGGGGATCTGAAGCGACCTCGAAGCCCTTTTCCCGGTCGACAAGTGTCGCACCTATTCCGCCGAAGTACATATTCAGGTCCGGCATAACATTGACGGGCATATCGACATCCGGGAGGTCGAGTCCGGGTTCCACCATCAGTCTTTCACTCTCGCCACTCGTATCGACATGAAGCCTCGGGTGGGCGATCGCGTCCTCGAGCGACATGCCCATCTGCAGGATATTGACCAGGAACTGATGCAGGGCTGTTGTGATGCGATCCGCTCCGGGAGACCCGGCTGCCAGAACCCGCCCGCTGCGGCGAGCAATGGTCGGCGCCATGTTTGACGGCAAGCGGATTCCCGGCGGCCCGGCATCGAGGCCGCGGCGATTGAGTTCGAGTTCGCCAAGACAATTGTTGAGCCACAAGCCGGTGCCTGGCGGCATTTCACCGGATCCATATCCTGACGAAGCTGTCACCGCACAAGCTACGCCGTTTTCATCAACCGCCGATGTGTGCACTGTCGATGCCGACGCCCATTTGCTCAACAGCTGTCCGCCGGCTGCGGACTGGAGCAGGCGCGCTGCTTCCTGGCCAACGTCATCGGCGAGGTCGAGGCGTCGTGTGCGAAAATCGAGCGTTGCCCGCTGTACTTCTATTAGCCGGGCCAGTGCGTCGGTGGTCCAGTTCTCCTGGTTCAGGTCCGAGCAGGCGAGCAGCATCGCAGCAAGCGTTGCACCGCCGACCGCGGGCGGGGGATTGCTGGCGATCGTCCAGTCATTGATATCCACGGTCAATGATGGGCGTTCGATGGCCTCGAAGTTGCGCAGGTCCTGCAACGTCAGAGCACCACCTCCATCTCGAACGTGCCCGGATATTCTCTTTGCAAGTTCACCATCGTAGAAAACGCGCGCGCCTTCTTCGGCGATGGCCGACAAGGTATCGGCCAGGTGTGGCACGACGATCGGATGGCCGACTGGGTGCAATTTTCCATCGTCGGCGTGCAGGGCGGCAAAGCCGTCGTCACTGCGATCAAAAATTTCCTTGCCGGCATAGCCGAGGTAGTAATGGCAGGCCAACGACAATGGAAAGCCGTCACGTGTCGCGGCAATGGCTGGCAAAAAGAGATCGGCCCAGCGCGCATTGCCGAACCGTTGCCATGCCTGCTCGATCGCGGCCAGCGAGCCCGGTACGGCCACGGAGCCCGGACCGGCCAGCGTTGTGATGCCACCGCCATACTTGAGCGTTACATTACTGACGGCATGGCTGCGATCCCCGGCTGGCAGTTCCATGCCGGGAACTGCGACATTGCCGTCGATCGTGACCGGATCACCGTCCGGTTGCCACACCGTGATGAAAGTGCTGCCCGCCAACGCACAGACGCCCGGTTCAGTGTTCATGGTGAACAGAGCCGCCGCGAGCGCACAGTCAACCGCATTGCCGCCGAGTTCGGCAACTTCATTGGCGCCATCGGCAGCGAGCTGCGACGTCGTTGCGACGGCGACCTTAGTCACTGGCGGGACCTGTCGCCATAGAGATGATGCCTAATAGTGGATAACCGACCGAATGCTCTTGCCTTCGTGCATCAGGTCGAATGCCTTGTTGATGTCTTCGAGTGGCATCGTGTAGGTAATGAACTCGTCGATCTTGATGTCGCCATCCATGTACTGGTCAACCATGCCGGGCAGTTGCGAGCGGCCCTTGCAACCGCCGAAAGCCGTACCGCGCCATACGCGACCCGTCACGAGCTGGAACGGCCTTGTTGATATTTCCTGGCCGGCGCCGGCGACGCCAACAATGACCGACTCACCCCATCCCTTGTGGCAACACTCGAGTGCTGCACGCATCAGCGTGACATTGCCTACGCACTCGAACGAGTAATCCACGCCGCCATCGGTCATGTCGACAATGACGTCCTGGACAGGGGCTGAGTGGTCTTTCGGGTTGAGCGTGTCGGTTGCACCGAATTGTTTCGCCAATTCAAATTTGTCAACATTGATGTCGACGGCGATGATGCGGCCGGCCTTTGCCATGACCGCGCCCTGGATGGCGCTCAGACCGACACCACCAAGACCGAATACTGCCACCGAAGCGCCGGGCTCGACCTTGGCCGTGTTCAGGACTGCACCGATGCCCGTCGTAATGCCACAACCGAGCAAGCAAACTTTCTCGAGAGGCGCTTCCTCGCGGATTTTCGCGACTGATATTTCAGGTAGTACCGTGTACTCGCTGAAGGTCGAGGTACCCATGTAATGGTAGATGGACTTGCCGTTGGCCGAGAATCGCGATGTCCCGTCGGGCATCAGGCCCTGGCCCTGAGTGACGCGGATTTTCTGGCACAAATTGGTTTTGCCGGACGTACAGAAGTTGCACTCACCGCATTCAGGCGTGTACAGCGGAATAACATGGTCGCCGACCTTTACAGACGTCACGCCTTCGCCGATTTCTTCGACAATAGCGCCACCTTCATGGCCCAGGACGGCCGGAAATATCCCTTCAGGATCTTCGCCGGACAGGGTAAATGCGTCCGTGTGACACACTCCTGTCGCGACGTTTCGAAGCAGCACTTCGCCGGCCTTCGGCCCGTCCAGGTCAATCATCTCGATCTCGAGTGGCTTGCCCGCTTCCCAGGCGACTGCAGCGCGTGTCTTCATTGTTATCTCGCTCCACTGTATTTGCGTTCCGGAGGGCGATATTCTCATGATTGCCGGCCCTCCGACAACGCGATGTCGCTTGCCGAGCCTCGCGTGTCTCCTGTAAAACGGAGTTCTTCACCAGCCCTCAGCCCAATCGATAAATATGAGTCTTGACGACCTGCGCAAAGAACTGACCGCCGTCGACCGGCAAATCGTCGACCTGATCGCCGAGCGTCAGCGCCTCGTCAGCGACATTGGCCGCAATAAGCAGTCCACTGGCGCTGGTACGCGCGATTATGCCCGCGAAAAAGACGTTCTCGACATGGGCCGCGTCCAGGCGGAGGAACTCGGCATCGATCCGGACCTGGCCGAAGATGTGCTGCGAAAGCTGATTCGCTCCTCCCTGGCAAGCCAGGAGCGCGAACGGGTCATTGCCGAGGGTAAAGGGGACGGTCAGCGCGTACTTGTCATCGGTGGTGCCGGCAAGATGGGCGGCTGGTTTGTCGACTTCTTCGCATCGCAGGGTTTCGATACAACGATCGCCGATAGCAGCGTCGATGACGGACCGGGACGGTTCAACAGCTGGACCGACGCCGGCGTCGATTACGAGGTCATTGTTGTCGCTGCGCCGCTCGCTGTTTCCGGCCGAATCCTCGCACAGCTGGCAGTACTCAAGCCGACGGGTCTCGTGTTCGACATCGGCTCACTCAAGACACCGCTAATTGACGGGCTGACAGAGATGCGGAGCGCCGGTTGCCGCGTTACGTCACTGCATCCGATGTTCGGCCCGGAAATCCGGCTACTTTCAGGTCACCACCTTATCTTTTGCGATGCCGGCGTGCCCGAGGCAACGCAGGCGGCGAAGGACTTGTTCAGCTCAACCATGGTCGAGCAGCTTGATATGGGACTCGATGATCACGATCGCCTGATCGCGTACGTGCTCGGTTTATCGCACGCCCTGAACATCGCGTTCTTCACAGCGCTGGCCGAGAGCGGTGAGGCGGCGCCAAAACTCGCGAAACTGTCTTCGACAACGTTCGATTCACAGTTGCTCGTGTCGGCAGCGGTCGCGCAGGACAACCCGTACCTGTATTTTGAGATTCAGAACCTGAACAAGTTCGGACTTGGACCACTTGATGCCCTGTGCGACGCAGCGAACCGGATTCGCACAAGCGTCGCAAATGGTGACAAAGAGGGTTTTGTCGAACTCATGGAGAAAGGCCGCCAATACATGGCTTTGCGCGGCTGACCGTAACGACAATCGGAGGGATGCGAGCATGGAAACCGCAGATGATCTCAACACCCGCCTGGCGGCGGCCGAGGGGGAACTCGAAGCATTGAAAGCCGAGGTTGCCCGCAATGATGCCAAGATGCATCGCACGCAGCAGCGGGAACTCAGGTTGTTGCATGCCGATGACCTGCAAACCCTGATTCACGAGCTGACTGGCGGGCTGCGTTCGAGCCACAGCCTCGACCACGTCTCGGTAGTCCTCTGCGACCCCGACCACGATGTGCGCCATTTGTTGCTGGCAGCGGGAACACCTGCCGAGAGCTTCGATGGCTTGTTGATGGTGGAATCCCTTACTGGCCTTGCACCACAGTATGTTGCGCTGCGCCAGCCCTGGCTCGGCGCATTCGCGGCCTGTGATCATCAACTCATTTTTCCGCAGTCCAGAGACCTCGCCAGCGTCGCAATGATCCCGTTGATGCATCGAAGGGAGCTGATCGGCAGCATCAATCTCGGCAGCCGCGATGCAAAACGATACACGCGTGCCCACGCGACGGATTTCCTCGCTCATCTCGGTGTGATCGCATCCTACTGTATTGACAACACAGTGAATCGCGCGCGCCTGCTGCGCAGCGGGTTCACCGATGTGCTCACGGGTTGGCATAACCGCCGCTACCTGCAGGTGCGTTTGCATGAGGAACTTGCGAGAGCGCGACGCGATCGCCATCACGTTGTATGCCTGATGCTCGACGTGGATCATTTCAAGAAGATCAACGATTCTTTCGGTCATGCGGCAGGTGATGCTGTGTTGCAGGAATTGGCAAATCGCATCGACACACAGATTCGTGCCAGTGATGTTGCGGCTCGGTACGGTGGCGAAGAGTTTATTGTGTTGCTTCCTGACACCGAGGTTTCCTCCGGCGTAAAGCTCGCGGAACGCATTCGAAGGGCTGTGGCTTCTGCGCCTTACGTACTTCCGGGCGGCGAGCAGCAGGCGATTACGGCGTCGATCGGTATTGCGGGCGTTGCGCCCGACGCCGACGCCGATGACCTCAAGACGATCGGTGAATCTCTTATTGCTCGCGCCGATGTAGCCCTGTATCGCGCGAAGTCAGACGGTCGGGATCGGGTTGCCATGGACGAGGGTTGATCATGCTTCGAATCCTGAACCTGGTTTTGTTCGCGGTGTGTTGCGCCAGTTGCGGGCAACCACCCGAATCGCAGACACCCGAGGTCAGAAAAGAGCCCGTCGTTGTATACGCAGCCTTTGAGGATGACGCAGCGCTCGTCAATGCGTCTGAACGGTACACCGAGAAAACCGGTGTGCTGGTCATCGTTCGTCGGGGCGCAGCGGCCAGGATTGTTGATGACCTGATCAAAAACAAAGTATCGCCGCCGGCCGACGTTTTGGCGACCCGATCCGTCGTCGATGCATGGCGAGCCGCTGACGAAAGCGCGCTGCGACCGCTGTTCTCGGAGCCAGCTCGCGAGCGGGTGCCGGCGTGGTCCCGGGACCTTGATGATTTGTGGTTCGGAACAAAAGTCCACTCTGCCGTCATCGTGCACAATCTTGCCGGCGTGCATACCGATGACGTGCCTGATGTTGGCGCGCTCGCGAAGCCGCAATTCTCGGGGATGCTCTGCCTGTCTTCGTCCGTGATATCAGTCAATCGCACGGTCATTGCGACGATGGTTAGCGAGCTCGGCGATCGACCGGCAGAGCTTGTCGTTCGAGGCTGGATCAATAACCTTGCGGCGCCGCCGTTTGACGACGAAGAACAGCTGATCAGAGCAATTCAGAGCGGCGCCTGCGGCATTGGCATCGTCTCAAACACAGCGCTCGCTATCGCGAATGCAGATCTTGAGGAAATTGTGCCCGCAACCTGGTACGCCGATGTTGAAACGGTTGGCATCGCGCGACACGCACGTAACCCGGACGGCGCGACAAAGTTTGTGGAGTGGTTGCTCGCAGATTCCGGGTTTACCGAGGTCGTGGGCGACCAGTCCGTGGCCCGGGAGAATGTCAGTATTGTGGCCTGGCATGCCGAAGACGCGATCAAACTGGCCGAACGGGCGAGGTACGACTAGGTTTTCTGCGTTTACCTGGATAGAGGCGGGCGGCTGTCCGACATAAGAAGGTCGAGCGCTTGCTGCGCTTTCTTCGGACTAACCAGGTCGCGCGGCTCGAGCATTTCACACGCGTCGCGAATCATCTGGTCGATATCGACCGGGTAATGCTTACAGTCGTCCGGACGGTCGTGATAGATGCCGCAAATATATTTTTCGTGGTCGGGTACCTTTTCCAGCCACGGGCATCGTGTCAGGGGTTCGCCGGTAGGTGGGCTTACCCAGATCTCGCCATCGCGAACATACTCGAAAATGTCCGGTCGATGAGTTTCCCACCAGTCGATTTCGCGACTTGTCGCCGACAGGCCACCGTTACTATAATGAATACAGCATTTTCCACACTGATTGCAGTCCTTCACGCGACTAGCGCTCGCGAGTCTGGCTGCGACTCATCAGAATCAGGAACAACGGCACGCCGATCGCCGCGGTCAATGCGCCAACCGGTAGTTGCCGTGGCGCCATGATCGTTCGCGCCAGGGTGTCCGCAATGACGAGTAGGCTGCCCCCCGCCAATGCCGATGCCGGAACGACGATGCGGTGATCACTGCCTGCCACAATACGGACGAGGTGCGGTACGACCAGACCGATAAAGCCGATTACGCCTACCGTCGTAACCGACAACGCGGTTGCGAGCGAGGCTGCGGCAAACACGATGTAGCGAAAGCCGATGACCGGCATGCCGACGATCGCGGCCTGGAGTTCGCCGCGGGAGAGAACGTTCAGATGCCTGGCCGACAACGTGGCCCCTGCAGCCAGGAGAAGCATTAACCAAAGCACGCGCCCGGGCTCATAGGCAAAACTCAGGTCACCCATCAGCCAGAACAGCATGCCGCGCAGGTTCTGTTCCGGGCTAAGCGCAAGCAACAGGGTTGTTGCAGCGCTGAACCCGGCGGCGAGCACGACGCCGGTCAGGAGCAGGCGCGCCGGCGCCCAACTTCCGGTTCCATGTGCAATCGAGAACACCAGCAGCGTCGCGGCCATTGCGCCGCCGAACGCTGCAATGTCAATGACGATGCTGCTTAGGCCAAGGATCATCGCGAACAGAGCGGCGACCGCAGCGCCACCAGAACTGCCCAGTATGTACGGCTCTGCCAGCGGATTGCGCAGCAGAACCTGCATGAGGACGCCGGCGATAGCGAGCAAGCCCCCGACCGAGAATGCAGTCAGGGCTCGGGGAAGGCGCAAGTCCAGGATCAGTGCGCGCGTGTTCTCGGGTGCGTCGCCGAATAGTGCGCGCATGGCATCGCCAAAACCGATATCCGCGCTGCCCGAAGCAAGCGCGAAGGCCATCGCGCCGATCGCAATACCGAACAGCCCGGCAAACAACGCTGTTCTCTGCCCGACAAGCAATGAAAATCCCCCGTGTGACTGGAGTCACCGACAATGCCCATATTTCGTGTAAAGTTAAAGGCAGTTAGAGTTTTTGTATCGGTTGCAATGAGCAACGACTGGATTGATGGTGAGGGATTCCGCGCCAACGTCGGCATCATCCTGACTGATGTGGACGGCAGGCTGATGCTGGCCGGCCGTGCAGGCAGCAAGGGCTGGCAGTTTCCACAAGGCGGCGTGCTGGTTGGTGAGGACCCCGAAGAAGCTATGTATCGTGAGCTCCGCGAGGAGGTCGGTCTCGAGCGCACGGATGTTGAGCTGCTAGGCGTGACCTCGGACTGGCTTCGGTACCGGTTGCCCGACAAATTTGTAAGGCGCAACAGCGAGCCGCTTTGCATCGGGCAAAAGCAGCGCTGGTTCATGCTGCATCTCACCTCATCGACGGAAAACGTTCGCTTTGATCTCTGTGACCAGCCCGAATTCGACCGCATTCGCTGGGTTGACTACTGGCGGCCCGTCAATGAAGTGATCTACTTCAAACGTCGTGTTTACGCCCGCGCCCTGCATGAACTCGGATCAACCGCGTATCCGAAGGCCCTGCCGCCGCGGCCACGTTGGTGGCCCAAGCGCTGGCGGGCCGTGTTCGACAAAGACATTGCAGCGCCCAATTCGTGACGTACCGCACTTCTCTCGACCCGGACCACCGCGTAACATAATGTCTTTTCACGGACGAGCCTAAGAATGGCGCGACATTCACCATCACAGACGCACAGCCGCTGGCGCGTTTTCATGATGCGCGCGGTATTTGCCGTGCTGGTCGTCGGATTCGCCTACCTCGTCTTCGAGTTCGGCCGCATCCAGGCGAACTACAACATTGTGGATGCCGGCAAGGAACGTCAGATGTACGAAGATCGCATTGCCGGCCTTGAACAGGATATTGTCGGGCTCAATGAAGAGATCGCGTTGCTTGAAACGCACCGCGATATCGATACCGAGGCCTACAGGGAAGTTGAAGTGAGCCTCACCACGTTACAGGCGAAAATCCAGGAGCAGACCGAGGCCATCGCGTTTTATCGTGGCATCGTGTCTCCTGCGGATGGCGCGGCAGGTCTCAAGGTCCAGGACCTCAGGCTGACGCGCAGCCAGAACGAGCGCGTCTATGACGTGCGCCTGGTACTCGTGCAGTCCTTGCAGCACGATCGCAAGGTGACCGGCGACGTGAACCTGGTTGTACAAGGCGAGGAAGCTGGCGTCGAGACGACATACAGTTATGCACAGTTGCTGCCTGCGGAGTCGAGCGGGGCCTGGCCGTACTCGTTTCGCTATTTTCAGGATTTTGAGCGGCAGATTGTGCTGCCCGATGGGTTCACGCCGGATACGATCACCATTGAAGTACGGTCGAAGACACGGTCGATTTCGAGTATAGATGAGAGTTACTCCTGGACGACAGAGCCGGGTTAACGCGGATAAGTCGCCTGACAAAGGCAGTTTGGAGAATGACATGTTTGGTCGAAAAGAACGCAGGCACACCGTCGTGGACACGCTCGTCGGGGCCAACACCAGGGTCAACGGAGATCTGCATTTCGAAGGCGGCTGTCACGTTGATGGTACTGTCAAAGGCAATGTCAGTGCGGATCCCGAGAGCAATTCGGCGCTCAGCGTCAGCGAAGACGGCAACGTTGAAGGCGGAGTGACCGTTCCGTATGTCGTGCTTCATGGTATCGTGCGCGGCGATGTTTGCGCGGCACAGCGAGTGGAACTCGGGCCCACCGCGCGGGTCATTGGCAATGTGTATTACAATTTGATCGAAATGGCGATTGGCGCCGAGATTAATGGCAAGCTGGTACACCAGCCGGAAGGCCAGGTACCGTTACTCGAACAGACCACTCGTATTGATGAGTCGGCCGCAGTCGCCGCCGAATCGTAAACGAACAGAAACAGGCTTCGAAACATGCAGACAGACGTAACCGCACCAGCGCCGCCACCACCCGTGGTATTTACCGATGCCGCGGCCACGAAGGTCGGCGAGCTTATTGAGGAAGAACAGAATCCGGAGCTCATGCTCAGGGTGTTCATTTCCGGTGGCGGCTGTTCCGGATTTCAATACGGATTCACGTTTGACGAGAAAGTCGAGGACGGCGACAGCGAAGTTGTAAACCAGGGCGTTAAGCTTGTAATTGATCCGATGAGCGTTCAGTACCTGATGGGCGCGGAAATTGATTACAAGGAAGATCTGCAAGGTGCGCAGTTCATCATCCGCAACCCGAACGCGACAACAACCTGCGGCTGTGGATCGTCCTTCTCAACCTGATTCCTCCTCTGAGGTCATCGCTGCCGTTGACCTCGGATCCAATAGTTTTCACATGATCGTTGGTGAGTTGCGCCATGGGCAGCTCATCATCATCGATCGAATTCGCGAAACCGTACGTCTTGCAGAGGGACTGTCCGATAGCGGCGACCTTTCGCCGGTTGCGCGGGCGCGGGCAATCGATTGCCTGTCGCGTTTCGGGGAGCGGCTGCGCGACATGCGTGCGGCCAGCGTGCGTGCCGCAGGAACGAGCACAATCCGTCGGGCCCGCGAAGATACGGGATTCATGGCAGAGGCGGAGTCAGCGCTCGGACATCCGATCGAGGTTATCTCGGGTCTCGAAGAGGCTCGTCTCATTTACAACGGGGTTACGCATAGCCTGCCACCACACGACGGCCTGCGTCTGGTTCTCGACATCGGCGGTGGCAGCACCGAGCTGATACTGGGGCAGGGCGCCGAGCCTCGGGCGCTCGAAAGTGTACACTTGGGTTGCGTGTCGATGACCGAACGCTTCTTCGGCGACGGTAGCATCACAAAGAGGGCATTCGAAAAAGCCCGGGTTGCAGCGCGTCTTGAACTCCGGCCGGTCAAAGCGTTTTTCCGCGGCACCGAGCAAATCGAGTCCATCGGGACGTCAGGGACAATCCGCTCAACCGAGCAAGTCGCAAGCGAACTCGGAATTATTGATTCACACAGCCTGACTCCTGAGGCTCTCGAAAAACTCATCGCCAGGGTTACCGCCTGCGAGTTCATCGACAATCTCTCGCTGCCAGGTCTTTCCGAGCGTCGGGCGCAGGTCTGGCCCGGTGGTCTTGCGATCCTGGCCGAGTTAATGAGCGTGTTGCGCGTCGCCGAGCTCAAAGTCTCAGACGGTGCGTTGCGCGAGGGCCTGCTCTATGACCTGCTCGGCCGACTCAAGCATGAAGATGCGCGTGAACGCAGTGTGCGCGCCATGGAGGCGCGCTATAACGTCGATACCAGCCAGTCGCGACGCGTGGCTAGCACAGCGGTGCTTCTGTTGGATCAATGCAGGGACAAATGGCACCTCGAATCGGCGCTGTTTGCCACTATGCTCGACTGGTCCGCGCGATTGCACGAGATTGGTCTCGACATCTCGCACGACGGCTTCCAGAGGCACGGCGCCTACATCGCCGCCAACGCAGATCTGCCAGGTTTTCCTCGCGCCGAGCAACGATTTCTTGCGTTTCTGATCGGCGGCCAGAGGCACGACATAGATACCCGGGCGCAGAAGATCTTGCCGCGGGTCTGGCGCGAGCCGGCGCTGCGCCTTGCGATACTGTTGCGATTGGCGGTTCTGTTGAACAGAAGTCGGAGTGCTATTGAGATACCAACTACCAAGATTCGCGTTAGCTCGGACTCTATTAGCCTAGCGTTTGATTCCGCTTGGCTAGCGGCCAATCCGCTGACGGTCGCAGACCTCGAGCGTGAAGACGGCTACCTCAAAGCGGTGGGATACAGCCTGACGTTCAGCTAGGCAGTGCCAACTGTTCGAGAAAGATGTCCTGTGCAGAAATACGCTCTTCGCCATCCCTGGGTGAGAGGTGCTCATAACTACCGTCGCCGTGCAGGATCCAGGCCTGACAATTGTCTGACAGGAACAGTTCCAGGTCGGCACGGATCTGGTCCTTCATCGCTTTCTGTCGAATCTCGAAACAGGATTCGTTGCGGCGCAGAAGATTGCGCTCCATCCAGTCGGCGCTGGCGCAATAGAACTCTTCATTGCCGTCGTTCAGGAAGTAGTAGACACGCGAGTGTTCGAGGAATCGTCCGACAATCGATCGCACGTGAATGTTCTCGGACAGGCCCGGTACACCAGGGCGCAGCGAACAGATACCGCGTACGATCAGGTCAATCTTCACGCCAGCTTGCGATGCCTCGTACAGTGCATTGATCATGCCCTGCTCGTTGAGTGAGTTGATCTTGGCAATGATGCGCGCTTCCTTACCATCGCGTGCGTTCTGTGCCTCGCGTTCGATCTTCTCCAGAAGAGACGAGTAAAGATTGAAAGGTGCAGCCATCATCCGCGACATGCCGCTTGATTCGGTGAGGCTTGTTAACTGCATAAATAGCTGGTGGACATCTTCTCCCAGACGCCGGCTGCTGCTCATGTAGCCGTAGTCGGTATACACACGAGTCGTTGCGTGATGGTAGTTGCCGGTACCGAGGTGAACATAGCGGACGAGCTTGTCCGATTCCCGGCGTACAACGAGCGTCATTTTGGCGTGCGTCTTGTAGCCGACCAGGCCGTAAACAACGTGCGCACCGGCCTCCTGCAGGCGGTTTGAAAGAGCGATATTCGCCGCCTCGTCAAAACGGGCCATGAGTTCGATGATGACCGTTACTTCCTTGCCGGAATGTGCTGCATTCACGAGATGATCCACAATCGGCGATTCGGCTCCAGTTCGATAGAGCGTAATTTTGATTGCGAGCACATCGGAGTCGATCGATGCCGTCTTTATGAAATCGATGGTTGGCGCAAATGACTGATACGGATGGTGCAGCAGCACGTTCTTCTGCGTAAGCAAGTCGAAAATGTTCTCGTTGCCCAGGAGTTCCTCGGGCAGCCCCTGTGCAAAGGGCGGGTACAGTAGTTCCCAACTATCCTCGATCTCGCACACGGTCGCGAGGCGGTTCAGGTTCACCGGGCCGTCGACGAGATACGTATCGTGCTCGGCAAGGCCGAAGTTCTCAAGGAGAAACTCCTGCAGATCCG
>Ga0255052_10001281_pt1 | contig 19098 bp, 17 predicted proteins | sample JV7_2_21_MG_FD_188632 | JGI IMG/M metagenome (GOLD analysis project Ga0255052, IMG submission 188632) | Seawater microbial communities from Jervis Inlet, British Columbia, Canada - JV7_2_21 | ecosystem: Environmental > Aquatic > Marine > Inlet | place: Canada: British Columbia | collected... | reverse complement strand
GGACGGAAAAAAAATGGAGAAACTGCTCCTTATTGACATGGACAAATGTACAGGTTGTAAACAGTGCTCCTTAGCTTGTTCTCTTACGAAAGAGGATCTGTTCGACCCCGCAAGAGGAAGAATAAAGATTCTGAAGAAGGAGGACATTGCACTAGGAGTAGAGCTTGTGTGTGAACAATGTGAGACTCACCCGTGTGTAGAGTCTTGCCCGAACAGTGCACTATCGAGAGATGATGCAACAGGGATAATCACAGTTGATAACAATCTCTGTTCATCTCAAGGTGCATGTGTTGATGCTTGTATATACTACGCAATTCGACTCCACCCTGAATCGAGGAAACCAATGTTCTGTGATTTGTGCGGAGGAGATCCGTACTGCGCCAAGCATTGTGTACCTGAAGCAATTACATGGGTTGAGAACACAGATGATGCTCTCAAGACAAAGAAGAAACTACGCTCTGCGCGGATGGCCATGTATCGTGATTTGAAGAAGGAGGTTGCATAAATGATGTACGGACATCAAGGTAAGATATTACATGTTGACTTGAGTAATGGTAAAATATGGACTGAGGATATTCCAGAAGAATGGAGGAAGATGTACGTTGGCTCAAGAGGTATCAACGCTAGACTCCTATGGGATTACTGCAAAGACTCAGAGATAACGTGGGATGATCCCAAAAATATAATCATCTATGCACCAGGAGCTGTTACAGGAACAACTGCACCTGCTTCTGGTCGCACATCTGTTACTACTATTGGTTGTACAACAGGACTTTACTTGAAGAGCAATACAGGAGGTCATTGGGGAGCTGAACTCAAGTTTGCGGGGTATGATCATCTTGTGGTACATGGTGTTGCAAGTGAACCTTCATACATTCTCATCGAGGATGATAATGTAGAGATCCGAAGTGCAAAAGATCTGTGGGGAAAAGACATCATCGAAACTGATAATCTTCTGAAAAAATGGCATGGTGAAGACTCGCGAGGTCTCTACATCGGTCCTGCTGGTGAGAATTTAGTCAGAGCATCTTCTATTCATTGTTCATTATATCACGCCGCTGGAAGAGGTGGAGGAGCGGCAGTAATGGGGAAGAAGAACCTGAAGGCGGTTAGCGTAAGAGGAACAAAACCAATCCGTGTGAAGGACCCCAAGAAGTTTGCTGAGATTGCAGAAGAAATGCGTGAGAATTTGAGAAAAGATAGTGGAGCTCAAGGCCTGCACGGATTCGGAACAGCGGCTTCAATCGGGGCCGTAAACGAGATGCATGCATTTCCTGGTAGGAACTGGCAGACTGGGTACACCGAGAATGTGTATCCTCTCACGGGTCAGGCACTGAATGAGCTTGGATACCTGAAAAGACGAGTCGCATGCTTTGGATGTACAATAGGTTGTCATCGATACTCGGAGATTTCAAAAGGGCCTAACAAGGGAATTGCGAGTGGTGGCCCTGAGTATGAATCTTTTGGAGCACTGGGTAACGGTCCAGGAGTTATTGACACAGAAGGAGTACTTCTTGCCAATGAGATGTGCAACAGACTCGGTCTCGACACAATCACAGCGGGTGGAGTAGCTCAATGGGCAATCGAGAGCTATGAGAGAGGTGTTCTCACAAAAGAAGATACAAACGGTTTGGATCTGGGATGGGGTAAGATTCCTGAGCTCCTTGCAACAATAGAAGCAGTCGCTTTTCGAAAAGGGAAATTAGGTAATCTTCTAGCTGATGGTCTCAAGATAGCCACTGCCAAAGTTGGTCAAGATTCATACAAATGGGCTGTAATGAATGCTAAAGGCTTAGAGCAGTCAAACGTTGAAACGAGGTCGGCGAAAGCCTATGCGCTGGCATTCGCAGTTAATCCGCGAGGGCCAGACCATCTCATGACTGAAACCTTTGCTGAGTTTGGTGCAAGCCCAGAATCAGTTGACGTGATAGAGAAGATAACTGGAGACAAGAAATGGGCATCCTCACACTTTACTGAGTTCAGAGCGGAAATTGTGAGATGGCACGAAGATTGCTATGAGATTACTGAAGCTCTTGGCTTCTGTGTATTCACATCAACAGCAGCCTTTGGCGTCAATCCTGACAACATGACTAGACTCTATGCTGCGGCTACAGGAATTGAGATGACAGAGGAAGAGATGATGCTCACGGGACGACGAGTCTGCACACTTGAAAAAGCATTCAATATCACAAGAGGTGCTACGCGAAAGCATGACAATCTTCCTTGGCGACTCATGAATGAGGGAGCAAATTCAGGACCTCTGAAAGGAGCTACAAACTCCCAAGAGGAACTCGATGAAGCTCTTGATAACTACTATACACTGCACGAGTGGGATCTGAAGACCAGCTGGCCTTATAGGAAGACCCTAGAAAAGCTTGGTCTCAAGGATGTAGCAGATCATCTTGAGAAGCAGAGTATGCTTCCAAAGGAGTAGAGGGGACAACCCCTCTTCTTTTCTTTTTACTGAGAGTGAAAATGATGAAAGGATTCAAAGAATTAGGAGTAGCGATGACAGGAGTGTTTCCTGTCAGTGAAGCAGTTGAATTAGCTAAAGTCGCTGAAAAATCAGGTCTAGGTTCAGCTTGGTTCGCTGAGGATTACTTCTTCCGAGGAGGAATTCCGTACATGGCTGCTGCAGCTATGGCTACAGAGAAAATCAGGTTAGGATTAGGAGTTGTAAATCCCTACTCTCGACATCCTGCACTGATAGCAATGGAGTTTGCGACTCTGGACGAGATGTCCAACATGAGGACTGTTTTTGGATTGGGTTCAGGAGTGCCTTTCTGGATGGATCAAATGGGAATCTATGACAAGAAGCCACTATCTAGGACTCGGGCTTGTGTTAACCTTGTGCGAAAAATAATGACTGGGGAGAATATCAATCACGAAGACAAGTTCTTCACGGCGAAAGATATCAAGCTAGTCTTCAAACCAGTTCGAAAGAGTGCACCAATCTATCTGGCTTTCGAAGGACCTATGGGCTTGGCTCTATCAGGCGAGATTGGTGATGGAGTCATTCTGTCTATCTTCTCTACACCATCCTATGTCAAGAATGCGTGGGAGCGAGTTGCAGAAGGAGCAAAGAAAGTAGGAAAATCATTGGATAACTACGAAATGGTGGTATACATGCCAATGGTAATTGATGACGATCTTGACAAAGCAATCAATACTGCTCGAGAATTCTCGAAACTGTATCTACCGCACTCTCAGCCTGGAGGTCCATTAATGGCTCATGCGGGTGTCACACCAGAGGATACGAAAGCAATGTTCGAAGCAGCAGAGAAAAAAGACGACAAACTACTATCTGAACTCATCACGGATGAATTTGTAAAAGAGCTCTGTCTCGTTGGAAACAAAGAAGCTTGCATCATGAGACTGCAACAGATGATTGATGCAGGGGCAAATACCGTTGTTGCATTTCCAGTACCTGGCACAGAGCCAATTAAAAATGCAAAGATATTGGGCGAAGAGTTTACACATCAGCTTAAGTAGAAGGATTTGAATGAATGCAGGAGTCGGAACCATTCTGTCTGGATGTGGATGGTGAACCAGACCTCACACCGGATATCAAGAAACGAAACAGAATGATAGGGTATGTCGCTGCATTTCTCACTGTTTTCACTTTGGGAACTACAGAGATCTTTGCATCTTGGTACTCTACACAAATGGGTGGGACTCCACTCGAGGCAGGATTAGCCTTTGGTGTATTTGGACTGGTCTACATGTTCTCTCCTGCAATTGGAGGGCGCTTGTCGGACCGTAAAGGACGTAAGAAGACCCTCCTCCTCTCCACAGGTGGGTACATTATTGTAATTATCCTGTTCCTTCTACCGTATGTAAGCCCGTGGCAACTCATTGGAATTCGGGCTTTAGAGGGATTTGTGTTTGGATTTGTTGCTCCCACAATAGAGGGAATGGTTAGCGAACTAGAAACTGAATCAGAAGTTGCGACACTTGGAAATTTCTCAACTTCATGGAGCGCTTCCATGATTCTCCCACCAATGGTGATTGCATATCTGTCAGGTGCTTATGGTGATACATCAGGGATTTTTGTTGTACTTGGAGTAGAGATTCTCGCCCTGATGATTGTTGCAGGATTTCTACAAGGATACAAACGAAAACCCATCACATCATCATCAAATGTCGGGATTCTACCTTCTCCAATCCCTGCTCAAGTAGAAAAAGTAAGTAAAACTTCCCCATTATTCATCGCATCGTATCTGTCTGTAATGCTATGGGGTGTTGTTTCAACCATAGTTTTGGGACTATTTCCATCCTATATCTTATTATTGAGTGATTTAGGATATCCTTTCGCAGCGGAGGATTTTGGGAGCCTCCTATTAGTATGGAATCTGGCTCGAACTTTGACCTTCATCGTAATCGCAAGATTATCCGGAGAACGAATGAAACAGGCTATAATTGCAGGAGCAATACTTTCGGCACTATCTGGATTCTTGCTATTCATCTTCATTGATATCGGGGTTTTCACCATCGCAATGATCCTTTCTGGAATAGCTGTAGGCTTCAACTATTTAGGCGCTCTATATCTAGTAGTTTCAGCTACTGATATTGAGAAAGGTGGGCATGCAGGGTTGGTTGAGAGCATGGGAGGAGTAGGGCTCTTTCTCGGACCCATTGCAGGTGGCTGGCTGATGCAGATCGGATTAACACTTCCGTTTCTCATGTGGTCGTTACTTGGTGTTGTGATTCTGGTTCTGATTGTACTCCTCTTGAGAAGAGATGGTAAACAGAACTAAGTGTCTACTCCTGCTTTAAGACATCATCAAAAGCTCCTTCCAAACATGGAGCCTCATTGATCTTTTTCTTTGGAGGTGGAGGGTACGCTATTTTGCTATGCGACAAACCAGATTCGACAAGCATGAAAGCAGTCTTGATTGCTACTACCCATGGATCAATAATTGGAACATTGAGCTCATTCATAATAGGTTGGAGGTCGACTTCATGGGATAATGCGGTACACCCAAGAACAATGACATCAGCACCATAATTTTGAATGAGTTCCCTACACTCCTGAAGAATGTGTTTCTGTGTCGTTTCGGGTTTCGTTGTGATATCCAGCACTGGTATCGGCAGATAACGAACTCCAGCACAAAACGACTCTAAACCAGCTTTGCTTACACGATGTTCAATGCATTTCTTCAAGGATTCTCCTTGAACGGTAATAACTCCAAATCGTGTTCCTAATGTGAGTGCAAGATGATAAGCAGTATTTCCTGGTACAACAACAGGTATTGTAGAAACTTCTCGTGCTGCCTCAAGAATTGGATCACATGCACAGTCTATCATGATCACATCGTATCCCTCGTTATTAGCTCGAACTATCTGTTCGAGAATGAAAGGAGCATTATAGGCTTCATCAGTAAGTGATTCAATACTATGAGTGCCATGCCTAGGTGTAAAATTTGTAATATCACATCCAGGTGGAGTATGTAATTCCACGAATGCTTTTTTCCCAGGGTCAATCCACCAATCAATACCAGTTGCACCAATGAGGGCTAGTCTTGTCATGTGGTACCTACTCCTATGTGAGTTTCGGGAACAATGAAATAAGTGACTCTGGAAACTAGTGAAGCCTTCCTATTATCTCTTCCATGGGTCTATATTCAAGCTCTGGATGACCATATCTCTCAGGAGAGAATGCTTTCTTTCCGATTTCGGTACTTCCAGCATAACGTAGTCGTTCATGAGCGGGCACAGCTGTTACAACAACTTCCATCCCCTCTTTGAGGTCAGAACTCATTACGCCATGACCTGTGTCTGGATAGTGAAGACAAATGAGATCAGGGAACATGACAACAGGCTCATCATCACTCATGGCCATCATATACTCGTTCTTCACTACTACCTCAAAGCGACCCTTAAGGTTCTCAGGTTTAATCCTAACCAAGACGTGCCAATGTCCAGCCCGGTCTTCGCCTTTAACTTCTTCAATCGTACCTTGGGTTAGTATTTGCCCACCCATTATATTTAGAAAGGCATCAATTGGATTGTTCTTGTTCTCATTAGCATCACGCACTGCTGAACCAAGTTCGATTGACATCGATATGCTGTTTGGAATGACAGCTTTCTTGAGTTGAGCGCCAGATTGATGATAATGATTGTTTGCCCCAGCTCCTCCATCCTGCACAACTGCGAATCTTCCAATCTCGTCAGCTAGTGCTGGAGAAGTACTCTTGTCTACAATTAAGACAGTACCATTCCTAGAAACAACAGGCATTGGGCAGAGTTCAATTCCATAACCCACGAAGGTTATCATCTGAGATTCAGGTGCGGATCTTCCGAGACCGTCCCCATCAACACTGGTTATCCCAGCTCTAGCGGCTAACGAGAGCATCACAGTCGTATTAGTTCCACCCAGTTCAAATGGGACTAGATGGTCCACTTTCTTACCAGTGATCTTTTCAGATATCTTCATGGCTTCGTGGAGTTCGTACCGAGTTTCCCAGGTTTCCAACATATCACCTATTGATGTGAAAGCTTTGACCGACCCCATATATCCACCACAGACAATGAATGCATCATCTTTGATATCTTCAGGAGGTGTGATCTCATATACGCGACCACGTTGATAGTCCCAGTCAACCATTGGCTTCCCAAAGGAAACTGGATCCCCACCTCCGCCTGTACCTAGAATCCCTACACCAGTAAGCATATCGTAAGCGTTCTCTTTTGACAATCTCATTTCATCCAGCCTCAACTAGGTTTAATACTGATCTAATCGGCGGTTCGTGTACCGTCCATTGAATGAACGATCTTGTACCACCGCTTCTTTGCACCAACCTTTGCTCGTCTATTCCAACCGCGGGACTTTGGAGCATCTTCAATCATTTGATGGAGTTTCTTAGCCTGTTCAATCACGTGATCTTTCTGTACTTGTGATATCTCAGTGACTGTCGGTACAAAATTATAGAACTTCTTTAGGTTCTCTGTTACGGTGTAATAAAAGCCCCAATCATCAGCAAGTATGTTTGCTATAAACGGACCATTTACCTTTGTGTCATCTTCTTCTTCACTGACATCGTGTGCTAGAAAAGTGATGATCAGGTCTTTCAAATCCTTAGCGTTTATTTCCACAATTTGTGTCTTCTCGAGAAACAACTCAGCCAATGGTATAGTTGGCTCATCAACTTCTAATCGTTTTCTTTTCTTGAAGTCAATCTTGTGACAGAATTCCAGATGGTCGTAGAAAACATCGATTTTCCTACCTGTGTCTTTGTCAATAAACAGGTCTCGAAGAGTACTAGCTCTTGCAAAACTGGGAGGAACCCAATGATAGCCTAGATCATCTCGAAATAGGTTGATTATTTTTTGCTGATGTTTATAGTATGACATATAGTCAATATCAGTCACTTCTCGGCCCATTTCGATGTGCAGATCACTATACTCTGGGCTCTTTAGTCTAAATGCTAGGCAACCAATTATTCGAAGAGGAACATCCAACCCAGCTGCTGCTTTCTCAATTCTAAGAGCTTCGTCCATGAAATCTTCCTGAATCGGACCGTATTTTTCTGTCATTCGTTGTTTCACCTTTTATTCGAACGCCTGAGCAATTCTAGTGTTGAAGCTACTCGCCATTAAAAACTTGTGTCCTGCAAGCGTTGAAAAGTAGATTTTCTATATCCTACTTAAAGTGCTCGGATATAGTTGCACCATTAAACTTTAAACCAGCCATAACCGTCAAATCTACAATCTGTGTTTAGCATAACACTGAACCTGAGGTAATGAAATGAGAATATTCCTAGCAGCGGACCCGCATGGAAGTCAACAGACTTGGGAAAAGATGTGCAGGGCTCCCAAAGTCTTCAAGGCTGATGTAGCCATGATGTGTGGAGACCTCACAGGTAAGGCAATTACGCCTATAATCCAAGAGAAAGAAGATAGGTGGTATGCACAGCCACATGGTAGTAGGAAGACCTTCAAGAAACAGAAGGACCTTGACAATTTTGTCAAGTTTACCGAAGACGAAGGCTACTATCCGAAAATCCTAACGCCTGAGGATCTGGCCAAACTAAAAGAAACTCCAGGGGCCATCACAAAACTCTTCGAGGAATTGATGGTAAAGAGAATGCAATTGTGGATGGACATGGCCAATGAGAGGATTCCGGAAGAAGTTATGGTAGTTGTGAACCCAGGTAACGATGATGATTATTCAATTGATGAAGTTATCAAGAATGATCCCCGGGTCATCTACCCATTAGAGAGAGTGGTTGATGTACGGGGTTATCCTATGATTAGCCTCGAATGGGTCAATAATACACCTTGGGATACTCATCGGGAATGCTCAGAAGAAGAAATGTTAGAAAAGCTCGAAGCTGAATTTGCACGACTCGAAACAGACGATTACAGCAATCTGTTGTGCAATTTTCATGACCCCCCACATAATTCTGGACTGGATATAGCTCCGACACTAGATGAAGATTTCAAAATAAAGAAATCCGGTGCTATGGAGGTTCTAGGTCCTGTAGGCAGTCACTCAGTTAGAGCAGTGATTGAAAAGTATGAACCATTGCTGGGCATGCATGGTCATATTCATGAAAGTGTCGGATACCGCGAAATTGGTAGAACACTTTGTGTCAATCCTGGTTCAGAGTATCGAGAAGGTATCCTCAAAGGTTTCATTATCAACATTGATGATGGTAAAGTTACAGCTGGCCGCGTAGAACTCTGATTTACACTTCGAATTTGGAGAGTGCATTTGCACTTTCCATCGATCTTTTTCTTTGGCCACTTCACTATTCCAGCGCAATTATATAGTGGCATGCTTTAAGCAGATTTAACAAATTCAATCTGGAATGGTATTTCATGACCCTTATATTAAAGACCAGAACTGACGTTGAATATCTTACAACCGGCTGTACATTCTTCGGAACTGGCGGCGGTGGGGATAAACAACTTGGTCTCAATATGCTGTATCCACATGTTGATGCTGGAAAAACCATTGAGATAGTAGACGTCAGCAAAGTCAAAGATAATGACTGGGTTGCCTGTGCATACTATTCCGGTACAATAGCACCTCCTACACCTGAGATAGAGGCACTTCGAACTCGTTTTCCGTGGGACTATTTTGAGAAGGAGCTTGCTTTGGGTTTGGCTACACTTGAAGATCATATGGGAGTTAAATTCGCTGCTGTTGCTCCATTCGAGTTAGGAGGAGTGAACACACCTGCACCAATCGATGCGGCAGTTAAACATGACATTCCATGTGTGGATGGAGACTACGCTGGACGTGCAGTTCCCGAAATTTGTCAGAACACAGTCTGTGTCAAAGGATACTCTATGGCGCCTATGGCTCTTATTGACTGGTTTGGGAACAAGAGCATTGTTGAACATGTCATCAACTACGAAATGGGTGAAAGGATATCAAAAGGACTAAGTGAAGTAGCATGGGGCAGATTAGGTAATGTTGCTTTTCCAGTTCAAGGAAAGGATTTTCATGATGCTATCATTCCAGATACTCTGACAAAGAGCTACAATGTTGGAAAAATGATTCGTGAGTGTAGAGAGTCTGGTGATGACCCAGCTGAAAAGATAGTTGAGGAAATTGGCGGATGGGTCCTATTTAGAGGAGAGGTTGTAGGAAGAACATGGGAGAACAGAGCGGGATACATGTTCGGAGAAACTGAGATTAAGGGTTCAGGAATTAAACCAGGTGAGAAATTCAAAGTTTGGTTCAAGAATGAAAATCATGTCACTTGGCTTGATGACACACCTTGGGTTATGAGTCCTGACATCATCGAGATAATCGACGCTAAAAGTGGAGAACCTATTACAAACACCGACATCAAGGAAGGGGATAAAGTCAGTGTGATAGGAATGAAAGGGGATTCAATCTTCAGAAGTCCAGAAGGCCTTGAGGTCTTAGGACCTCGACATTTTGGATTTGATCTTGACTACGTGCCAATTGAAAAATTGGTCTAAGATCATGAGGGTCTGCAACTGCGCAAGCAGGCCTTCAAACATCCATGAGATACAATCGTGGATACACTACCTAAGATGGACAACGTAATGTTTTCTAAAGGTTGAAGGTTCTTTCTGAACGATTATACCAGTATAATCAACGTTGAAGAACTTGACGAGATTCTTCTCAGCATCTAGGCCATCCTTCCGCATCATTCTCATGATATAATGGATGAGAATCTGTACCCATTTCTGGAGGATTACATTTTCTCTCTTTGTCAGACTAGGTTTAGATTCCAAGTACTCGAAAATAGCCCAAGCCACTTTGCGATTGAACCATGCACTTACGAGGTAGTTAATCATAACTAAAGCAACGGCTATGAGTGCGAGAGGAATAGCGTATGGTGTTAGGAACGCTACTTGAAATACCCATGTTATCATTAGAATAGGAACTACAATTGTTAGTATAGCTATTGACAAGAAAGACATGTATTGCTTCTTATTCAGGGTAGATTCCACACCTGGTACTTTGGGACCGATTGCAGCTAGCCTGTGGAGAACACCCCTTATTGTTCCCCATTGTTTGGTGAAACTCTGGGGTAAATCACCCTTATTCATGGCCTTGTCGACAAAGCGGAGGTCATAGGTCCTGTTGATGCGATAACCATCAAACACAGATATCAGACTCTTACTAAATTTCAGACTTAATCCAGTCGGATCAAATTTGAAGTCTTCCAAAGAAGTTTGTTTTCCTTTCGTGGATTTTGACCGATGACTCATCTTCCTTTGGCCTCTCCTCGTTGCGACACAGGAACAGCTAATTAATACTATCGATTGCCGGAGCCAGACTTTTTGAGTTTTTAATAATGTTTAAGAACTGGTCAACATGACAAAGCAAGAAGCCCCTTCAAGGTGATTTTGATAAAATGACACAAGACGAAACGTTGCCTGATATTGAATACCTGGGAGTTTGTCCTTATAGTGAGAAGAGACACGAATTCCAGATCAATCCAACTCATGCAAGATTCATTCTTCCTCGTGAGAAGAAGAAGAAAAAGTATCACGCGGGATACGATACAGAATGGAAAGACATCGTTTCATTCGAGGTGTGTGATGTTCATTATGCGAAGGGGGGTGATACCTGGCCAATTGGGGAAGAATTAGTAAATAAGAAATTCAAACCAATTGACTCAGCAGGAATGGTATTTCTGTACATCATGCCATCTGGAACAGCTGTCTTTCCAATATGGACAACGATACCAATCGATGATGTCCCCACTGTAAGAGAACTGATAGAAAAACGTCTTGACAGACCATCTCTCCCAGGTCTGGCTCATCATGGAACATCTGCCGCAGTCAGATACATGCTAGATCATTGTGAAGTCTATACTCGCATCAAAGCGGAGTGGAATGATTGGGTAAAGAAAGGACGTATGGCAAAGCCCATTGCAAAATTCAGAGAAAGAGGTCCAGATTATGTCTATTGCAAGGAAGGAATGGCAATAGATTTCTATGGTGCTGGGGAGCGACTGGAGCAGATGTCTACTTTCTGGCCTTGGAGGAGAGTTAAACGAGTTTTCGCAGATAATGAGGAGCTTGGTGTTCGCTATCAATGGAAAGATGATGCTTACATATTTCATCAACAGGTGTTGGATACTGACCAGCGTCTTGAGTTCAGTCAAGCAGCTGAGAGTGCTTTTGATGCTTACAATGCTTCGGATGATGTTAGTGATTTGCTTATGATTAGACCTTGGTCGTTTCCATCCCGATTTCACAGAACTTGGGACAAACTGGAGGCATTCTCTAGTAAAGCCAGTAGAAACAGGTTCCCACCGATATATGATTTCAAAGAAGAATACTAAAACCAGATTCCAATCAGTTGTCTAAGTTCTTCTTGCTATTTTGCTGGTTTGAGTTGAAAAAAGAAAGGGAAGAAGAGAGCTTGCTGCTCTCTTCAACTATTTTAGGGTCTACTCTGGTGGTAGTTGACCAAAGATAGCGGACATCTCAATACCCTTAGCCTTGTTCTTAGCACCATAGTACATGTAGGCTATTTGGCCTATCAAGTACACAAGAACTGTGAACAGGACTTCGTAGGGTAGTCCAGGCACATAAGCGATTATGGCCCAGAAGAATACCGCTCCTGATACGAGTCCACCTATAGAAATCAATGGGATGCCTAGGACCTTCCAGGCTCCACTTCTCTCCCACAACGTTGGTCGATAGTACGGTAAGGATACCGCAGCTAGCGCCATCTGCCATCGGATGAAGACGTAGGTATAAGCCACGCCGATCAGCGATGCTAAAGCAGTGCCGAAGAAGAATTGTAGAGTTGTTGCATATGCGACAGTACCAACTGAAAGAATCAGCCAGAACCACAGGGTAATGTGTGGTACGTGATACTTCGGATGGACTTTCGCGAATGCCTCAGGACAGAATCTATCCATAGCCATCGAGTGCATTGGTCGCGTCACCCACAGAGCATTACTCGGTGAATCTAATACGCTCGCAAAGATCGGACATAATATCACGAACCAGGCAAGTGGATTAGTTCCAAGAATGACTGCTGCGTAGTTTCCGTAACCTGGGAATACACCACTGACAGAGTTGATACCGTATAGCATTGGACCCATGCTGCTCTCGACTGCGTATGCAGATAGCAGGAAGAAGCCAGCGATGCCAGCCCAACCACCTATATTACTCAGTGGTATGTTCCTACTTGGTTGCGAAACTTCACCCGCTACTGGCATAATCAGGTATGGCCACATACCTCCTACAGCTAGTAAGAGGGCAGGCCCTACCGCAGCAGGGTTGAAGTTAATATACGCAGAGTTATCAAAGGCAGCAATCGGAGCCCATGTTCCGGCACCCATTGTACCCTCCCAGACTGATTGTGTAATAGGTGTTGATATCATAACAAGATCTGCTACCAACAGCGCTGCGATACTGATGAGACCTAGAACTATCGTAAACATTCCCAACCATTTTACGCTGAGATAGCTAAAGACGAATCCTACGAGAATCATCAAAACTGCTGCAGTGAATAGTAGAATGATGTCGCTGCCTAGGGCAGTGGCAAAGGCTACTAAGCCTGCATTTGCTGTAGCAGTTCCTACTACGGTCAAACCGCCTGCGAAAATTTGGACGGCGAAAAAGCTTCCAGTACCTCTAAAGACCGGATTGGTAATTACACTTCGCCAACCTTCCATTACGCCAAAAATGGGGCTCAGACCTCTTCCTGTGAAGTGGTATGAAGCACCTGATCTTGGCATTGCAAGCATCAAACACATGAGGGCAAGTGCTTCAAAGAAGACTGCCCCTGCACCCAGTGCGTACATCGGTAATAGATGCGCACCCGGGTTCCACGTTGAGAGTTGTGGTCCAAAGTATTGGAACCACGGTCCCAGTGTTAGTGCTATTGGAAGGAGAAGTGCAAAACCAGTTCCGACTTCTTTAACAAGTCCGGAGCTCTCTCGCACGAAGAGGAGCTTTTCTTCCTCACTCAATTTGCGTGTTCTCCTTATATTTTACTCTCTCACGACATGATACGAATCGTATCGTGATAGTTCATTGCAAGTCAATTCGTGATATTTAAAGAATCAGGTTACTATATTCAATTGATGAATTAATAGAAAATCACTATAATATCAGCTTCTTTCGAAAGTACGTCAATTGACGCAATAAACAGTTAGTATTGAAGAATTCTATTTAACTTCCTCTTTAAGTATTTTAACTCTATTAAAGATGGAAGATAATGCAAGAATCGTTGATTTCACTAAGATTTCATGCGAAACAAAGAGAAACTCTTCACTGATTTTGAAATGGAGATATCAAGATAGCTTGTGCGGGATCTGACATCAGCGGATGCATGGTGAACTATTACGTTGTATGAGGTAGACGTTTGAAAAAGTCTGTATCAAGTAAAAGAACTTCCACACTCTTTGTCCGGACTCCAGTTCGACTCTCGAGAAGGATATTGAGCAAGATATCGATATCCAGTATGTGAACGGGTGGCACTAAAGCCTTCACGTTTTTAGTTCGATAGCCTAGTGCTTCCTGTATTCCTTCGTTTGTGACGGCACCATTTGTTATAAGGCACCCTTGATTTGCCTGATATTTAGGAAGAGAACCTCGAATTTCGCTGATAAGGTCAACACCTATCTTTTCATCAAATCCACATTTCTTCACATATACAACGACAGGTGAACTTCCACCATCATCGCGCCATGATGTAACAAGTACAACAATCCCATTGTATCTATTAACAACTTCAGCTTCTTCTATGCGAGCTCTGATATTAAGGAGTACTATTTTCGCCAAGTCTTCGAATCCGTCTAGACTAAGCTTGGCTATTTCAGTACGCATTTCACGTCTTGTCGCGCGATTGAAATCCGCAGCTCGAGCACGAACCTCTGAGATTAGCTCCTCATCAATAGCCCCCTCACAAAGATCATTGTACTGGTACAATCCAGGACCAGTTCTGACGAAGTAAGCGGGTCTATTATCTACCTGGGCTTGCTTCCATTCGATAGAAAGTGAAGCTGAAACTGATGCTGGATCACGTGCCAGGGCTTCAGCAATCTCTTTGTAATGGATTGGTTCATTTCGGCCGTGTTGGGCGAGCCATTCTCGTAGTGTCAGTTTTGTTGATTTTCCTGCCAATTCAATCTCAACCGAAATCGTTGTTAGTTCTTGTAAATCGCCGGAATCTTTGGTCATTCATGCCTGTGTATATGTCTTTGGGCGATAGCACGTGCGATTGCAATTTTTGAATCGTCTTACGATTATTGCCCTGACAATCATCAAACCGTGTTAAGATTTGGCGATTTGTCTAAGACCTACTTAGATATACTTAATTTAAACTTTAACTATATATTAAACAGAGTAATCGGTGAAGAATAATAATGACAGAAGTCTTCGTAAAGTTGATGAACAAGGGTCTCAAATATGATGAACACAACAAGTTCACATTTGAAACAAAAGATGATGCCACAGTCAGAGACCTAATTGACGAGCTACATGATGAGTATGGTGAAAGATTCGAAGTATATCTTGAAGATAAAGACAAGAGAGTACTCAGACGAGACGCTATTGTTGTGGTCAATGGAATGAATATGGTTGCTAAGAAGGGAGATAGAACCAAGCTCTCTAAGGGCGACTTGATTGTTTTTATGATTGCAGCTGTTGGTGGATAAAAGAAAGAAGAGGGTGGAGAATTCCCTCAATCAGTCCTCGGGGAAATAATCTGGTTCTAGTATCTCCGGGTCACAAATACCTACAGCAACTGCCATTATCTCCGCTACATCAAGAACTCTAGTGTTTAGATCTGCTTCATACTTACCGTGTGTGAGGTTCATTTCACATGCTGGACAGATAGTGGAAATTATGGTAGCACCAGTTTCAATGAAATCCTTGATTCGTTCATTAGATACTTTCTGTGAATAATCGGGATACATGATTTTACACCCGCCACCTCCACCGCAGCAGAACGCATGTTCCCTGTTTCTAGACATCTCAATGAATTCTACTCCAGGAATTGCTTGGAGCACTTTCCGCGGTGGGTCATAGATATCTTTGTAACGTCCAATCTCGCAGGGGTCGTGATAAGAGACTTTCTTGTTTACAGGTGTTTTGAAACTCAACTTCTTCTTGTCGACAATCTCCTGAAGAACTTCACTTGTGTGACGAACCTTGATTGGTAGTTTTTCCATGCCAAGAAGATGAGGATATTCTTCATCAAAAGCTCTGAAACAGCTTGGGCAAGGTGTTATGATCTCTTTTACACCGCGGTCTTGTAATTTCTTCAGGAATGCCTTTGCATAGTCCTCAGTGTTTTCCATCTTACCGGTGATCCAATAAGGAGTACCACAACAGATCTGGTCATCTCCCAGGAAATCGAGATCGTAACCAGCAGCTTGCAGGAGTTGTACTAGGATGTTGGTCTTCTCCTTGAACCTATGGCTAGCAAGACATCCAGGATAAAATAGTGTACCAGATCCCTTATTGAACTCAAGTCCCTCAGACCATTTGTTATGGACTTTTGGGGGGTCTGCAAATATGTTACCTGAAGAAGTGACTGTATCCGCCATGTTAGCTCCATCTTCAGGGATTTTGATTCCCAGATCAACGAAGTCTTGACGCATTGCTTTAGTGATTTCAATCACATCAATCTGAGCAGCCTTCTTGCACTCCTCTCTGCATCTCCCACACATGAAACAACCGAAGATACGTTCTGCAAGGTCCTCAGAATATTCCAACTTCCCTTCGAGTATGGCTCTCGCAATTGCCATGCGACCTCTCGCGGTAGAGGACTCCCAGTGTTGTGTGAAAATCTCAGGACACCGATCATTATAATCAATACCGCGGCAAAACTCACATCGTCCACAGGCATAGATCATATCCTTGTACTCTTCGATTCTCATCTCAATTCCTCCTCTGGAATGAAGATTCCGCGTTGGAGTATGTTCTTTGGATCCAGTGTTTTCTTGAGTGTCTTGAGCAATCGATAGTAGCCAGTATCTCGTTCAGCAACAAACCGACGAAGTCCATCACGACCACCTATACCATATGGAACTACGGGACCTCTAAGCGTGATTTCGTCAATCTCATCAGCCATCTTTACAAGTTCTTTCCATTCTTCAGGCTCACGATAGTTTGTCACCATAAAGGCAAGCCAGTCCCTTGGTAGAATCTGGCCCCCAAATCCAGCCTTGGTATATCCTCTTTTCTCGATGAGTTCCTCTTTCCAAATCTTGTACATGTACGGAATGTCATCGATACGGAGGGAGCCAGAACCAAAGAAGTGCCAGACACCAGCATTGAACAGGTCTGCTAACCCTGTGAGGATTCGTCCGAAATAATCATCTGCCGGGGCACGGTCTCCAATCTCTCCACCCAACTCATTGAGTTTCTCAATAATCTTCTTCTTCCTATAGTCGACAATCTCTTGTTCATAGCCGAAAATATCCATCATCAGGAAGAAAACTTCAGGTGCTGAAGGCTCCACCCAGAGGTAAATACCCTGCATGTATTCATCACCAACATGTCTATTGATGAAATGGCCGAATTCAATAACATCTTCGAGAGTCTTCATTGTCGCGGTGAGGCGTTCAGACACTTCGGTTGTTGGTCGAATTCGAATAGAGAGTTCAGTACACACGCCGAGAATACCTTCCGCCCCAATGAACATACCCGCAAGGTCGGGTCCTAGACATTGGCGTTTGAATTTCCCAGCACTTGGCCAAGCTGCAGAACCAGTTTCTACGATGTCGCCGTTCGGAAGAACCATCTCAAGAGTGATAATATCTTGATTACCATGGAAACCAAATTTCGCTGTCGAATGTGGGCCTCCTCCAGCCTTCATGACCGAACCACCAATTGTCATTGCAGGACCCCCTGCTTCACTGCAGAGGTAGGTTAAACCTCTTTTTCGTAATTCTCGATCCAATTTAGCCCAAGTGCAGTTCGGCTGGACGGTGGCTACAAGATCTCGTTCGTTGATATCTAGAATCTTGTTCATGCGGCCGAGATCGAGCATGATACCTGGTTCTTGGGGGAGGAAGGCATCCCAGTGAGACGTACCGCCGCCGCGAATGTACACAGGAACATCCTGCTCATTTGCAATTTTCAAAATGGCTTGAATCTCTTCACGGGTATCAGGCAGCACGACATGAGTTGGCATCTTTTGATCTGCTGGACTCAAATCGCGACTATATGGAATCATATCGAAGTCTTTGTCAGTGACTCGACTTGAGGTAACAACCTCTTGTAGAAGAGCCGTGACCTTCTTGATGTCGACCATACTTATTCTCTCCATTGACTACTGGAGAAGAGGAATAACCTACCGATTAATTAAAGACTGCGGTCTTATCCCAGTTTAATAGAGATTATATAAAACGAGGAAATCTGATGAATCCACGAGAGAGATTCCAAGCAGCTGTAAACCATGAAGAACCAGATAGAGTCCCAATAGATTATTGGACAACACCTCAAGCATACGAAAATCTCAGGGATTATCTCGGGATTACCGCACCTGAAACTCAAGAATGGGGAATCATGTCTGAATGGAAAACTTCGGAGCAATTGTTGCGAAGATTGGGCGTAGATTTTAGACGCGTGTACATGAAGGCCTCTGCTGGTTTCAAACCTCAACCTCTACCAGATGGTTCCATTGAAACCGAGTTCAAATGCGGAATGACAACGATTGGTGAATATAGTGAAGTGACCTACTACCCGTGGGCTGAGTTCACAGAAGTTGAGCAGGTAGTGGAGTTCGATTGGATTGATCCTGGTGACCCTTCAAAGATGGAGGGTGTTGTTGAATGGGCCAAGTACCTTCATGAAGAAACTGACTATGCTGTTATTGGAATGGTCGGAGGGCCTTGGGGAGTTTTTGAGATCGTAGCTCACTATATGAGAGGTTTTGACAAGTTTCTCATAGACATCCTAAAGAGACCTGACCTCGCTGAGGCTATGATGGACAAGAGCATGGAATTAGCCCTTGAACTGAATCGTGTCCTTCTGGATGAGGTCGGAAACTACCTCGATGTTGTACAGGTAGGTGATGACCTGGGTCATCAGGACGGTCTATTGATGAGCCCGCGAATCTATCGAAAGATGATCAAACACAGACACAAGAAGATCTACTCGGACATCCATCGTAGGGCACCCCATGTCAAGATCCTCTATCATTCTTGTGGGGCTATTGAGCCAATGATCGGAGATTTGATTGAGGTTGATGTTGACATTCTCAATCCTATCCAACCATTAGCGAAGGGAATGGATTCTGCAGGACTCAAAGAGAAGTACGGTGATAAGCTTACATTCCATGGAGGTATTGACCTTCAACATGCAATGTCCGCCCAGGGAACAATCGAAGAAGTACGACAGGAAGTTGATACACGACTTAATGCCCTAGGCCATGGTGGAGGGTATATTCTGGCTCCAGCACACAACATCCAACCTGAATCCACACCGGAGAAGATTCTCGAGCTATATGACTATGCAAGGAAGAGAGGAGTATATCCTATATCCTGATCATGGAATGGGTTTCTCCTTATGGAGGTCATGTGGGTCCTCACCCTCGTCCAATTTGTCGGACCACCAATCATCAGTTACCGCTACTTCCTCAGCATGCGTGAGGACTTCCTCTATTCGATTCGCAGGGATGACAACAATTCC
>Ga0255052_10001280_pt1 | contig 19100 bp, 17 predicted proteins | sample JV7_2_21_MG_FD_188632 | JGI IMG/M metagenome (GOLD analysis project Ga0255052, IMG submission 188632) | Seawater microbial communities from Jervis Inlet, British Columbia, Canada - JV7_2_21 | ecosystem: Environmental > Aquatic > Marine > Inlet | place: Canada: British Columbia | collected... | reverse complement strand
CCGTTGCTATCGTTATCCCTCTTGCCTTCTCCTCGGGTGCATTGTCTATCGAGTCAAACGCCCTGAACTGTGCACCGCCCTTTAACGCCAGATACTTTGTAATTGCCGCTGTTAATGTCGTCTTACCATGGTCTACATGCCCTATTGTCCCCACGTTTATGTGAGGCTTTACCCTTTCAAATTTAGCCTTAGCCATTTTAGCCCCCTAATAAAAATTTAAAGTTAAAAGTGAAAAGTTAAGAATTCTAAATCTACAAACAACTTTTAACTTATAACTATTAACTGTTTCTTTATTCTCCTCTAACCTTTACTATAATATCTTCAGAAATCCCTTTTGGGATTTCATCGTAATTGGAAAACTGCATAGTATACGTTGCACGTCCCTGAGTCGTTGATCTCAAATCAGTTGCATAACCGAACATTGATGAAAGCGGGACCTGTGCTTCGATAATCTGAACCTTAGCCCTTTGCGTCATTGTCTGAATCTTGCCCCTCCTGGAATTCAGATCACCTATAACATCCCCCATATATTCTTCAGGAGTTACAACCTCTATAATCATCACCGGTTCGAGCAATACCGGTTTAGCCTTTTTTATAGCGCCTTTTACCGCCATAGAGGCAGCGATCTTGAACGCGATCTCAGATGAATCCACCTCATGGTATGAACCGTCAAACAAGGTAACCTTTATATCCACAACCGGATAACCTGCGAGCACACCGTCCTCAAGTGCCTCCTTAACCCCTTTCTCAACAGCAGGGATGTATTCTCTAGGGATAGACCCGCCCACAATCTTATTTACAAACTCAAAATTCTTACCCGGTTCCAGCGGTTCAACCTCAATGTAAACATGTCCATACTGACCGCGACCGCCTGACTGTCTGACATATCTGCTTTCTTCTTTTATTTTTTGCCTTATGGTCTCCCTGTAAGCAACCTGCGGCTTACCTACATTTGCACCCACCTTAAATTCCCTGAGAAGGCGGTCTACTATAATATCAAGATGAAGTTCCCCCATACCCGATATTATGGTCTGACCTGTCTCTTCGTTATAAGAAATCTTAAAAGAAGGGTCCTCCTGTGCAAGCTTCACGAGAGAGAGAGAGAGTCTTTCCTGATCTGTTTTTGTTTTCGGTTCAATAGCGACTGAGATGACCGGTACAGGAAATTCTATGGCTTCCAGGATTACCGGTTTGTCTTCGCTACACAGTGTATCACCCGTAAGGGTATTCTTTAATCCTACAACAGCGACAATATCTCCTGCGTGGATATCTTTAATCTCTTCCCTTTTATTTGAATGCATCTTCAAAAGCCTTCCAACTCGCTCTTTTTTATCTTTGGTCGAATTGTAGATATAAGAACCTGCTGACATCATACCGGAGTAAACCCTCAGGAACGTGAGCTGGCCGACAAAGGGGTCAGTCATTATCTTAAATGCAAGCGCGGAGAAAGGCTCCTTATCTGATATTTTTCTTACAACTTCTTTGCCGGTATCAGGATCAATCCCTGTCACAGGAGGGACATCCAGAGGACATGGCAGGTAATCAACTATTGCATCAAGCAGCTGCTGTATACCTTTGTTCTTGAATGCAGAACCACAGGCAACAGGCGTAATCCTCAGTTCAACAGTTCCCTTTCTAAGGGCAGCCTTTATAACGTCAGGCTCTATTTCTTCTCCTGAGAGGTATTTATTCATTATCCCCTCGTCAAAATCAGCAAGTGTCTCAATCATCTTTTCCCTGTATTCAAGTGCCAGTGGAAGAAACTCCTTGGGAATTTCAGTTTCAATAAACTCTGCACCTAATGTTTCATCATCAAACACATAAGCCTTCATATTAACAAGGTCTACAGGCCCCCTGAAGGCGTTCTCTTTGCCTATTGGTATCTGTACAGGAACAGGCACTGCCCCCAGCCGCTCTATCATGGAGTTAACGCTCATGGCAAAATCCGCGCCAACCCTGTCCATTTTGTTTATAAATGCAATCCTTGGGACCTTATATTTATCAGCCTGTCTCCAGACAGTCTCTGACTGTGGTTCCACTCCTGCGACGGCATCAAAAGCCGCAACTGCACCGTCAAGGACCCTTAAAGAGCGTTCAACTTCTATGGTAAAGTCAACATGACCGGGCGTATCGATTATATTAATTCTGTGATCTTTCCAAAAGCACGTAGTAGCGGCTGATGTAATGGTAATACCCCTCTCCTGCTCCTGAGGCATCCAGTCCATAACAGCCGTACCTTCATGAACCTCTCCCATCTTATATGTCACTCCTGTGTAGAAGAGGATACGTTCTGTGGTCGTAGTTTTCCCTGCATCTATGTGGGCCATAATTCCAATATTCCTTGTCTTTTTCAGCGCGGTGTGTGTCAATGTATCTCTCTCTTTTTACCATCTATAATGGGCAAAGGCCTTATTGGCTTCAGCCATCCTGTGGGTATCTTCCCTCTTTTTAACAGATGCCCCTGTCTTGTTTGCTGCCTCCATAAGTTCAGCAGCAAGCTTTTCTTTCATTGACTTTTCCGGTCTTTTTTTGGAAAAACCCAAAATCCACCTAAAGGCCAATGCCGTCCTTCGCTGGGCCCTGACATCCACAGGGACCTGGTATGTTGCACCTCCAACACGCCTTGATTTGACCTCAACAACGGGCTTTACATTCTCAAGTGCTGCCTTGAAAACCTTCATCGGGTCACTTCCGGTTTTAGCCTTTATAACATCAAGTGCTCCATAGCACATCTTCTCTGCTACAGATTTTTTGCCTGATTCCATTATTGAATTAATAAACTTGCTTACAAGCTTGCTGTTATACATGGGATCTGGCAAAATTTCTCTCTTATTTATAACTTTTTTTCTCGACATATTCGATTACCTTATTATTTAGGCCTCTTGGCGCCGTATTTCGACCTGCCGCACTTGCGGTCAGCAACGCCAAGGGTATCGAGGGTACCCCTTACGATGTGGTATCTAACACCTGGAAGGTCTTTTACTTTGCCACCTCTTATAAGAACAATTGAATGCTCCTGGAGGTTGTGACCTACGCCTGGAATATAAGCGGTAACTTCCATTCCATTAGTCAGCCTTATTCTTGCAACTTTTCTTAGTGCTGAGTTCGGCTTCTTCGGAGTTGTTGTATAGACCCTTGTGCATACTCCTCTCTTTTGAGGACACATCTTAAGCGCAGGACTTTTTGTCTTATTTCGTACCTTCTTCCGCCCATTATGTATAAGTTGTTCTATCGTCGGCATTTTTGCTCCACTCTAAAATTAGTCGTTTTACTCCAATGCCCTTGTTTTAAGGGTGAAACTTAAAGAGTTTATCAGGGGAATTCTTTTTTGTCAATAGGGGGTTAGAAGTCAGTGCCCTTAACAGTTGCTGCCGGTACAGTGTGTATTATTTGCTCGCTTTCTATCCCCCGGGATGAATTCAAGGAATAAACCATACGTCCAACCTTCTACACTGATTATGCTACCAGAAAAATCCGAGAAGAACTGTAAAAACAACACCTTTTAACAGCTCTATGTTGCCGGTTGTCACTAGTTTCTCATCTCTCATCCAAAGGACATATACAAAATTTTCAAACAGAGGCAGGAGCACAATAGCTGATATATTCAGATAGTAAAAAAAAACTATAAAAGAAGCTGCGCAGTAGAGAATCATCAACCACCTGTATGCAAGAGTTTTTTTTATCCTTGCCTTTACCTTAAAAACACCTGCTGCAAAAAAAATAAACACAGCAAGATACAGCCTTAATGACAGCTCACCTGTAATTACAAAATAAATAACAGGTGCTGACAAAGTCAGCAGGGCAAAACCGGTAAGCTCAGTAAATATATTATGTTCCTGCCTGCCTGACAGCAAAATCACATAACCGAAAACAAGAGGGGAAAAAACTAAAAATGGCTTTGCACCTTCAGTCAAAAACGGGATTAATAAAGCAATGCCTGCCAGACTGAAAAACATAAACCACAGCAGGTGTTCTTTTTCCCGTCCCCCTGTCCTTAATACTGATGACAGGGGATTTTTAGAATTTATAAGAAATATCAGCCCAAGGACGGTCAGGAGTGTCGCTAAAGAAAAATCTTTCCCTGTCTGCCACGGACGTGCAAGCAAACCTGCGGTGATTCCGGCTGAACAGGAAAAAATAAAAACTGCCCATGAACCGTACTCTTTGACAATAGGAATTTTCATAAGAAACAATTAGATGCACAGATTATTTACAGACGGACACTGACAGGACTTCAGTCTATTTCTCTATGATTTTAACCTTTATCTCAATTCTCTCATTAGGATTATCCCTTCTGTCCCTTGGCTGACTCACTATCTTGTCAGCCACTTCCATACCTGACACAACCTCTCCAAATCCGGTGTATTGATTATTAAGAAAGAAAGAGTCAGCTACGCAGATAAAAAACTGGGAGCCTGCACTATCAGGGTTAGCAGACCTTGCCATGGAAAGGATTCCCTTTTTATGCGGCTTATCATTAAACTCGGCCTTAAGAGAATACCCGGGATTGCCCATACCATGTTTTGACTTATCGGGATTTTTTGAGTTTTGATCACCTCCCTGTATCATAAAGCCGGGAATCACCCTGTGGAATGTTGTACCGTCATAAAACCCTTTTTTTGCAAGTTCAATAAAATTATTTACATGGTTTGGCGCTACATCAGGAAAGAACTTCAGTTCAATGTTCCCGAACTTCGTCTCAACAAGCGCCTTTGTCTCAGCCATTTTTTTTATCTCCTCTTTTGTAAATTTTTTGTGCACAGGCCCGGCATAAGCAGAAACAATAAAGAATTGCGTTAAAATCAGCAAAGAAGCCATTCCAATAAATCTCATTAAAAACCTCCTGTTTGGTGTAATTGGCAAGATTTTAAATTTATACATATTCTAATCGATTATTTATCGTTAGTCATAGATTATAGCAGAATCCACTTACTGCTTGTAAATAAGCAGTTACAAATGTCCGACATCAAACTACCACTGCGTTTATAGTGACCCTGCTCAAAAGCAGGGAAAATCCCTGTGTTTCAAAAAAAAACTGATAACTTCTCATGAAATTGGCAAGAATCTTCTATTTTTGTTGAAAAGAAAAATCTTTTGTGTTAATTTTAACAATTAATACTGAACGGAAAGTTAAGACAAGAGAAAAGAATAAATAAAATACTTAGCACAGGGGACTTCTTTTACGCACCCTTAAATACATGGAATTCGTTAACATAATTACAGGGCTGGCTTATCTTGCTTCAGCCATCATTCTTATAACGAAAACAAAGAACACTAAATTACCTGCATCTAAAAATATTTTCTGGGCCTTAACAGCCTTTTCCATCATGAAAGCCATAGCTGTATTATCGGGGTCAGCTTCAGAATTAATTCCCACTGAAAGCCGGCAGATAATAAGCATCCCGCACCGGGAATTTTTTTCCACACTCAGTTTAACGTCTTCGGGAATTTCAAATATATTTCTCCTTCATTTTGGCATCAGTTCATTAAGTTACAAGACATCCCTTAGGTTAAGTTATGAGTATTTTCCTATCATCTTATTCCTGCTTTACATTGTTTTATATATTTCAGGGGCTATAAATCCTCAAGACGTCGAGAGATTAAACCACTACAGCTTTGGCTTTAACGGCGCTTTGCTTGGAAGTATAGGATGTTTTAATCTCTACTTAATTAAGAAAACTTCCGGAGAGAAGAAAATGCTTTCCGGTTTCTTAGTCTGTTGCCTTGGCCTTTTCGTTTATTCCCTGTCTGATGGTATCATGGTAGACCCTATCTCTAAAATTCCATTGATAAGGGGTATCAGGATAGAGCTTATAGAAATGTTAAGGCTGTTCCCTGCCGCCTGCATATTAATTTCTTCTTTATTTATTGTTAGACTGCTGAAAAAAGAGCAGAAGTCAAAGATAGGTTTTATTTAACGCTTCTTCATCCCTACCAAAACAGTTTTTCAGCTTTTAAAGGGGGAAATGTTTTTTCACTTCACATCAGGACAAAACACTAAAAACAGACAAACAAATAGTAGTTAAAGGCTAATTTCCATGCAGGACGAACCATCTTATCTTGTTATTCCGGCAGCAGGACTTGGCACACGAATGCGGGCAATCCGTCCTGATGTGCCAAAAGAGATGCTTCCTCTCGGGAATAAGCCTGCTATTCAATACACAGTGGCAGAAGGATTGTCAGCCGGCATTAAAAATGTCGTTATCATAATAAACAGACAAAAAGAGATTATAAGGAAGTATTTTGAAGACAGAAAATTCAGCAGTGATATGTTCCCTCTCGCAGTTGAGGAAATAGAAGAGCTCAAAAGAGAATGTTCTATCACTTTTCTTTATCAAAAAGAGTCATTAGGCGAATCTGATGCTATAAGCCTTGCCCGGGATGTTGTCAATAATCATTCTGCAGCCATAATCTATCCTGATAACATCTATTTCCCGGCTCAAAACGGGTCCCTGGCTCAAGGGGCGCTGAAAATGCTAAAACACGTCTTCAGGCAATACAAAAAAGATGTTTCAGCCCTTATGCAGGTAACAGAAAAAAATGCTCCGGGTATAAGCAACTCGGGGAGAGCAGACCTCCTACATTTAAGAGACAATGTTTTTCGTATCATGGGGTTTCATCCAAAAGGTGAAAGCCATTTTGTTCTGCGTTTCAGGGAAGAATTGCGCACCTGCGGATTAAGCATCACAGGCCCCCATCTTTTTGAATACATTAAAAGGGCCAAAAGAATAAACAAAGAAAAAGAATTTACAGATGTGCCGGTTAAGAGCTTTATTTTAAAGGAAAAAGGCCTCCTTGGCTGTCGTCTTCCCGGGACAGTATTTGATATTGGAAACCCAAAAGGCTATGTGCTTTGCCTGGAATATATCAAAAAAACCCACTCACCTATTAAACCACTTTAACAAGACAAATCATCCGTCAAAATTGCATTTAAACAATTCGCTGTGAGATAATCAAAGATGTCCTTAAATCTATCTCGTTTTCAGAAACCAAGTCGTTATATAGGTAATGAGGTTAACAGCATCTGTAAAGAAGCTGATATAAAAATAGCCCTTTGCTTCCCTGACACCTATGAGATCGGGATGTCACACATGGGACTTCAGATACTCTACTCAATAATAAACAGCATACCCAATGCATCTGCTGAAAGGGTTTATGCACCATGGGTTGATTACGAGGCTTTTTTGCGAGAAAAGAAGGTCTGTCTCCCATCTATTGAGAGCAAACGCCCTTTAAAGGATTTTGACATTATCGGCTTTACACTCCAGTACGAACTCTCTTACACCAACGTTCTTAACATGCTTGATTTAGGCAGAATCCCGATAAGGGCTGATGACAGGGAAGACAACCACCCGCTTATTATTGCAGGAGGTCCCTGCACAGTGAACCCGCTTCCCCTTGTTCCTTTCATAGACGCCTTTGTAATCGGTGACGGAGAGGAAGTCATAGAGGAGATTATAGATGTTTATACTGAAGGCAGAAGTAAAGAAAACCTTTTAAGAACGCTCTCCGAAATAGAAGGGGTTTATGTTCCGGCAGTTCATTCGAAAAACGGACAGAAAGTAAGGAAAAGACTCGTTAAAAATCTTGACAAGGCGCCATTCCCTGAAGCCCCGGTGGTGCCTTTTACTTCGATTGTCCACGACAGGGCAAAGATTGAGATATCAAGGGGCTGTTCAAGGGGCTGCCGTTTCTGTCAGGCCGGAATGATTTACAGGCCCTTGCGGGAAAGATCTCTTGAAAATGTTCTGTCTCTGGCACAGAAATCAATTTCAAATACAGGCTACGATGAAATTTCTTTTAGCTCTCTCAGCATAGGAGACTACAGTAACCTGTTCCCGTTAATTAAAAGTTTCAATAAACTCTGCTCAGACTCCCGGATAGCTGTCTCACTTCCCTCATTAAGGGTGGGCTCTGTCAGAAGGAGTATTCTCAAAGAAATAAAGAGTGTAAGAAAGACCGGCTTTACAATTGCGCCTGAGGCAGGCACAAAAAGGCTGAGGAATGTCATAAATAAGAATTTTACAGAAAAGGAGTACGATAATACATTAGAAAAGCTTTTTTCTGAAGGCTGGCATAATATTAAGCTCTACTTCATGATAGGACTTCCAACAGAGACACAGGAAGATATTGACGGAATAATTAAAATGGCCGAACTAGCCCTGAAAAAAGGTAAAAAAATTACGGGAAAACGCGTAAATATCAATGTGGGCATCTCAGCCTTTGTACCAAAACCTCATACCCCGTTTCAGTGGTTAGGCCAGATGCCTAACAGCACACTAAGGGAAAAACAGGACTATCTCAGAAAAACTTTTAAGAGAAAAGGTATCAATTTCAAAGGCCAGCATGTTGAGTCAAGCCTTCTTGAGGCTGTATTCTCAAAAGGAGACAGAGACTGCTCCCTATTATTGGAAACGGCCTGGAAAGAAGGATGCCGCCTGGACGGGTGGTCTGAAGTTTTTGATTTCAATAAATGGCTGACAGCGTCTGAAAAAACTGGCATTGACCTATATAAATATGCTTCGCGGGCACTGGACATAAACACTGCACTGTCGTGGGAATTCGTAGACACCGGGATAAAAAGCGATTTTTTAAAATCTGAATATCAAAAGGCCCTGCGGGAAGAAATAACAGAAGACTGCGGGGATATTTGCAGCGGTTGCGGGATTGGATGTGAAGACAAAACAGAGATTGTGGATCGGGGAATGCGGATTGGGGAATTAGAAAATCCGAAATCCGAAACCTGCCTGCCGGCAGGCAAGGTCCAAAATCTGAAATCTGAAATCAAGAACTCACAGCCTTTAAAGAAACTGCCACAAATAAAACTGAGGGTTCGGTTCTCGAAAACAGGTGAACTGCGTTACCTTTCCCACCTGGAGCTAAAAACAGCCTTGCTTCGTGCAATTAGCAGGGCAAAGATACCCCTGATCTACTCCATGGGCTTTCATCCTCACCCAAAAATATCGTTCGGACCTGCACTGCCGGTAGGCGTTGAGGGGACAAATGAGTATTTTGATATTGAACTGCCAGCATCAATAAATCCATCCTGCATATCATCTGAAATCAATAGGTTTTTACCCGGTGGATTTGAGATTTTTGAAGCAACGGTAATCAATAAAGAGAAAAAATCACTTTTTGATTTTATATCACGTTATGAGTACGAGATAACCATTGACAAAACCATAAACAAATCAATAAATTCATTCCTCAGTCTCCCCAACCACCTGGTAACTAGGGACAGGAAGACAGTTGATATCAGGCCTATGATAGAGAAAGCAGAAATCCATAATGGATATTTACATCTTATTCTTGCAGATACAAATGGCACCAAGGTAAGGCTCTTTGAAATCTTAAAGGAGCTATTCCAAAAATCAGCTGAAGAAATACAAACAATACCTATAAAAAGGATTCGACTCTATGGTTACAGTCATAAAGGTCTGATAGACCCTTGGAGAGGGGAAATGTATGGCTAATAAGATAGTAATCAATGCATCTATGGAAGAAACAAGAGCCGCCCTTCTTGAGTCAGGCCAGCTTGCGGAACTTTATATCGAGAGGAAAAAAAATACAAGTCTTGTAGGTAACGTTTTCAAGGGAAAGGTTGTTAAAATCCTACCGGGTATGCAGTCTGCTTTTGTGGACATACGGCTTGAAAAAGCTGCCTTTCTTCATGTTGCCGACGTGTACTCAAGTCTTGATCATTCTGTTTTCGGTGAAGATATAGAAGAAACAATTCCCCTTCACCTTCCCATTGAAGAGCTCCTACAGGAGGGACAGGAAGTTCTGGTTCAGGTCTCAAAAGATTCCATAGGCACCAAAGGCGCAAGGGTTACATCCTATTTAACAATACCCGGAAGGTATCTCGTGCTGATGCCGGGAGTCGAGCATATCGGTATATCAAGAAGGATTTCCGATGAAAATGAGCGAACAAGGCTTAAAGAGCTTGTAAGCGAACTTAAACCGCAAAATGTCGGCCTCATCATAAGGACAGCAAGCGAAGGATGCACGGAAGATGAGATAAAAAAGGACATAGATTTCCTTATGCTCATGTGGAAGAATATCCAGTCTAAAAAAGACAAGGTGAACTCCCCTCATCTGCTTTATAGCGACCTTGACCTTACTTTCAGGAGTGTAAGGGATCTCCTTGGACACGAGGTCAGTAAGCTTATAATTGACTCTGAAAAAGAATATCAAAGACTTGTAGAATTTATTAACACCTATTTCCCGAAGCTGATCTCTAAAATTGAGCTCTATGAAGGAAATGAACCGATATTTGATGCTTATGGTATTGAACTTGAAATACCCAAGACCCTGGGGAACCGCGTATGGCTTAAATCAGGCGGATACATTGTTATAGACCAGACCGAGGCATTAATTTCAATAGACGTAAATACAGGGAAATTCGTTGGTAAAGCAACACTGGAAGACACCCTTTTAAAGACCAACCTTGAGGCTGTCAGGGAAATTGCCTACCAGATAAGACTTCGTAATCTTGGCGGAATAATAATAATAGACTTTATCGATATGGAAAAAGAAGAAAACAGGGAAAAGCTTTTCATTTCTTTCCAGGAGGCAATGAGCAGAGACCGTGTAAAAAGCACCATACTTCAGGTTTCAGAGCTGGGACTTATACAGATGACGAGAAAAAGGGTTAGAGAAAGCCTTGGTCGGACTCTCTGCGAGACCTGTTCCTACTGTGAGGGGAGAGGATTCATAAAATCACCCACAACTGTTTGCTATGAGATATTCAGGGAGCTTAGGAAAATAGGTTCATTAAGAAGAAACGGTAAAGTAATGATAACTGCCCATCCCGTTATAACAGACCTGCTTTACGAGGAGGAAAGAGAGGGACTTGAAGAGATTGAAAGAACATATGGATTTAAAAGCATTGTAAAAGCAGATAAAAATTATCATCAGGAATATTATGAAGTTGTGAAGCTTTAAAATAAAAAACTGTTCAAAGTGTTCAAGCCGTTCAAACCGTAGGTCAGAAAATCCCGGAACTCCTTCAACTATCTTGAACTATCTTAAACGATTTGACGGTTTAAACTATCTGTCAGCCAATGATCTTAGACGACAAATTTACAAAATTAAAAGAAACCCTTGGACAGATGGAACGGGTTATTATTGCATATTCAGGAGGAGTTGACAGTACCCTGCTCTTAAAGGCTGCTTCTATGTCAGGAATGAAAGACATACTTGCCGTCACAGCTTCATCTGAAAGCTTTGCCCCGGAAGAGCTCTCTTTTGCAAAAAAAATGACATCGGCGCTAAACATAAATCACAGAATAATAAAAACAGAAGAGCTCAGGGATAAGAATTACGTAAACAATCCCCCAAATAGATGCTATTACTGCAAGAAAGAGCTCTTCACAAAACTAAAAAACATATCAATAAAAGAAAACTTTGCGTTTATACTGGATGGAACAAATGCAGATGATAAACATGACTGGCGTCCTGGCATGCAGGCAGCCTCAGAGACTGGCATACTCAGTCCCCTGCTGAAAGCCGGCCTTGGCAAGAAGGAGATAAGGGACATCTCCAGAAAACTTGAACTTCCGACCTGGAACAAACCCTCAACCCCATGTCTTGCTTCCCGCTTTCCATACGGACAGAATATTACAGCAAAGGCGCTTGAGAGAGTTAATAGTGCTGAAAATTTCATAAAGGGCTTCGGGTTAAAAGAACTAAGGGTTAGAGACCATTCTCAAACAGCACGGATAGAAATTGTCCCGGAAGAATTTCCCGTGCTTATGGATAAAGCGGTTAGAAAAGAAATCGTTTCTTTTTTAAAAACACTTGGTTACAAATATATTACCCTTGACCTCCAGGGCTTCAGAAGCGGAAGCCTCAATGAACTCTTATCAGAGGATGCAAGTGAACCGGGTAACCCGTGATGCCTGCCGGCAGGCAGGCACGACGCACTACAGTATTGTAAATCCCCGAACGCTGTTTATTGACTCATGATGAACGACATAGAATATTACAATGAAGTTTCAAAATGTGTTAGGTGCGGTGCATGCAAAGCCCTGTGCCCGACCTATCTGTCCACGCTTGATGAAACAATGGGTGCCCGTGGAAGGATTGCAATGCTCGGAGCACTCAAAGAAAACGAACTCGCCCCTACCAAGAGGCTTTCTGATAAAATTTACAGCTGCATACTCTGCGAAGCCTGCAGAGACCTCTGTCCAACAGGCATAGACATTCCCGAAGCCATATACCAGGGACGTGCCCGGCTAAAAAATTATTACAAGAGAGGACGTCTGTTCACAAAAGCTCTAAAGTTTTCCCGGTCAAGAATGGACACGGTTTTTTCTGTTTTGAGAGCAATGCAGAAATTCCTTTACCCTCCACTATATAAGGCCGGCAGGCTCCGTTATATGCCTGAGATAGCACCAATACCTTTCAAAGACAGTGCCCAGGTATATAAAAACAAGAAGAAGATCGGGAGGATAGCCGTGTTTGCCGGCTGTAACGTCAACTATTTTTATCCCCACCTTGGAGACGCCCTGCTTAATATTCTTCTTACAAAAGGATATGAAGTTGTAGTCCTGAAAGGAGAAATGTGTTGTGGAGCACCTATGAGGTCTCTCGGGTTAGAAAAAGAAGCAGTTGAAATGGCAGAAAAGAATATTGAGCTTTTCAATAAAATGAATACCGAGGCAATCTTAAGCATTTGCCCCACGTGCACAATGACCATAAGAAAACAATATCCGATACTCACAGGAAGCACTATTGAAAAAATCATGGATATTAATGAATTTTTTATTAAAAACAAAGGTGACTACAGCCTTAAAGGTCTTAAGAGGGTTGTCACATATCATGACCCTTGCCATCTCCGTTACGGGCTCGGGATAAAAAATGAGCCGAGAGAAATCCTCAAAAATATTCGGGGGATCAAATTTGTTGAAATGAAGAATGCTGGCGAGTGCTGCGGTTTTGGCGGGTTTTTCAGTCTTAATTTCAAAAACCTCTCCAGGACAATCGGAGAGAAAAAAATCAAAGATATTCTCAGTACATCGGCAGATACGCTCATTACATCCTGCCCTGGATGCATGGTACAGCTTGAGGATGTAAAAAACAAAACCGGAGCTAAAATGGATATAATGCATATAGTTGAGCTCATTGACGAGGCCATGCACGGATAATAACGCAGGGAACAGGGATCAGGGGTCAGGAAATAAAAACAAGTCACAAAGGCACAAAGGCAGAAGGCACAGAGAAAGGCAGGTGTCAGGATACAGGATACGCAATACTCAATACGCATCACGCAATACGATATACGCCTGCCTGCATGCCTACGGCATGTAAACCGGCACCAGTCTGCCGATAGGTAGAGGCAGGCATCACGGGTTACTGTTTGCTACTCTCTTCAAAAGTTTGATTCACTGAATATTTCTCAAAATTCCTGTTATAATATTAAGCAACGTAAAACTAAGGGGATTTTTAAAAATGCCTATTTTTGAGTATAAATGCCAGGACTGCAAAAAAGAATTTGAGAAACTCGTTTCCGGGGTAAACCCCGAGATTTCCTGCCCTGATTGTAACTCAAAAAATATTAAAAAGAAATTTTCTGTATTTGGCATGAGCGGGGTTGAAAAGCAGGTCTCATCCGGCTCAGGTTGTACTTCCTGCAGTTCATCTTCCTGCAAATCATGCAGTTAACAGAAGAATAAAATCCCAAATTAGAATTTTCGTTATCTTGTATCGTGCATCCTGAATCCTATATCCTTAATAATGGAGAAACTCACATTGGGGAAAAATAAACAATTCATATTAATTGTTTTCCTTTTTTTATCCCTAGTCCTCTCCAATCCCTTACAAGCAATGGGGACATCGCAGCCCGCCCTGCATGATGACCCTCACATCTACGAATGCAATTTCCAGGCGGTCTCAAGGGTGATTGACGGAGATACCTTTGAACTGTCTGACGGTAAAAAAGTAAGACTTATAGGAGTTGATACACCTGAAACTTTGGACCCGCGAAAGCACGTTCAGTGGTTCGGCAGAGAGGCCTCAAAAAAACTAAAGCAATGGATCGATGGTCAGACTGTCTGCCTGAGAAAGGACAGGGATAAAACCATTAAAACTGATAAATACGGAAGACTGCTTCGTTATGTCTGGAAACACACCGTTCACAGGAGCTCATCAAATAAAGCCGGACTTGCCGGGGGCTTTTTTGTAAATGCAGAGCTTATTAAACATGGTTATGGTTTTGCATATACAAGGTATCCTTTTCAGTATCTGGAACTGTTCAGGCAATATGAAAAAGATGCAAGGCAGGGCAACATGGGTTTATGGAAAAGGGATAAACAGGAGATATGGGAAAGAGAAGTTAAAAAAAACAGGGCCTTAGCCAAAACCTGTGGAAATTCAAAGACCCTATGCCCTGAATATGCTAAAAACCATATCGGCAAGCACAAAACCGTCAGGTTTTTTATTGAAAAATCCTATGATGACAGCGAGTCCGTTTTCCTTAACAGCAAAAATAACTTTAAAGCTCATGATAATTTTACAGCAGTAATTTTTAGAATTAACAGAAATAAATTCCCTGAATATCCTGCGGACTTTTACTGGGGCAAAACCGTTGACATAACAGGCTTTATTAAGGAATACAAAGGCAGGGCGGAGATAATTTTAAAAAATAACTCTCAGATTAAGATTGTAAAATAAAAACAGTATCGTGTGATGCCTGCCTGCTCGCCTCGTCGGCGAAGCGGGACCGGTAGGCAAGTTTGAATTAATTTACCGGAGGCTGACTGAACGAAGCAGAAAACTGGGACATATCCCATATTTTGCAGCGGTACCCATTACTTATAGAAAAATTATATTTATTCATATTTATAAGTATCTAATACAATTTACTAAATGCAAAAATGGGATGTGTCCCGTTTTCTGCTGGTGTGGGACGCGCAGTCCCACATTAAAACAACCCCCCATGTTCTCTTTTAAAAAACTAAAATGTTATAATAAAAAATGTCTGAGGCAACAGAGATAGATTCATCTCAGATTAAACCGCAGAGTACACTTAACTTCAAACTCCCTGTTTTTGAAGGCCCCCTTGACCTTCTCCTGCATCTGATAAAAGAACACAAAATAGATATCTATGATATCCCGATTGCCCGCATAACCAGGCAATATGTGGAATACCTGGAGCTGATGAAAGAGTTAAACCTTGAAATCGCAGGCGAGTTCCTCGTAATGGCAGCAACCCTGATTCATATAAAGTCAAAGTTGCTTTTGCCACCTGATGAAAAACAGTCAGAAGAGCTGATAGAGGACCCGAGGACAGAACTTGTACAGAGATTATTAGAATATCAGGCATTTAAAGATACCTCCCTGGAATTCCGTGAGAAGGAAGACATCTGGAGAAACATTTTCAGAAGACCCCTTGAACAGGAAGAAGTTTTTGAAATTGAACCTGAGCCCCTGCTTTTTGAGGTAAGCCTTTTTGACCTTATGTCAGCATTTAAAGACCTCCTTTCAAAAAAACCCGAAGAGGTTATAGAGATAACACGGGAAACACTTACAGTGGCAGATAAAATAAATTTCATTTTAGAGAAACTTGAGGGAGAAGACGGAATGAAATTCGAAGATATTTTTAAAGAAGATTTCACAAAAATCTCCCTTATAGTGACTTTCCTTGCCCTGCTGGAGCTTGTCAGACTTGGCCTTGTAAAGGCATATCAGGAAAAAGCTTTCAGCCCGATCTGGATTATAAATGCTGGCAGGAATACCTCCAGTTTAAATCCATAAATTCATAATAAAAGAGAACAACCTTTTTTAAAACCATTTTCGCACCTTTGACTTAATCTAGTGATTTGATATAATTGAAAGAAGAAAAAATTTCAAAAAAGGAGTAAAGACTGTTATGAAAAGACGTTTTACCAGAATACCTGTTAAATTTGAGGCCGAGCTTGTTTCAGACGGCATAAGGCACAAAGGAATCATAAAAAATCTTTCTGAAAACGGTATTTATATGGAAATCGCTCCTGCAACAAGCGTAACTGTTTTTAATCCCGGGACAAGACTTGAACTGGAATTTCGCCTCCCATCAACAAAGATACCAGGCAATCAGGAGAAATCAGGAGAAGCATTAAAGTTGTATTGCGAGGTGAAATCGTTTAGCAAAACCTCATCTAACAGCTTAACGAATCAATTAGGTTTAGAATTTTTGGAATTTTCTCCAGCATACGAAGAATTCTTTAAATCTATTTATATCAAATATATGGCAATACTCTAAAAATTTAGATTACCAAACTGCCGTAAATGATTAGGCAGATGTAAATGGTTGAGAAAAATCTCTCGGTAGCGAGATCTCAAATGTAAGGAATTGCATTATTATTTATATTCGATCTCTCATACTCGCTATTTATTTTGATTTATAGCTAACTACACGGTTTTTTTCAAAGAAATGATTAGATTGATTTTAACAATTGGATTATCATGTGCCATGGGCATTGCCATAGGACTGGGATGGGGTATTGCAACCGATAATGATATCTATAATAAATATGCAGATGTTTTTAATTATATTGATAAAAACAATTCTGAATATTTCACAAATATGCCCGTGGGTAAAGAATATGAGAAAACCGTCCATGGGTCAAAACCTGCTGATTACTTCCAGATAATAAACAGCACGTCAAGGAAATACAATATAGAGCCGTCTCTGGTTAACGCTGTAATAAAAGTGGAGTCCAACTGGGATTCCAGGGCAGTATCACAAAAAGGTGCACAGGGGTTGATGCAGTTGATGCCGTCCACCGCCAGGGACATGAACGTGAAAAATCCCTTTAACCCTGAAGAAAACATTGAGGGAGGCGTAAAATATCTGAGATACCTTCTGGATAAGTTTGACGGAAACCTCTCCCTTGCCCTTGCAGCTTACAACGCGGGACCGAAAAAAATAGAGCAATTCAGGGGAATACCCCCGATACCGGAAACACAGCAATATGTAAAACAGGTCCTCTCCATATACAACGGCAATTCCCAAAGCAGTAAAAAAACCAACCCGGATATATAAGACGGTATTTACGGAGTTTATTCCCCGGACAGGGACTCTGCAAGCTCCTCACGCACAATTTTACCCCTATATACATTCAATGCTTTTTTTAAGGGTTCATTTTCTCTTACTGACTTTTCTATCCCGTTTTTAGCAAGCAGCCTGATATAAGGAAGGGTTTTGTTTGTAAGTGCAAGAGTAGAGGTTCTCGGATAAGCGCCTGGCATATTAGCCACTGCATAATGAATTACTCCATCCACAGTATAAACAGGATTATTGTGCGTAGTTGGTTTTGTCGTTTCAATACACCCGCCCTGGTCAACAGATACATCCACTATAACAGCTCCTTTTTTCATCTTCGCTACAAGTCCTTTTGAAACAAGTCTCGGGGTCCTTGCCCCGGGAATCAATACCGCGCCTATCACTATATCAGCCTTTAAAACTTCGAACTCTATATTTTCTTCTGCTGCCTGAAAAGTATCTACCTTACCGCTAAATTCTCTGTCTATCTGCTGAAGCTTTTCAACTCCCCTGTTTATTACAGAAACCCTTGCACCCATTCCCAGAGCTACCCTCAATGCATTCATGCCTACCACCCCCGCACCCAGTATAAGAACCCTTGCAGGGCTAACTCCCTCAACACCTGTTACAAGTATTCCCTGTCCCCCATAAGCCTTTTGCAGATAAAAAGCAGCCACAACAGGTGCCATCTTACCCGCAATTTCACTCATTGGCGTGAGAAGCACGGTGGTCCCTCCTTCTTCAAGTGTTTCATACGCAAGTGCAGCAATATGTTTCTTAATTAAAAAACCGGTAAGTTCGGGATTAGGAGCAAGGTGCAGAAATGTGAATAATGCCTGCCCTTCCCGGAAAAAGTCATATTCAGAAGGCATAGGCTCTTTTACTTTGATAATCAGTTCAGATTCACTGAATAAATTAAACTTATCTGATATTTCTGCCCCTGATTTCTGATAATCTTCATCAGAGAAACCACTCCCTGCACCCGCTGATTTCTCAACAATAACCCGGTGGCCCTCTTTCAAAATTAATTTCACTCCTGCAGGTGTGATACTTACTCTGTACTCATGCTCTTTAATTTCTCTCGGAATACCGATAATCATTTTTTGTCCAAACTAGTCAAACTCCGGAAATATTTTTACACTGAAAGGCCTGCCATCTTCAAGCGTACAGGCCGCTGATAATATTCCCCCTTCAATATATGAAAGTTTAAAACCTCCAAATCCTTCCCTCACAAAATTTCTTGCATCAGAAGGACAACCTCCCTCGCAACCCGCAACTCCTCTGACCATTTTCGGAATAAGCACTTTTATATCAAGTTTGGCAAGGTCGATTCCGAACTTCATGCCAAAATCTACTACGCTCTTTACCGCATGAGACAACTCGGCCCCGTGTGGATTTCCCACATTGACTGTCAGAGACTCCTTGCCGATACTAATACCAATATCCATTCAATATCCTTCCCCCTTTTTTTCTAAAAGATGTCTTTGTAATGCTCTCAGTGCATTGCCCCTGTGGCTTATGGCATTTTTCTCTTCGTCATTCATTTCAGCAAAAGTCCTGTTATGGCCCTCAGGATAAAAAACAGGGTCATAGCCAAAGCCATTTTCACCCCTTGGCTCCGTTGCTATCTTGCCTCTTATATATCCAAAGAATGTCTTAACGCCCCTTTTGGATGCCATTGATATACAGCATACAAATCTTGCATTCCTTTTTTCATGAGAAATATCTTTCATCTTATTTAATAGTTTCTCAAGATTTGCCTTGTCATCTGAAGATTTACCTGCAAAACGCGCAGACAGAACACCCGGGGCCCCATGAAGCGCATCCACCTCAAGGCCTGAATCATCAGCAATAGCGGTCATCCCCGCACATTCTGATATATACACTGCTTTCTTTACTGCATTTGCCTCGAAAGTCTCCCCGTCTTCTATTACATCCTCACATCCAGGGAAGTCATCAAGTGTAAAGATGTTAATCCCGGAAACATTTTCAGCAGTCTCTCCTTGTAAAGCAAAAATTTTCTTTATTTCCTCAACTTTGTTTTTATTTCTTGTCGCAAGAACAATATCCATAA
>Ga0255052_10001279_pt1 | contig 19101 bp, 20 predicted proteins | sample JV7_2_21_MG_FD_188632 | JGI IMG/M metagenome (GOLD analysis project Ga0255052, IMG submission 188632) | Seawater microbial communities from Jervis Inlet, British Columbia, Canada - JV7_2_21 | ecosystem: Environmental > Aquatic > Marine > Inlet | place: Canada: British Columbia | collected... | reverse complement strand
GAGACTCCGTAAGGAGACACCGGCCGGGTCGGATGGTCCTCGGGTGCCGGGTAGATATCCTGCTCGCCGTAGATGGCACCGCCCGTGGAGGAAAAGATGAACTGGTTGACGCCTGCTTTCACCGCGGCAGTCAGTAGGTTCAGGGTGCCGAGGATATTGACCGACGCGTCGAAGGCCGGATCCTCGGTGGAGCGTCGCACATCCATCTGCGCCGCCAGGTGGAAGAGGATCGTGGGCCGCCCCCTGTCGATGAGCTTCGCAGCTTCCTCCGAGCGGATGTCCAGGACCTGCAGCTCCGCCGCCTCGTTGACGTTGTCCTGCCGACCCGAGGACAGGTCATCCATGACGATCACCCGGTGCCCCCGGTCGACCAGCGCATCCACGATGTGGGAGCCGATGAAGCCGGCGCCACCGGTGACGAGGACGGTCTGGGATGGGTCTGGCTGGGTCATTGCGGCTCCAGGATACTGCGGTAGTAGTCGATCGATGCGGCCAGCCCGTCTGCGAGCGTGACATGGGGCTCGAAACCCAGGGCCGACTGGACCTGGCTCAAGTCGGCCAGGGAGTGACGAACATCGCCCGGCCGTGGCGGCTCGTGGGCCGGCTCGCTGTCACTGCCACATCGTTGGGCGATCTCGCGCGCCAGCTCGAGGACCGATGTCGCCTTCCCGGCAGCGATGTTGTAGGACCGGCCGCAGGCGGATCGGTCGGCGCCGGCGGCCAACAGATTGGCCCGGATGGCGTCGAAGATGTGTGTGAAATCCCGGCTCTGCTCACCGTCGCCGTAGATCGTCATCGGCTCACCGGCCAGGGCCGAGGTAAAGAATCTCGGGATGACAGCGGCGTAGGGTCCCTCGGGATCCTGTCGCGACCCGTAGATGTTGAAGTAGCGCAGACCGATGGTCTCGAGCCCATAGCTGGTCTCGAAGACGGTGGCGACCTGCTCGTTGATCTGTTTGGTACTGGCGTAGGGCGACAGGGCCTGGCCCTCTTCGCCTTCACGCTTGGGCAGCCGTTCGCTGTCGCCATAGACACTGGACGAGGAGGCGAAGATCAGCCGCTCGACACCCGCTTCCTTGGCGGCGGTCAACACATTTACCGTTCCCTGGACATTGACCGCGAAGCTGGTCGCCGGGTCCTTGACCGAGCGGGGGACCGACCCTAGCGCCGCATGATGAAAGACGAGCTTGCAGCCTTCTGCCGCCCGCCGACAGATCCCGAGATCGCGGATATCGCCTTCCACGAACTCGATGCCGTCGAGACAGTGCTCCAGGTTCACCCGGCTGCCGGTCGCCAGGTTGTCCAGCACTCGCACGGACGCTCCTTGGTCCAGCAGGCCGTCGACCAGATGGGACCCGATAAAACCGGCTCCGCCGGTGACGAGAACCTCTACACCTTGGAAGTCTGGCAGTGGCACGTCTCTCAAGCTTGGACGATCTTGGAGTTCATTCCCCGGTAGACCCCGCGGGTGTCGATGATGAGACCCGCGTGCTCACGGATTAGATCGTAATCTACATCGGTATGATCCGTCACGATCACGACAGCGTCCTGCTGCTCCAGGACCTCGGCGCTCAGGGGTGCGGATTCGCCGATCTCGAGCTCCTTCCACGAGCGCATGTCGGGGGCCTTGGGGATATGGGGGTCGTGGTACTGGATCTCGGCACCGAGCTGCTGCAGCTGCCAGAGGATCTCGAAGGCCGGGCTCTCCCGGGGATCGGAGACGTCCTTTTTGTAGGCTAGACCCATGACCAGAATGCGACTGCCCCGGATGGGCTTGCCGGCGTTGTTGAGGGCGTTCTGCAGCTTGGCGATGACTCGGCGGGGCATCTCGACATTAACTTCACCGGCGAGCTCGATAAACCGCGTCGGGGTCCCGAACTGCCGCGCCTTCCACGCCAGATAGAACGGATCGATGGGGATACAGTGGCCACCCCAACCCGGGCCGGGGTTGAAACGCATAAAGCCGAAGGGCTTGGTCTCGGCGGCGTCCAACACCTCCCAGACGTCGATCCCCATATCGTCGTAGACCGTCTTGAGCTCGTTGACCAGGGCGATGTTGACCGCCCGGAAGATGTTCTCGGTCAGCTTGCTGGCCTCGGCCGTTTCGGCTGAGGAGACTCGCACCACCTGGACCACGACCTTGCTGTAGAGCGCTTCAGCCAGGTCGCCTGAGGTCTCATCGGTGCCGCCCACCACCTTGGGGATGGTCGAGGGGCCAAAGGTCGGATTGCCCGGGTCCTCCCTCTCGGGAGAGTAGGCCAGAAAGAAGTCGCTGCCACAGGCCAGGCCGCCCTCTTCCAGCTGGGTCATGACCAGCTCTCGGGTGGTTCCCGGATAGGTGGTGGATTCGAGAACGACCAACTGACCGGGTCGCAGGGTACTCCGCATCTGTTCCGTCGTGGTCTGGATGTAGGAGATGTCCGGCTCCCGGTTCTCGGTCAGCGGCGTGGGCACACAGACCAGGATGGCGTCGGGCTCGGTGAGCCGCTGGAAGTCCGAGGTGGCATCGAGCCTGCCTGCGCGGGTGGCATCCACGATCCGTTGGGGATCGATGTAGTGGATGTAGCTCTCACCCCGGGCCAACTGATCGATCTTCGCGGGGTCGATGTCGAAGCCCAGCACCTTGAAGCCGTTCTCGGCAAAAGCCAGCGCCAGGGGCAAGCCCACATAGCCCAGGCCGATGACACCCACCAGGGCATCCTGATTGTCGATCTTGGACCGCAGTGCGGTTGCTGTATCGCTCATGAGATCTCTCTGATTATCGCTTCGAACAGGCCGTGTGAGGTAGGGCCTCGCCGTCCGGTGTGATGCGTTCCGCCACACCCTCGCAGGACCAGTGGAACGGCACGCGATCGGCCTGGGGGTCGGCAGTTTCGCCGACAGTCAGTCTGGCAGCCCACAGCTCCTCGCGCTGGCTCAGTCTAATGCCGCAGGTGGCTGGATCTTGCACTTCGACGATGCGGATGGGTGTTTGATCGATCCGCTCACCCTCCCCGTCGTGGACGGCGACAAAGTACTCCACCGGTTCTTGATCCAGATCGTCGAGCCATCCCGTCAGCCAGGCCTGATCTCGCCCTTTGAGCCAATCCCTGGACCGGATGCTGGACCACCACGAATCCCGCATCGGCGAGGCTGTCCGATCTTCGGGCCGGGGCAGGACAGCGGTGTAGACCCCATTGCCGATCGGGAACATCTCGGTGTAATAGAAGCTTCCCACAGGGCTGAAGCGACGAAAATACAGCCGCACCGAGGCGAAGTCACCGTCTCCATCGACTGTGGTCGTGATGGCCGCATTCAGCCCTACGGGCAGGCAATCTACCGGATCGGTCTGGATTTCCACCGCTTGAGCCAGCATCTGCGCGGCCGCCAGGATCAACAGAAGCACCAACAGGAGATTCGACCTGGACATACTCTCCGAAGCTTACGTGGTCGGGATGTTCCCTTCAACGACTCATAAAGAGATCTGGATTTTGGTATCTGTCGGCCATGACTCCACCGGCGGGGAAGTGTATCGTCTCCCGTAATGCAATATTTCCGATCCCCCCATCTCCATGCGGGTCTCTTCGCCGCGCTCATTGCTGTACTGATGCTGATGCCGGGCAGAGCGGTGCCCGAAGTTGGCATCCAATGGGGCGACAAGATCGCCCATGCCGCAGTGTTCTTCTTGATGACCTTGCTGCTTTCCAGGTCGTTGGCGGCTACGGGTCGATTTCGGCGGCCTGTGATTGCAGCTGCACTGGTAACGTTCGGATATGCCTTTGCCCTCGAGCTGGCCCAGCTGGCGACACCGGATCGGCACTGGGAATTGGCTGATCTGGTGGCGGATGGCTTCGGTGTGCTTTTGGTCATGCCCTTGCGGTGGTCGACCAAAGAGGGCTAATCTCTCAATCCTCAATCCCGTTTCGGAGAATCATGAAGGTCGTCGAGCACCTGGCCAAGGCCACGAAGCCCCTGATCAGTTTCGAGATCATCCCGCCGTTGCGGGGTGGCAACGTGCAGGGCTTGATGGCTCTGATCGAGGATCTGGCGAAGTACGATCCGCCGTTCATTGACACCACGAGCCATGGCTCGCAGGCGATCTACGAGGAGACTCCCACCGGCATCGAGCGCAAGGTCAAGCGCAAGCGGCCGGGAACGCTGGGGATCTGTGCCCTCATCCAGAACAAATACAACATCGATGCGGTACCCCATGTGTTGTGCATCGGCTTTACCCGCGAGGAGACCGAGGATTTCCTCATCGAGCTCAAGTACCTGGGGATCGACAATGTACTGGCGATTCGTGGCGATGAGAACGGCTTCAGGAAGCCGTTGAAGTACGGCCGCACCGCCAACACCTACGCTGTCGATCTCGTGAGCCAGATCGCCGACATGAACCGCGGCCGCTATCTCGAGGATGAGCTCCTCGATGCCGAGCCTTCGAGCTTCTGTGTCGGCGTGGCCGGATATCCGGAGAAGCACTTCGAGGCCCCGAACATGGCCACCGATATCCGCCACACCAAGGCCAAGGTGGATGCCGGTAGCGAGTACATCGTCACCCAGATGTTCTTCGACAACCAGAGCTACTTCGGCTATACGGAGGCCTGCAAGGCGGCCGGTATCGAGGTGCCCATTATCCCGGGGATCAAGATCATCACCACCAAGCGGCAGCTCAAGTCCATTCCGAGCAAGTTCGCCTGCGACATTCCCAGCGAGTTGGCCGATGAGGTGGCCGCCGCCAAGCAGGGCCACGTGACCGAGATCGGTGTCGAATGGGCCTACAAACAGGCCGAAGACCTGCTCAACCGCGGGGTGCCCTCTCTCCACTTCTACCTCATGCAAAGCTCCCGCGCCATCAACATGCTGATGGCGAAGCTCAATCCCTGACACTCCGCCTTGTAACGCTCGATCTGATTGGATGACTGAAATGTAGGGGAGCCCCTTGTGGGCTCCCGGGAGGGGGCAAGCCCCTCCCCTACAAGGGATCGGCACGGAACGAGGGCGCAGGGCCCTCCCCTACAAGGAATCGGTACGGAAGGAGGGGGCAAGCCCCTCCCCTACAAGGGATCGGCACGGAACGAGGGCGCAGGGCCCTCTCCTACGTATTAGTTTATTAGTTAGTTTATAATATGACCATGATCAAGCTCAACGTCCACGAGGCGAAGACCCACTTGTCCCGCTATCTCAAGCGATTGGAAGAAGACGGCGAGGTCATCGTCCTCTGCCGCCGCAATGTGCCGATTGCGGAGATTCGGCCCATCCCGGCCAAGCGACGAGAGCCGCGTCCGATCGGCCTGTGGAAGGGCCAGTTCGAGGTCGGCCCGGAGTTCTTCGAGCCGCTCCCAGAGGACATCCTGCGGGCTTTCGAGGGCGAGGACATCGACGAGTGAACATTCTCCTCGATACCGCTCCTTTCCTCTGGATTGCCTTGGGCAAACCCGAGATCTCCTCGACTGCCAGGGAGTTGGTGACCGACTCGGACAATCGAGTTCTCTTGAGCGCCGTCTCTTCCTGGGAGATTGCGTTGAAGTACTCCCTGGGAAAGCTCGATCTCCCCGAGCGGCCGGAAACCCTGATTCCTGCGATCCGCGAAGCCTACGCGATCGAATCGCTGCCCTTGAATGAGGACTCGACCTTGCAGGTCAGCAAACTGCCAGATCTGCACCGGGATCCATTCGATCGGATCCTGATTTCTCAGGCGATCGCTCATGGTCTGACCCTGTTGACTCCTGACCAGAAGATCCGGGCCTATCCCGTCCGCACCACCTGGTGACTGGTTCGTCGGCCGTCCGGGTGGCCTCCGGTTCATCCGATCCAATACAGTAGGGTGGGGAACGAGAAACCAGGAGGCATCATGAGTCCCACGCGTCGCACATTTCTCCAGACGGCCGCGCTCGGGGCGGTGGGCACGGCTTTCGCGGGCGAGTCGATACTGGCCAGCGTGCCCTCTGTTCGCGACGCCGCTCTCCTTCACCCCCAGGAGTTCGGAGATCGCTTTGACCCGTGGATCGAGGTCGAGGCCGATGCGCTCGCGCACAACGTGGCCGAGGTGCGCCGGCTGTCGACGAACCGCCCGATTCTCGCCGTTATCAAGAACAACGCCTACGGCCTCGACTTGACCACGGCCGCGGCCGTCTTGGAGCCGATGCCCGAGGTGGTCGGCTTCGCGGTGGTCAAGGCCGAGGCGGCGATCGCCCTGAAGGAGGCCGGTGTCCGCAAGCCGGTGTACTTGATGGCGCTCTTCTCCGAGTCCGTGGCACCAGAGCTGGCTCGCCTCGGCGTCGTACCCTGCATCTATTCCGACGACGCGCTCCGGCTCATTGAACCCATGGTGCGGACCGCGGGGGGGCCCGTCGATGCTCAGGTCTACCTGGACACCGGTATGAGTCGGATGGGCATCCCGTATCACAAGGCTCTACCCTGGATCGAATCCGTGGTCGGTAGTGGCAAGGTTCGGGTCGAGGGCGTGTTCACCGGTCTGACGGAAGATCCTGAATTCGATCGCGAGCAGCTTCGTCGGTTCATGTCGGTGACCGGACAGGCAGCGGACGCAGGATTCTCTCTGGGCGCCCGGCACGTGGCGTCCTCGAGCGCCGTGTTCGAGTTCCCCGAGTCCCACCTGGACATGGTGCGGCCGGGCATGGCCCTCTACGGGGGGTATCCCAACGACCCAGCTCTCCAGCGGGAGCGGGCAACTCTACGGAGTGCGGTCCGAGTGAAGGTCAGAGTCGTGCGGGTAGAGAGACTACGGAGCGGGGACAGCGTCTCCTACGGTCGAAACTTCGTGGCCGCCGAGCCTACCTGGGTGGCGACGCTGCCCGTGGGGCACACGGACGGCTACCCGCGGGAGGCGGTAGAGGGGGGGAGAGTCCTGATTGGCTCGCGGACCTATTCGGTCGTTGGAGCGGTGTCTGCGAGCCACACCATCGTGGAGGTGGGGTCAGACCCGACCGTAGCCGTAGGCGACGTGGCCACCCTGTTGGGACCTGACGTCCCGGAGATCGACCCTAACCGACTTTCGGTGGCGACCGGCGTTTCGATCTACGACATCTTCATGCACCTGAATCCCACGCTGCCACGTGTCGTGGTGTAGGCCTCATCCATTAGCCAAAGCTCGGCCTGCGGCGAGGCCATTGTGGATAGTCGCGAGCCCGACGAACCTCTTTTGAGGAAGGACAGGCGGGCCGGCCCGGAGTTCTTCGAGTCTCTTCCAGAGGACATCCTACGAGCTTTCGAGGGCGAGGAAATCGACGAGTGAACATTCTCCTCGATATTCCTGCGATCCGCGAAGCGTACGCGATCGAGTCGCTTCCCCTGGATGAGGATTCGACCTTGCAGATCAGCAAGCTGCCAGACCTGCACCGGGATCCCTTCGATCGGATCCTGATTTCTCAGGCGATCGCTCATGGTCTGACCCTGTTGACTCCTGACCAGAGGATCCAGGCCTATCCTGTTCGCACCATCTGGTGATGGGTGCGGCCGACCAACCGCGGGAGCAGAGGCCCGTGGCTACAAGGGGAGTGTCATTGACACCCCCTCTCCACCTGGTCTACTCCGCAGTTAGCATCCGGAGCGGTCCGGTCTCGAATCAGACTCGGCAACCTGGAACGGACACCCAAGGTGCCATCTCATCGCAAGGTGAGGATGTGGTCGCGACCTGGTGACAACCAACTGTCCGCAAGAGAGATCCCGCTTACGTGATGCTTAACGAAGCGGGGTTTCTTTAAGGCCCCGCGGGAGGGCGCAGACATCAATCTATGTAACCGAGAGCCCGTAGCTGTGATTCGGTCTCGTCATCGAGCTCCTCGACCACGCTCGGCGGCGAGGCACGCCTGGAGCTATCGTTCACGTAAGCTGCGCAAAGCTCGCGCAGGGACGCTGCCAGCCCATGGTCCTGCGCGACCAGATTGCTCAGCTCGAATGGATCCGACAGCAGGTCGTATACCTCCTCATCCCCCAGCACACTGGCATTCTGAGGTCGGCCCTCGAGCGTGTGGATGTACTTGTGTCTCCCATCGACGATCACGCTGTGAAACCGGGCATCACCCGTTGCCGAGGTGTGGTCCACGAAGATGTCGGCTGGCTTCCCCGATTGCCGGTGCATCAGTTGCCGCAAGCTCCGACCGACCATCGCCGGCGGCGCCTCGACTCCGGCGAAATCGAGGATGGTAGGTGCGATGTCGGTGGTCTGAACGGCGGTGTCGACAACACCGCTCAGCGACTCCGCTGCATAGGTCACGATCAACGGAACATGCAGCTGTTCCTGGTACACACTGCGGTCATGACCCCAATCGCCATGCTCGCCAAACGCCTCCCCGTGATCCGCAGTGATGATGAAGAGGGTCTTGTCGAAGATCCCGAGCTGTCTGAACCGGTCCATCAAAGCGGCGAGGTTGTCATCGAGGAAGCGGATCTCGCCGTCGTACCTGGCCATCTTGGTGGCACCAAACATGCCGTCGTAGGGCGGCGGCGGAGAGTAGGGCGCATGGGGGTCCATGTAGTGGAGGTACATGAAGAAGCTCTCGTCGTGGTACCGCTCCACCCAACGCAGGATCCTCGAAGTGGCTTCGCGGCTGTCGTCGGCGTACCGGTAACCGAATGGTAGGCCGGTCAGGTCCTTGATCACCTGAGCCACAATCGGAAGCTCGCGGAACGCAACGAGATAAAGCTTGTCGCGAATGAGGTAGTCGTCGAAGAACTGAAATCCCTGATCGAACAGAAAGATCGACTTCAGGTGGGGATTTGTAACATACGCATAAGTGACGAACCCCGCGTCCCGCATCAGCTCCGCTATCGTCGTCAAGTCCTCTGGCAGCTGATGGCGAAACTGGTTCGCGCCGTGAGCAGCCGGGTAGACGGAGGTCAGGATCGAGGCGACGGACGGCTTGGTCCAGGCGGCGGTCGTGTGGCAGCGAGAGAACCGAACGCCCTCGGCGGCAAGAGAATCGAGGTAGGGCGAAGTATCGAGCTCATACCCATAGCTTCCCAGGTGGTCGGCGCGGAGCGTGTCCACGACTATCAACACGACGTTCAGGTCTTGCTCGGTGTCTGACTTGGCATGGGTCAGCGCCGTCCGAGTGCCGGGGAGCTCGAAGATGAAGGCGATGACCGAAGCGAATACCGGCGCCAGGAGCAGAGTCAGAAGAACCCGCTTCAGGATTGGCCTCGGCGACAGTGCGAGTCTTGGAGCAACCAGGTACGCGCCAAGGCTCAACACAGCGGAGAACGGCAAGGCCACTGCCGAGTAGAGGGTCATCGAGTAGCAGACCACAAGCGCCTTCTGCATCACCCCAAGCTGGACCCAACTGACCAGTCGACTGAAGTGATAGGGCATGGGAACCACGAGCGCAGCGGTCAATACGGCGCCCAGAGCGAGGGTCAACAGGAGCCAGAGCTCAACGAGGCCAGATACAGATCTCGCCTGCATCGATCTCACTGGGCATTGCGTGGAAGCATCACAGGGTGGGTGGCGTCTGCATTCGAACGCTTGCCAATTCGTTGGCGCGTAGTCTAGCAGGCAGAGCAGTTGGCGAGAGAGCCTCTTGTGGACACAACCTGAAGGTCATTGACACTTTCGTGCTTCCTGGTCTACTCTGCAGTCAGCATCCGGAGCGGTCCGATCTCGAATCGGACTCGGCAACCTGGGACGGACACCCAAGGTGCCATCTCATCGCAAGGTGAGGATGTGGTCGCCACCTGGTGACAACCAACTGTCCGCAAGAGAGATCCCGCTTACGTGATGCATACGAAGCGGGGTTTTTTGTTGGCCCCGCGGGAGGGCACAGAGGCCCTCCCCTACAAGGAGCCGATTGAGCAGATGACGAATTTTGACTTCGATGTGCCGATTCCAGGGTGCCCCGAGGACCGCGAGGCACGGACCCAGGCACTGCTGGAGAGCCTGGAGGAGCGCATCCTGGTGCTCGATGGTGCCACGGGTACCGGTCTCCAGGATGAGAACCTGACGGTCGAGGACTTCGGTGGCCCCGATCTCGAAGGCTGCAACGAGAACCTCTGCAAGACCCGGCAGGATGTGGTGCGGCGACTGCACGAGCGGTACCTGGCGGCCGGCGCCGACATCGTCGAAACCAACAGCTTCGGCGGCACACCATTGGTTCTGGCCGAATACGACCTGCAGGACGAGGCCTACGAGCTCAACCGCCTGGCGGCTGCCCTGGCCCGCGAGGCCTGTGAGAAGTTCGATGAGCCTGGCCGCCCCCGGTTTGTCTGTGGCTCTATGGGACCGACGACCAAGGCCATCTCGGTCACTGGCGGGGTGACCTTCGAGGATCTCCAGGAGCACTACCGGGTCGAAGCGCTGGGGCTCATGGCCGGCGGTGCCGACTATCTGCTGCTCGAGACCTGCCAGGACACCCGCAACATCAAAGCCGGGCTTCTGGCCATTGAACGGGCCTTCGAGGAGGCCGGCTGGCGACTCCCTGTGGCCGTGTCTGTGACCATCGAAGCGACGGGCACCATGCTGGCCGGCCAGGACGCCGAGGCTCTGGCGGTCTCCCTGCTCCACAGCGACCTGCTTTACCTGGGCCTCAACTGTGCCACGGGGCCTGAGCTCATGAGCGATCACCTGCGAACGCTCTCCGAGCTTGTGCGCACCCGCGTGGCCTGCGTGCCCAATGCCGGCCTGCCCGATGAGGAAGGGGCGTACCACGAGGGTCCCGAGGAGTTTGTCCAAGTCTTCAGCCGCTTCCTCGACAGCCATTGGCTGAACCTGGTCGGCGGTTGTTGCGGGGCCACAGATGCCCATGTGACAGCCCTGGCCGAGTTGGTCAAAGACCGCAAGCCCCGCCTGGCTTCGCACCACCAGCACAGCATGGTCTCAGGGATCGAAGCCGTCGAGCTCACGGCCGACAACCGGCCCCTCCTGGTGGGGGAGCGCACCAATGTCCTGGGCAGTCGCAAGTTCAAACGCCTTATCGCCGAGGGTGAGTTCGAGGCTGCCGCCGAGATCGGTCGAGGACAGGCAAGAGCCGGCGCCCAGGTGCTGGATATCTGCATGCAGGATCCCGATCGGGAAGAGGCCGAGGATGTGGAGCGATTCCTCGAGCAGGTGACCCGCATGGTCAAGCTGCCCCTGATGATCGATACCACCGACGCCGAGGTGATGGAGCGGGCTCTGACCTGGTGCCAGGGCAAGGCCGTCCTCAACTCCATCAACCTGGAGGAGGGACGCACCCGCTTCGACCGGGTCGTGCCCCTGGCGCAGAAGTTTGGCGCCGCCCTCATCGTCGGCGTCATCGATGAGACCGGCATGGCGGTGAGTGTCGAGCGCAAGAGGGAGGTGGCTCGACGCAGCTACCGTCTGCTCACCGAGGAGATGGGCTTTCCACCCGAGGACATCTGGTTCGATACCCTGGTCTTCCCCTGTGGCACGGGTGATGAGAACTACATCGGCTCAGCCGCCCGCACGATCGAAGGCGTGCGCTGGGTCAAGAGGGTGGCCCCGCTGGCGAAGACGGTACTGGGCATCTCCAACGTCAGCTTCGGCCTGCCGGTCGCCGGGCGCGAGATCTTGAACTCCGTCTTCCTCTACCACTGCACGCAGGCCGGTCTCGATGCTGCCCTGGTCAACACGCAACGTCTTGCCCGTTACGCCGAGATCCCTGAAGAGGAGCGACAGCTGGCAGAGAAGCTGATCTTCCTCGAGCCAGGGGATGTGGCGGGTAGCGAGGCAGCCATTACCGAGTTCACCGAGTACTTTCGCGACCGGTCCGCCCGGGCCGAGACGACCCCGCGAGGCGAGCTGCCTTTAGAAGAGCGACTCGCCCGAGCCGTCGTCGAGGGTTCCAAAGAGGGCCTGCTGGACGATCTCGACCACGCCCTGGCCGATGAGCGCTGGCCCGAGCCCCTGGACATCATCAACGGTCCCCTGATGGATGGGATGAGCGAGGTGGGTCGTCTCTTCAACGACAACCAGCTCATCGTGGCCGAGGTGCTGCAGAGTGCCGAAGTGATGAAGGCGGCGGTGGCCCATCTCGAGCCCCATATGGATCGCCTCGAAGGGATGAGCCGTGGCAAGATCCTTCTGGCCACCGTCAAAGGCGACGTCCACGATATCGGCAAGAATCTGGTGGACATCATCCTCTCGAACAACGGCTTCGAGGTGGTCAACCTGGGGATCAAGATCCCCAGCGAACAGCTCATCCAGGCTGTACGGGAGCATCAGCCCGACGTCATTGGCCTATCCGGGCTGCTGGTCAAGAGTGCCCAACAGATGGTGACGACCGCCGAGGATCTCTCGATTGTGGAGATCGACCTGCCCTTGGTAGTCGGCGGTGCCGCCCTGACCCGGCGCTTCACCCACAAGAAGATCGCCCCGGCCTACGGGGGATTCACCACCTACGCCAAGGACGCCATGCACGGGCTCGAGCTGGTCGATCGACTCACCGACGAGGCCAAACGACCCGCGCTCGAGGAGGAAGTCGCCAAGCTGAGGGTGGCTGATCAAAAAGCTGCGAGACCCTCCCGAGGAGCCTTCGGCGAGGCCACCACGACCCGCAGCAGGTCCGTGCGCATCGATCTGCTCGCACCTCAACCCCCTCATCTCGATCGCATCGTCGACGAGTTCGATCTCGACGAGGTCTGGGCCCAGATCAATCCCCAGATGCTCTATGGCAAGCACCTGGGACTCAAGGGCTCGGTCAAGCAGCTCGAAGCCAAACACGATCCCAAACTCGCCAAGCTCAGGAAGGTCGTCGCCGGGCTGCAGGAGGTCGGCAGGGCGGGTTCCATGCACGCCAAGGCGGTCTGGCAGTTCTTCCCGGCGACGAGCGATGGCAATCACCTGGTGCTGCTAAATCCTGATTCGGGCGATCCCCTGGTGACCTGGGAGCTTCCTCGCCAGCGCGGCGTCGATGGGCTCTGTCTCAGTGACTACGTCCTGCCCGATGGCGACCATGTGGCCCTCTTCGTCACCACCGTCGGCAACGGTGTGGCCGCGCAGGTGGAGAAGTGGAAGCAGGAAGGCGAGTTCCTCAAGAGCCACGCCTTCGCGGCCATGGCGCTGGAGACCGCCGAAGCCGCTGCCGAAGTCGTCCACATGAAGCTGCGCGAGCTCTGGGGATTCTCCGACGCCACAGAAATGACGCTCCAGGACCGCTTCGCTGCCCGCTACCGCGGCAAACGCTACAGCTTCGGCTACCCGGCCTGCCCGGACCTCTCGATGCAGCAGCAACTCTTCCAAGTCCTGCGTCCCGAAGAGGTCGGTGTCTCCCTCACCGAAGGCGACATGATGGACCCGGAAGCCTCCGTCTCCGCCCTCGTCATCCACCATCCTGACGCTCGCTACTTCGGCGTCTGACACCACCCGGATCTGGTGTAGGGGCTCCTCTACAACGGCCCATCCGCCGGCCTCTGTGCCGGCCGTTCCCTGGCATCTGTGGGTCAGACCCCGTACGTCGTGATCTCGAGTTGGTGGCCGTCGGGGTCGAGGAAATAGATCGAGTGGGCTGTACCGTGATCTTGGGGCTCGAGCTCGATCCCGCGGCCGCGCAACTCCTTTCGAGCCCGTTCGAAGTTCTCCCGATCGACACGGAAGGCGACGTGGCGGTAGCACAGGGTCTCCGGCCCGGGTGGGGGTGCCGGCTCCACTGCCTTCACGGGAAAGATCGCCAGCGAGGTGTTCCCGACCCCCACAACCGCTGGGTGAGAACCCCACTCTTTCTTGAATCGCCGCTCGAGCCCGAGCACTTCCACGTACCATTGCACGGACTGCTCGACGTTGCGGACCGTGAGTGCGACATGATCGATCGCTTCAAGTTTGAACATCGAACACCCTCCTCGAGGTCTCAATCCATCGACCGTCGGATCCCCGTCGCGACGGCTGGAGGGCCCTCCAGTTTTCGCGGGCTCGGCGACCAGAACTCCACCAGGTTGCCGTCAGGATCGAGGAAGTAGAACGTGACGGCCGACAACCAATCAAACTCGACCGGCCCGAACACTTCCACGCCCTGATCGCGGACGTGGGCCACTGCGCTCTCTAGCCGGTCACGTGGCACGTCGAGAGCGAAGTGAGTGCGCCCGAAGTCCGCCGGTCCTATGGAGGCGATCTCCGAGGTGGCGTTCTCCGGCCCTCGGGCCGCAGACCCCGAGCCCTGCCGCTCCGAGATCGGCTCCAACGACCGACTGAGAAGTATGACGCGCTGCTGTTGGCCCGGTCTGCCTGCCCACAGCAATGCGAACTTCTCATCGACGACCTCGGGCACCAGGCCCACGATCTCTTGATAGAAGCGCAGCGAAGTCGCCACATTCGCCACGCCTAGAGCCACCTCCGACAAGCCCACGGAGAACTTGGGCACTGCTTCATTCTCAGTCATCGTCCACCCCGGCTCCGCCGCTACGGGAAGCACCAGTTGACCGCCACATCGTGACGCTACTAGCCCTGTTGAGTCTCAAATTACGGCGATTGTGCCATTTGTCTCGGGGCTTCGGCAAGATCGACCACTCCCGCCGTCGGGATCTTGATGTACCACAGTGGGAGAGGGGTGTTGCTTCCTCCAAGAATAGCTGCCAGAAGAGAACGCGGGAAGCCTATTCTGGGCCGGAAGATACGAGGTTTTGGCAAGGTGCAGGCGACCCAGAGCCTGGGCTGAAGGGGAGGACGCATGAACTGGTATCTCGAGCTCTTAAAGAAGTACGCGGTGTTTCGCGGCCGAGCACGGCTGAAGGAGTACTGGTACTTCGTTCTCTTCAGTACCCTCATCTATTCTGCCTTCGTCATGATCGACCGGGTGGGGGGATTCCGCGACGTGATAATGGGGAGTGGCCCCCTTTCGATCCTCTACCTTCTGGCCGTGTCTCTTCCTGAGTTCGCCGTGACGGCTCGAAGGCTCCACGACGCCAGTCACAGCGGGTGGTGGCAGCTGATGTGAGTCCCCTTCCTGACGCTTCAGTGGCTCGTAGACCACAATCGAGAATTCTTGGCGCTTCTGATCCTAGTGATCAGCCTACTGGCTTATATGGTGTTGCTCCTCTGGCTGGTGCGCGACAGTGACCCGGACGAGAACCGATGGGGTCCGAACCCGAAGAAAGCGCCGGTGGCCGCAGCGGCACACCCGTTGTAGCGGCCGGTCTCTGCGCCGGCCCGTGGGAGGGCACGGAGGCCTTCCCCTACGATGTCCTGTTCTCGGTGCTGCAAGATTTCCTGAAGAATCTCCGTCCTAGTGGTAAGCCGCGATCTCTTTGTCAGTAGCGTTATGCTATCATTACGCTTGCAATTTGAGGAGAGGCGGTCCCGATGCCAGGAGTTCTGATCAGAGACGTGCCGGAAGAGATCCACAAGAAGTTGAAAGCTCGTGCCGCTGCAAACCGGCGGAGCCTGGGTCGAGAAGCTCTCGTACTGCTCGAGCAGGCCCTCCAAGACCCTGCGGGTCCGCCAACCCTGGAACAGATTCGTGCAGTCCGCGTCAAAGGTGCCAAGCCACTGACGCAGGACCTTCTCGATGAGGCGCGCAAGACAGGCCGTCCGTGATCATTGCCGATACAAACCTGATCGGCTACCTGTTTATCGACGGCGAGAGGACCTTCGCAGCTGAGCAGGTATGGGAGTTGGACCCTCAGTGGTTGATGCCTCCTCTCTGGAGGAGCGAGTTCCTCAACGTCTTGACGACTGGGGTGAAGGCCATGGTACTCACAGAGCAACAGGCTGTGGTTCTGTGGTGGAAGGCCTGCGAGCTGTTCCCACGGAATGACCAGGAACCCCGCGGCGATGAGGTTCTGAGAACTGCTATCGAGCGGGGGATTTCAGCCTACGATGCACATTTCATCGCGCTGGCAGTCGATCTGGGGATCCCGCTGGTTACCGCGGATAAAGACCTCGTCCGCCGCTGTTCAGATGTGGCGGTTTCGATCGAACAGTTCGTCCGATCCGACCCGTAGGGGAGAGGCTTGCCCCCTCCCGTCCGACCTTGTAGGGGCCGGCCTCTGTGCCGGCCCGTTCCGGTCTGTAGGGGCCGTTCCTCTGTGCCGGCCCGCGGGAGGGCGCAGAGGCCCTCCTCTACAATGCACTGCACTACGGTGTCGTCGGGCTCGCCGGCTTGTCGTCGTCTGTGATGACTTCGTAAAGGACGACACCGCCAGCCACGGCAGCTAACGGAATCCACCAGGCGATGAAGGCGCCATCCTGGATGTGACCTTCCTGGCTGACCAACATGGTCTCCACCACGGCCGGGCTGATCAGCGTGGTGCCCGAAGGCACCCGGATGCCGTCCGTCTTGGCGTCGGCGCTAGCAGTTTGACCCAGGCAACCGCTGCCAGAGCAGGTTGCACCGGCACTAGGCCCGCCTATTAGTCGACATTTAGGTCGTGTTCCCCGAGCTACCGCGAGGGTAACTCCATCATTGTTAGTTGGCAAAGGAATGCGCTTGGCCATCGGTGCAGCCCTCCGCAGATGTGGCCTCCTTCACGGTGCGTAACTATGCATGTCTGCTAGACTTATTCATCATCTTGAATATCCTCGACGGGTCCGTTCTCCACCCCCAAAGATGACCGATCGCCCCGAGCTCGAACCCGGTCGCAATCTACCTCTACCGTTTCAGGGCGGTACGGATCTGCCGGCTCCGCGACAGCAGCAAGTTCCGGTCTACTACCCCGAGGAAGAGGAGTCCATCTCTCTCGAGCACTACCTGCATGTCCTGATCAGGCGAAGGTGGATGTTGGCGGCTATCGCCATCACGTTTGTCGTCCTTGCTGCATTACAGGTCTTCACCGCGACTCCTATGTACCGGGCATCCGCCAGGCTCCAGATCGACCCCGAAAGCTCCCGTGTCGTGCCCTTCCAGGAAGTGGCCGGCTCGGAGATGGCCGGTGGCTGGTTCATGGAGAACTACATGTGGACACAGACCGAGAATCTGCAGTCCCACGACACGGCACTTCGCGTAGTCCAACGACTCGAGCTGAAGAACAACGAGGCCTTCAACCAGTCCACTAGCCCCGGTGCCTTGGTGGCGCTCAAGGGGACGCTGATCAAGCTGGCCAGCCTGCCCTTCGCCATGGGGGGTGACGACGGGCCGGCAACAGACGGTGATAAGGACGAGGCCGCCAATCTCGCGAGTCGCCTTCAGGGTGGCGTCGAAGCGCAACCCATCCGCAACACCCGCCTGATCGAGGTCAGCTACACCGGCCCCGACGCGCAGCTGGCGGCCAACATCGTCAACACCCTGATCGAAGAGTTCATCGAGGACAACCTCGAGGGCAAGTACAACGCCGCGGCCCGGGCCAATGACTTTCCACGGATCCAGCTACAAGAGCTGCAGATCGAGGTGGAGAAGTCGGAGCAGGAGCTGAAAGAGGCTGGGGTAGCTGCAGGACTTCGCTCGTCCAACATCCGCATCGCCGACACCGCCAAACTACCACGCAGCCGAGCCACACCGCGCCGGTCACGCACCCTGCTGCTGGCCCTGATCTTGGGCCTCTTCGTGGGCACCGGTACCGTCTTCCTGTTCGAAGCCCTCGACAACACCCTCGAGACCAGCGACGACGTGACACAGCATCTGGGTCTGCCCGCCCTCGGAGTCGTGCCGAGCCTGGGCGGTAGCTCCAAACCAAAGCACCGCTTCGCATGGCCCTTTGGGAACTCCGCAGCCAAGATGCGACCCTACCTGGTCCAGGACGATGAGGATCTGCAACAGGCCCGGGCACTCGAGGCGTACCGATCGCTTCGTACCGCCCTGCTGCTCTCCCACTCCGGCAATCCACCTCAGGCCATCCTGGTGACCTCCGCACTGCCGGGCGAAGGCAAGAGCACAACGGTAGCCAACATCGCGGTGGCGCTGGCACAAACGGGAAGCCGCACCGTGATCATCGATCTCGACATGCGCCAGCCAAAGCTGGCCGAGGCATTTGGCATCAGCGCCGAGCAGGGGATGAGTACCTTTCTCTCGGGCAACTCGGATATCTCCTCGCAGATCCACGAGACCGGTGTACCCAACCTCTTCCTGGTACCTTCCGGTCCCAAGGCTCCCAATCCCGGCGAGCTCATCTCTTCAGAGCGAATGTTCACCGGTCTGCTGCTGGTGCGCGAGTCTTTCACCTATGTGGTGATCGACTCGCCACCCATCTTGGAGCTCAGCGATGCTCTGGCGGCCTCCCCGCACGTTGATGGGGTCATTCTGGTGGCCAAGGGTGCCAAGACCTCTCGGAAGACGGTGCAGCAAGCAGCAAACAGCCTCCTCCAGGTGGGGGCGAAGCTTTTCGGCGTCCTGGTGAACGACGTGGATGTCGACAAGGCAGGCCACGGCGACTACGGCCATGCCAGCAGCTACTTCGACCGGCACCCCTACCGGGGCCACGACTCCTCCCAGCGAACTGCCTAGGAAAGATTCTCAGGTGCAGGCCCCCTCTGGTCTGCGAGCATGGATGGGGGCAGCGGCGGCATTGGCCTTCGGCCTGGCCCTGATCCGGCTGCGCCGCCAGCCCAGCCAGCAGATCGACAACCGACTTCGCGGTAAGGTGTGGGTGGATTCGGTAAGAATGGAGCCGGTGTCACCGTGAGTGCTCGAATCGTTCGTGTCTGTCCCGCTTGCCGGCGTGCGTCCCGCAGCAAGCCACTTCCCCCAGATGGCTTCTGGCAGGTCCAGGTCCTCCAGCGCATCGGCATGTATCCCTACCGCTGCGAGGCCTGCGGTGCCCGTTTCTATCGCAAGGTCCCTGTGGGAGAGGGGATGGGAGCTTCGCTGGATGCTCCCCACGCCCATGGCCCTGGAAAATATGCAGGGGAGGGGCTTGCCCCCTCCCAAAGCCCGAAAAGGACTGTAGGGGAGGGGCTTGCCCCCTCGCGTGAACCTCGCGTCGTCGGCGACGGCATTCCGCAGGTCGTCGCCCCACCCGAAGCCACAGACAGCACCCTCTCCCACGAAGACTTCGTCGACTTGATCGACCACATCAGCCGGTCCGAGCAGCGCAAGGGCCTCAAGATCCCGGAGAAGGATGACGAGAAAGAGTAGTCCCCTCGGGATCTGGGCTGCGTTAGCCCTCTTCGCCTTCCTGGTAGTCATCGCCCTTGGTGCCCCGTGGCTGGCTCGCCACCGCACTGATCCTCTAGAAAAGGAATTCGAGAAGCCTTAGGCGACCGACGTTTGATGGCAGGCGACGGTTGAGCCCCTCCTAGCCCCA
>Ga0255052_10001278_pt1 | contig 19105 bp, 18 predicted proteins | sample JV7_2_21_MG_FD_188632 | JGI IMG/M metagenome (GOLD analysis project Ga0255052, IMG submission 188632) | Seawater microbial communities from Jervis Inlet, British Columbia, Canada - JV7_2_21 | ecosystem: Environmental > Aquatic > Marine > Inlet | place: Canada: British Columbia | collected... | reverse complement strand
CCACAGGGAAACCGTCACGATCACCCCTGCGGGAAGAAAAATCCAGAGCAGGAACGGATTTGGCCGAACCTCATTCCTGGACTGACCAAGCTGTATTTTTGCCGCCCAGATGCATGCTGCGGAACTCAGGACGGCTATCGCAATAGCGGCGAGCAATATGGGAACGCGAACCAAAGGCAGAATCGAGGCCGCAAGGGCCAGAGATGAGATGTAAAGGAGGCCCTGCATTCTGTATGTGACACCACGCTGATCGAATCGAGAACGGCCCATAATTGCGGTTATTCCGGAGAATCCGAGCAGCGTAACCGAGACCTCCGCCAGCACCTGCAAATTGTTGTAATCCATCGTCGTGCCTTGTCAGAGATAATCAGGAGATATTTCCTGTGTGTGTCGGTGCCGGGCACCGTATTTAGTCGAATACTTCGGCTCGCATGTGCGGGAACAGCAGTACATCGCGAATCGATGCCGAATCCGTGAAAAGCATGACGAGGCGATCGATACCGACGCCGAGCCCGGCCGTGGGTGGCAGACCGTATTCCAGCGCGCGTATATAGTCCGCATCGTAGGACATCGCTTCGTCGTCACCTTCGGACCGGCTTGCGGCCTGTTCCTTGAATCGCGCCGCCTGGTCCTCGGGATCGTTCAACTCCGAGAAGCCGTTGGCGATTTCACGTCCCGCGATGAACAGTTCGAAACGGTCGGTGACGAATGGATCGTCATCGTTCTTTCTCGACAAGGGCGAGACTTCGGTGGGATACGCCGTTACGAATGTCGGTTCGCGAAGATTGTCTTCACAGGTCTTCTCGAATATCTCGATCTGAAGCTTGCCGCTGCCGTAGCTCTTTTCAATCCTGATATCGAGTTTCTCCGAAAAGTCCTTCAGGTAATCGCGGTCGCGGATCTTCGTCTTCTCGATATCCGGATTAAATTTCACAATCGCATCTTCAACCGTCATGCGTGTGAACTTTTTCACAAAATCGTATTCCTCACCCTGATAGCGGATGGTCGTCTGGCCCATCAATGCCTCGGACATGCCATGGAGCATGGCTTCGACCATCTCGATCAGATCCTCATAGTCGGCGTAGGCGCGATAGAGTTCGAGCATCGTGAATTCGGGATTGTGCTGGGTCGACATGCCTTCGTTGCGGAAATTTCGGTTGATCTCATAGACGCGTTCGAAACCGCCGACGGTCAGGCGCTTTAGGAACAGCTCGGGAGCGATTCGCATATAAAGGGACATATCCAGCGCGTTGTGATGCGTCGTAAATGGCCTGGCGATTGCACCGCCCGGCATCGTCTGCAGCATCGGGGTTTCAACCTCGAGGTAATCCTGGGCATCGAGGAACGCGCGGATGTATGCGATCAACTCCGAACGCAGTCGAAACAGCTTGCGGGTATCCTCGTTCATGATCAGATCGACGTAGCGCTGCCGGTATCGAATCTCCTTGTCCGCAAGACCGTGAAACTTCTCCGGTAGCGGCCTCAGGGACTTGGTCAGCAGACGCAATTCATCGACCATCACGGTCAGCTCACCGGTCTTGGTTTTAAAGAGCGTCCCGGACGCGCCGACGATGTCGCCGACATCCCACTTTTTGAAACCCTGATAGATACCGTCGGCCAGGCGGTCACGTTCGAGCCGCAGTTGAATCTGACCGGTCCGATCCTGCAGTTTGACGAAACTGGCCTTGCCCATAACGCGCTTGACCATCATGCGCCCCGAGACTTTGACCTCGACCGCTTCCTCGCGCAGGTGCTCGTCTTCGTGTTCGCCGAATGCCTCGTGCAGCTCCTCGGCAAGGGCGTTTCTTCGAAAATCATTCGGAAATGCGTTGCCGGACTCGCGCAATTCGGCGAGCTTCCTTCGCCGCTCGGCAATGAGCTTGCTTTCGTCCTTAAGTTCTTCGTCCGCCACTAAAGTCCCTGCTTCAATCCCGCTTCAATGAATTCATCCAGACCGCCATCCAGTACAGCCTGCGTATTACCGGTCTCGACGCCGGTCCTGAGGTCCTTGATTCTGCTCTGATCCAGCACGTAGGACCTTATCTGATTTCCCCACCCGACGTCTGCCTTGCTTTCTTCTACAATCGATGCCTCTGCACGACGATTCTGAAGCTCGAGTTCGTAGAGCTTTGCCTTCAATTGCTTCATCGCCGTCGCCTTGTTCTTGTGTTGCGAACGGTCGTTCTGGCATTGCACGACGATGTTGGTCGGCATGTGCGTAATCCGCACGGCCGATTCTGTGCGATTGACGTGCTGACCGCCAGCGCCGCTTGCACGATAGACGTCGATGCGAAGATCGGTGGGATCGATATCGATGTCGATGTCGTCGTCGACTTCGGGCGAAACGAATACGCTGGCGAACGAGGTATGACGCCTGTTGCCGGAGTCGAACGGCGACTTTCTGACCAGCCGGTGCACGCCGGTCTCGGTGCGCAACCATCCGTATGCGTAGTCACCGACGACGCGCACGGTCGCACTCTTGATGCCCGCGACCTCGCCGGCGGAGGCTTCAATGACCTCGGATGAAAAACCGTGCGACTCGGCCCAACGGAGGTACATTCGCAGAATCATGTCTGCCCAGTCCTGGGCTTCCGTGCCGCCGGCGCCGGACTGGATGTCGACGAACGCGTTGCTGTCATCCATCTCGCCCGAAAACATGCGGCGAAACTCGAGAACGGCGATACGTGCCTCGAGCGCCTCGATGTCGCCGCTAACGCCCTCGACAGTGGATTCGTCATCTTCCTCGACGGCGAGGCCAAGGAGCTCGTCGGCATCACGGAGCCCCGTCGAGAGCTCATCGAGTTCGACGACTACCTGCTCCAGTTGTGCCCTCTCCTTTCCCAGGGACTGTGCGCGTTCAGGCTCGTTCCAGATGGACGGCTCTTCCAATTCCCGCTGCACTTCGGTCAGGCGTTCGGCTTTGCCTTCATAGTCAAAGATACCCCCTTAACGCCGTCGTGCGTTCCGACAGGTCGGTGATCTTCAGTTTTATCTGGCCGGTTTCCATGTTCGTGCTGCCTGCGAAAAACGCGGCATGTTAACACGGCACAATTTGTTCGACGATTAATTGCGGCGTTTCCACGCCGCGGAACTCGTTGACGTCGAGCCGATATGCCAGCCTGACCGGACCACGGATCGGCAGTCCGGCCTGATTGAAGGCAATGGCGTCGATGACGACCGGTCCGTCGGCGGGCTGCACGCGCATTTTCAGATGATTCTCGCCAACCACCCGTTGGTCGACGACCGAGAAATCGCCGCTCCACATCGGCTCCGGAAATCCGGCGCCCCAGGGGCCTGCCGTACGCAACAGATTGGCGAAGCGCAGATTCATGGCATCGTGCGGCAACGGGCCATCGGTCAGCAGCGCGCCACTAAAATCGGCGGCAGGATAGAGCCGCTTAAGCTGCTGGGACACACATTTTGCGAATTCGTCGAAGTGCTTTTCGGGCAGGTTGAGACCCGCCGCCATGGCATGCCCGCCAAATTTCGAGATCAGCCCCGGTTGCGTCGCCGACACGGCCTCGAGCAGGTCTCTTACGTGCACGCCCGGAATGGAGCGAGCCGAGCCTTTCAACTCTTCGCCGTCGGCGCGGGCGAATGCGATGACCGGCCGGTGGCAGCGTTCGCGAACGCGGGACGCGATCAGGCCAACGATGCCCTGATGCCAGGACTGGTCGTAAATACAAACACAGGGCGGCAAATTGCGATCGTCCATCGCATCGACGTAGGCGAACGCCTGGTCGCGCATCTTGGTCTCAATGTGTCGCCGATCGCTGTTTATCCGGTCGAGCGTTGTCGCATATCTGGCCGCGATCGCCGGGTCGTCCGTAAGCAGACACTCGATACCGACCGACATGTCTTCGAGCCGCCCGGCGGCATTCAGTCTGGGACCGACAACGAAACCGAGGTCCGTACTGACCGTGCGTTGTATTGAGCGCCCCGACTGACTGATCAGCGCCTGGATACCGGCGACAGCCTTGCCAGCGCGAATACGATCCAGACCCTGGCGAACGAGAATACGGTTGTTGTAATCGAGCGTGACAACATCGGCCACCGTACCCAGCGCGACGAGATCGAGATAGCGTGCAGGCACTCTCGCCGCGCCCTCCACCCCTTCCGATTCGAGAGCTCTGCCCAGTGCCGCCATCAGATAAAAGGCAACGCCGACGCCGGCAAGGTGCGGGCTCGTGAATTCGCTGTCGGTGAGATTCGGGTTGACCATCACTCTCGCCGCCGGCAAGTCGCTTCCCGGCAAATGGTGATCGGTAATCAGGACCGGAATACCCAGCCGTTCTGCTTCTGTCACGCCCGCGATGCTCGAGACGCCATTGTCGACGGTTATCAGAAGATCGGGCGATCGCCCTGCAGCCACCCGGACAATTTCCGGTGTCAGGCCGTAGCCGAACTCGAACCGGTTCGGAACCAGATAATCGACCTTTGCGAAACCGAAACTGCGCAGGCAACGAATAACGAGCGCCGTGCTTGTCGCACCGTCGGCATCGAAATCGCCGATTACCGTGACATGTCGGTCTCTGAACTGCAGTAGAAGATCAACCGCATCTTCGATGCCGTTTAGTGAGCTGATCGGCGCAAGCTTCGACAGGCTGTGATCGAGCTCCGCCGGCGCCGCAATGCCTCGTGTCGCGTAGACGCGCGCGAGCACCGGATCGAAATTCTCGAGCGCACTGAGGACTGCATCGTCGGGCAGTCGTCTGATTTTGAGTGGCCGGTACGGAGACATCGATGAGGTTTTACAACAACTCTGAGCTGCGGCGCCAGAAGCGAAAGGCGTCGAATCTTCCAATTCTGGCTGAAAGCCCGTCCCGAAACAGCAGCACAAGACGATCGAGCCTGCCGCTCTTCAAATGGCCCCGAAGCTCATCGAGGTAGCGCGCAAGTGCATCTCCGTCCTCATCGTCCGCCGGCGTCATGACGACGAGGTCCTTGACGGCAATATCGAGGCAATCGGCGAAGTTGCCCGGCCATGGTGCGATGACGCCGGTGCAGCTTTCCCAAAAACCCTGAAACAAGGGGTCAGCGCCGAAAAAAGGTGGCAGAAGTTTTACAGTCTTCTCTGGCGCCCGACCGCCACCCCAAAACCAGATCGAATTAATCGGCATCAATCCATCGGTCTCGCGGCGAACATTGACTTCGTGCTCATGCAGACACATTTGCAGCTCGCTTGTCAGCGTCAGGTAGGAAGCAGCCTCGTCACCTTTGGGCATATAGTCATCAGGCTCCATACCGTCGAGGCTTGACGCCGATACTGACGCCGTCGAGATTGCCTCATCGCCACGCAAATAACCGTGCTTGCCGATCCGCGCAAATGCAAAGCCCGAGCCTTGCCCAAGTGACTTCTGCAGGAAATCGAATATGGCTCGCAGGTCCATTTTCGGCGATTGCAGCCCCTCGAGCGCATGCAGGCACAGATGATCCAGCCGCGGCTCCAGGTGCACCGGGTCGGCGGCAGCAATCCAGACATGCGGGCGGTCCCCCGTCTGACCCCAGAGTCTGAGTGCCGCGAGGCCCTCATCGGGTGGCGATATGCCGGCCGCAGTCAGGACGCGCGTAAACATCTCCGATGGCGCCGCGTTGTGACGCAATTCAGAGCGGGAAAGCCATCGCCGCTGCTTTGCCTCGCGTATGCGCCCCGATCTCCCGGCGGGAAGCACGACGATTGCTTGTCTCATTTTCTCTTTTGCCGTAAACATAGCCGGATTGCATGGTAACCAAGCGCATCGGGCAGTTCATTGAAATTTACGAGAGATCAGGTCGGGAACCTCACAATTCGCCACGTCGGTGCCGATTCGATCAGGGTCGGTGACGAACTGCTGAAGAAAAGCTTCGCGCTGACCCCCAATGAAATCATTGCCGAATGGCCGGCCCGCAATATCGAGGCGCTCTGCGAGGCAGATTTCGAGCCACTGTTCGCCGCGGAACCGGAGATGATACTGCTCGGTACCGGCACCGGGCCCGTCTTTCCACCACGTGAACTCGTCTTTGCATTCGCGAGGCGCGGAATCGGTCTCGAAACGATGGATACGGCCGCGGCCTGCCGAACCTTCAATATTCTCGTGGCCGACGGCCGCAAAGTAGCGGCGGTACTGATTCTGGGGACTTAGTCGAGCATGGAATCGCCATTGATGCCGTTGCTCTCCATCATGCTGCGCAGGTTTTTCAGCGCGTCGAGCTGAATCTGACGAACGCGCTCGCGCGTCACGCCGATTTCCTTGCCGATCTGTTCCAGCGTCCGGCGGCGATGGCCGTGAATGCCGAATCGACGCTCAACGACGGCTCTCTGTTTGTCACTCAGCTTGAATACCCAATCGTCCAGGATTGCATTGACCCGTTCCTGCTGGGCGCATTCTGCAGGCTCCGCATCATGCCGCGCCGGCAGTGCATCGAGCGGCGCCCGCTCATCGTCGGAGCTGCTCGAGCAAATCGTAATTCGCTCGTGCAAGGCCAGCAGTCTTTCGACTTCGGCCGCGTCCTTTCCGAGGTAGTTGGCGATTTCCGCTGCACTCGGGTGCCTGTCCTGAGCCTGACGCAGGGTGCGGGTCGCGCGCATGCAGGCATTGATCTCCTTGATGACATGAATCGGCAAGCGAATGGTGCGCGACTGGTTCATGATCGCTCGCTCGATCGTCTGCCGGATCCACCACGTGGCGTAGGTCGAGAAGCGAAAGCCACGCTCGGGATCGAATTTCTTGACCGCGTGTATCAGGCCGAGATTGCCTTCCTCGATCAGGTCCAGAAGGGGCAGTCCGCGATTGACATAGCGGCGGGCAATCTTCACGACCAGGCGCAGATTACTTTCGATCATGCGGTGGCGCGCTGCTTCGTCGCCTTTTTGGATCCGGCGCGCGAATTTCACTTCCTCCGACGCCGTCAGGAGGGGCGAGATGCCAATTTCGTTCAGGTACAGGCGGGTGGGATCGACGCTTCGACCCGGCTTGCTCGAATCACGGAAAATCTCGCCCACGTTACAGTCCCTCGCCAGTTCGGGAGCAGACCACGACGACGTCTTATGACGATCAAGTCGAATTATCTCGCAGGCAGATACTGTCGCGGGTTAACCGGCTTGCCATTGCGCCTGATTTCAAAATGCAGTCGCGGCTTTCCTCCCGGCCCCTCACCCATCGTCGCGATTTTTTGACCTTTTTTTACGGCCTGGCCTTCTTTGACCAGCAGCGACGCGTTGTGCCCATATGCACTCAGGTAGGTGTCGTTGTGCTTGACGATAATAAGCTCTCCGTAACCGATTAGTCCACTTCCCGAATAGACTACCGAGCCACCTGCCGCCGCTTTGACGGCCTGACCGTTACTGCCGCCAATCAGAATTCCCGTGCCGGTGCCGGGTCGTTTGCCGTATTCCACTGCCACTTTGCCCGCTGCGGGCCAGATCCAGGGCGGCGGCGGCTGGCTCGGTATCGGTGGCAGCGGCCGGCTGCCAGCTGATTTGGCCGGCGGTGGCGATGACGAGCGGCGTTCCCCCGTGGGCGGGGTCAGCCGAATGGCCTGGCCCGGATAGATCAATTTGCCATCGCCGAGCTTGTTCCAGCGCGCAAGATCGCGGGGGTCTTCGCCATATCTCCAGGCGATCGTAAAAAGCGTCTCGCCACTGCGCACGATGTGCTCGAACCTGGGCGTGTGATCCCACCGGGTCTTGGGGCCGCAGGCAGTGATCAGGAGCAACACCGCCAAAACAACGATGTGTGGAAATTTCGCCAAGCTTGCCTTAATCCATTCGAACTACGATGAAAGCCAACAATACTGCCAATACGACAACCGCCCAGCCAATACGCTCAACATATTTTGGTAACGCCGCGGCCATCCGCTCGCCGCCCGCAACGACCAGCCCGGCAACCAGGAAAAAGCGGGCACCACGACTGACGAGAGAGGCAATGATGAATCCGGGTAGGTTCAGGGCTGCGGCGCCGGCCGAGATAGTAAATATCTTGTATGGAATCGGCGAAAATCCTGCGACGAATACTGCCCAGATACCCCACTCGTCGAACCAGACCCGGCCTTTGAGATAAGCCGGCCAATAGCCCATGTCATGCAGCCAGGGTTCGATCGCCTCGAGCGCCAGATAGCCGATCGCGTAGCCCGCAATGCCACCGAGCAGTGACGTAATCGTTGTAATAGCGGCGAAGCGCCAGGCGCGTGCCCTGTCGGCGAGACACATCGGCGCCAGCATGACGTCGGGCGGGATCGGGAAGAACGAGGACTCCGCGAAGCTCAGCGCGCCGAGGTAGCGTTCCGCATGAGGGTGGCCTGCCCAGGCCAGTACGCGGTCGTAGAGAGGTCCGAACAGGCGCAAGTCTAGCGGGCCCAGTACTGATGATAAAATTTAGGAATACTTCTCATCGATTTGTTTTTCCTGTTATTTTCCGTGAACAAGCGGCACAAAACTGACCAGACCCAGTGAAGTTTGCTCATAGTGCTCGTTTTGTTTGCTGACTCTGAACAGTTCCTGCCGCCCGCTTGGTCCGACCGGAATGACCAGATGCCCGCCCGGCGCCAGCTGCTCCAGCAGTTTCTGCGGCAACTCGTCAGCCGCCGCCGCAACGATGATGCCATCGTACGGGCCATACTTCGGCCATCCTTCCCAGCCGTCGCCCTGCCGGAAATGCACGTTATAGATGTCCAGTTGACGGAGCCGTTGCTTGGTCTTTCGCAGCAGTTCCGGAATGCGCTCCACCGTATAGATTTCTTTCACGAGTGGCGCGAGCACGGCGGTCTGATAACCACAGCCAGTGCCGATTTCCAGAATGCGCCCGCCTTTCAGACCCTCGAGCAGCGCTTCAGTCATCCTTGCCACGACATACGGCTGACTGATCGTCTGCCCGAGTCCGATCGGCAGCGCCGTGTCTTCATAGGCCCTGCTCGCCAGCGCCTCATCGACGAACAGATGACGGGGAACATTGCGGATCTGTTCGAGGACCTCGGAAGATTGAATTCCCGACTCCTGCAGACGCCGCACGAGCCGGTCGCGCGTGCGCGCCGATGTCATGCCGATTCCGCGAACGTTCTGCTCAATCACTTGTTGATCCAGTCACCGATCTCGGGCAAGACCTCGTGCCAGGTCAGGTCCACCTTGAGCGGCGTTACAGATACTGCGCCTTCCTCGATCGCCTCGAAATCGGTTCCCGGCCCGGCATCCTGGCCCGGCCCCGCCGGACCGATCCAGTAGATCGTCTTGTCCTGCGGGTCCTTGGTCTTGATCAGCGGTTCCGATCGATGCCGGAAGCCGAGCCGGGTTGCATGAAAACCCTTGAGTTGCTTATAGGGCCGGTCCGGCACATTGACGTTCAATATGACGTCATTCGGCAATGGATTCGCCGTAAGGCGTTCAACCAGATCGCAAGCGACTCTTGCAGCGACTGCGAACTGGCCACCCTGGTGACCGACAAGCGATACCGCAATTGCGGGGTAGCCCAGAAAGCGGCCCTCCATCGCCGCTGCAACCGTACCCGAATAAATGACATCGTCGCCCAGGTTCGCGCCATGGTTGACGCCGGCAACGACAATGTCGGGCTCGAAATCCAGATACCCGGATAATGCCAGGTGAACGCAGTCTGTCGGCGTGCCATTGACGAAATAACGTCCGTCGGCCACCTTATGGACGCGAAGCGGCGCATGCAAGGTCAGCGAGTTACTGGCACCACTGTGATTTCGGTCCGGAGCAAACACGACGACGTCGCCCAGCTCCGATAGCGCATCGGCAAGCATCGTGATGCCCGTGGCGAGATAGCCGTCGTCGTTACTGACCAGAATTTTCAACTTACGTCCATGCGTGACTGGCTTGGTGGGTTTTTCGGACCGCGCTCACTATACTGAAAGTTCCCCTGCCACAATAGCGTTGAATACCGAGATTAAATTGTCGAACGAAGATGATGATGTCGAGCTATTTCGACGCATGATGTCGGATGCCAGGCCGATTGAAACGGATGCCGTTTCGCCGCCGCCGACACGCGCAACGCCCCGGGCCAGATTCAGACGGCGTGACGAGCGGGAGGTATTACGCGAGTGTCTCGAAGCAGACATCGAGTCGGCGGAAATCGAGAGTGGGCAGAGCCTGACTTTTGCGCGCCCCTCGGTCGGCCGCCGCAGCTTTCGCAAACTGGCCCGCGGAAACATAAGCGTTCAGTCCGAGATCGATCTGCATGGCTTGACCGTGGCCGAGGCAAAGACGGCGCTTGCGGAGTTCATTGATGAGAGCATCGCTTATGGCCACCGTTGCGTCCGCGTCATTCACGGCAAGGGACGCGGTTCCGGCAGTCGGGGGCCGATTCTCAAGCGCAAAGTCGATACCTGGCTCAGGAAATGGAATGCGGTTCTGGCTTTCGTCTCGGCCCGCCAGGCCCACGGCGGAACCGGTGCCGTGTACGTGTTACTGAAGAAAAACTAATTCTCGTAACGAGCGACCTCTCTGAGCACTGCGGTGGCGAAACCGCCGCGAACGAGAAAGAAGTCGAGCCACAGGGTGTCGCCGTCTCTTTGCCAGCCAAGGTCCCTGACGACGAGGCGCAGCGCCCGCCTGGCCTGCTCGATACGCTGATTCGCAAGGCCCTGGCTAAAATCCGGAAAACGGTCGACGACTGACTTCTCGCGCTCGGCGACAGCACCCCTGCTCTGCAGGGCACCCGAGCCCCATAGCGCACCGCTCGGGTGCAGATCGAGTTCGGCAATTCGGCGATTCAGTTCCTCATCGACCATATCCACCTGAAATATGCTGGCACTGCCGTCGAGATTTGCACAATCGCCGGCCTGCAAGCTGTTCCAGGTACCTTCTTTTACGCGGTCATCGAGAATCTGATTGAAGAGATACGAGCGCGGTGCAGACAGGGCCAGACTACGTTTTCGTCGCGACATGCGTTTGCCGGAAAAATAGTCGAGTGCCAGATCGAGATTGCCCGCGTCCCGGCCGAAGCGTTGTTCACCGAAATAATTCGGCACACCACCTTTGGAAATGTCCGACAGCCGCTCGCCGATATCAGCGCCCTTGTCCGTGAGATCTCTTAATGCAATACGAAAATGGTTGCCGGTATGCGCGCCGCGACGAAGTTTGCGTTTGTGCCGGCCTGCCTGCAACACGCGAACGCCTGAATTGTCCAGCTGTGACCAGTCCGCCTTACTGCCTGCCGGTCGACGAACGCTGAACCATTGCGTCGTCACCGCATTGCGGTCCTTCATGCCAGCGAAACCGACGTCGGATTCGGCGATGCCCGCGTATTCTGCAAGACCTTTGGCGACCCAGGTCGTATTGGCGCCGAGTTTTTCTATTTGCAGGAAATCGTGCTCACCGTCTCCGGACAGCTCAAAGCCGAGCTGCTCTTCAACCCGAAAATCGCTCAAGTCTTTCCTGATCTGGCAGGACAGTACCGGTTCGCCGTAGGCACGTTGCCATTCCGGCAGCATGATCAATCCGGGATCGGTGTGTCAGTGGCGGGAACCACCTGGTAGAAAGTCTCCTTGCGGCCTATGAGCCCTAAGTCCGTACGTGCTCTCTCCTCGGCCGCCTCGCGACCGGTCTTGAGATTGAGCACTTCAGCCTCGAGCGCCTCATTGCGCTCCGTCAGGGCCTGATTCTGTAGTCGTTGGTCCGACACGGCCCGCCCCAGTTCCCGTGTCTTGCGATGACCGTCTTCGGACAGCCAGAGACTGGCCTGCATGACAAGCCCGAGTATGGCCAGTGCCGAGAGTATCCAGCGTGCTGTATGCAAGATTTTCCCCAAAACTCAATCATCAAGGCACCTTGACCGAAAATGCCTGCTTCCCGGCATATCCGGCCTCGCCACCCAGCTCCTCTTCGATGCGCAACAGCTGGTTGTACTTCGCGATCCGGTCCGATCTGGACAATGAGCCCGTCTTGATCTGCGTGGCTTCGGTCCCGACCGATATGTCCGCGATGGTGCTGTCCGACGTCTCCCCTGAGCGATGCGAGATGACTGCTGAGTAGCCTGCCTCGATCGCCATTGAAATTGCATCAAGAGTTTCCGATAAGGTACCGATTTGGTTAGGTTTTATCAATACAGAATTGGCAATCTTTTGCTCGATCCCGCGACTGAGGATCTCGGTGTTGGTAACGAACAGGTCATCACCGACGAGCTGTACCGACTCGCCCAGCTTTGCAGTCAGGGCGGCCCAGCCGTCCCAGTCCCCTTCATCCATGCCATCCTCGATCGTGATAATGGGGTAGGCGGCGACGAGTTCCGCCAGAAAGTCACAGAATCCGGCCGCATCGAAGTCCCGGCCCTCGGACTCCAGCCGGTAACGGCCGTCCGAATAGAATTCCGAACTCGCAACGTCGAGGCCCAGCAGTATGTCATCACCGGCGCTGAAACCCGCCTTGTCGATCGCCTCGACAATCGTATCGAGCGCGGCCACATTGGATGGCAGGTCCGGCGCAAAGCCACCCTCATCCCCGACGGCAGTATTCAGGTTCATGCCATCCAGCACTGCTTTCAGCGCGTGAAATATTTCCGCACCGTATCTGAGCGCTTCCGCAAAACTTGGCGCACCGACCGGCAGGATCATGAATTCCTGGATATCGACGCTGTTGTTTGCATGCGCTCCGCCATTGATGATGTTCATCATCGGCACAGGCATCGTCGTAGAACTCCCCAGATGCCGATAAAGCGGCAGGCCGCTCGACTGCGCTACAGCCTTCGCGACCGCGAGCGACACCGCGAGCAATGCATTTGCACCCAGATTTCCCTTGTTGTCGCTGCCATCGAGCTCAATCATTTTCTGATCAACTGCACGCTGATCGGTGAAAGCCTCCGAGAGTAGTGCGTCACGAATGGTGCCGTTGAGATTTGCGACGGCCTTTTGCACGCCGCGGCCCAAATATCGGGCCTTGTCGCCGTCGCGTAATTCGACGGCTTCCCGGGTTCCTGTCGAAGCGCCTGACGGCACGCCGGCTCGACCCGAGCTGCCGTCTTCGAGGCGAACGTCCGCCTCTACCGTTGGATTTCCACGCGAATCGAGAATCTCCCGACCGCGTATGTCGGCAATCTTGATCATTTACTCACCTTGCTGGGTTTGAGGGCCGATTCCAGAACCTTTCTTAGTATTCCTCATGAGCCGCGTTTCGGACGCATTGGTTCGGAGTCGCGGCGCGCGCCGCGTCGAATGGCGGTAGCGCATTCGCAAGGCGCGCAACAATGAATTCCGGGCCAATGCGTCGAAACCCGTACGGGAAGCGCCTTTGCGGGCGGTCTGCAGCGTTGCTCATCGCTCAGGTGGAACAACCACATGTCGCTCCTCGCGCCTTGCAGTCCATCCCGCAAAGACCGCTTCGCGGCCATGCAGAATACTAAGATAGGTTCTAGTTGTTAGAGGCCGTACTCCGCTTCCTGAAAGCCTGCTTCCTTGACGCTTCGATCGATCGTCCTGAGCGTAGTCAGGAGTGCCTGCATTTTGTCCAGTGGCCACGCATTCGGACCATCACTCAATGCCTTGTCGGGATCGGGATGCGTCTCCATGAAGATACCGGCCACACCGGCAGCTGTTGCCGACCTGGCCAAAACCGGAATGAACTCGCGTTGTCCGCCGGATGCGCTGCCCTTGCCGCCCGGCAATTGCACGGAATGTGTCGCATCGAACACAACCGGGCAGCCCGTGCCGCGCAGCACGACCAGGCTCCTCATGTCTGATACCAGATTGTTGTAGCCGAAGGAGAATCCCCGCTCACAAACCATGATGCTCTCGTTACCTGTCGATCTGGCCTTGTCGACCACGTTCTGCATCTCCCACGGAGAAAGAAACTGGCCTTTTTTGATATTGACCGGCAGCCCCTGGCTCGCGGCATCCAGAATGAAATTGGTTTGCCGGCAAAGGAAAGCCGGAGTCTGCAGGACATCGACGACCGAAGCGACTTCGGCCATCGGGGTGTCTTCGTGAACGTCAGTCAATACCGGAAGGCCAAGCTGGCTTTTGACTTCGCCAAGTATTCTCAAGCCCTCTTCGATGCCCGGACCGCGAAATCCTTCTTTCGAACTCCGGTTGGCCTTGTCAAAAGACGACTTGTAGATAAACGGGATCTCCAGGGACGCACAGATATCCTTGAGCTGTCCCGCCGTATCCAGGGCCATCGACTCGCTTTCGACGACACAGGTTCCCGCAATCAGGAAAAACGGTTTGTCAGCGCCTGCCTCGAAACCGCATAGCTTCATGCCTGGGCAGCCTTCGGCATCTCACCGCTGTGGTGGAGGCTCGTTGCAACGATAAAGCCTGTGAAGAGCGGATGGCCGTCGCGTGGATTGGAGGTGAATTCCGGGTGAAATTGGCTGGCGACGAACCAGGGATGGTCCGGTATCTCGATCATCTCGACCAGATCGTCAACCGACAAACCGGAAAACCTGATTCCAGCCGCCTCCAGCGCTTCACGATAGTTGTTATTGACCTCATAGCGATGCCGGTGCCGCTCGTAGATCTCATTCCTGCCATAGACCATTGCTGCCAGCGACCCGTCAACCAGGCTGACTTTCTGGGCGCCCAGACGCATCGTGCCCCCGAGCTCCGAGTCTTCACTGCGCTTTTCGCGCTCGCCGGCCTCGGTCTCCCACTCCGTAATGAGCGCAACGACAGGATGCGGCGTGCCGCGCAGGAATTCTGTGCTGTGAGCGCCTTCGAGTCCTGCGAGATTGCGTGCCGTCTCGATGATAGCGACCTGCATGCCGAGGCAAATACCGAGATAGGGAATGTTGTTCTCGCGGGCAAATTGTACTGCCGCCACCTTGCCTTCGATACCGCGGTCACCGAAGCCGCCGGGCACGACGATACCGTCCATGCCATGCAGGCATTCTATGCCCTTGTCCTCGATATCCTGGGACTCGATGTAATGAATGTTGACCCGGGTGCGCGTATGTATGCCACCGTGCAGCAGTGCCTCGGACAGAGATATATAAGAGTCACGCAGATCGACATATTTGCCGACCATCGCGACATTGACTTCGGATTCCGGATTCTGCTTTGCCTTGACCACGGCGTCCCATTCACTGAGATCGGCCGGCGGCAGATCCAGCCGCAGCTGTTTTGTGACGATATCGTCGAGACCCTGGTCCTTCATCATTGCCGGTATCTTGTACAGATCGTCGACGTCATAAGCCGAGATGACCGCCGCTTCCTGCACATTCGTGAACAGGGCAATTTTCTTGCGGTGTTCCGACGGCAATACCTGCTCCGAGCGGCAAACCAGAATATCGGGCTGAATTCCGATGGAGCGAAGTTCCTTGACCGAATGCTGTGTCGGCTTGGTCTTAATCTCGGACGAGGTGGCGATATATGGAACGAGCGTCAAATGCACGTAAACGACGCGATCGTGGCCAAGCTCGATACCCATCTGGCGGATGGCTTCCAGGAACGGCAGCGACTCGATATCGCCCACCGTCCCGCCGATCTCGACAAGGCAGATATCGGCATCACCCGCACCCAATTTAACGCTCTTCTTGATCTCATCGGTGATATGCGGGATGACCTGTACGGTCGCGCCGAGATAGTCGCCGCGCCTTTCCTTGCCGATGACGCTCTCATAGATCCTGCCCGTCGTGAAATTGCTGTCACGCCCAGTGGTCGTTCTGACGAATCGCTCGTAATGGCCGAGATCGAGATCCGTTTCGGTGCCGTCTGCCGTGACGAAAACCTCACCATGCTGAAACGGGCTCATCGTGCCGGGGTCCACGTTCAGGTAAGGATCCAGCTTGATCATGCTGATCGACAGGCCCCGCGATTCCAGAATCGCGCCGAGACAGGCTGAAGTAATCCCCTTACCGAGGGATGACACCACGCCGCCAGTGATGAATACATACGATGTCATTGTTTGCCCTTGAGGCTTCGGGAAATAACAAAGGGCCAGAACAAAAAACGCCGAAACGGCGACATTCCAGCCATTTCGCGCTTTTCTTCCAACCCTTGAGATATCCCGTCGATGGATGAAAGACGGTTTTACAAGTTAACAGATCGCCTGATCATTAACAACGAATACGCGCATCAGTGCAACGATGGCCGGTTGCGCCAATGCACGCCGTAGCCCTTGCTCTTGCAGGCATTTTCGGCGACCCACAGGTCGCCGACGGCAACCAGATCGTCGCCCGAATAGAGCAACGGAATTCTTTGCCGCATCCATGGAACGACGCCGTCTTCCTGCAGTAATTTTTTGAGCTTGTGGGTTCGTTGCCGGCCGGCCGGACAAAACTCCTCACCACCCTGACGAAACCGCAATGCAAGTCCGCCCGCGACTGCCACTTCGTCGATTCCCCCATCGACCCCGGCTTCCAGGCGTATTTGACCAGCACCCTTCCCCAGGTCCAGCCAGTTCCCATCCGGCGTCAGCACGGTGGCGGCGAAACATTCTTCGGGTGGTGTCTCACCCAGAAGATAGAGCTTGTCACGATAACGCCTGATCTCGGCGCCGGGCCATGTAACCAGAGGCTGCGCATCTTCCCTCGCCGGAATCAGCTCACGTGTGATCTGCCGCAGGCGCGTCGCGGGTGGCGCCGGCAATCCACATCGTCTCGCGGCAAAGCGCAATATATTGCGCTGTCGCGCCTCGGAGAACGATTCGAGCGCATCGATATCCAGCCTGTCCGGCAAGGGGCCCGTCGACAGCAGTTCGAGATCGAGTATTGCCAGGTCGTTAAGCAGGTCGCTTGCCTCACCGGCCAGCTCCGCACTCCTGCCGAGCCGCTGGGCAACGCCCGGCCAGCGTTCCTCGAGCGCCGGAATGATTTCCTGGCGCAGGAAATTCCGGTCGAATCGCGTATCGAGATTCGACGGATCGTCGATGTACCGAAGGCCGTGTTCTTCGGCATACGCTTTCAACGCATCACCTCTGATACCCAGTAATGGTCTGACAAGCATGCCAGGGCCGAATTGCCGTGCCGTTCCGATCCCGGCAAGCCCGGCGAGCCCGCTGCCCCTCATCAGGTTCAGCAACAAGGTCTCTGCCTGGTCGTCTTCGTGATGCGCGCTGACGAGCCAGTCGCCTTCAACAACAATCTCGCGAAACGCATCGTAACGGGCTTGCCGTGCGGCCGCCTCGAGCCCCAGCCCGGACTTGACGTCCACCTCGACATCCTTGCAGACAAATTGTACGCCGAGCTCTGACGCAACATCTTTGCAATGCGCCGCCCAGTCGGGCGCCCCATCATGCAGGCCATGATTGACGTGAATAGCAATGACGGGTTTTCCGTGTTCGCCGGCATTTTTTGCCAGTGCATGCAGGAGTACGCTTGAATCGATGCCGCCGCTGAACGCGACGAGAAATCTTTTTGGCTCTGCTTCGCGCCTCTGTAGCTCGTTCAGGCGCGACAGCAAGACTTCGGCATTAAACGTCATTTACGAACTAGCGGCCCGTCCTACAAATATCCTGCGTAAGTTGCTGCGAATTGGGTGAGATATTTGTAGGACAGTCCACTAGCTATTCCTTGAATTGACCGAAGCCCGCGAGACGACGCTGACGCGATTCGAGTATTTGGTCGATATCGAGCCGATCGAGTTCCTCGAGGTGCTTTAGTAGCGCATTGCGAATTACCTCGGCGGTGGCCGACGGATTGCGATGTGCGGCGCCGAGCGGCTCCGGCAATATTTCGTCGATGAGGCCGAACTCGTTCAGGCTGTCCGCCGTAATGCGCATCGCTTCGGCGGCTTCCTCGGCTTTCTCGGCGCTCTTCCAGAGAATAGAAGCGCAGCCTTCGGGTGAGATCACGGAATAGACGGCATACTGCAACATTAAAAGGCGATCGCCGACGCCGATCGCCAACGCACCACCCGAGCCGCCTTCACCGATTACGACACCGATGATAGGCGTGCGCAGGCCAGCCATAAGATACAGGCTGCTTGCAATCGCCTCACTCTGACCGCGTTCCTCCGCGCCCACGCCGGGATAGGCGCCCGGCGTATCGATCAGGGTTACGATGGGCATCGAAAATTTCTCAGCCATCTTCATCATGCGTTGCGCCTTGCGATATCCCTCGGGCTTGGGCATGCCATAGTTTCGACGCACGCGTTCTTTGGTATCGCGGCCTTTTTGATGCCCGATGAACATGATGGGCCGGCCATCCAGCCGGCCGACACCGCTGATAATGGCAGGATCGTCCGCATACATGCGATCGCCATGCAGTTCCTGAAAGTCCGGCGCGAAGTATTCGAGATAGTCCGCCGTGTACGGACGCATCGGGTGACGCGCAACCTGGGCTATTTGCCAGGCGCTCAGCTTGGAGAAGATGTTCTTGGTAAGTGCCTCGCTCTTGCCTTTGAGCCGTGCGACCTCTTCGTTGATATTGATTTCCGAATCATCACCAACGAATCGAAGCTCATCGATCTTGGCCTCGAGTTCTGCGATAGGTTGTTCGAAATCCAGGAACTTGAGGTCCATAACATTCGTTCGAATTCTTCCGACACGGAAAAATTACTCTACATTATTTCCTTGGCCGGTGCGTAGAGCAATCTGACACTATTCTGGCCGAGCAATGCCGTGAGCTTGTCTCGTAATTCCCGGCTCGGGCTTACCGTCCATTCAGGCCCGAGACTTAATCGAACCGCAGCATCCGTACCCGTGTACTGCACGGATACGTCACATGTGCCTTCGCGGTAGGGCAGCAACACGTCATGCAGCTTTGTCAGCAGGTGATCGCCTTGTCCGTTAGGTGCAAGACTGAGGACCAGGCCCCGGGCCTGCTTCTCGATGGCGTGATCGATATGCTGAACCCGTTTGGCGCTCACTCGCCAGGCTGAGAGAAAATCGTCGTATCGCAGGGTGCCGCTGACGACGATAATTTCATCCTTGACGAGCAGACTTCGGTACTCCTGAAATGTCTCCATCGAGAAACCGGATTCGAGGCGGCCCGAGTCATCGTCGAGCACAACGGTGATCCGGTTGCCCCTCTTGCGGATATCCATGACAAGACCGGCGACCTTAACCTCGCGTCCGATGTGCGCATAGGTCTTCTCACCCTTGTTTGACGGCGGCGCCGGTTCCGAACTGATGTCTCCGAGTTTGCCATCGGCGATGAACAAGGCGTCCTTTGCAACTGCATCGAACGGATGCCCGGTCAGATACAGACCGAGTGCTTCCTTCTCACTTCGCAGAAAATCG
>Ga0255052_10001277_pt1 | contig 19110 bp, 18 predicted proteins | sample JV7_2_21_MG_FD_188632 | JGI IMG/M metagenome (GOLD analysis project Ga0255052, IMG submission 188632) | Seawater microbial communities from Jervis Inlet, British Columbia, Canada - JV7_2_21 | ecosystem: Environmental > Aquatic > Marine > Inlet | place: Canada: British Columbia | collected... | reverse complement strand
GTTGGTCTGGCGCGTAGCAAGAGAGTTTTCTATGTCACCGATCTTGCCGTGCTGGAGCTCACCGATGTCGGGCTGACCTTACGTGCTGTGATGCCGGGCATCGACATCGAACGTGACTTGCTCGCCAATAGCCATGCCCGAATCATCGTACCGGATGATCCCGCACCACAAACAGTAGCGGCGTCGATCGTAACCGGAAAGGGTTATCATCTCGACTGGGCAGGGAACAGGAGGTAAGTATGTCGGGCTTAACGCTGGATCAAATCGCATCGGCGGCGGAAATTATCGGTGCATTGACGATCATATCGGGACTCATCTTCGGCTGGTTTCAGATTCGTGTAAATAGTGGCAGGCAACGAGACACCATTGCCATCAATCTCATGCAGACGTTTTACAACCCGGCGCTCGCACGTGCGGTGCATCTTCTTCATGGTTTGCCGGACGGAGTGTCTGCCGAAGAACTAAGGAAGCGGGGTCCAGAGTTTGAGGAAGCCGCCATGATTGTCACGACGAGTTTTGAGACCATGGGCCTGCTGGTCTACAAGAGAATCGCCAGATTCGACCTGGTCGTCGCGTTGGCCGGGGGCATGATGACGTCGATGCACAGAAAACTTGAATTGTGGCTGGAGGCCGTGCGCGAGGAGCAAAACCAACCGTCGTGGGCCGAATGGTTCGAGTGGTTTGCACAGCTTGCCGAAGACCGGAAATCCGCTAGCCAGCCGGCACATATCGAGTTCAGGAATTGGAAACCCTGAGACCTTCGCTATGAATGGCGGTGAATGCATTGCACGCGAATTGCGAAACCACGGTGTGGAGTTTCTCTTTACGCTGTGTGGCGGACACATCTCACCTATCCTTAAAGGTGCAAAAGACCTCGGTATTCGTGTCGTCGATGTGCGTCATGAGGCCACGGCTGTCTTTGCCGCTGACGCGGTTGCGCGACTCAGCGGCATACCCGGTGTTGCGGCGGTAACGGCCGGCCCGGGTGCTACCAACACGATAACGGCTGTCAAGAACGCGCAGCTTGCACAATCTCCCGTGGTGTTGCTGGGCGGCGCTGCCGCGACCGTATTGAAAGGCCGTGGCGCACTGCAAGACATTGACCAAATGGCCTTGTTCAAACCGCACGTGAAGTGGGCAAAGGCTGTTACGCGGGTGCGTGACCTGGCGCCGATGCTGCGCCAGGCTTTTCACATTGCACGAAGCGGCGTTCCTGGCCCGGTATTCGTGGAATGCCCGGTCGATCTTCTCTACGACGAAGCTGTCATACGCGAGTGGTACGCGGCCAGTACACCGAAAGGCAATGCCTTGCCTGATCGGGCAGTGCGCGCTTATCTAAATCATCAGGCGCGTCGCATATTCTCGGCTGCAGATAATGCCGCCGACGAGACTGTTATCGAGGTAGCACCGCTGTCTCCTTCGCCGGACGTCATCGCGCGCGCGGCCAAACGCATCGCCAAAGCCGAGCGACCGTTACTCGTTGTCGGCAGCCAGGCGCTGGTCGAGGCCGGCCAGGCTAAGGCCGTTGCGGCGGCCATCGAGCGATTAGGACTTCCGGTGTACCTGTCGGGCATGGCCCGCGGGCTGATGGGCGATTCTCACGTCTTGCACCGTCGGCATCAGCGGCGCAAAGCGCTGCGCGAAGCCGACCTCGTTTTGCTGGCCGGCGTGCCGTCCGACTTCAGGCTGGACTATGGACGTAATGTCCGGCGCAGCGCGTGTTTGATCTCGGCGAACCGCAGTCCTGTCGACCTGAAACGCAATCGCCGTCCCGATATCGGTGCACTCTGCGACGCCGGTCTTTTCCTGCTTGCGCTGGCCGGCGCACTCGAAGCGGACAGCAGCACACGCTGGACGAAGTGGCAGGAAACACTGCTCACACGCGATAGCGAACGCGAAGCCGAAATCGATAGCAACGCAGCAAAGTCCGGCGAGTTCATTAATCCAGTCACGCTGTGCCGAAGCATCGATGCCCAGTTGCCCGACAACAGTGTCATCGTCGCCGACGGCGGCGATTTTGTCGGCACCGCATCGTACATCGTAAAACCGCGAAAACCGCTGAGTTGGCTGGACCCGGGTGTCTTCGGCACCCTGGGTTGTGGCGCCGGTTTCGCACTTGGTGCGAGCCTGTGCCGCCCCGATCACGAGATTTGTGTCTTATTCGGTGACGGTTCTGTCGGCTATGCGCTCGCCGAGTTCGATACTTTCGCGCGGCACAACATTCCCGTCATTGCGGTTGTCGGCAACGATGCGGGCTGGACGCAGATCGCACGCGAGCAAGTCAAGATGCTCGATGACGATGTCGGCACCGTGCTGGCACGCAGCGACTATCACAAGGTTGCTGCGGCGCTGGGCGGGCACGGTGTATTGCTAAAAGACGCAGACCAGACGGTGGCTGCCTTGCAGGAGGCGCGCAGCGCCGCCGCCGATGGCGTACCGGTACTGCTTAATGCCTGGCTGGATAAAACCGATTTTCGCGAAGGCTCGCTATCGATGTAGCGGGACAGCAGACGATGGATTACGACTGGCTCATCATTGGTTCCGGATTCGGCGGCAGCGTGTCTGCGCTGCGTTTGTCCGAGAAAGGTTACAAAGTCGGCGTCATTGAGGCGGGCCGACGGTTTGAAGACAAAGACTTCGCGAAATCCAGCTGGCAACTGAATCGTTTCCTGTGGGCGCCGCTTCTGGGCCTGCGCGGCATTTTGCGGCTGACGCCGTTTAAAGATGTTTTCGTCGCCAGTGGCGCCGGCGTGGGTGGCGGCAGCATTGTCTACGCCAACACGCTGTATCGCGCCAAGAGGGAATTTTTTCAGAATCCGCAGTGGGCTGAACTTGCCGACTGGGAACAGGAACTCGAGCAACCGTATGTAACGGCCGAACGAATGCTCGGCGTCAACACGGTCCCGTTTGCCAGTCCTGGAGACAAGATTCTGCAGGATTACGCTGCGAGCATCGGTACCGAAGACACCTTTAGGCGAACACCCGTCGCCGTGTTCTTCGGTGACCCGGGTAAGACGGTTGCGGATCCGTTTTTCGATGGCGAAGGCCCGGCACGCACGGGTTGCACACGCTGCGGCGCTTGCATGGTCGGTTGTCGCGTCGGCGCCAAGAACACTTTGCTGAAGAACTATCTCTGGTTCGCGGAGAAAAAAGGGGCTGCGGTTCTGCCGAATCGTAAGGTCGTTGACATTCGACCCATGGGCGCAGGCGATGGCCGCGACGGCTACGCAGTAATTACACAATCGCCCGGGCTGTTTGGCGGTAGGAAAAAGACGCTCCGTGCACAGGGCGTCATTCTTTCTGCCGGCGCTTTGGGCACCAATCACCTGCTGGCAAATTGCAAGCACGGCGGCTCTTTGCCCAACATTAGCCATCGACTCGGGCGGCTTGTCCGCACCAACAGCGAATCGATCCTCGCGGTAACGCTACCCGACGACTCGCTCAAACTTTCGCGAAGTGTGGCAATAAGCTCGAGCATCCACACCGATGCAGATACACACATCGAGGTTGTTACCTACGGCGAGAAAGGCGATTTCCTCAACTTGCTTGTTACATTGATCACGGGTAAGGGCACCCGCTGGACACGTGTTTTCTTACTACTGGGCAACGCCATACGTCACCCAATCCGGTTTTTACGAACATTGTCGCCGTTCGGTTGGTCGAGACGATCGATTGGCTTGCTGGTGATGCAGAGCCTTGATAACGCAATTTCGTTTCGCGCGAAAAAACGCTGCTTGGGTAGCGGTGTGCGGCTCAGCACTGAGCAAGACGCAGCGAGGCCGAATCCCACGTACATCGACGCCGGCAATAAGGCGGCCGCCTGGATCGCGGAGCACACGGGCGGCATTGCCCAAAGCAGCGTACTCGAGGCGGTTGCAAATATTCCAATGACCGCACACATACTCGGTGGTGCCGCAATTGGAAGTGATGCAGAGCACGGGGTCGTTGATAGCGAGCAGCACGTATTCAATTATCATAAGCTGCTGATCTGCGACGGTTCCGTGGTGCCAGCTAATCCTGGCGTAAACCCGTCACTGACAATTGTGGCGATGACCGAACGAGCCATGTCAAAAATACCCGCGAGGACATAAACCTATGGGTGCTAACAGCGAATTTGCCCAATCAAGCGACGCAGTTCTCATCGAGCGCCTGCATCGCGTCTTCGAGGCACAGCAAAAGTCCTTTCTCGAGGATGGCGAGCCCGATCTCAAGACGCGGACAGACCGTATCGATCGCGTCATCGCGATGACGCTCAAGAGTGCGGATCGTCTTACCGAGGCCACGCACGCCGATTACGGCTCACGCGACCCGGAGCTCGGCAAAGCGCTCGATGTCGTTGGCCTGATCGATGGACTCAAAGCCGATCGTAAGATGACCGCCGGATTTATACGCGGCGAACGCCGCGCATCGTCGTTCCCGCTTGGGTTACTGGGTGGCCGCTCCAGGATTCACTACGAGCCACTTGGTGTGATCGGCAATATCTCGCCCTGGAACTTCCCGATCCAGTTGTCGTTGTCGATGCTCGGTGCCGCCTTCGGTGCCGGCAACCGCGTGCTCATCAAACCATCTGATCAGACACCGCTGACATCGACGGCGCTTGCCGAGGTGATCGCCGAGTACTTTGACGAGATCGAACTCGCGGCGTTCGCCGGCGGCCTTGATCTTGCTGTTGAGTTTCCAAAACTGCCGTTTGATCACCTGATGTTCACTGGATCGCCGGTGCTGGCGAAGATCGTCTGTGCCGAAGCCGCGAAAAACCTGACGCCGGTAACGCTCGAGCTCGGTGGCAAGTCCCCCGTGATCGTGAGTCGCACGGCCGACATGGCTGAGGCGGCACGCCGCATCATGTGGGGCAAGTGTCTGAACGGCGGACAGGTGTGTCTTGCACCGGATTTTGGTTTTGTCCCGGCAGGTAGCGAAGCAGCGTTCATCGAAGCGGCCAGCAAGGTCGTAAGCGACATGTTTCCAACGATGGTCAGCAACGACCAATACATCAATTTTGTCACCGAGCGACACTACCAGCGCGTCATGGGCTACCTCGACGATGCTCGTGCAAAAGGCGCACAGGTCATCACGGCGAATCCCGCCGACGAAGACTTTCCTGCGGCCGCCCGCAAGATGCCGATTACGTTTGTGCTGAACGTCACGGACGACATGATCATTAGTCAGGAAGAGATCTTCGGACCTGTGTTCCTGATCCGGACGTACACGGACTTTGCCGAGGCTATCGACTACATCAATTCACGGCCGAAACCGCTGGCACTGTATTACTTCGGTGAGGACGATAAAGAGTGGCAGACGGTGCTGGCAAAGACCTCGTCAGGCGGCACCGTGCGTAACGACGTCATTGTGCATTTCATGCAGCATGAACTGCCGTTCGGTGGCGTCGGCAACTCGGGTAGTGGGCGCTATCATGGCATCGAGGGCTTCAGGCGCTTCTCTAACCCGCGTGGTGTTTATGAGCAGAGCAACATTGCTGCGAAGGCCATTCGATTGGCATTGAACTTCCCGATGAAAGACCTGCACCGCAAGGTCATCAAAGCCAAGTTACGTTAAAGATTATTCGATCAGGTCCGGCCGCTTCGGCAGGTGGCGAAGTCCTGCCCAGGCCAGCGCCGCAATGTGGCTCGCTACCGTTTCTACAGGCGGTGGCTTGCGGCTGTCGGTCCACCAGTGTCCAACAAAGGTGACCATGCCGACGAGAGCGTGCGCGTAGATTGGTGCGGATTTGGTGTCGTAACCCGCTTTGTTGAACTCGTCCTCAAAAACGTTGCTGACGCGGTCCGCCAGGTCGTACATCAGCGCCGGCATCTGGCCACTTTGCTTCGGCGTGTCCCGCAGCAAGATCGCAAAACCCTCGGGGCGGTCCTTGACGTAGGTCAGGTAGGCGAGGGCGGCTTGCTCAACCCGCGCACGCGGTGCCCCCGAGTTGACGGCCGTTGCGATGCTATTGAGGATGTACTCGACTTCACGGTCGACAACGACGGCATACAGACCTTCCTTGCCACCAAAGTGGTCATACAGAATGGGCTTCGAGACCTTCGCCCGTGCGGCGATCTCCTCGACTGAAGTCGCTTCATAACCGCGTTCCGCAAACACGGTTCGACCGACTTCGATCAGCTGTGCGCGTCTGGCTGCGGCGGTAAGACGTCCGGAATTTTTCTTCTTGCGCATCTTGACAACTTTACTACGATAGCGTAACTTACGATACCGTAGGTTACGCTATCGTAGCAAGTCCTGTCAGGCGACGCCCTCTGCTCAATGTGCCCAGTCAAGGCACCTACACTCCAAACTGTCGAGAAAAGTGATGACCACATACACCGCCCCTACTGAAGACATCAAGTTTCTTATCGAGGATGTCCTGGATTTTTACAGTCACTACCAGAAGTACCCCGGCTATGAAGAAGCAACGCCGGACATGGTTGAGATGATCGTCACTGAGTGCGCGAAGTTCTGTGAGACCGAGCTGGCGCCGCTAAACCAGAGTGGTGACAAAGAGGGTTGTCAGTTAAAGGACGGCAAAGTCACGACTCCTGCGGGATTCAAGGAGGCATACCAGCACTTTGTTGATGGAGGCTGGCAAGGAATTTCGCATCCCGTTCAATATGGAGGTCAGGGGCTGCCACCGTCCATTGGTTTGATTCGATCCGAAATGATCGGAACGGCCAATTGGTCCTGGTCGATGTACTCGGGTCTTAGCCTGGGGGCAATGGATACGCTGATCAGACATGGTAGCGAGTCGCAGAAGGACTTGTACCTGCCAAAATTAACCGAAGGGGTGTGGAGTGGCACCATGTGTCTAACAGAGGCACAGTGTGGTACCGACCTGGGACTGATCCGCACCAGGGCTGAACCGCAAGATGACGGCAGCTACAGCATTACGGGTAGCAAAATTTTCATCTCTGCCGGCGACCACGACCTGACTGAAAACATCGTCCATATCGTCCTGGCGAGGTTGCCCGACGCGCCAAAGGGTACGCGCGGCATCTCTCTTTTTGTCGTGCCAAAAATTCTGCTTAACGAAGATTCTTCCTTAGGCGAAGCGAACGCGGTCAGCTGCGGTGGCCTTGAAGAAAAAATGGGCATCAAAGCGTCATCCACTGTGACCCTGAATTTCGATGCGGCGAAAGGTTTCTTGATCGGCGAAGAAAACAAGGGCCTGGAGTACATGTTCACTTACATGAATAACGCCAGGCTCGGTACTGCGATCCAGGGAGTCTGCAGTTCGGAACTCGCCTATCAAATATCCCTGCCGTACGTGAAAGACCGTCTTTCAATGCGCTCCTTAACCGGAAAAAAATTTCCTGACAAGGAAGCGGACCCGATCATCGTTCATCCTGACGTAAGAAAAATGCTTCTGACTCAAAAAGCCATTTCAGAAGGTGGCAGGGCGATGATCTACTACGCCGCAAAAATCGTCGATGAACTGGAGCAATGCGACGACGAGCAGGAGCGGACGGCGCTCGATGACAAATTGGGCTTCCTGACGCCCATCCTCAAGGGTTTTCTGACCGAGCTTGGCTTCGAATCGGCGAATCTCGGCATCCAGGCTCTGGGCGGCCACGGCTATACAAAAGAGTGGGGCCTCGAGCAAGTCGTCAGAGATGCGCGAGTATCCACATTGTATGAGGGAACGACGGGTATCCAGGGACTCGATCTTCTTGGTCGAAAGATGCTGATGGAGCGTGGCAAAACTTTAAGAAGCTTTGCCAATGAAATTATGGCCTTCTGCAAAAACCACAGTCTGATTTCAGGTGATCCACACAAGCTCAGAATGCATAAGTTCATCTGGCCATTGAGTAAAGCGGTGTTCCATTGGCAGCGCTATTCACTGCAGATCGCATCGAGAGCTCAGAAGGATCGCGACTTGATCGGCTCAGCCTCCGTCGAATACCTGATGTATTCGGGCTACATCACGATGGCCTATCTCTGGGCGATGATGGCGCAAACGGCCAATGAAGAAATCGCAAGAAAACCGGAGAACATCGATTTCTATCGCGCCAAAGTGCGGACGGCCGAATTCTACTTTGAGCGCATGTTTCCGCGCATCAAGACCCTCGGCAAGACCATGATGGCCAAACCACGGTCATTGATGCGAATAACGAGTGAGCAGTTCTAACTTCCGTCTGTAGAGAATCCACTTGACCGCTTGTTGATTCTGGTGCAGCTTGGGTTCGTATGAAAATGAGGACTACCCTTATCCTGGTGTTATTCGGTGCGTACTTATCCGCAGCGTTGTTAACCGCGTCCGCACAAATGCCGGATTCCAAACCCGTTGTTGCAATCATTGGCACGGGCGACATGGGTGATTCTCTCGGGCCGCGATTCGCAGAGCTGGGGTACACGGTCGTCTACGGATCGCGTAGTCCGGAAGGCGAGAAAGCTCAGCGCGTTGCGCGCCAGACGGGTCCCGACGTGCGCGTTACGACGCAACAAGAGGCTGCGCAGGCAGGAGACATTGTCATTCTCGCGGTGCCCTGGCCAGCGATGGAGACGGTGGCGCAGAACCTCGGCTCGCTCGATGACAAAATTGTGATTGATATTTCGTTTCCGCATCAGCAGGGCGACGACGGTTATTACGAGCCTATGCTGGAAACATCCAGTGCCGAAATGATCCAGCAGTGGAATCCGGGTGCAAGGGTCATGAAGACATTTGCACTGCAAGCCAGTTACGTTATTGACGACCCGGACGTTGTTGGTGGTCCGGTTAGCATCCCTATTGCTTCGGACGATCGTGAGGCGAAGGAACAAATTGCCAATATTATTGTATCGATGGGACTCGACCCGATCGATGCCGGCCCACTACGACTGTCTCGAGAACTGGAAGCCATGCAGCGTTTGTACGGGGTGCCGTTCTTCCAACGGCGCACGGCGGCGTGGGAGTTTTATTTTCGACGCAGTTACTACTGGGAATGTATCTGGGAGGATAGTTGGTCTGATGCCGTCTCGGATGCAGACAATCTGCCGCAAATTCCCGAGACGCAGGGCAAGCCCAGGCCTTGCCCTGCGACCCGATAACCAACCGAACTCCTAGTGGCCCTCGCTGACTTCGATGATCTCGTCCGCGACCAGGCCGTGCGCCTCTTTATGTACGCGCGCAGCTAGTTCTTTGCTCGGCGCATCAACCAGGCAGAAGACGGTGCCACTGTCTTTGTCATACCAATACTTCTTGTAGTTGACGTCGTATTGCTTCTGAACTTCCACATCCTTCGCGTGGGCTCCGGCTATTGCCTCGGCGGTCAGACCGTCAATGCCTCGGTGAATGTCCATGTATTGATGCCCGGCTAATACCTCCGACTCAACCTCCGAACAACCAATAATGGTTGCTGCGGCGGCGACAATAAATATCAACGGCATAGCAGTTCTTAGGCCTGGCAGCGAATTCGTAGTCGTCTTGGTGGCATGCATAGTTTTCCCCTTACACAGTGAAGTCCGGTTGCTGAGGGTTCAAACTACGTAGCGGGGGCCAGGAATACCTCATTGGCGCGTCGAATTTTTCTCATATTTTTCTCATACACGATCAGAGCCGCCGCATAGTGCCATTTATCGTGGTATTGGCCGTCGAAGTCTCCTATTCTTTGGAGTTCCTAAGGCGGTGACAAAATGAAAAGAATCCTGAAGCTGGTTAGTAAACTGGAATTAGCTGTAAGCGCAACCTGTCTTGTCCTGCTCGCGCCGCAATTAGCGCTGGCTCAGTGGGCTGAGGCGGTGGAAGGGCAGCTGGTTATTCGTGGCGGCTGGTTATTCGATAGCGTCAGCGATGAGCGCCGGCCGAACACTGGCATCGTCGTTCGAGACGGCGAGATCGTCGAAGTCGATGCCGACGTTCAGCAACAGGTTCTGAGCACGGCCAACGTTATCGATCTGGCGGATTCCGACACGATACTGCCCGGCATGATCGACCTGCATGCGCACTACAACCTGGATCTCGTCGACAACGGCCGCGTGGAAGAAGTCGTTTATAACGGCGTCGTGTTTCTGGCGAACGGTGTCACATCGACCTGGTCGGCCGGCGAGTACTATCCCGAGCGCGTCATTGCTCAACGTGATCGTATTGATGCCGGCGAATCCATCGGGCCACGACTGTTCGCCTCTGGCCCGTACTTCGGTGCTTTCCGCTGTGAATACAATATCAAGACGGCCGCAGACGATTGCATTGGCTGGCCAAACGACATCACCGAAGACGAGATTCGCGAGGAAGTGGATGCCTGGGCCGAGCAGGGCGTCGTTAGTATCAAGATCAAGCAGGCAACACCGGGTGAGATGAAGATACTGATCGAGCAAGCGCATCAGCACGGCATGACGACCACCGGGCACCTCTCCAATTACAACGTCGAATACGATGTGGAGCTGCGCGACGCTATCCTGATGGGCCTGGATCGTGTTGAACACCAACTTACCCTCGGCAGCGGCGGCCCGCGAAGTGCCGAAATGCAGCAGATGATCGATCTGATGCTGGCACACGAGGTTTATTACGATGCCAACCTGCAGATGTATGGCGGTATCAATGAGCGTCGAGCAAATCCGTCAGAAATGCTGTGGACCGATGAAGCGAAATACTTTACGCCGTATGCGCAGGCGTTGCTTGAGGAGCGCGGTCCACCGTCACCGGAATCTGATGCGGAGGAATTTACGCAGCGCGTGCTTGAACTCAAGTCTTTGTTCGATGCCGGTGGCGCGCACCTGTTGATCGTTGGTACCGACGAGCCGGTTTACACCAATCTACTGCCGGGCTTTGCCTATCACCGCGAATTGCTCGCGATGACCATGGCCGGGATACCGCCCGCCGCCGTATTGAAGGCGGCCACCATCAACGGCGCAAAGGCATTGGGCATCGATAGCCGTCTTGGCTCGATTGAGGCCGGCAAGCTTGCGGATCTTGTTGTCGTGCGTGGCGATCCTCTCGACGACGTAAAGGCAGCGCGCGACATCCGCTTTGTTTTCAGGGATGGCATTGCTTACGATCCAGCGGAGCTACTGCGATCGGCGGAAGGGAAAATCGGTCCGGTCGGCCCGGATGATCACGCCGACTGGGAACTTGAGATCAGGCCACTGCGGCGAGAATAGAAAATCACCAACATGCCAGACCGTCTTAGACTCCTGAACGTCGCTTATGACCCGACGCGAACAGTAATTCGTTGTTGGTCCTATTCAGCATCCGCAGAGCCAGCCGCTCTTTTCTCAACAATCGCCTTTTCAATCACATCAAGTGGCAACAGCGGAACACAGTATGACCCATAGTTCTTCCTGAACAGGGCGTTCGGGATCGCGACTACCTCGCAACCACCGTATCTGGCTCCCCACTGAAAGAAAAAAGACACTCCGACATACAGTAGTAATGCGAGCATGAATGGATGGTTTAGCGCTGGCATGTTGAGCCAGTGACCCACTTGAAGGCTTGGATCGAACGAGGGGCCGAGTAACAGGAACATCGCCGGGGCCACAAAAACTAAGGTTCCCCACCATGCACTCTTGCCGCGCAATGTGTCACCGATCGTCACGTGAACCGACGTATAGACGGCGATGATTCCAACAAATGAAAGAACCATCATCAAATAAGACGCTGCGCTGTGTGAATGAGTGACGGGATAAAAGTCCGTGGCCACAAAACCGATAATCAGAATCCCCAGAAAGAATCTTGTCCACCTGCCGACAGATCCAACATCTACTCCAACTTCACCGTAACTGGCCATATCATATGCTCCCTCGCTCGAATTTCATCGACTGAAAATCCTCGACCCTGATTGTTGGCAATCGATGTGCCGGCACATATTGTCGGGCACCTGTAATCCTTACGCCTGTAGTTACTACAGGGTCAAGCTGTTATTGGTTGCCGCTTATCTTCGCCAGCCAGGAGGTAGAGTAATTCACCAATTCCTCATGGACCAGCAGGGCATCTATGTGGAGTGCGGTGAGCATGGCCAGAGGATGGCCATATCAGGGGCGTATTGCCCGGTATAAACGTGAGCTGTAGTGCAAATACTATCGAATTAGCGACAGCAGCCAGGAAGTGTAATTACTTGTGAGAACGTGATTTCGACGAGTCAAAACTTCCCGAGTTATAGGGATCGAACCCGTTCGTTTCGATGGTCTCAAACCACGATTTATCGAGATTCATGAGTGTCGGCTGGGTGGGAGTGTTATCACTCACACCTATTTGTTCTTTGCCATTTTCCCTGGGGCCGACTCTCTCGGGAGCGTGACGGTCATTCTCCTGAGCGCCAGCCGAGCGTCGGGTCAGTTCTCTTTCCAGCCAGTTAGTCATCTGTTTCATAATTTATAAGAGATGTTCCAGGTGAAATCAGGTAGCCAAATTCGTTATCACCATCTTACCGAAATCATCAGCAATGTCGGCCAACAGCATCACACGGAAAACATTGAACTCAGTCGGACTTTATGTAAGGCGGTGGCGCTCGTAGCGGCAACGTTTCTGGTCAGCTGGCATTTGGGCGTCTTTCAATTGGGTTATGTCAAAAAAGTAAATTTCGCCCGGGACGCCAATACCGGAAATAGTACCGCCTATCGCCACTGGCATACCGTTTATCGGGAAAACAAGTCGTACATCAACTTACTGTGACGAAGCTCAAAGAGTACCGACCCTAAAGCGCGCACAATCCATCAACATTCTCAGACACGAACAAACCGGAATGAGAGATCGCATGTTGAACAAACAACGCATTACTGGCTTTACGCTGCTCGAATTACTCATAGCTATGACAATTGGAGCAATTATCGTTGCCGTGGGCGTCCCCAGCTTTCGTGGCACGCTGGATAACCAGCGGATGACGACTGCAACCAACGAATTGGTCATGAGCCTGAATCTGGCCAAGAGTGAGGCCATCAAGCGCGTCGCCTACGTATCCGTCTGCAAAACCAGCGACTTCAAGAGTTGTGGTAACGGCAGCACGAGTTGGGACGATGGCTGGATCGTCTTTGCCAATTCCACGGTCGCGAATTTAGGCAGCATCGAAGCGGACGATGATGTCATCCGCGTTTATCCGGCTCTTCGTGAAGAACTCACAATAACCCCGACTGGAACAATCGCTGGATTTGTCAGCTTCCGGCCCTCTGGCTCGATCGGAACCAGCGCAGCCAACATGGCGGGCACATTGACGATGTGCGATGAGCGCGGTGCCGCTAATGCCCGCGGCATCCTGCTGGAGTCCTCCGGCCAATGGCATGTGTCGCGTGACGAGGCAGAATTAAGTTGTTAGTCAATTAGCCGAAACGGTTTATGCATATGAATATCAAAAACTCAAATGGTTTCACAATTATCGAGGTGCTGGTCGCGATGGTGATCTTGTCAATCGGCGTGCTGGGTCTCGGCGTATTGCAATTGACGGCCTTGCAAAACACGCAAGGCGGGCATTTGCGGTCGCAGGCATCAATACTGGCATACGACATCATCGATTCGATGCGCGCCAATATTCCTGCGGTCACAGACGGTAACTATCGCATCGCGCTCGGCGCAGGAACGCCGGCGACAGTCAATTGTTACGGTTCGGCCGCAGATTGTCTGACCAATCAGATGGCAACCTCCGACCTCAATCGTTGGCGTACATTGCTTGACAATTATCTGCCCGCCGGCAACGGCCAGGTCGAATCACTTGACCTCGGTGGCACGACACAGGTGACCGTTACGGTCCAATGGCTCGACCCTTACTCCGCTGAAAGCGGTAATGAGGAAGTGGTCCTGATTTCGGAGCTGACACAATGAGCTGCGACAATCGAATCATGCATCGTCGGGGCTTTACGATCGTTGAGCTGATGGTCACGCTCGCCATCACGAGTATTTTAATTCTCGGCGCAGTCACTTTCCTGGCATCGGCCCATAAAGCCAGCCTGGTGCAATCGGCGCTTTCGGGCCTGGGAGTCAGTGGTCGGTTCGGTCTGGATCAAGTGGCCCGTGACATTCGCATGAGTGGCTATCGCGAAAGTGACTGGATGCTCGGCGCATTGACCAACGTACTTACTGCCACCGACGGAATGTCTACAGCCGGCGGAGACAGCTTGACAGTGCTTTATGAAGGCACGAGAGATTGCAGTTTTGCACTGGCGCCTGGCGGCGTCGTCACCAATACGTATCAGGTTACGGATGGCGTTCTCGAGTGCAACGGCCAGCCGGTCACTCGTGGCGTCCAGGAAATGCAAGTCTATTTCGGCGAAGACACGGATAACAACCGTGTTGCGAATCATTGGTTGTCGCCGGGTGCGGTGGGTCTCGACATGAGTCACGTAGTTTCCGTGCGTATTCACCTACTGGTGCGCACAAATGCTAACGACATCAGCTCGGGGCCCCAGACCTACTACTTTGACCAAGAGCTACAGACGGCCGTCGACGATGGTCAGATTCGCCGCGAATACTCGGTAACCGTTGCTATGCGCAACCCGACTTAGCACCAGGAGCAGATTTGACATGAACAATGTAGCTAATCGATCAAAACAAAGCGGAATGGCGATGTTCATCAGCCTGGTCATGCTCTTATTGATGAGCCTGATCATATTGAACAGTGCGCGTTCATCGAATCTCGAGCTCCTGATTGGCAACAACGCGCAAACTACGGCGCAGGCGCTGATGAGAGCAGAAGACTCGGCGGTCGCCGGCGAAAACCTGATCGAACTCAACTATTCCGGTGCCCCGGATATCGATTTCAGCTTGAACGCGAAGGACGGTGTCTACGTCGAGGGCGAGGTCAACGTTAACTCGATCGATTGGGCTGACTACCAGGCCGAACGTGTCGGCGAAGGCAACAGTTACCGTGAATATATCGTTGAATACCTGGGGCCCGTCGCTTCGAGCGGCGGCTCTCTTTCGGTCGGCAGCGGCGTAGCGAACAGCACCCGTTATTTATACCGAGTCAGCGGTCGCGGTGAGTCAAGTCGTGGCAGCGCTCGCGTAGTACAGACAATTTATGCAACAGCAGAGTAGATGATCATGGATACGAGATTCAGTGAGAATAAATCCTCAGGCAGGAGGTATCTGGCGAGGGCTGCAATGCTGTCACTGGCAAGTAGTGCCGTTTTGGCAGCAGTCCTTTTTATCGCCAACAATCAGCCGTGGGGCTATATTGCACCACCAGCACTAAGCAGCGTTAACCTTGAACACAACGATGTGGTTGCGTATACGCCGTGGTTCGAAGAGAGCTCTTTTCGCGGAGACTTGATGGCGTTGAGAGTGAATGACACAGGCGCGGTGTCTTTCCTGACGCCGGACTGGCGCGCTTCACCGATGCTGGATGCACAGCATTACTCGACTGGCCGGCGTATTGTCACTACCGACGGAGCTGGCAGCGCCATATCTTTTCGGTTTGACAATCTGACAGCGGAACAGCGTTCACAAATCGGTTTGCAACCCGTCCTCGACTACGTTCGCGGGGATCGCAGCAAGGAAGGCGCGAACCAGATGCGTGTGCGCAGCGGTGTGCTCGGCGACATTATCCACTCCGGCCCGACTTATGTCGGCAAACCAAACGCCGGATACGATTACGACAAGTACCTGGCATTCGCAACCACCAATAAGGACCGTGCGGGACGCGTTTACGTCGGCGCGAACGACGGGATGCTGCATGCGTTCGACGCGAGTGATGGTAGCGAGGTGTTCGCTTACGTGCCCTCCATGGTCATTGGCAATCTGCCGAAACTAACGGTGCAACCCTATAACCACCAGTATTTTGTCGACGGTATCCTCACGGTTGAGGACGCGCAATTCAGTAACAGCTGGCACAGTGTGCTGGTCGGTGGACTCGGTGCCGGCGGCAAAGGCTATTACGGCCTGAATGTGACGGATCCTGCAGCGGCCACGGAGACACTGGCGGCGCGCAAGATTCTGTGGGAATTTAACAGCAGCAGCGCAGGGTCCACCAACCTCGGTTACAGCTACAGCCGTCCCTCTATCGTCCGGCTCGATGATAGTGGTCAATGGGGCGCAGTCGTCGGCAACGGCTATCTTAGCGCGTTCGGCGTTGCATCTTTGTACGTAATCGACATCGAGACCGGCGCCGTAATTAAGGAGCTGGTTGTGGCAGGCGGTGACGACAATGGTCTGAGCAGCCCAACGGTGGTAGATGCCGACGGTGACGGCATAGCCGATGCTGCATATGCCGGGGATCTGAACGGCAACCTGTGGAAATTCGAGCTGGGGTCCTCAGGCTCGGGCAGCTGGGGCGTTGCCTATAGCGGCCAGCCGCTGTTTCAGACGGCCACAGGCCAGGCGATTACCACGGCACCGGAGGTCGGGCGACATCCCGAAGGCGGCCTGATGGTCTACATCGGTACTGGCCGATTGTTGAGTGCGTCTGATGGCGCCGACAAGACAACACAGGCTGTCTATGGTCTCTGGGATAACGGCGCACCGGTCGATTCAAACAAGCTGGTTACGCAACAGCTCAAAAGCGTGATCCATCTTTCTTCGGGCGCATCGACCCGCACTGCGACCAACCTTGTTCTGGATTGGTCAGCACACAATGGCTGGGTGACGCCGATCGAGGTCGCCGGGGCCACAGTGTTGGATCAAGGCGAACGAGTCATTCAGAATCTGTCGCTCCTCGATGGTCGCGTCATGTTCATGTCGGTCAATCCAACAATCGCTACGGGCGATAACTGGTTCATGCAGCTCAACGCGCTGACCGGTGGAGCACCAACAAAGACCATTATCGATGTCAATGAAGATCTTTCGCTGAGTGTGGCCGATAATGTGGACGGCAACGGCGACGGAGAAGTCCTAAACACCAGTGAAGACCGGGTCGTTGGGCAGTATCAAAACTTCGGCCTGGCGTCACAGCCTGTGGTCGGCATGATTGGCGGCTCCAATAATGCAGCGTTGATCAACCACCTCACGGCAGTAAGCCCGAACATGGTTTTCGATGCGGATGATCCGGGCCTGCTGGGCGGTCACTTCGACCTCGATACGTCCAGGCAGACCTATGCATTTGATGCTGGAACAACTGATGGCCACGTCCACGAATGGGATGACAAACACAATCTCACGACCATCGACTTCATGAATCTGCCGGACGGCGGCGGCGCTCCACTGTTCGAAATCAACGATGCTTCACTTGGCATAGATCCGAGCACCGTTTTCATGCTGACGGTTGCCAATACCGATTTGTCGCCGGGTGGCGTGCTCGAGATCAACGGTACGAGCATTGACGTCAGCGACTTTCACAAGCTGATGGAGCGCTATCTGAAGGGTGATTTCAAAGATAAAGAAGGACCCTTCCCGTTACTCAAGCTGGACCCACCAACCGTTTCGGAAGTAGCAGCTGGTGTGGCGCAGCTGTCCTCCCTGAAGCTGAGCTTCGACGCCTTCGCCATCCTCAGTGGTGACCTGGTACCCTCCGTGACCGGCTGCGTGCGGAAAAATAACGCGGGCCAGAAGGGCGAATACCGCAACGGCGCATTGATGATCCAGGCGCTGGATGCGAGTGACGTTAGCGATGGCTTCGAATTGGACGGCGCAAACCACCAGTATGTGGCAGGCAGCGCCGCGGTACATTCGCAGCTCAGCTATGCCACTGACGGGTTGTTCTGGGAATCTACCGTATTCTGGCACTGGGACGGGCCCTGCTATGCGGACCCGGACTGGGAGCAAGAATACCAAACTTGCATTATTGAAGGTGGTGGCCAGTGTCTTGCATCCTCCGAAAATAAGAAGGACAAGGGCAAGAAGAAAAAGAAGAAGAAAGATGAGCCGGAAGTCGAGCCTACTCCATCGCCAGGGGGGTCGACCGGGGGTTCGGTCGATCCGGGACACAACGTATCCAACACGACGATCAGCGGCAGTGATGACACGGGCCGGTTGTTCTGGAAGGAACTCATTCCCGAAGAGTGAAGCGGACAGTCGGGTAATTGCGCTGGCCGGGTAGAACGCCCGGTCAGCCTTCGAAGTCCGACGCTAATTCGATGCTGGAGATAAACTGATTATGATTATGAGGTCAAAACTGAGTGCTTCCCGTGTGCGCCGAAATTCAGGTTTCACGCTCACAGAGGTAATGATTGTCGTTGCGATCGTCGCGTTGCTAAGCATGATCGCCTACCCGTCATTTATACAAAGCGTGCGGAAAAGTCACCGGACCGACGCACAGACGGCAATGACAAGGGTAGCCAATAACCTTGAGCGGTTTTTCGGCACCAACGGCACGTACACAACGGATGCGACGAAACTGGGGCTAACAGCTGATGCGGGCACTGCCTACTCAGACAACGGCCACTACGTCATGACGGTTACAGCGGGAGCAACCGGTATTGGCACCAGCTATGTCGTCAATGCCAGTGCCGCGCCGGGCGACATGCAGGAGGATGACACGGGATGTACGACCTTATCCCTTGATTCACTGGGACGCAGGATTCCCGACCCGACAACATCGCGTTGCTGGTGATGATTTCTTCAGCGCATTAATTTTGCTTTAATGAAACCCCGCTTCGGCGGGGTTTTTCTTTTTAGTGCCGTATGGAGAGAGATTTGAAACCGAAGCAACAGATTCTTAGGGCTATTGTCTATGTCATTGGAGTTGCGATGCTAGGCAACGGAATGTGGATGGTCTCGCGAGCGATTGAGTGGTTTTTCCATATTCCTGTGGACATGCCTGCAACCGGTGAACCAAACGGCCACTTGATCCGTGATGTTGGGTTCGCTTACATCGTTTTCGGCTTCGCACTGAACTGGTGTGCACTACAATTGGAAAGTCGTCGTTCCGTGTTTTTGATGGTTTCCTTTTTTATGGTTGTTCATGCGCTCGGGCACGCAATCGAGATTATTATTGGCCTGCTACCGGCTTCACATTGGTGGATCGACTTCCCGCTAGTCTTTTTTCCAGGCCTGATTCTTGGTGTGCTGGCTGTTCCCCGTATCTGGGCATCGCTGGTAGAGGACAATGGCGTGGGCAACCAAACGGGTGATTTGCTGTAACAACTCGTTGAACTCGGTCTGAACGGCTGTTTATGACAGCGGTTTCAACCGGTCAATGCAACGTATTCCTGAGCTCGGAAAGGCTCTCGCAAGTACATACCCGCTTACTCAGTCTCCCCGATACCTTGCAATAGCCGACCTCGTCCTGTTCGCAGTGAATCGATTGTTCTCTTACCTGGCGCCTTAACGCAGCGCCCTCTCGT
>Ga0255052_10001276_pt1 | contig 19122 bp, 19 predicted proteins | sample JV7_2_21_MG_FD_188632 | JGI IMG/M metagenome (GOLD analysis project Ga0255052, IMG submission 188632) | Seawater microbial communities from Jervis Inlet, British Columbia, Canada - JV7_2_21 | ecosystem: Environmental > Aquatic > Marine > Inlet | place: Canada: British Columbia | collected... | reverse complement strand
GTGATTGTTTGCAGCGGATATTCTATTGATGCCGCCCAGGGAATTCTGGATGCCGGAGCTCAGGACTTTATCCAGAAACCTTTCAGCGTGAAAGAACTATCCCAAAAACTGAGCAAGATTCTGGAGAAGGAATAGGATCTTTAAGGTAGAATGCTGCCTGAAACAATCTTTATCGAACCTTTATTCTGGTACTCTCCATACATACATTCAAAATTTCCAACCTTTCAAAACCTGTGATATCAACATTTTCGATTCTTAAAGCCAAGGTGGTGCTTTCTGCTATATATAACACAGGTTTCTTAGCAGTTCTGAACCTTTTGGTAGCTCCAAAAAGTCCCAACCATAAGCTGATCTCCAAGACCCGAGATTTCCAAATCATATCGTAACATTGCCAATTATCAAATTGTATTGTGTATACCAAAAGATGATGATATAAAAATCACATACTAGTTAATGCAACTAAAATGCAAAAATGTGGGTCAAAATGCAGTCAATTGTTCATAACTTATTGAAATTATTAACCCTAACTTATAACTCTTAATCAGTAGGTTGAAGGTTCGATTCCTTCACGGCCCACCAGGATATTTAAGGTCTTTCATGCGATTACCGCAGGTAAGGCTTTTTTTTCTGCTACCGTTTTGCTGCCCTTTTTCCAAAAAAACGGCATTTTCAGACCAGCATGTGGCCCTCGGAATCAGCGGTTTCACGAGATATGCATGGACATCGAGTGTTAATTTCGGGCTTGAAAGCCTCAATTTGTTTTGAAGATATTTAATGTTTTCTCCCTGTTCGATTAAAAGAATCACGTAGATATACTGTAAAATGTGAAATCTCAGGCGTAGAAGGCATGCCTTTTGGTCGTGAAAATAAAGTATGTATTTTTCATCCATATTATCTTCCTATTTTTTCAACATTGACATCACGCAGAAATATTTTTATTTATTCTATTTAAATACACATTCATCTTAGATTGATTATCACAGGTTACCATCTCCACGGCCAACGAGTTGATCCGGATAATTCTTTTAGATTGTGCCCTCTCTTTTCTTCTTCTCAGGTGGAACTCGAATCGCATTTTCGATTTACTTACCGGCTGATTATGACCTCTGAATATCAACTATCTTGAAGGATATTATAGTTTCCCACAAACTTTACCCAACAATTAGGAAAAATTCAGTTGAAAAACAAATCAAATTGTATTTACGGTGAACTACCTTGAGAGTTTGTTTGATTGATACCGCAGCAATTCACTCAACAAGATTGCTGCCCCACTGGACCCCTTTGGGATTGTCATATATAGCTGCCACTCTTGAAAGAAGTGGGCATAAAGTATCAATCATCGAACGGGATGTAATATTTAGGAAAAATGGTCTGAATTTAGAAAGGGTCGACAACATTATGGTGGAAAGGCTCCGAATGTTCAGGCCGGATATGGTCGGGATTAGTTCGCCCACAGAATTATTTCCAGATGTTTTAAGAGTCGCAAGGGTTGTCAAAAATATTTTCTCCGATATTCCAGTAGTCTATGGCGGACACCATGCAACTGCTGTTCCAATCGAAGTCCTAGAAGTGTGTGAGTATATTGATATCGTTGTAAAAGGTGAGGGTGAAGAAACCATGCAGGAGATGGCAGATGGCTTGGATTATAAAGAGGTCAGAGGCCTTCTCTATCGAAATGGAAGTTCAATTATAAAAAATTCACCACGAAACGGTACAGAACGGTTAGACGATATTCCCATGCCGGCGCGTCATTTATTAGATATGGATTTTTACACACAGCAGTCTCACTGTTTGATCCGAAATCTGACACTCAGGGCAACAACAATGCTGACATCCAGAGGATGCCCTTTTGATTGCAGTTTTTGTGTAGAGTCACTGCAGTTTGGCAAAAAACCCCGCTATCATTCTATTTCACGGGTTCTGGCTGAATTGGATGACATTATAAACAGGTATCAGATCGAGGCGATATATTTTTTAGACGAGGGATTCTTAACTAGTGCTTCGCGGGTTGCCGAGTTGTGTGAGGCTTTAATCAAAGATAGCTATAACGAACGGATTAAATGGGCGGCACAGGCAAGGGTGGATTCATTAAACAGGGACCTATTGGATTTAATGAAAGCAGCAGGATGTATACAGTTGGAATGCGGATTTGAAACAGCATCGGACAGATTATTAGCGGATGTGAATAAGAGGACCTCCCATAAAAAAAATCTTGAAATAATTGATTTGATCAAATCAAGCGGGATCAGATGTTTGGCAAACATTATTATGGGGCTGCCCGGGGAAACCGAAGAAGAGTTTTATGAAACTGTTAGATTTATTAAAAATTCAGGAGTCGATTCCGTAAGTTTTTCAAAATTCTCTCCCCATCCTGGATCCTCTATTTATATTGACCTGATAAAGAAAGGAACGATTCTGGAAAAATTCTGGGAAAACGATGTTAATTGTTACGAAAAATTTGATTTGACCTCAATGCCGGAAGAACGGTTTAAGACGTTGTATAAGGAAATTCGAAATTCCCTAATCCAGCGGATAAATACCAGGGATAGAATGATGAACACCTCTATCTTGAAACGAATGCTGAACATATCGTTTCAAGAGCTGCGATATAGGGCCCTGCATTCCCCCATGATGATATTAAAATTTATACTCAATTCGATTACAGTAAGGATCTTCCATAAAACCAGGTAAAAGAATAATGCAGCTATTACTGGTTCGATTGTATATCAGCTAGCTAATTATATCATTGGAAGAAAATGTATAATTATGGAGGATTTGGTAACGAAGCCTTCCGTAAGACCGAAATTAAGGGGGCTTGCACGGAAACCGGAAATAATGGTTGGCAAGCTTAAGGCTGGAGGTTGTTTATAAAATAATATCATTCATGGCTAAAACAAGCACGGGTACATTGAACCAGCATTCTTTATCAACCTTAATTACCTGGTGTATCGCCTGCGGTAATATCCTTTAGTTCCCCTTCTTTCGTAATCTCCGGTTTTTCATAAATGTCTTTTTCGTTTTTTTTCTCTTGCTTTTTCTCTGTCATTTTATACCTGCCTCATTTATTTTGATATTAAAACCTTCTCCCTTTGTGTTAATTAAAAAGTACATTGTTTCTATTGTATTTCACACGAAAAATATGTCAAGTGAAATTTAACTATAATCAGGTATAGTTCAGGAATAACGCAAACCCTAGGAAGAACTATTACCGTGTTTAACATTGATTAGAATTTCATCAACGATGCGTCGGATAAAAATGAAGACACTTTTAAATATATTAAAAGGGTTGTCCAACAGGATGATATGTATATATCGTTCCAAATACTTTGGGGACTTTCTATTCGTCAACAAAAGACGGCCGGTAGGCATCAGGCAGATTGACAACAAGCTAGGTTTGACTTCCTTTAAAAAGTTAGAAGGCACAGGTGTTCCGAGGAGTGTTTTACAATAGTTTAAGGCGTGATAAAGTGTCTTTCTCGCTCCTTTCATTTTCGCAATTGATGTGATGTGCTCCCAGTCTATTTTTCCTATGAATTTTCTTATAAAAAGGTCGATATCACAAAAGGTTTTCAATGTGCCGAAAATATGGTTCGCAGCACAATGGATGGAAAGAAAAAACAAATAGGCTTCCACCGGCAGGTGCGGTATGAAAAAGTCATTATATTTCACTTGCAAGAGCTTTCCCCAGAAATCCGGCATATCAAACGCGTATACTTTGCCCCAGTGATTTGCAATAAAGTCTGTATGTAAATCCACTACCAGGTCTGTCGCACTTGTATACTTTATGAACTTTACTTCTCCAATATAAGTCATTTCATGTTGTTCAAACCTATAGTCAAATAGTTTGTACCCGATTTCACCCAACATTGCCTTGGCTTTCGGGTAGTCCTTTTTTCTGATAAGAATATCAAAATCCCCGCCGCAGGACCTAAGTCCAAGTTTTGGATACAAAAGGGCAGAAAGCCCCAACCCTTTGTGAAGGGCGAACCTGAGCCCTTTTTGTGTAAAGTGAAGGATAATGGCTTTGAGTGCTCTCTCGTAAAAAAGACTCATCGATAAATTGGCAATATATTCTTTTGCAAGCTGATCTTCAATATGTTGAGGAACTTGCAATTGCTTATTTCTTTGAAGCGAATCATAGAGAATTGAAGATATTCCATGATGAGATGCCATTACGGCAACCTCTTCCCAATCCAAAGATTTCGATATCATTCTGATAGTATTTTCATAATGTTCGTGCCCTAAAGAATATCTCAAAAAGGAAAGGATAAAATTTTGTTCCGTGGTGAACCGCATCATAAAATGGATCCTACGAGTTCCGGCAAATCATGAATATCGTGTCCCAGCTTGAACTTATATGTGTCGACAGATTTTATCAAATCAGATATTATATCAAAGTGACTCTTTGCCGTCTCCTTATCAAACACTAACATGCTGTGCGGAAGGAATAAGCTTAGCGCTTCACCTTTAGAAAGTTTTTCCAAATAGCTATTCCGTACTGCAGAAATTTCCGGATACAAGAGTACTTTTGGTATGCACAGTTCCTTTATCGAACCGGGGTAGATATCCTCCACATTAAAGTTTTTTTTAATTAGGCCTTTCCTGAGGAGTTTGTTTTCAACCAGCTCAGGAAAGAGATTTATCGTCTTATTTGTAACATTGATATTTTCAGGGAAGGAAAGGATTTCCACATTTTTATTCCCTCCATATCGCATGATTGGTCTGTCATCTCCAAGAAAACCGTATCCGCGTCTTATCAGTGCAATGCAGGAGGTGGTTTTTCCGGCTCCGGAAAAGCCGGGTAGAATAATTCCTTTATCGTTTTTTTCCAATACAGAGCAATGGACCGGGAAATAGCCTATTGACTTTAACAGTTCATTCAAAACAAATTTGAATATGTAGTCTGAAATCACATTCGTGCCGACCAATTCAGGGTTTTTTATATGGCCGTACGCAGTGCTGTCATCTGAACTGTAAGACAGAAAACCCCAACTGCCAAGGTTTAGGTAATAGGTAGAATTTTTATTATCTACATATAAGTCGAATTTTTTTAGCTTAGTCAACCTGGTGTCAAACCTGTCATTTTTCGATGGGGTGTACAGCAGTTTTGAATCCAAAGGAACGCGATTGTGAGAGATTGCATCATCTCTATTATCAAACAGGGAGAAAGTTATGTCAGGGCGGGTCGATTGTTCCTCGGTTAAAAAATATTCAAGGGATGCATGAATAGAGGAATAGATGAATTTATTGTTGGTATTAAACTGCAGCGTTTTACCGTGTATCGAGTAGTTCGCAGTAATACTGTCTATTCTGTTCAAATTGGCGCCTGTCCCATAAAGCACATTTTCTAAAATGTAGCAGAATTCTTATGGATAAACGAACGTAGTGCAGTATTCTTTGGAAAGGTCGTCTTGTCCCAGGAAATGATTTTTATTAAAGATAAGCCAGGCGTGCCCCTGGAGGCCGTTTATATCGTCTTTAACACCAAAGGCGATCTTTATATCCATGCCCATCATTCTCAACTGCCTGAAAAACAAAAGAGACTTCAACAAACATGGGTTTGGGCTTCTGAATACATTATGAAGGATATAATTGGTGAATTTCACTATGTATTCAATTTTGGAATCATCAAGCGGTATCCGTTTTTTAGGTTCAAGGAGTCTTAAAAGCCGTGGAAGCTTCATCAGACTAAGAAGTATCTTTAAGATGATCAAAGATACAAAAATCTGTGCAAAAAGTATAATATTCTCCGGCCGTTTGAAATACCGCAGATCATGTAGTTTCATCTTTTATTATTATCAGGCGCTCATTCCCCAATGCTTCGATAAAGGTCTGAACGTCTAAAGATGCCCTGTCCTTTTCAATATCAAACTGTTTAGTAATCCTTTCAATTATGTAATTCAAATCTTTTTTTTTATCTAAAAGAGACCATATAAACGTTCCCGTTTTATTGAGTGTATAGTATCTCCCGTTGTCAAGATTTAAGAGCACGCTCTTTGACTGGATTTCTTTCCCTATTACATCTCCTTTTTTTTCTATATATTTTTCTGAAAAGTCCATATTGGCAACCATTAGCGATATAATGCGATTAATCAACCGAAAAATTCCAAAAGATTAAAATTATTCAGAAAATATCGATCGAAATTTATCACAGGAATTGTAAGTTGCAGTTCATCATTCCTTTTTGCTCAGATGGCATACTTCAAAAAAAACCCACTTTTAAAAGTGGGTTTTATTATAAATCCGATGTTTTAAATACATCAAAAACCGTATTTGGTAAATTTATTTAGCCGTTTATTGAAGCATTTTCCAAAAATGGCTAATAACCTTCAAAATGGATTTTGAATTGAGTTGTAGTAAAATTTTTTTGATCGATTATTTTTTAACCTATATTGGTCCTGCCTACCGTAATATCCTTTAGCTCCCCTTCTTTAGTGAGCTCCGGTTTTTCATAAATGTCTTTTTCATTTTTTTTCTCTTGCTTTTCCTCGGTCATCTTATACTCCCCTTATTTTTGTTTGACATTAATTTGAAATTAAACCTCTGGTCCTTTGGATTGGTTGGAAAGATGAATTTTTAAGATTATAACTTCATTTGCAACATATGTCAAACGGAATTGTAATCATCGGAAACCAGCAAATAATCATCCTCCTTCTGGACCCCGAGTTTTAGTCGCCTTGCATAGTCAATCTGCGGCAGTTCCCAGACAAACATGTCGAGTTTATTCCTCGCATTAAAAGATTTAAGGATTTTAAGCGCTTCTACATCAAGGGCAACCAAATCGGTGGATGCAAGCACCAAGCCCGCTTTTTTCCTTTTTCCCTTTGCTGGCCCACCTGTAACAAGACATTTTCTGGCATCAAGTATTATCAGATCAGGCTTCACGGCGAGATTAATTTCCACTACCTTTTCTTCGAGATGGTCCATATGTATCTTTCTTCTGATAAAAGGCCCTGTTAAACCTACGGCAAATTTGAGACTCATACTAAAACGGGCATGAGAATGGGTCTTCATATTTGGAAGATAAATAATCTTATCGGCATCAAACGCTGCCTTTGTAATGGAAACACTTTTAAGATAGTGTCCATCAATATCAATTTTTACCCATTCACCCTCATCAAAATTAATGAGTTTTATCTCAAGCTCATCTGCCAGTTTGTATACTCTTTTTTTCTTAAGCACCCTGGCGGTAGGCTGCCAGGCAAGGCCGCAGCTTGCTCCAAGGGATATGTCTGTTACACCATTAGCTCTCAGCATCTTAACAACAGATCTGATAAAATTGGGATCAGAGGAGGCGGGGTACCTGTTAGGACTGTTGAAGTTCCCTTTTATAAGTATCTTCTCTTCAGAGGAGATTATCTTTTCAAACCCTCCGATCAACTCAACGGCATTATTTATTGCCGCATTAAGATTGTCTTTAACTGCGACTTTACTCACAATTATTTTAGTGTTTTTAATGGAGGCGGACAATTTTATCATCTATTTTGCTTTTTGATAGGAGAGTTCAGTAGCGCATCGAAACGGCTCTTGATTATCCGGGGCTTTTATGTTTGAAAAAGAAAAATCGACCTCGACTTTTGAAGCTCGATTATTCCATGCGAAAATCGATGTTAAACGATATATTATAAACGTCTGTGGAGCATATGGTCGAATAGCAATATATTGTCGACTTTAAAAAATCCTTAGCTTGGCAATTGATAGACAGGGCCGGGAGCAATATGCCACGGCAAAAAAATCCGGTCAACGGTAATCTGTGCGATTTAAAATGTGTCCGACACGGCGATTTAGATATCATACTTTAGCATGCCACAGGACCGGCATCGAAAAGAATATTAATACCCGAAAAACCTTGGTTGCGAAACTCGAGATATAATTCATAACAAGTAATAAGGAGAGGCAGCCCATGGGCGCATTGCATCTTGATCAATTGACTTGGGAAGAGGTTAAAACAGAGATTAAAACCGGGCGGGATACGGTTATCGTTCCCTTTGGCTCCACCGAGCAGCACGGCAGACATATGCCCCTGGGGACGGATGCCGTGTTGGGAGATGAATTGGGCTGGGGTTTGGCCGATCGGTTGGACGCTTTTCTGGCGCCGACCGTACGGTTCGGCTGCTCAGAACACCATATGGCCTTTGCCGGAACCATTTCCCTCAGTGACACCACCTTTCGGCACATCGTAGCAGATGTCGTGTCCAGTTTATCGCACCATGGATTCCGACAGATCGTGCTCCTGCCTACCCATGGCGGCAACTTTAAACCGCTGGCGGAGGCTGTAGCACAAATTGAACCGGTCAAAGATGTTCGGATAATAACTTTTACCGACTTGATGGGGCTTATCGGAGCTGCATTTAAAAGCTCCGAGGAATTTAAGATGTCCCCCGCCCAATCAGGCGCACACTCGGGCGAATGGGAAACATCCCTCATGCTTGCACTCCGACCCGGCCAGGTAAAGATGGAGCGTGCATCCGAAGGGTTTGTGGGAGAGTTGTCCGAAATCACATCCAAGGTTTTTAACGGTATCGAGCACCTCGATGAAAACGGTGTTCTGGGAGACCCCCGCCCTGCCACGGTTGAAGCTGGTAAGCAGTATCTGGCGGATATCATTGAGTCTCTATACCAGTGGTTTTGTGAACAGAAGAATATTAAGACAAGTCAGCCCGGTCCTCTCGGATAAAGGATTTATTAACACTGTTAGCCGAGGTTTTATGACAACATGAATGATGTTTGGATCGCACTCGGGCTCACCCTGTTTGCCGGTATGGCTACTTTTTTAGCAGCCCTTCAAGACCCAATGCTGGGCATGGCCATCGCAACACCTGTGGTATCTCCAAATTAACCCCGTTTGGCCAAACCGCCCGAGCTTTTCACACACCTTCAAATTAAATTTATTGCATATTGGTTATGGATATGTAATCTTTTTTACTTGGCCGTAATGTACAAATTACGGCGACGTCATCTCGTATTTCTCTGGTTCCTACAGCGCTGACACCAAAAAATCAAAATGTTGATGAATTTATTGAGAAAGCAAATGAGATCGGGAAAAAAACTTAATCATTAAACCGTATTTTTCAAAAATAATGAGCTATACGAAAATACATTTACAAATAGTTATCGTAATTATACTCCTTGGAGTAGTTATAATTTTTGCCTCAAAAATTAAACTCATGAACGAAGTTAGCGAATTACGAAAAACAATTAACGCAATGCAATCAAACAGTGAATCAACTTCAGAGATTATTATAGCTGAAGTTTCTGCTTATACTAGCCGAAAAATAGAAACCGATGATACACCCTGCATTAATGCCTGGGGTGACAACATCTGCAATATACATAAGGCCGGGATCGGAATAATCGCATGTCCATCAAGATTAAATCGTCTTGATTTAATAGAAATTAACGGTGAACAATTTCGCTGTCTTGATCGAATGAATATCAGATACAGAAATGGGAATTATTTTGATATTTATTTTGGAATGGATTTAGAAGGAGCTAAAAAATTTGGCAGACAAACTAAACAAATCAAAATTTATAGTCAAAGTTAAAATTCACAAACCAATTTATCCTAATTATGTCTATATCAATTTGAACACTAAAAAATTATGGCGCACGAAAGGAGGTGGTTCAGCAAGGGATACTCGGTTTATCAAGAAATTAAAATAAAGATCATTGCTTTTGTAAATAATCGATGCCAACATCATCATTTTAGGAAGAAATTTTAATCAAAAAAGATTTTGAGGAGGATTACCATGAAGAACAAATATTTTAGAGTTATTATCGGAAACTGTACGGTTTTAATGATAATCTTTGCATTATCCGGGACTTCTTTTGCCAAAAAAAGGGTTATTTTTGGCGGCGGGCCGGCGGGCGGGACATTCCAGGTGGTTGCCAATGGTATACAGGTTTATAAACCGGTTAAAGCGATTGAGGAATTTAGTGTAAAAGCGCAAACATCTGCAGGTTCGGTAGAAAATTTAAGAAAAACAGACAAAGGCAGACAGCAGATGAGTGTGGTCTATTCCGGCCATGTGTGGCTGGGCAGAAACGGCAAAATGAAAAATGATCCCAAAAAATACGAAAATGTTTTAGCGGTTGCTTGGTTATACGGGGCCCCGGCTCAATTGGTGGTCAGGGCCGGCTCCGGGATCAAGAGTGTAAAGGATCTGGCAGGCAAAAAGGTGGGGGTTGGTAACGCCGGCTCCGGCGCGTTTGCCAATTGTGAACTGTTCTTTAGCCATATGGGCGTGTGGGATAAAATTGAGCGTAATGCCATGGGGTACAATGATGCAGCCGCGGCTTTTGGCAACAAGCAACTGGATGCGTTCTGGCTTTTTACAGCGTTTCCGAGCGGTGCAGTTATTATGGCAGCCCAGACCAACAAAATCGATCTGATCAACCTGGATGCAGACGCTGAAGCTTCCGGTTTTTACAAACAATATCCTTACTTTGGAAAACTGGCCGTTCCTGGAGGAACTTACAAGGGGGTCGACTATGAAGCACCCTCATTCCAGGACAGCGCTCTGTGGGTGGCCAATGCCAAGGTTTCAGCCGATGTTGTTTACAAACTCCTTTCCATTATTTACATGGATGAGGGATTGAAACACATGTATGGCCAGAAAAAAACTTTTAAACATATGAGATTGAACACGGGTGCAACAAATATTGTCACCCCTTTTCATCCCGGTGCCGAAAAGTTCTGGAAAGAAAAAGGGATGTTAAAATAGCATCGCTTCACGATGTTATTATTGACAACGTTTGCCCGCTTGAACATGCGAAGTGAGATGTGGGATCAATATATGGGGCTGACTTGAGGCATCACAACCCATGTCTTACTTCCTGCATGATACATTAGGGCTTTGGGATTGAGACCTTTTGTAAGACTGGAAATTAAAAATACAGAGGAATAGAAAAGTGTACGACAAATTAAACAAAATGGAAAAAATAGTATTTGACGTATTAGCCGTAAGTCTGGTCCTTTTTTACTCCTATTCGTCAGTTTTAAAACCGGCAGCCACCCAGTATCATCGTGGGATATACATCATTATAACGTATATCCTCGTTTTTTTGTTATACAAATCAAAGAATAAAATTCTGAGAATAGTCGATTATGTGCTGATTTTTCTTTCCATCTTCAGCATAGGGTATTGGATGCTAAATTTTGAAGCCATCAACTACCGTACCGGTGCAGAGACGCCTTTCGACATGTTTGTAGCTGTGATAGGGGTTCTCATCGGCATCGAACTAGCAAGACGGGTGGTGGGTAACGTCTTTGTTGTACTTGGGGTGGTGATGCTGGTATATGGGGTCTATGGTGATTATGCACCTGAACTGTTTTCACATGCAGGCGACACATTTCCGGGGCTTTGTACCAGTATTTTCTACAAGAGCGACGGCGTGTTCGGTATCATGGCCAATGTTCTGGCGACCTATGTGATTTTGTTTGTTCTATTTGGCGCTTTTCTAGAAAAATCGGGGGCCCAGAGATTTTTCATCGATTTTCCCCTAGCTGCTGTCGGGCACAGGATCGGTGGGCCTGCTAAAGTTTCTGTTATCGCCAGCGCCCTTTTCGGCTCCATTTCAGGAAGCGCTATCGCCAACACGGTTTCTACCGGTGCCTTCACCATCCCCATGATGAAAAAGGCTGGCTTCAGACCGCATATTGCCGGTGCGATCGAGCCTGCAGCCTCTATCTCTGGGATGTTCCTGCCCCCAATCATGGGTGCCGGCGGCTTTATCATGGCCGAGCTCACAGGCGTTCCCTATTCCAAAATCATGCTCATCGCCATATTCCCGGCTCTTATGTATGTCTTCAGTGTATATAATATGGTGCACTTTGAGGCCAAGATCCATAATATCAAGGGCGAAAAAAGTGAGCATCCCGCCATGCAGATCCTGAAAAACCAGTGGTATTATATTATGCCGCTTGTCGTGATTACGGTCTTTATGCTGGCAGGCTATTCGCCGGGCTACTCAGCGATCCTGGGTATGGCCACTTGCTTGATTGTCAGCTGGTTCAAAACGGATACGAGGATTACGCCTAAAAGATTCTTGGAGGCCTCTAGGGCCGGTGCGGAAAGCAGCCTCAAGATCGGTGCCACCGTGGGAGTCATCGGCATTATCATCGGCGTTCTCACTTACAGCGGGCTGGTACTCACCTTTGCCGATATCGTCATCGACCTGGCCGGCGGGTCCTTGGTTTTAACGATTCTGTTCATTGCTTTAGCATCACTGGTACTGGGGATGGGTGTTCCGGTTACTGCAGCGTATCTGATCACGGCGGTTGTTGCCGTCCCACCATTGATTCATCTCGGTGTAAATGAGGTGGCGGCCCACATGATCGTATACTGGCTGTCGCAGGATTCCAATATAACACCGCCGGTATGCATAGCCGCCTTTGCAGGCGCCACCATTGCCAAGGCCAACATGTGGAAAACTGCATTCTCCTCGTTTAAATTTGCAAAATTCCTGTATCTGTCGCCGTTCTTGTTCGGCTATGTGCCCGGATACAGCCTGCAAGGTGGTACTATGGCTATCGCAAAGACCTTTGTCCTAATTATTATCGGAACCTATCTTTACTCCTATATCATGAGTTTTCATTGGGGGTACTACCTGAATAGAAAATACTTCAAAAAGGTGCAAGCAGCATGAAACTTCCAGAAGTTAAAATAAAAAAAATTCTTTATGCAACAGACCTTTCTGAAAGTGCGCATTATGCGTTTGCGTATGCGGTGAGCCTTGCCAATCTTTACGGTGCGAGCATAACTCTTTTGCATGCGCTGACCGAAACCCCGGAATTATTGGACCAGGGTGTAACCGGGCTTATTGGAGCCGAACGCTGGGAAGAAATTAAAAAGGAACACTATAAGGAAGCAAAAGAGACCCTTACCGGTAAAAAAAGAGATTATGTACCTGTCAGAGAGGCTCTGGAGCAATTCTGCGACAACACAAAATTGAGTACTGATGACGACGATTTTATCACCGATGAGATTATCGTAACCAGGGGAAATCCGGCGGAAGAGATTCTAGAGCAGGCTGAAAAAATAAACTGCGATATCATTGTGATGGGTACTCACGGACATGGAGCTATTGAAGATGTCCTTTTGGGGAGTACGGCCAGGCGGGTGGTACGGCGATCCAAAAAACCGGTGTTGGTTGTACGCCTGCCGGAAGAAAACGACTGAGTCATCCGAACTCGGAGTAACTCTCACACCGTTACGATGTCTAACCGATATTTAACGGTGTAACGGGCCAGGATTTCGGTGACCTCCTCTTTGATTTTATCTTTGGGAACCTGGCGTGCGGGTTTGATGGTGAGAGTTGCCAAAGAACCATGGATTTTATCTTCGGCCACCGTAACTTTCACGGACTCTGCCAGATCACCTATTGCTTCAAGTTCGGCCTGATAGACTTTTTTAATCGACTCCCAACGAAGTGCGGGCTTAAATATTTTCCCGACAGGGGTCAACGGCATTTCAGGAATAACAAAAACTTCTTTGGGGATCGCGGCCCGTTCGCCGACTTCCTGCTTCAAATGGTCTAGAATTTGCTCGGCCGTAAGATCGGCGCCTGCTTGAAGCTGAACATAAGCCACGGGCACTTCTCCGGCGTGAGGATCCGGTTGCCCCACTGCAGCGGCCACGGCAACGCCGTCCAGTTGATAGAGAGGGTCTTCAATTGTAGCCGGATCGATATTATGCCCGCCGCGGATGATCAGCTCTTTTTTGCGTCCGGTGAGCCAGAAATAACCATCGGCATCCTGACGCCCCAAATCACCCGTATTCAACCAGCCTTCCTTGGGCCAAATATCTTTGTTGTGCGTCTCATCGGAATAGCCGTTGAAAATATTGGGGCCCTTAATGCAGACCGCGCCGATCTCGTCGGTTTCGGCCTGTCGTACGAATCCGCCTTCATCGTCTACAATGAAGACCGTCATATCATTATACGGTATGTGTAATCCGATTGAGCCGACTTTACGCTCACCAAAGAGAGGATTGACACACGAGGCGCATGTCCCTTCCGTCAGACCGTAGCCCTCCAGGATTTTCATCCCGCTGTGGGCTTCGAAGCGCTGAAACAGTTCCACCGACAGCGGTGCCGCACCGCAGATGGCGTAGCGGAGTGAAGAAAGGTCAGCATCACCTTTGGGGATATCAAGCAGGGTGGAGAGAACCGTAGGGACAGAAGAGAACGTCACGGCCTTGTATTGTTCGACGATTTTGTAGAAGTTTTTCATGACGGAAGGATCGCGGTATCCCATGGGTCCCAGAATGACGACATGAGCGCCGGATGAAAACGGCGATGATCCGGTGACCGTGGTCCCATTGACGTGAAACAGCGGGAGTCCGCAGAGGGTCACCTCGCCTACTTCCAAATCGGTGATACAGGACATCATGAAAGCCATAACCGCTTCATTGAAATGCGTATGGGGCGCCAACTTGGGTGTGCCGGTGGTGCCGCCGGTGTGGTACATAGAAGCAATATCCTTGGGATCGATCGTACGGTTTGAATCGAGTTTTTTTCCGCTATATTTGTCGATCACCTCGTCGTAGCCGTAGATCCCTTCCTTTTCATCGCTGGGCCCCATAATTCGAATGACGGCCTTAAGTTCCGGCAATTCTTTGCGGATTGCGGTGGCTTTTTGCCAGATTTCAGATCCCGGAAACTCGGTCAGGGCCACCAGCACTTTCGTGCCAGCGGCCTTGCAGATATGCGCGATGGTGGCGGGCTCAAGGAGCGGGTTGATGGGGTTGACGATACCAGCTGCTTCCCCGCCCCAAAGGACATAATGGGTGTGAGGCAAGTTGGGAAGAAGATAAGAAACCACATCTTTGGAGCCAACTCCAAGGTCATGAAAAAGATTTGCCGTTCGTGTCACCTGGGTCAGAAATTCGCGGTAGGTTACCTGTGTGGGGTTGGTATAGGTATCTCCTGATTGAATAAAGCTGATGGCTGTGGCCTCAGGATTGATAGCCACTCCGTGTTTAATCAGGTCATAGGTGTTGAAAAACTCGAGTCTTTCCGCGAGCGGGGTTTCTTCAAACGCCTCAATATCAGCCAGATTTACAATTTTGAGCTTTTCCATGAAGCGTTTTTCTTTAAAACGTTAACAGCCCGGGAGTTTATAATCCTTGTATTCAGCGCGCAGTTTTGTCTTCAAAAGCTTACCGGTTGCCGTGTGAGGCAATTCATCAACAAAAAGGACATCGTCTGGTAATTGCCACTTTGCGAGTGATCCCCTTAGATGGTCGATAATTTCGTCCTTTGTGACGTTGGTATCCTGTTCTTTTACAACAAGCAGGAGTGGGCGCTCGTCCCATTTGGGATGAGGCACAGCAATTACAGCCGCTTCCGCGACACCGGCGCAACCGACGGCTTCGTTTTCAACGTCGATGGATGAAATCCATTCGCCGCCGGATTTAATAACATCCTTGGAACGATCGGTGATCTGCATGTAGCCGTCCGGGTCAATGGTTGCAACATCGCCGGTGTCAAACCAATCGTCATCATCCACGGCAGAACCGCCCTCAGCTTTGAAGTAACCGGACGTAATCCAGGGACCCCGCACCAATAGATTACCAAAGGCCTTACCGTCCCACGGCAGTTCTTTTCCCGCACCATCGACGATTTTCATGTCGACCCCGAATATAGACCTGCCCTGTTTGAGCGATAACTCGATCTTTTGGTCCAATGAAAACAATTCGTGTTTCTTCTTCAGGTTGCAAACGGTTCCCAAGGGGCTCATTTCCGTCATTCCCCAGGCATGAACCACGTTAACGTTGTACTCCCTATGAAATGTTTCAATCATCGCCTTTGGCACGGCCGAACCGCCGATGACGGTTCGTTTCATCGTGGAAAATTTTTTATTGTTTTCTTTCATATATCCCAGCAACATCATCCAAATGGTAGGCACCCCTGCTGAGAGGGTTACCCCTTCGTTTTCCATCAGTTCATAGAGCGCTTCACCATCCATTCTGGCACCCGGCAGCACGATTTTGGCACCGCTCATCGCAGCCGCATAGGGAATACCCCAGGCGTTGACATGAAACATCGGGACAACCGGTAGAATCGTTTCCATGGTGGACAATCCCAATCCGTCCACGGTGCAAACGGCAAAACTGTGCAGGATGGTCGATCGATTGCTGAATAAAACGCCCTTCGGGTTTCCGGTCGTGCCGGATGTATAACAGAGGGACGATGCGGTCCGTTCATCGAAAACCGGCCATTGATAATCATCATCAACCGTTGCCATCAAATTCTCATAACAGTAAACGTTGGACAATTTGGTTTCCGGCATATTGGCCTCATCGGTCATGATGATGAAGCCCTTGACCTGTGGGAGGTGATCGACAAGCTTTTCGATAAGCGGTAGAAATGTCAGATCGATAAATATATATTTGTCTTCTCCATGGTTGATGATATAGATAATCTGTTCAGGGAACAACCTCGGATTTATCGTATGGCAAATGGCGCCCAAGCCGGAAACACCATAATAGACTTCCATATGACGGTATCCGTTCCAGGCTAGCGTGCCGAGTCGATCGCTTTTTTCTACGCCGAGCTTTTCAAGCGCTTTTGCCAGTTGCCGTGATCGCACGGCGCAATCCTTATACGTATACCGGTGAATCGGCCCCTCTACGGTTCGAGAAACAATGTCACCATCACCATGATTCAGCGCTGCAAATTCAATCAAAGATGAAATCAATAACGGACGATCTTGCATTAAGCCAAGCATGAAGCCTCCTCTCTTTATACTTCCAACCATTCTTGACGGATTTTATTGTCTGCCCGTAGCTCGTCAGGAGTGCCTTCAAAGACCAGTTGGCCATGCCCCATAACAATCACGCGTTTAGAGATTTCCATGGCGATGGCGAGTTTTTGTTCGATCAGCAAAATAGAAAGGCCGCGGTTTGCGATCTCCTTTAGCAGGTCAGCAACCTGTTCCACCAGTTTGGGAGCCAGGCCTTCAGTCGGCTCATCGATCATAATCAAATCCGGATCCCCCATGAGCGTCCTACAGATGGTTAGCATCTGCTGCTCACCACCGGATATCATCCCACCGAGAACGTGGCTTCTTTCTCCCAGATTCGGAAACATATTATACATGTCTTCCAGGGACCACCGACCGGTCTGTCCTTTTTTTTTCTCTCCCAGAAGCAAATTCTGAAGGGTGGTCATGGTAGGAAAAATATCGCGATTCTCAGGCACGTATCCCAATCCCCTGCGGGCAATTTCGTGGGGAGGAAGCCCGCTGATTTCCTCCTCCTTAAACTTAATCGAGCCGGTGTGCTCAACCTCACCCATAATTGATTTGATGGTGGTGGAACGCCCCACCCCGTTTCGACCGAGGAGGCTGACGATTTCCCCTTCTCCGACAGTGAAAGAAATTCCCTGAATGATATGGCTTTTGCCGTAATAAGCATGGAGATCGTTTACTTCCAGCATCTAGGCGACCTCCTTCCCCAGATAGGCTTCCTGAACCTCCGGGTTGTTGCGAATATTTTCAGGGGCATCGGTTGCGATAATCTCGCCATAAACCAACACCGAAATCCGCTGCGCCAAATCAAAGACCACCCCCATGTCGTGTTCGACCACCACCACGGTTTTGTCTTCGGATATCGATCGGATCAGTTCCACAGCCTGTTCCGTTTCGCTGTGGCTCATACCGGAAGTGGGTTCATCCAGAAGGATCACCTCGGCGCCGCCTGCTATGGTGATGCCGATCTCAAGGGCTCGCTGATCTGCATAGGGAAGCAGCATTACCGGGACATCGCGCTTTTGATATAGGCCGGTACTTTTCAACACTTCATTGGTACGCTCGGTGACATCCTTTCTCCTGTCGACCAAACGCCAGTACGCATACTTACACCCGCTGTGGTATAACAATCCGTTGCGTACGTTTTCAAACACACTCATTTTAGGAAAAATGTTGGTCACCTGAAAGCTGCGGCTAAGACCCATCCGATTGATATCGTAAGGTTCTTTGTTCGTGATGTCATCTCCATTCATAAGAATAGACCCGTCGGTGACGCGATACATGCCGCTGATCAGGTTATAAAGCGTCGACTTCCCCGCTCCGTTAGGGCCGATGATGGCGTGAAGCTCACCCTTTTTGATTTTGAGATCGACGCCTCTAATGATCTCGGTCGCTCCAAAATTTTTGTACACGCCGATTAATTCCAGTGCATCCGTCATCGTAACATTCTCTCTTTTACCGTATCCATGACATCGTTCCAATTCCGAGTGACAATCGGAAAGGTAACTTTGCAAAGACCTGTTCCGATTAAAGCAACGATACCGAAAGCCAGCCAGGGAAGAAAACTCCTGGTCTCCACCCCGATTCCGTAAATGCGGATGATCGTCCCGGAACTGTACTCATCCGTTGCGAAATTAATCATTTCAATGAGGGCAATGACGCCGGCAGCGGCGATCACAAGGGCGATCAACGCGCCCAGATAGGGGAGCGCCATTTTACCCAGCAACCGGAAATCGGTTTTCCAGACCGGTTCGTGGCGTAGTATCAGCCCTGCGATCCCTGTCGGTGCGTACAAAACCGACAGGAGAAAAACAGCCCCGAGATAAAAATACCATATCGAACTGAGATCGCTCAATGTCCCTTTCAGGAAGGTAAACAGGACAGCGCCGACAATCGGCCCTAAAAAATGACCGATCCCGCCCATATAGGTAGCCAGCAATATTTCTCCGGAAAGTTCCAGGCCGGAAGCTTGATAGCCGATGTGCTCGAAGTGAAGAGCATACAAGGCGCCGGCGAGACCGGCAAAAAAAGAGGACAACGAGAAGGCAAGCCAGCGGACTCGCTGGGTATTGTAACCGACAAACTGGGCCCGTTCCGGGTTGTCCCGCACCGCATTGGACATCCGGCCGAAGGGGGTTTTGGTAATCGCATACATGGCAATCATGGCAATGAGACACCAGACGCCGATGAGGTAATAGACCTGGATACCCGGTCCGTATGTGATTCCAAAAGGCTCAGGGCCGATAAAACGGTCTCCCTGGATACCCTCCTCGCCATTAAAAAAGGAAATTAAAATGAAAGCCAAAGCCGTCATCATTTCCACAAAACCCAAAGATATCAAGGCGAATATAGTGCCGGCCCGTCGGGTA